>Ga0210408_10000066_pt1 | contig 164043 bp, 140 predicted proteins | sample IncBWH4MmetaG_FD_155471 | JGI IMG/M metagenome (GOLD analysis project Ga0210408, IMG submission 155471) | Forest soil microbial communities from Barre Woods Harvard Forest LTER site, Petersham, Massachusetts, United States - Inc-BW-H-4-M | ecosystem: Environmental > Terrestrial > Soil >... | reverse complement strand
GCTGCGGGCCAGACATCGAGGAACTCCTGCTGCCAGAGGACCGGTAAGAAGCGCGGACAGATCCGTCTACTGCGAAGGAAAATGGAGCGGGAGACCGGGATCGAACCGGCGACATCCAGCTTGGGAAGCTGGCGTTCTACCGCTGAACTACTCCCGCTCAGTCGTGAACGAAACTAGCTTACCACCTGAAATAGGGGCTCACAACTCCAAGAACTTCTCAACTACAAAGGGCACGAAGTTACGCGAAGGAAAAATCAAGCAACCCTCCTTCGTGTCCTTTGTGGTTAGTGATTTTGGCGTCCGTTTCGTGAAGCCAGCCGTTGATTCGTGTTTTAATAACCGAATTCTCTCGGGACTCAAAGGACAACCATGCGCTCGACCAACCCATCGCGTCGTAACTTTTTACAGAGTGCCGTGAATGCCAGCGCCGCGGTGGCCGTCTATCCGGCACTCGGCGCCGCCCGCGAGATCACACCTGCGAAGCCGGCCACCTCCGATGTGAAACCGTTTGAACTGGACGAGGTCACCATCTCCGAATTGCAAGATGGGATGAGATCCGGCAAGTTCACGGCGCGGTCGCTCGTAGAGAAATACACCGCGCGAATTGACGAAATCGACAAGCGCGCTCCCGCCGTGAATGCGATCATCGAGCTAAATCCTGACGCTTTCGCCATTGCCGACGCGCTCGATGAGGAACGCCGAGCCAAAGGACCGCGCGGGCCGCTTCATGGTATTCCCGTCCTGATCAAAGACAACATCGACACCGCTGATCGTATGATGACTACCGCCGGTTCGTTGGCGCTGGTCGGTTCCAAACCGCCGAAAGATTCGTTCGTGGCGCAAAGGCTACGGGCGGCCGGTGCGGTCATTCTCGGCAAAACAAATCTTAGCGAGTGGGCCAACATCCGTTCCAGCCATTCGACCAGCGGCTGGAGTGGACGTGGCGGCCTTACCAAAAATCCCTATGCACTCGACCGCAATGCCTGCGGATCCAGTTCCGGCACGGGCGCCGGCATCTCCGCAAATCTCGCTGCGGTCGGGATTGGCACCGAAACCGACGGCTCCATCGTGTGCCCGTCTTCCTCTAACGGCCTTGCCGGAATCAAGCCGACGGTAGGATCGGTGAGCCGTTCCGGGATTATTCCGATCTCGCACAGTCAGGATGGCGCCGGCCCGATGTGCCGCACGGTGCGCGATGCTGTCATCCTGCTAGGAGCGTTGACCGGGGTTGATCCGGAAGACTCGGCGACCGCCGCGAGCGCGGGAAAGTCGCAAACTGACTACTCCCAATACTGCGATCCCAATGGACTGAAGGGCGCGCGCATCGGTGTGGCACGCAAGTATTTCGGCTTCAACGACGCTGTGGACGCTCTCATGGAAGAAGCGCTTGACGTCATGAAGAAGCAGGGAGCGACGCTTGTCGATCCCGCCGACATCGAAACGCTCGGAAAGTTCGACGACAGCGAACTGCTGGTCTTCATGTATGAACTGAAGGCTGACCTCAATGCGTATCTGGCACGGCTTGGACCCAGCGCACCAGTGCGCACGCTCAAAGACATCATCGAATTCAACGATCGCAATCGCCAGAAGGAGATGCCTTACTTCGGCCAAGACTTATTTCTGAAGGCCGAAGGGAAGGGGCCACTCAGCGAAAAAGCATATCTCGACGCTGTAGCCAGAAATCATCAGTTGGCGCGCACCGAAGGCATCGACGCGATTATGGATAAGCATCACTTGGACGCACTGGTAGCGCCGACTGGCGGTCCGGCGTGGCTCACCGATCTGATCAATGGAGATCACTCGGGGGGAGGTAGTTCGAACGCAGCGGCCGTCGCGGGATATCCCAACGTCAATGTGACCGCAGGGTCTATTTTCGGTCTTCCAGTGGGCATTTCGTTCTTCGGCCGTGCTTGGAGCGAGCCCACCCTCATTAAGCTTGCCTATTCGTTCGAGCAGGCTGCGAAAGCACGGCAAGCGCCAAGATTCCTGGCAAGCGTCGGCCCAGCGTGAGCAACTGCCTCGATTCAACGCCGCGCCGACGTCATCAGGCCGCGACTTGGTTTTCTGCGCCTCGGAACAAGGCGCGCATTGCATGGATTACGAGTTTCGCGAGCAGCACAATCATCAAAATGAGCAATGCGGCGAGCGTGCCTGCAATGTAGGGATGCCTCGTCGCGAGCCAGGTCAGACCGATAGCAAGCGCATCTTCTGCCAGGCTCAGGGTGATGTTTGAGAACGGCTCCGGTGAGGGTGTGACGGCTGCGCGAGCGGCAGTTTTGCCGCTGTGCGCGATGAGGGCGACGAGGGCTCCGACTAATGCAGCGAGTAGTTGATGCTCTGGAGAGAGCTGGCTGGTGGCGCGGTAGGCCAGGAGTCCGGCGACGGGTACTCGTATGAAGGTGTGAAGGGCATTCCAGATCAGATCGAAGGCAGGGATTTTATCGGCGAAGAACTCGATCGCAAACAGAGCGGTGCTTCCCGCGATTACGGGCCAGCTCTGTAGTAGCTGCAAGCCCGGAGGAAGCGGAAGATGACCGAAGCGCGCCAGAAGTCCCAGAACAGCCACCGTGGCGTAGACGTTCAGGCCCGCGGCGAACCCGATGGCGACAAGAAGCGCGAACAACTCGGTCGGCGGGATTTTGAGAACATCCAGCATCAGCGCGGTGTCAGGTCTTGGGTATTAGGAGTTGACGCAATCACTCGTCCGACGTGGTAATCTTAGCGCCAAAACCTAGCCTGGACCTAACCTCTGCTGAATAAGACCGACAGTCTCGCCAAAATACAAAGGGTCGCTCCGGGGAGCGACCCTGAATCGTACCCAGCCCACATCTAGAGCGTAGACTCGATCTCGAACCCCCATGCTTCCAGAAGAGGTTCGGGGATGTACTTTGAGTTCTTGTTGCGGCGAGCCCACTCCCGAAGACGAGTCGAGCGAAGATATTGGTCAGGGGAGAGCTTATATTCACGCACAACCTGTTCGAATTCGGTGATCGTGGGGGTAATCGGGCCGATTGGCTCCGGCTTGCCCCAATTTGGATTTCCGCGTCTCTTTGCCATGAACTATTGCCTTTCCGCTTGGGGAATATGACTACAAAACCCTCTCAACTATAAGATTCTCCGGGGCGGCTTAGGGATTCTCCGAAAACTTCCCCACAGGCGAAGCCTTTCCTCACTGTCCGTGTGAAGCCGCAATACTAATTAGGAGACCCACCATCCTAACGGCAATTTAGCTAAAAAGTCAATGAAATCTTGAGGGCGGGTTTCCCATCAAAGTATTCGTAAGTCTTTGTAACATTGTGCTTTAACCCGTTTACAACAGCTCCCATTGCAAATTGCTAGGGCTTAGCTTGCTGCGTTCCGGTAGTTAATTGGTTCGGCAGCGCCGGCCCTGTGGTTACGCCCGTAATCGGCCCTGGGGGTTTGGACATTGCCCCGGTTTGGTCGATGGAACTAGAGTTCAATAAGGACGGCGTTTTTTAGATTTCGCCGCAGGGGCAAGCGTGCACTAGTCTTATTGATTCGGCATGGTTTACCTATGGGCTTGAAGTCACTACTACTGTGTTCGGACGAAAAGATTGTGCGGGTGCTGCGGCGCGTTCTCGGCGACCTCGACATCGAAGTGGACTTGTGCCTTAACTCCGACACGGCCCTGAGGAAACTAACCCGGGAGCGCTTTGAAGGCATCATTGCTGACGTGGCTGATGACGGGGCGATCGATGTGTTGCGAAGCGCTCGCTTGGCCCCGTGTAACAAGCAGGCGGTTGCCGTCGCTATCGTTGAACCGATCGTCGGACTGAAGGCAGTTTTTGATATAGGCGCTCATTTTGTGTTGTACAAGCCGGTATCGAGCGAACGGGCAAAGTCCAGTTTTCGCGCGGCGCGAGCGTTGATGAAGAGCGAACGACGGCGTAACGTCCGGGTGGCAGTCCAGATTCCGGTGATCATGAGAAGTTCTGAAGCTGGCGCGAACATGAAAGTAACAACCGTCGATTTGAGCGAAGGTGGTATGGCGGTCGTTCTGCCGAGCCGCAAGCGCCCCACTGGCCGTTGGCAGATTGCTTTTACTTTGCCGGGAACAAGTACGCCTGTGGAGATACCCGTCGACTTCGCGTGGGAGGGGACGAAAGAGCAGGCGGGCATTCGGTTCCTGCAGACTCCTCCGGAGGTGGCCCTGCGGCTCCGCGAGTGGCTGAAGCAGAATTCTCCCGATGCCGAGCAGGATGATCCTCCCATCCGCTGTCAACTCACCGATTTGAGCGTGGGCGGATGCTATTTAGAAATCTCATCGCCGTTTCCGGTTTCGAGCCGGTTGGTGCTCTCGATGAGTGCGGCCGGGGTCGAACTTCGCGCGCAGGGCGTGGTGCGGATTATGCATCCCGACCGAGGCATGGGAGTTGAGTTCACGCAAAATACCCGCGAGCATCGCGCCGCGCTCGAAAAATTCCTCAACGTGCTGACGGAGAATCGCTCTCTGCTACCGGAGTTATTCGTCCAGCCAGAGGGACTCGAGGTTGAGAGCCAAAGAACCGCTGCCGTAACTTCGGATATCGAAGATCCGCTGCTCCAGCTCTTCTATGGAGAGCCCGTTTCTGCCGAGGCTTTTCACGAAGCTCTGCGCAAACAACGCGCTATCCCGGCGGTAGTTGGGAGCACACAAGCAGCTGCAGCCCACGCCTGACACTTCTGCCACAGATTGTTCGTTAATCCTCGACTTACCTGGAAGGATCCGAGGCGGCTTTTGCGGGGATCGGTTGCCCTGAACCAGATTCTTGTTCACTCGCCAGATGAAATTTAAACATCTGGGGCAGGACCGACGACCAGTATTTCCATGTGTGCCCACCAGGCCCAGTCGACCACAGATGGGGAATGCCGATCTCAGTCAGCCTTGCATGCAAATCGCTCATCGTTGAGAAAAGACGATCATTCGATCCACACGCGAGGAGAAGTCTGGGAACGGGTCCAGGGACCACAATTGTATGCTTGCCTCGGCCCTGGGAGTCGAGTGGCCCGGGCGGCGGTGGCTGCGATGGCCAGTAACTCCACTCTGAATCCACGAGCCCACTGATCACGCTGACACTAGAGAACCGTCCGGCGTATCGCCGTCCTATATCCAGCGATAGGTAGCCGCCGAAAGAGAAGCCGCCGATCGCCCAGCGCTGTCGTTCGAAAGGGACAGCATAGCGGCGCGAAACCGTTCCTGCCACCTCCTCCGCCACCAAAGTTAGATAGTTAGGGAATGGGTATCGGTCGGCGTACTCGCGGTAAAAGTTGCTGAAGCGAACGTCCGGCAGGATTACGATCGCGGGCCGCACCTCGTGCCGGCTCAGTAGTTGATCGTATACCTGGTCCACCTTGAGGTGTGTCAACAGGTCCTCTGGCCGGTCGCGCCAACCATGATTCAAGATGAAGACTTCCGAGGGAGCAACCTGAGTTTTGGGGACTAACGCCAGGAAAAAGCGCGGCTCGTTCATTTCATTGGACCAGAAACGAACGCGTTCCACGAAAAGGTTAGTGCGCTCAGAGAGGCGCGCGAACTGGATCTCGCCGCGGTTGAGTGGCGCCTTTTCGAACGCCTCTTTGTGTTGCCAGCACGCAGGCGAAAATAACGCCGCCACCAGTGCCAGTCCTTGCAGTCTCCAACGGTTCCACACCGCGCGACACCTCACCGAATTTGTTGCCCGGTCGCTGAAGCGTCAGTTTTCTGGGCGGCCAGCTTTTTACGGATCAGTTCATCGATCCGGTCCAGCGTATCGAGGCTATGGACGTTAATTTCTCTAGGCACAAATTCGACTTTGAAGCGCGCTTCGAGGAAAGCTACGAGGCCGAACATGCCGACCGAGTCGATGAGACCGCCGGTGACAAGCGGCGTAGCGTCCTCGATGGTCGTCTGATGCACACCGAGCAGAACGTTTTCAGCGATGAATTGCCGGACTGCGGTCTTGATTTCCATGGTCTGGTGTTGCATGGTCTGATCTTGCATGGTTCAGTGCTTTCGCGATTCTGGATAAAGCTAGGTAGTCGATCTTGCCTCTACTTCCTGTTGGTACGGCATCTAGAAATACGATGTGGTCGGGCACCATATACAGGGGCAGCGTCCGCGCACAGTGGGCTTTGGCCTCGACCAGGGTGATCGCGTCGGGAGAACGGGGGCGGACAAACGCTGTGATGGCGATTCCCATCTTCCCGTCGTCGACGGCCACCGCCGCCGCTTCCAGTATATCCTCGCAGCCAGCGAGGGCAGTCTCGATTTCCCCCAGTTCAATCCGGAAACCGCGGCGTTTCACTTGCCGGTCGAGCCGTCCGAGGAAAAGGTAGTTGCCGTCAGCCGCCTGCGACACACGGTCTCCGGTGCGGTAATAGCGCTTGCCATCCAAACTAACGAAAGCGCGCTGTGTATCTTCGGGACGGTTCCAATATCCGCTCATCACGGAGTCGCCGCCTGCGAGCAGTTCGCCACTGGCCGGGTCGACCGTCACGGTTGCGTAGGAGCAAGGCTGGCCGATCGGCAGAGGCAGTGATCCGTCGAAGCCGTGCGGCACGCGACACCACGTGACCACGTTCGTCTCGGTTGGACCATAGAGGTTCGCGCAATCCGCCTGCGGGAGTGCCGCTTGTAATTGCGACACGTAGTGACTACGTAAAACCTCCCCGGCGAAGAGGACCAGACGCAGGCCCGGATAATCATGCTGCGCCAGCCGCCCATCTTCTAGCATGCCAGCCAGGATCGAGGGCACAGAGTACCAACAGGTGATGCGTGCCTCGCGCAAAAACTGTACCAAGAAGCGCGGCATCCACACGCTGTGCCCGGGGACTAGGACGCAGGTGGCGCCGCACAATGCCATATTGAAAATGTCGAACGTTGAGAGATCAAAACTCAGTGGCGACGGGCATGCGATGCGATCGGCTGAACTGATCTGAAACTCGCGCGCGGACCACCTCACAAATGCGCTTACCGCGCGGTGAGATAGGAGCACTCCCTTCGGCTGAGCCGTGGATCCTGAGGTAAACAGAATGAGAGCCGAGTCGGCGGCATCTCCTCGGGGCAGCGAACCTTCCACGAACAAATCTTTAGAGGTAGATGACGCGACCGGCCACGGGATGCTGCCGCCCGTTTCGCGATCGGTGATTCCCGGCGGAGAAGCGCTGTCGCCCTCGATCACAAGCCGCGCCCCGCAATCTGCCAGGACTGTTTCGATTCGCTCCTTCGGCCACTGTGGATGGATGGGAACATAGATCGCACCAGCCATAAGGGACGCAAATACCGAGACGATTGCTTCGGTCGTCTTCGGCAAGACCAGAGCGATGCGATCCTGTCTTCGAACACCGTGCTCCACAAACCGCACAGCCAGCGATGCCGCCTGCTCGAACAATTCGCGGAAAGAGGTGACGCGATCCTCCTCGCCGGGACCTGCCTCGATGATCGCTCGAGCATCTGGCGTGGCCGCTGCCGTGTGCCGGAGCCAATCCGAGAGCACGTCACTTTCAGATTTGGGGTGTTCAGGCTCGGGCAAGCGTTACCCCCCAGGTGAAGCCGATTCCCGCGGAAGCGAATAGCAACAATTGCCCCGGACGAATTCGGCCCTCGCGCCGCAGGTGTACATAATTGATGATTAAGTCGCTGGCAAAAGTGTGACCATACTCTGCCATGGGAGTGGGCGGCAAGCCGCCCTCGGGCAATCCCACCATCCTGCGGAAACCATCGCGGTCCCGTTGGCTGATGTTGGAATAGATGAAATGATGAATATCTTTCAAGCTCAGGGAAGATGCTGCCAGGGCTTTTTGCACCACCCAGAGCAAGTTCAGATAGTAGACCGGCATCACTTCGTTTTCCATGCATGCAGCATCCACTTTGATCTCGAGGTGCCCGTTGGTCTTAATCAACGCAATGGCCTCGTGCAGATGGCCGAGCGTCATGGCTTCGACGCCCAGCAGCAAGGGACCTTCGGCACCTTCGCGCTGCAGAATAACCGCACTTGCGGCGTCGCCTTGCACGGTAATCGGAAGCAGGGAGCGGCTGCCCTGAGGCGCGCTATCGCCCGTTACCAGCAGGGCAGTCTGAATGCTTTCATCGGTCCTCATCCAACCCAGTGCGGTCTTAATCGCGAGGTGAAGCGCTGCACAACCGCCGGACTTGAAACTTAAGTTGAGTGAAGTTTCCGCCCCGAGTTCGTCGCTGAGTTTGTGAGCGAAAGAAAAATATTGTGAGTTCTCTCCCGGGAAAGTGCTGTAATCCAGTATGAGATTGACATCCTGTCCCGTAATCCCAGCCTCGGTCATAGCCGCTGAAGCAGCTTCGAGAACCAAATCGTAAGGTTGCTTGCTGCCGCACACACGGACGCGACTTAGTCCGAGACCTTCCGTGGCCCTTTGTCGGGCCTTCGGGCTCAACGGTGCGAGCGTTGTCTCGACTCGATCTCGTTCCTGATCCAAAACCGATTCGACGGTCTCATCTTCGGACGGAACACTGAATGCCGCGGACGCAATTCGCACATTCATATTCAAGGCAACTCCAGCAAAAGCGCTGCAAACCCATTTTCGCCGGATGTTCCTAACAACAGCGCCTGTCCGCTGGGCGGCTGGCCGCTCAACGCCAGGATTAAGTGCAGAAGAGCGCTGGTATCGGTAAGACCCGCAGCAGCAGCCTGAGCCGGAACGATTCCCGAGCTTGTTCCGGAAATCTCGCCCGCCAACGCAGATGTACTGCTGGTGGCGCAAGGCGCACCATTACTTGCACAAATGGTGATACTCGGTACGGAGCCGCCGAGCATCTGGCGAATGGTCTCCACAGCTTCTCCGTCGGCCGACCAGCGCCCCGAACTGAAATGGGCATACGCGCGCACTTCACGGCGACCGGTTGGTTCCAGCACCAACGCCGCGACCCCTTCGCTCGGCACAAACCCACTACCATCCGCCAAGGGCTCCGAGTTGAAGCAGGACGGCGACAACAAACCTGCCACCTCGTACCAATCGTAGACGGCGCGCGTGAGTGTATCACCGGCAAGCACAATGGCCAAATCCGCCAGCCCGTGGCGGAGCAGCGAAGCCGCTTGGATTAACGCGCTCTCGCCGGCAAAGCCCTTGCAGCCGACCGTGACATTGGGCCCTCGCGCTTCATGCCATAAAGCCACATGACTTGCCGGAGCGTTGGCGAGCCCTTCCGGGAAGGGACTGGGGTCGGTCGCGGACCAGCCATGCGCGGCAGCACTATGGAAGAAAGCTTCCGTAAGTTCAGCGCAGCCGAGGCCAGTGCCGAACACAACCGCAACCCGGGAACGGTCCTCCTGGCTCAAATCGATCCCAGCATCCTGAATAGCCAGTGAGGAAGCCACCATGGCCCACGCCGACAGGCGATCCAGTCGCCTCGTTTTCAAACCCGGCACCACGCTGGCGGGACGAAATGGCTTCACCAGAAATGCTCGCCGCAGTCCGGAGGTTGGCCACGCGGTGATGGCTTCGGGTTCCAATGCGCACGGTGGGATCAGTCCGGCGAGCGGACCATAGGGACTCACCGAACCGATGCCTGTAATAGCTGCCAAAGTCGGGGTCATCCGCGTCCACTCCCGAACTGTCCGTTCCCAAATATGAGCGCCGCGTTGCTGCCACCAAATCCAGCCGAAACGGACATTGCCAGCGGCACCTCCTGGCGAAGAACTTTTCCTCTGAGCCAATCCACACTCGGGCTCTCGATAGGATCCGCCAGCCGTAGCGTTGGCAACAGCGCGCCACAGCGAACCGCGATGATCGCGATGACTGCCTCCAACGCTCCAGCCGCGCCCAGGCAGTGTCCGAAATAAGATTTCGTCGAAGAGACGGGAATCGGACGTTTGCGTTCGCGAAAGGCAGTCTCGTACGCGCTAGTCTCAGCAACATCATTCAGGGGTGTGCCCGTGCCATGGGCATTTACATAGCCGATATTGTCTCCGCTGACCTCTGCCATTTCCATCGCGAGGCGCATGCAATCCGCCAGACCATTCCCCTCTGTCTGTGGGGCGGTGGAATGAAATGCATCATTCGTCATCGCCCAACCCCGCAACACGGCCAGAACGTTGGCATTACGAGCCTCAGCCCGCTCGAGCGTTTCCAGCACAAACACGGCGGCTCCTTCACCCAGGTTCAACCCCTTTCGATTCCGGTCAAAAGGACGGCACGGGTCGGGGTCCAACGCCTGCAGCGAGTTGAACCCACTCAGCGTGAACGGACACAGTGCGTCACTGCCTCCTGCCAACATCATGGGTGCCGCCCCGTCGAGAAGCATGTTTGCCGCGAGGGCGATGGCCATCGCGCTCGAAGCGCACGCTGCAGAAATAGCACAGCGTGGTCCGCGGACGCCGAGATACTCCCCCACTGCGTCGGCAACGCGCGCCGGAGGATACGAAGCTGCCCTCGCTAGACCGCCACGCTGATACCAGGCACTTGGATTCTCAGCGATTTCCGGATCGATCTCACTCAAGCCCGCGACCGTGCTGGCCATGAAAACGCCACTCCCCCGAAGGGCATTGCTCTCGTAGTCAAGATTCCCTACGGCGTCTCGAGCCGCCACCATCGCGAGTCGGTCGCTGCGGGAATACCGAAAACCGAATTCGTTCTGCAGAGGGGGCAATCCGCTGACCTGAGCGGTGCTTCCCACGAAGCCAGGATAGAAATCATTGGTGGGCGCCAGACAACACTTTCCCGAGAACATGCCCGCTTGCAGGCAGTCGACGCCGAGGCCATAGGGACTGACCACACCGACCCCAGTGACGACAATGGTTTTCCGTGAATCAGTCACGAGAGTTAGCCGGCCAGAGATCAAAGAAATTCATCCACTGATCGTAATGGGTCATCAACGTTTTTTCCAGGAAGCGGACGGCCTGGCAAAGAGCTTCCTGCAGGCCGGCATCTGCGTCTCCGGATGCGGCCAGCGATGGAACTGGCAGGATCGGATCTCCCACCAGAGCGCGGTATCGTAGCCAACCTTGGCGAACCACGAAGCCCGGTAGCACGGGCGCGCCTGAGACTTGCGAAAGCAGGAAGGGGCCTAGGGGAAAGATAGTGGGTACGGAAAAAAACGGGACCTCGGCGCCGCGACGCTGATAGACGCGGTCTCCCTGCATTGCTACGATCTCGTTTTGGCGCAGGGCCTGTAAGAGTTCGATAGTGGCCTGCGCGCCGTTTCGGAGATCCACAATTTTGAGTCGTTCGCTGGCCATCAAATTCCGCAGGCTGATTTCTGCCGGGTTGTCTTCGACCACGCGCGCCACGTTGACGGGACGTCCGTGCATTTCCAGAAGACGTGAGGCAAATTCCCAGTTCCCCACATGCGCCGTCCACACAATAAGCCCATTGCCTGCGGCCAAGCATTGGTCGATCTTGGCCCCGCCGCGCTCTGGGTCCACCAACATGCCGAGCAGTTCGGAGTGTGAGGCCTGCGGGACATAACAATAAGAAACCATGAGATCGCAGAACGAATAGAAGACCCAATAGACCTTCCATTGCAACGCAAGTCCGCGCTTACCCGAGACTTGACGCAGATTGCCGGCGACCGCTCGCCGTTCCCGCTTAAGCATGACGAAGAAGATCATGGCCGTGACCACCGCGATGGGAGGATGAAGGAGGCGCGGCACCCTCGGAATGATGACAAATATAATTCGCTGCGCGGTGATGTTGTGAAACCGGTGCTCGTACCAGCGCGTCAATTCCCGCCTGCCCTCATAAGGTAGCCCACGTTGTGATTCAACAGCAGCCACTAAAGCAAGGCACGGTTGCTCCACTCAAGACCACGCTGGTACTCAAGCTCATTGCTGTACATGTTTGCTTGAACAATAACGTGGAGTAGCCTACGGGGGAGTGTAGGGGTCAGGTCCTGACTGCCGCCACCTTGGATTCGATGATCGACGCCAAAGTGTTGAGACTTTCAAAATGTTTCTGGTCGAAGTTGGCCTCCACCAGCTTGATACCGAAGTGCCTCTCAATCTCAAGCACGAGTTGAAGGATATCGACGGAATCGATTTCCAGTTCGCCACCGAGTAATGGCTGATCGTCGCGCAAATCCTCCGGAGTCATGTCGGTGATCCGCAAGCTATTCAATATAATGGGCTTAAGTTGTTCCTTGACGGTTGGCATAATGCTTGTCGGCGGCAGTATAGCACAGCCCTTATTGCAGTCCTCCATCAACTCCGATTACCTGTCCGGTAATGTAGCTCGCCTCCCGGGATCCCAAAAACACTACCAGCGGCGCCACTTCCTCGGGCATGCCAAAGCGCCCCAAAGGAATTTCAGAAAGCAATCGTTTCTCCTCTTTTTGTATGTACTTCGCAGACATGGGACTGGGAATGACGCCCGGGCAGACGGCGTTGACACGGATGTGGAATGACCCCATCTCGCGCGCGAGTGCCTTGGTGAAAGCAATGATGCCGCCTTTGGATGCCGAATAATTGCACTGGCCGGCTTGGCCGCGAACTCCGCTGGGCGACACGATATTGCAAATCGCCCCGCTCCCCCGACGCATCATGCCCGGCAAGGCTAGACGCGAACACAAATATGTGCCGCGGAGATTGGTGTCGATCACGTCATCCCACTGCTCCTCCGACATGAAGGTCAACAGCACATCCCGGTTGATGCCGGCGTTGTTTACCAGGTAATCGACAGGGCCGAACTCCGGTTCGATGCGCTCAAACATTGCCGCCACGCTCGACTGCTGGGAAATATCGGCTTCCACCGCCAGCGCCTGTCCGCCGGCAGTGACAATGCCTTCGACCACCCGGTCCGCCGACTCTTTCCCCTGATGATAGTGCACGGCTACACGGAGTCCCGCGGTCCCGAGCGCTCGCGCGATGGCATTGCCGATAATCCCCGAACCGCCCGTCACCAGCGCTGTCTTCCTATTGGTCTCCGGGTCGCCCTTCCGATCATCCAGCCGTGTTTCAGCCATATCCTCGAATTTAGCGCAGCGGCTTGAAGATCAGTACATAAGCCGCCCAACGCGAGTTGTAGCGCGGGATATTCCCGTCCAGCGCGTAGGAAACCGTGCCTTGCACCAACGTACCCAGAGGACCGGGCGTGTTGAAGTTAACCTCAACGCCGTCGAACTTGCGGAATCGGAGGGACTCGTCCTGGTTGCGTGCGCGCGCATAGGCGTACATCCCTTCGATTTTCATCAAGTCCATTATGTTGAAACCGTAGTGCACGTTCCCCATGGCGATGGCGTCAAAAGTATCCGTGCCAGGGGGAAGGCCATGGAGGCGCGGCGCCGCAAGAAACGAAGGGAAGTAACGTGAGAAGCGGTCCATCTGGTTTCCTCCCCAGTAAGAGAGGTCCCATCCGCCCTTGGTGAACTTTCCTATGTAGTAATCCTTGTTCAAATCGGCGTCGTAGAGCGTGAATGCATTTTGCGGAGGCTGCGTCAACAAATTTGGCGATGAAGAACCACATCCGGCCGGCGGAGGGTCCGGCGAAGTGCATCCAAACGGCCTCCAGTTGATGCGCTCTCCGCGCGTCCCGTGTGCGTCGAACACGTAGCCTCTGCGGCTGTACTTTATTTCGACGCCCGGTAGCACGGTCAGGCCGTTGCGCGGTAGTTCGTATTGCTCCGCTCCCTGGCTGGTGCGCAGGAAATTGTCATACGTGAGATAGGTCGAGGCCGTCACGCTGAGATGGGTGGCAGGTTGCCACGAGGCCCGCAGTCCGGTGGTTTGCTCCCACGTCCATACCTGCCCTTGCAGCAGTTCCGTGTTACCACTGTACAAGCGATTCTGGCCGGGAAGCGCGTTAAGCGCCAAATCCAACGCCAGGCGGAACTTCGGCCGGTACTGCTTCGAGAGATCGGAAACCAGGATGGGACCGGCAAAGAAGGTCGAAAGCTGAGCGCCCGTGTGGTGAAAATCGAAATCCGCAATGCTGATGCCGAGAAATGGAATCGGAAAGTTGAACGTGCCTCCGTACATCAAGCCGGCAATCAGAGACTCGATGCGCTTCGTGCTCTTGTCCACCAGGACACGCTCGCCACCTTTTTTGGCCAGCGTTCGCAGTCCCTGGTCGGTATCGCGCAACATTGGGTCGTCGGAACTATGCTCAGCCGCGAGAGCCGTACTGAATTGCGGAGTATTGATGACGTAGTCCGAGTACTGCACCTTCCTCTGCAACACAAAATCGCGTCCGGCCGCGTTCAACAACTGCTGGGCGGAGATGGATCGCAGCAAGTTGAACTGATTGCCCCTGTCGTCACGGACTAATTCGAAATTCTGCGTCTCGACGTTCACCAGCACGTTGCTGTTAGCGCCACGTTGACTCAGGTACTGTTTCACCTCGCGAAAAGTAGTGCCGTCGATCCAAATCTTGCCGCTGTAAAGCGCCTCGTCCCGCACTTTGGGTTCGACTCCCACCACAAAACACATGGCCCCGTTGATTTTTTCCGTCCCGAGCAGCTTGTAGTCATAGCGCTCGTTGAGCTTCAATTCGAGGGGCTGCGTCAGCACCTTTTCTGGCTCGAGTTGTGGCAGCGGAAACGCATGGTTCTTGCCGAATTTTACCCCGTTAACGTAAAACTCCTTTTGGGCGATTTCCATCTGGCCGTCGCGGTTGAAGAATTGCTTGAGCTGCATCGACACGTCGAACCCTGGCCCCAGATTGGTACTTTCAAAGTGCAGGCTCATGAAACTCGAAGCCATGTAGTTTTCCAGCCTCTGTTTTTGCGCCTCCCGGTTCTGCTGCCAGCGGGCAATGATTTCCTCGACCTTGAGATCGACTCCACCCTTGACTTCCACCGTGTTGTACTGCGTCTGATCCGCCTCACTCTGTTTGTGGATGGAAATCAGTGCATACTCGCTGGTGCAAGCGCATGTCTGCGCGATTCCCTTGTCCGTCTTGGTGACCTCGCCTGCGGGAAGCTGGGTGCCAGTGAGGGGGTCGTACCACTTGATCTCAAATGGTCCTGGCCTAACGCCCTGTAATCTGACCGTCTTCGGCGAGTCGGGACTACCATTTACTCGGGCCACTATTACCAGATCCGACAGTCCACCGCCGAACGACCTTTTCTCGTCGCTTCCTACGCCATCCGCTGCGACGCTGAACGGCGAGGCTGTGGAATCCGCTGCGAACACGTTGCCTGTGATGTAATGGGTCAAGAAACTGTTCACTGCGCACACGGCGCTTGCGGCCTTGGCGTCTGGCGGGTCTGACCAGACGACTTCAACCGATGTACCGCTAGCCGCGAGCATCGCGGTCACAAACCTCGAGGTCGCCACCGATGCTCCGGCTTCTAACTTGGAGGAGTCTAACTTGAGGACAAGGGGCTTGTTCAGCGCCTGCTCTGCGATCCACGCCGCGTCCTGGCGCCAGGCTTCGGAATAGGTCGTTCCGAGCAGATCGGTATAGGTCGCAAGCCGTTTGACAATGTCGCCATGCTGGCTGACAAACCCGGGCGGGAAAACAAACGCAACACGCAAGCCGGCGTTGCTGGCTTTGGCTCCTAGCGTCAGGCGCACCAGCCCGAACGCGAATAGATTGGGAGCCGTCAGCGGCTCCTTAATTTCCACAATCAGTCCATGCACCGCAGCCGCCGAAAGCGGCATTGATTTCAGGAACGCTCCAACCCTCTCGTTAATCTGCTGCTCGGAATCACTGCCAGAACCGGCGCCCACTACCAAATGCAGCCAGACCTCGGATCCCTCCGGCATGCCTTTGATGGCCTGCGCTTGCTCATCGATAACTCTGGCCGCGCTTCCACCACCCGCGAAATCGAAAGATAGCGGCGGCAGCACGATCACTTTGCCCGGGGCTTCACACTGTTCGGCCGCCTTTAAGCCCGTAGCCAGATTCTGGTCCGTCGGAATGGAAATCGCAGCCCGAGGGAGGCCCGCTTCCGCCGTCAGCGGCAGAAAAAATAAAGCCGAACACAACAGGACGGGGCCAATCCGCCGTAAACCTGCCACTCGGGAGAAGAATCCAGGAAAGAACTGCGTTGGCGAGCAAAGCGCGAATTTCATGAAATTAAGTCCGACAACTTGGGGCCAAAAGTTTGATCGACGATCACAGAAAGGAGTCTGTCGTGCGCCCTGGGACAAGATCGTGCCGATTATAGCTTCGCGAACGTACTGCGTTTGAAGTATATACGAAACGTTTCCAGATGAGCCTGCACTCTATGCCTACTCGACTCTGCGCGGAATAAAGAAGATCTCAATGCGAATCAACCCCGCTCGCACTATGCGCTCGCGCGCGTTGTTCCTGCACCAGAATTGCCGCGGGGATTAACAACAGCCCACCGACCAGCGCCAGAGCGACACCCAATGAGGTCACGAGCCCCATCTCGGCCAGCGGCGTGAAACTGGAAGCCATCAGCGCTCCGAATCCGACAATTGTGGTCAGGTTCGATTGAATCAGGGCTGGGCCGGTGGCCTTCGCAATCGCGAGAATTCCGAGGCGCTTGTTCTCGAGATAACGGCGGACCAAATGGATGCCGTTGTCGATGCCGATGCCTATGATTAGCGGAATCGCGGTGATGGACATGAAACTGAAGCGGTGCCTCACCAGGAGCAACAGCCCGAAAGTTCCAACAATCCCGAATGCGATGGGGATCAGTACGATAAGCGACACGCGCAGGTTGCGAAAACAAAGATAGACAATCAACAGAATGCCAGCCGCCGTCCACACCAATGCCCTGCGGCTGTCATGCAGCACCTGGCTCTGCATGTCGCGGTTCATCTTGTCGAAAGAAAATTCCACGAACGGACCAAACTGATTCCGCCAAGATGCAATGACGCTTTCCGGAACTACATCAATCGCGTCCGGGTCCGTGCCATAGAACGCGATGGCTGCCACGTAGCTGCCGTCCGCCGTCTTGCGAATGCTGTTGTCGAGCAACCCCGGCGGCAGGAATTTGGCGGTTGTGTCCAGGGTGACAGGATCATTATTTTGTCCCAGGGTTCGCAGCCGGTCGATAAAGGGCTGAGCGGGCTCGGTCCGAAAACCATTCTCTCGCAGCGACTCCTCAAGAGCACGGGCGGAAGCCGCAAAATTGACGCCTTTCAGCGAACCGGCCCGCTCGCTCTGTGTCCGCTCGGAAGGAAGCAGCGTCGTGGGAGAGAAGATGGACTTGATGATGTTGCGCTGTCGATACCCTTCGAGCCCGGCTGTCAATTCCTCCGACCTGCCCAGGACTTCCTGCTCTCCACCGGCGATCAAAAACACGTGCGGACTGCCCTCGATGCCGAACCTTGCGGAGAGCCGATTCTGCGCGGCGACCGCCGGATTGTCCGCGCCCGCGATCTCGAAGCGGGCGCCCATCTTGATGGTCGGTAGAAACACTAATGACAACACGAACATTCCCACGCCAAAACCAACAACCAGGCGAGCGCGCCGGCCCACAAAATCGACGCACTTCCGCGCTATCCACGGGAGGAGGCGGAAGGTAATAGTCTCGGGCGCGCGCGGCTTGGAGATCCGCCACCACAGCCCCATCAGCGCGGGAACCGTCAACAGAGTGTGCAGGACCATCATGAACATTCCGACGGTGAGGATGAACCCGAACTCCGCCAATGCCTTGAAGCTGGAGGTCGCCAGCGAGGCGGTAGCGGTCGCCGCCGTTATGATGCAAAGGAGTACGCTGAATCCAGTGGTTTCGAAGGAGCGCAGCACTGCATCATTCAGCGTCCCGCCCTTGCCCCATTCCTGCGGTACGCGATTGAAGAAATGTACGACTTGATCGTCTCCCAGCCCTGCCAGAATCGCGATAAAGGACAGGCTGATGAGATTTACTTCTCCCGGATAGAAACTTGCCACGCCCGTAGTCCAGAGAATCCCGAGGCCAGCGGGTAGCAACGACAGAAGCAGCAGCGGAATCCTGGGATAGATCACCAGGCACAGCAGAAGATTCCCCACGATCGAAATCATAGAAATGCGGCGAATGTTCGTTTCGATGAACTGGTGCTCCTGCTCCGCGTAAACGTAAGCCCCCGCCGGAGTGGCACGCACTCCGGAGTCACGGAAGGCCGGATCTGGGTTCATCGACTGGATGTGCTCCCGCGTCCACCGCACCACTTGCTCCGCGAACTTATAATCCATCGCCGACTGGCGAGGTTCGGCAATGATGAGCAGGGCCTTGTGATCTTTGCTGAAAAATCGGTTCCCCGATCCCCACTGCAGGTCGAAATTGGCGAACTGCGAAAACCCGCTACTGTTGCGCGCCTCAACTTCCATGAGGCCCAGAGGATCTGCGACGAAGTAATTCGTTCCTAAGGACGAGAACGGCGTGACCAGCTCAGTTGCGGCGCGGCGGACGTTTTGATGAATCTGTTGCGGATCGAGCCGCCGCTTAACATCCTCAGTTTGCTCTGGCCCCACGAATGACGGGAAATTCCAGGTAAAATACCGCACGATATTGAGCAGTTCTTCTTCCTGCAAGCCGCATCGCGCATGCAGGAACAGCCCGCTGGTCAGCATGTCGGCGGTGAGACGGTCGGCCGCATCCTCCATCGGCCCGGCCGCGTCCGTTTCTCCATTAGGAGCCTCGATCAGCACAAAAAGCTGGTTGCCATAACCCAGTTCCTTGCCAATCTGGCTTGCTGCTCGCCATTGAGGATCGCGGTCCCCAAACAGGTCGGTCAGGTCCGTGCCGGTGCGCAGGTTGTGGATGTTGGCGTACAGCAGTAAGGTCACAACAAGGCTGATGGCCGTCACCAACCACGGATGGTTCACGACCAGTCCACCCAGCAGGCGCATGAATCGAACCATCATGTGGCTTCCGCCGAAGGTTTTCTGGCGATGAATAAGATATGAGCCAGGGGTAGGCGGTTTCGGAACCGGAGTTCTTCCACCCGCATACCACCGCCCTCGAGAACATTGCGGTACTCGGCGGCCCGAAGCGTGAGGGGCCGTATGCCTGTGCGTCCGAACGCGAATATCAGCCGGTCGAAAGCCATGGTGATTGTCGACCACAAGCCACGATCGCGATCGTGCACGCGAAAGATCAAAACTCCCTGAGGCTCCAGCGCCGAACAGCATCGTTGCAGCAAGGTCATTTGCTCATTGGCGCCCAGATACTGCAAGACATCCAGAATAAGAATCAAACCCGCGGGCGGAAGGTTGAAACCACGAATGTCCGCAACGCTCAGGTCGGTGTTCAGCGCGCTGAGGGCCCGGCGAGCGACCGCGACGCGATGCCCGTCCAGATCGCAACCAACAAGGCGCCGGCTGGAATCACCGAACGCTGCGAAACTCAGGGCCATGCCGTAACCGCAGCCCAGATCTACGACTGTCCCCGATCCGAGGACTTTGGCCGCCAGTAACCCGAAAATCCGATCCAGCCGCAGCTTCCAGCTCACAAACTCCCGGTCGGCCCAAGCGCATTGGGCAAACATTGCCTTCACAAAACGAACTCGGTCCCGCAATCCTTGATTGGCGGGCACCTTAAGCTTGATTACAACGGCCGTAGTCGCCGCTCCCACTCCGCCAACCAGCACCCCCAGCGGCACGCTGCCAATCGCCCAGGTCACGAGCACTTCTTTCAAGTGCGCACCAGTCAGTGCGGAAAGACCTAATGGCCGAAACGACCCGCTGCGGAGAAGATAGCCGAGTTCCACGGAGGACCAGATAATCAGAGGCTGGAGCAGCGGATTATTTATGAAAGTTCCGGCGACGGTCACCGGCTTATTCAGCCTGAAGAACATAGCCGCACCCACTGCCGCGACGGTCTGAAACCCGTAGATGGGCACGATCCCGATGAAGATCCCGAGAAACACGGCGGCCGCAGCTCGACCAGGCTCAAGGCCCTCCTTCAGTAAGGCGGCTACGAACTGCCGCGCGCGAGTCTGAAGTCGTCCGATCAAACAGTTGCCATCGTCCGCCTGGCCCTTCGTTTCGTCCATCAGGCCGATACCACCGACAACTCACCGCTCGCCACAATCTCTCCGTCCACCCACACCGTGCCACCAATGCACGCCATCTGCCCAACTTCGGTCAGCTTTTTGGTTTCAACGCGCAGATTCTGCCCCGGAGTCACGGTCTTGAGAAACTTGAAGCGGTTTACCGCCGCGAGCAACGCCACTCCTCCCCCAGATGCCTGCGGTCCCGCTGATCCCAGCATCACTCCCGCTGTCTGAGCCACCGCTTCAATCAGAAAAACGCCCGGAAGAATCGGCCTGGCGGGAAAATGTCCGGCAAAAATCGGGTCCGCTGGATCGACGAACTTCACTGCAACACATCGAACTCCGGGCTCGAGTTCTTCCACTCGGTCTATCCACAGGAACGGAGCACGATGAGGAATCATCGTCTCGATTTCACTCCGGTCGATCGTTCTTCGCTCAATCACTTTGGTTTGTAGACCTCAAACGTCTCTGCCGGAATCTTCGGGTTCAGCGAATTGACGTCGATCACGAACACACTATTCACACCGCTCTTGCCGTCGACCTCCAGCGACCGCAGCAGGAAGTCCCGTTTGTCCAGCTTCACGACCAGGTAATTCAGCCTGCGGCGAAAATTGTCCGTCCGCGGAACCAGCTTCATTTCGAAGTCCGAGCCGTCCTCTCGCACGCTGATGGTAAAGTTTTTTTTCAGGTTCCCGATGGAACTCTCCCGGCTGAAATAAGACTGAGCGCGGCGAACGTTACCTCCGACTTCCATGACCTCTGTCTTGCTGCCGGTGGTTACGTTGAGATAGTCCTCGTTGAAGCGAATCCGCATCTTCGACGGCTCGAAGTACTCCAGTGCGAATCGCTTGGTGCCGTCGGCGCAAAACTTCCCGCGCAGCACCAGAGGTTTCACCATCAGGGTGGAAGTGCGGGTTTCGACAATGGTTCCGCAGCTGCTAGTGTATTTTTTCTGCGCTTGCTGAACCCCCTCCCAAATCCGGTTCAGAAGATCGTCGCTCTGGGCCGCCAGCGCGGCCGGAAAACTCGCTGATGCAACTAGGAAGAGCGCGCACAACATTCGGATCCGCAAAGCCACGTCACGCCCCCAGAAAGCGAAACGCTAGCGACCACAGGCAGACCCAGACTGTGTCTCGCACCGGCTTCATCTTCGAGCGCGCCTCGCCATCGTGGTAGACGGTGTGGACGGGAGCGTGCGCAATGGTGCAGCCCGACCGCGTCATCTTGATCAACATCTCCATCTCTAATTCGTAATACCGGCTCCGCAGCCTGGTCCCATGGAGTTTATCCAGACGAAAGAGCCGGAACCCGCTCTGGCTGTCGCGAATCTCGTGGCCCACCAGCGACGATGCTACGCGGCTGCCAATCGTGTTGGAGTAATAGCGTGAGCGAGGCATCGAGGCGCGATCGAACGAGCGTGCCCCAATCACCAGGTCCGCTCCGGTCTCTTTCGCTACACGAAGCAAGCCAGGAATATCTTCTGGCAAGTGTTGGCCGTCGCCATCCAGAGTGATCACGTGGGTAAAGTTCTGGGCGCGCGCGAACTCGATGCCTAGGCGTAGCGCCGAGGCCTTGCCGCAATTCCTGGGCGATCGCAGACACATAGCTCCCGCAGCCTGAGCAACTTGCCCCGTCCCGTCGCCGGAACCATCGTCAATCACGACGACTTTTTCGACATGCGGTTGGGTCCCCTTCACCACGTCCGCGATGTAAGAGACCTCGTTGAATGCCGGAATGAGCGCGCAGGTTCGCATGCCGCAGTTTCCAGCGTCGGGCGCGTAGGGCCAGGCGAGAACGCCGGAATTCGATGTGAGTGTATCACGCGTCCAGCGACTCCAAAAACATGGCCCGAGTATTGGTGGACACTTGAGGACGGAAAGAAAAAGCGTCAGCTACTAAAGTGCGAAGTATCCCGAACGCTTTCTGATACGTTTCCTTGGTGCGACCTCAACTGCCCAGCACCATCCGCCGTTTCGCCTGTTTCGCCTTGCAATCTATCCTCACCGTGAAGTACCCTGTCGCCATCATTGGGAGATCCCAGCCCAGCTTTTCGGCAGTCTGCTGAATTTCGCGTAATGTCACTTAGGATGCGAAGACTATGAAAGCACTGCTCGTGCAATGCCCCGCAACCTCACCCTGGGTTCCGAGGAGGCAGTGGGAACCTCCATCTGTGGCGTTGGCCACCATTGCCGCGCAGATTGACAACCACGATGTAAAAGTCCTGGACCTGGCTCCCACTCGGAAGCGCGCCATTCCAATTCTGTTGGAGACGCTCCAGAACGAGCGCCCAGACGTCGTCGGCTTTTCCGGGATGGCCTTTCAGTACGACTGCAATCTCCGGATGGCCTACCTCACCAAGCAGCTCAATCCTGGGATCAAAACCGTCCTCGGCGGCTACCACGCCACGCTATCCTACGACACCATCGAGGGTTCACCGGGGGCCGACTACTGGGACTTCATCGTCCGCGGGGAGGGTGACTTCAGCTTCGGTGAACTTCTGGACTCGCTCGATGCGCACGGTCGCGGGCTCGACAACGTCTTGGGCGTGTCGTACAAAACCGAAAACCGCCAGTTTCATCACAACGCCCCACGTCCGCTCGAGGATGTAACCAAGATCAAGCTTCCCGCTCGCGACAGGCGCATCATCAAAGACTTCCACATGTACTTCCGCCGGGCCGACGTCATCGAGACCTCCCGCGGCTGTCTCTACCACTGCAATTTCTGCAGTATCCATCAAATGTACGGAAGTTCGATCCGCCAGTATCCTCTGGAACGCGTGCTCGCCGATATCGAGGACGCGTATAGCCGCGGTGCGCGCCACATTTTTTGTACCGACGACAACATCACCCAGAACATGGATCGTTTCGAGGAACTGATCGACGGCGTGATCTCGCTCAAACTCAAGAACCTGCATTTCACCACGCAGGCGACCGTGATCGGCTTTTCCCAGCGCCCGCACGTTATCAAGAAATTGCCCAAGGCCGGTTTCGTCTCCATCTTCCTGGGCATTGAAAATGCTTCAACGAAAAACCTGCGGGCCATGAAGAAGCCCAACACACTCCCCGCTATCAAGAAAGCGATTGCCGAGTTGCACAAAGAGAACATCGTCGTCATCGCGGGTCTCATCAACGGGCTGCCCGACGACGATCCCGAGAGCATGCGTGAGAACTACCGCTTCATCAAGGAGCAGGGTGTCAGCAGCATCATGGATCAGATCATGACCCCTTATCCTAAGACGCCTTTGCGCGACAACATGCTCCGCGACAATCAGATCCAGAATTTGTCCGACTTTCGCTGGTATGACGGCTACTTCGCCAACGTTCGGACTTCCAATTTGTCTCCGGAAGAACTCAGCTTCGCCCGCTGGAAGATCCGGCGCGAGATCATCGGCATGTGGCGGCCCACGAAAGGCGACTGGAAATTTTTCAAGGGTTACACCTATGTCTGGTCGTTCGGCCTGCGCTATATCATTTGGCTGAACGAGCGCATGTTGGAGCTGCTGTTCGGAATCGAAGGCCGCTACAAGCTGCAGATGCGGCACTTCATGCAGCTCAACGACTTCGGCATCGAAGTCCCCGGCCTGGAGAGGACCGACAGCTACCATCCGGTGTATGGCACTTCAGATGACCCTTTTCGCGACACGCGCCGTTCTCTGCTGAAGAAGCGTTTGCGTTTCAATTGGCGAAAGCTGCTCGCCATGCCGCACACGCCGGAGTCTCGGCCCGAACCTTCGCCCGTTGTAACTTCCTCGCTACCCAAGAAACAACCTGTGGGGCAATCGGAGGCTGCAGATACACTTGTCAGCATCGCATCGCAGCGAATGCAATGAGTCATCCACCCGTAATCATTGAATTTTCGGAGGCGGAGTCGAATTAGACATGTGCCAGGGAGGTAGCCGCTGCGAATCCTGCTGCTAAGGCCGTACGCTGAAACCGCACAGTTCGGTTTAGCTCCTTTTTTTCAAACCGAACCATTAGGTCTGATGTACCTGGCGGCGGCGCTGCGCTCGGCCGGGCATTCCGTGCATTTGGCGGACATGCGTTTCGAGCGGCGCGGCATTCCCGATATTCTGCGGGAGTCGCAGCCCGATTTAGTCGCAATCTCCTGCCTGCATATCCTCGAGGCACCAGCTGCGCTCCAGGTAGCGGACCAGATCAAAGCCAACAAACCGAAGATTTTTGTCGTCCTCGGTGGCCACGCGATTTCTGCCTACCCCAAAGCCGTGGATGGCAACCGCTCCGTCGACGCAATTTGCATCGGCGAAGGGGAAACGCTGCTGCCCGCTGTATGCGATGCCGTCGCCAACGGTCACGCCTTGGATACGCTTCCATCGCTGCTGCTTCCCAAGGGTGACGGCCGCTTTCAGGCGACGACGACTGCCAAGCCCGGCCGGTGGCTGGATCTTGCCCAGATGCCCCTCCCCGACCGGTCCGTGGTGGCTCGCTATCAGAAGCGCTACTGCTGTCTGAATTACATGCCGATGTGGACCATGGAAACGGCCCGCGGGTGCTCCTACCGGTGCAACTTCTGTTCGGTGTGGCAACTCTACAAGCGCACTTACCGGTGCCATGCCCCCGATCAGGTGCGTGCCGACTTCGAGGCTACAGGCCGCAATCTGTTCATGGTCGACGATTTGTTCTGGGCCGACCGCATGCGCAGCGAAGAACTAGGCCACACCTTGCTCCAGTCCAGCGAACGCAAGAACCTGCTACTGGTGCAAACCCGCGCGGATCTGGTCACGGAAAATGCCGACCTGCTGAAGCTGTGGCGTCCGCTGGCCAAGACTTTCGACATTTTCTTCGGCTTGGAGTCCCACACCAGCCCGGGCCTCAGCTCGCTAAACAAGGATGCCGACATCAACAAGACCGTGGAAGCCGTCCGCATTGCCCGCGAACTCGGGTTTGGCGTCACCGGGAATTTCATTATCGATCCGGATTTCACCGAGGCCGATTTCCAGGGCTTGTGGGATTTCATGGACGAATATCAACTGTATCGCGTGGGATTCACCATCCTGACGCCCCTGCCTGGCACTTACTACTTCGAAAAGAGTAGGAAGAAGATCGATGTATTTGACTGGACCCACTACGACCTGCATCATCTGCTTTGGCAGCCACGCCTGCCGGTCGAGCGATTCTTTGAACTTTATTGTGAGTCCTGGCGGCGTAGCGTTCTCAACATCGCGGGAAAGAAGAAGTGGTGGCAGTGGCTCCAGCAGGTTCGATTGCGCGACATTCCCCGGCTCGCCCGTATTCTCGCGCGCACCCAAACCTTGATGGATCCGCAGGCCTATTTGAAGGAGACAAACCTCCTGGGGCCGAGGAAGTTGACGTCAGTCTCCGAGCCCTCAGCCGACACTGTCTCCCTGCGCGGCGCCTGATTCCGGGCTTAATCTCCGCAGTCTCCCATCGCGCTTCGGCAACCTTCCGCGGGCGCCGGCGCGGCTCGCCCACCGATCTGCACCAGGTCAGGAACAGATCGTTCTTTCAGCACAATCTCGCGGTAGAGCTTTGCCATGCGCTGGTTCTCAGCATCCAGCCTAAGCCGCTCGGCTCGCGCTCGCAGCTTCTCCTCGCGCGCATTTTTGGCGATGCCGAGTCTCTCCAGATCGTGCTGGGCATGGTCGCTGACAATCTCATCTTTCAAAACCAGATGATGTTCGGTACTGCTAAGGTGGACGCTCTTGCCGCCGGCAAAAATCTCATGCCGGCCGTGCTCCTCGTACCACTTGGTCAGCGTCGCGGTCATGTGCATCTTCTCGATGATGTTCCGCCATCCCATTCCAGTGTTGTAAGCGCAAAAGGAAATCTCCCCCTGTTGCGTGGCGTAAGGAATAATGCACTGCTCGGTCCTGCGAAAATCGTAGTTGAACAGATCCTGAAACCACATGCCCGCCACGAACAGCAGGTTCCAGCGGTCGCGCCGGCGGCGAAGGATGTCAGCCATCGTCCGCTTACCCGAGACGTCGCCATAGTCGCGCCCGGTTGCACCTAGCCCCTTATCAAGTTTTCTCAACATGTCGATAGCACGGAAATGGGTGGGCGCACGGAAAGCGTTGTAATTCCGCGCCAGAGCCAGAGCCATTCCCGCAACGGACATCCACTTGCTCCGAGCCCAATCGTTGATCCTCGCAATGTCCTTGGCAAACTGATCGGCGTCGAGAAATGCAGTGACCGGAACTGCCTCCCGCGTCTGCTTATCCACCATAACCGCCATGCCAACCCCACAATTCGGGTGGCAACCGCAGGCGACTTGGCCCCATACGGCTTCGGGGCCATGGACCAGGTCTGCCCAGTCGGAAAAAGTGCTCAGGAACGAGAGCGGGAACCAGTCGCGGACAGGCTCGCCGATGTTCAACTGGTCCTTCATGTCGTGGGCGAGGTGGGAAAGTGTGTAACGCTGGGCTATGCGGCGCTCGTCGGTTATGGCTTCGTCGCGGCCAGTGAATGAGACGGGCTGGAATGACACCATCGCTATCTTGTCCGGGTTGTCCAGCGCGAACTGCACCACGCGGCCTACCTGCTCATTGTTGATCCCGTTGACCACGGTCGTGACCAGCACGATTTCCACGCCGTTGGAGTGCAGGTTTTCGATGGCCCGCAGCTTCACGTCGAACAGATTCCCGACATTGCGATGGGAATTCGCCGGGTTGCCGATGCCGTCGAATTGAAGATAGGCGTAACGCAAACCGGCTTCTGCGGCCTGACGCGCGAATTCCGGGCTCTTGGCAAACTCGATGCCATTGGTAGCCGCCTGAACACTGTCGTAGCCGAGTTGGCGGGCGTAGCGAATGGCATCCAGAAAATGCGGCGACATGGTCGGCTCGCCACCGGAGAACTGCACTGACATCTGGCGCCGAGGCTTGATGGAGAATGCGTTGTCGAGCAGCGTCTTGACGTCATCCCAGGTCAGCTCGTGTACGAAGCCCACCTGGTTGGCATCCATGAAACAGGGGTCGCACATCATGTTGCAGCGGTTGGTCAGGTCGATGGTGAGAACCGATCCCCGCCCGTGCTTGATGGTGCTGCTACCGTGGTTGTGCAGCTTCTCGTCGTTGTGAGCACGAATGTCGCGGCCGGGGAACGTCTCCTCGAGATGCCGGAAGAATGCCGGATCGATGGAGATGACATCTTCGAAATGCCCATGGACAGGACAATCCTTTACCATGAGGATTCTGCCGCCGCGCTCGATGATCTGCGCCTTGATTTCACCGGGCCTCTCGTTCAACAGGATACGGTAATCCTGTTTGCCGTCGACGATCTGCCGTCGGATCTCCGGCACGCAACGAGGGCACAACGAATCGGTTTCTCGCGGCCAGCCCAGCGGAGGCTTGGGCTTTTCGCGGGACTTCAGCAGCGGCTTGTCCGACCACTTGGGGATGAAGGAGGGGTTCTCAGGAACGAGGTCGTTCGTCAAACAAAATATCCGCCACGCTCCATTCGCAGCAATCGACATCGCCTTTTCAAGGTACTTGATGGGCTGACGCATTTTTCCTGTGTTTACCCTTGCACCGCGAAGTAGGAAGCTTAACTGGGACTCGCAGTGTGCTCAACTGGATAAGCAAATCCTGGCTTTGCGCTCGGCGTTGAGCCGGCCACAATTTCGTCCACATTCCGTAAAGAACGATTCTGAAGAACACTGTACATATCGACCAGATCGGAATCCGTATAGCCGTTTACTCTTAGAACCTCTAGCGACCGGCGTAGATGCTGGTGGTTATGCATGCCGAACTGCGTATGATAATCCATCAGGTGCTTCATCATCTCGCTCTTCGGAAACGTCGCAGTTCCCCGGGGCATATCGTGATAGGACAGCGCACCATCCGCCAGGAAGGCGGTAGTATCCCAGCCGGCTTCCGCCGCCTGATCGACGATTTCGCATCCGTCGTATCCTCGCAGACAGAAGTGGTACGGGAGAAGTGATGGCATGTGTAACTGGGCCAGGTAGTCTAGCGTTCGTTGGGCATCAGCCCCGGTCTCCGTGGGAAAACCGTACATTGTGTTCACGTTGACGATCAAGCCGCGGTCCTGGGAATAGTTGATGATGTCCGCTGCCTTCTCCAGGTGCATGTTCTTCTTGACCAGTTTCTGGATGCGCGGACTTCCCGATTCGACCGCGTAGGTAACCCATACCGTTCCCGCGTCCGCCATAAGATCCACCAATTCGCGTGTCATGATGTCTGCCCGCAATCCATTCACAAAATAGAGGCGCCAATTCTTGCGAAGACCGATAATCATGCGGAACACGGCCTCGGTGCGCTTGCGGTCCATATTAAAAATATCGTCGACCACATAGAAGTCGTCGATGCCGTGGTCGCGCGACATCTGTTCCATCTCAGCAACCACATTCTCCGCGGAACGCAGCCGCGCCGTCTTGCCGGCAAAGGTATTGCAATAGGTGCATAAGAACGGACAACCCCGGCTGGTGAGCAGGACGCCCTGACGCCGGTGGTTATAGGCATAACTCAGGTGTTCTTCGTACCGGCTTAGATCGACCAGGCCGTAGTCAGGGAAGGGAAGTTCGTCCAGATTATCGACGACATCCCCGTCGCCCAAGTCGACGATCTCGTTGCCATGGCGCAACACCAGACCGTTGGTTGCCGTGCCAGAAAGGAGACGCGAAAACGTCAGCTCACCCTCGCCGACCACCAGGAGATCGATTGCGGGGATGGCTTGGAGAACGGCTCTGCGCCGGGCGGTGGCGATCGGGCCGCCGCCTACGATGGGGACGTCCAGAACGCTCCGTGTCAACTCTGCAACGCGCTTGAGTTCATCCTCGAACAAGCTGATACTGCGGATTCCAACCGCATCGGGGCGATATTCCAAAAGCTTCGCGACCAGCTCATCGTCGGTCCGCCCGTCTAACGATGTCTCAAGGATTTGGATGTGTACATCCGGATGGTCTCGCTGCGCACTGCTGGCTACGTACATCAGCCCAACGGGAGGGATATGGACCTCGGGTGTGACCCGACCACCAACCCAGCGTCGCTGATCGTTAGCCTCGATCAACAAGACCCGACGGCTCTTCGACAATCTTTCGAGCACGTCGTTTGATGGTTTTCGCGCTGACGAATCGATGGTGTACAGCACGCCCGTCCCCCTTGAAGTTTGCAGGTTGCCAGCCCCTCGGAGACCTACCCCACCCGTTGCGGAAGATTACCAGATACGATTTTCTGCGACAACATCTTCTTGCTGAGGGGCACCTGGGGCGGCATGGCCAGGGGTGGTGGTTTTTTGTGGCGTTGTTTTGCGCTCCTAGGTATCCTCATCCACGCTCCCGCTTGGAGTCGGGAAACCTGGCGGAACAAGGGAACTGGAGGCCCGGCTGGAAGGCGGCGCGCCGGTGAAATTGCACTTGCAGACGCCCGATTTCAAAACACGATGAGAAGCCGGTCAGCCTGGACGATTGAGAATTGCTCCTACCGAGAGTGTTCCCACCCGGAACGAGAGTTCGGATTTGCGGTTTCTTTGCACAACCACTCTTGCCACTCCGTAGAAAAGTTGGCAGCCCTGAACCAGGTCGTGAAGATGGCCTTTATGCGCCCTTTGAGTGGGGTACTCCAAAGCTCATTCGGCCTTGGCGGAGTCTCTGACTTGAATTACGCAGAGATAACTTACAACCCGCCGTACACTCCCGAAGAGGTATATGAAATCGAGTCTGCCGGAGCCGCGCGTTGGGGCTTCAATGGGGTTCACCTGGCCATCACCGATCACGACGAATTCGCAGGCAACGTCGCGCTTATGCGCGACCGACCCGACCTTAACGGCCGCATTGCAATCAGCGAAGAACTGTCCCTGTGGTACCAGGGGCACCTGTTTCACCTGGGGCTTTGCGGCTTGCCTGAGAGTGAAATCGAGGAAACCCACAGTCGAATTCAATCGGCCGCCCGGGGCGGGCGCTACGACGAACTGTTTGAAACGCTTGCCGCCAGCGGCTGCCTGGTCGTCCTGAATCACCCGCTGGTCGCCTGGGGACCGGGATCGGAAACGATTCCTTTTACAGACCTGCTCACTCGGTACGGCTGGGCGATTCATGCTTTGGAAGTAAACGGGATGCGGCAACGCGAGGAGAACGACCGCGTTCTGGAACTCGCCCGCCAGTGGCGCAAGCCAGTAGTGGGCGGAGGAGATAGCCATTTGCTGGTGGCCAGTTCCATCGTCTCGTTGTCGCATTCCGCAACCTTCAAGGAATTTATTGCTGAAGTCAAGGATGGGCATGCGGTGCCATTCATCACGCCCGATTACTTTGCCCCGCTCAAGTGGAAACTTTTCCTGCGGGTGTTATTCTTCATGTCTCGCTACCGGCAAATTGCCAGTTATAAGGGACAACCGGTGGCCGCCATGCTCGAACGCCGTCGAGTGTTGCTCGATCCGGTGGGACTGGCCAGCCGCGCCTTTCTGGCTCTAGTCTCCGGTTTGGGATTGTCGCGCTGAACAGCTTTCGCTTCGTGGAAAATTTCGAACTGCCGGAATCAGCGCGCGGACTCGCACGCCGCGGGTTCGGGTGTCGCGACGCTGACACCGTCACGAGGGCCGGCCAGTACGAATTTCAATCCTCTCGCTCTGAGATCATCGATTACCACAGGCAGAGCTTCCAGCATGACATGCGCTCCACCCGGCAAATGATCGTGCAGCAGGATGATGTCCCCGCTTGCCGCCTGCTTCAAGATGCGCCGGGCAAGAACCTCGGAATTCCGGGTCAGCGTATCGCGGCTACGAATGCTCCAGGAAACGTACTCCAATCCGGAGTTCTCGAGATAGCGCCGCAGAAGCGGATGGCGTTGGCCTACTGGCGAGCGAACCAAGCGCGGACGGAAACCGCAAATGCGGCGCACGCTTTCCTCACCGCGCTCGATCTCCGCCCGCAGACGTGCAGGCGTTAGAAAACAAAATAGATGGCAATGCGACCAGGTGTGGTTCGCCACCAGATGACCTTCTTCCCAGGCGCGCCGCACGATTTCCGGATACTGGTCGGCGCGCTTGCCGACAACAAAGAATGTCGCCTTCACACCTTTTTCCCGAAGCAGGTCGAGTAATTTGGGCGTGTCCACGGGGTTGGGCCCGTCGTCGAAAGTCAGGGCTATGCAACCTGCGCCTTCGACGCGGTAGCGGTTGCTCACCAGCCACTGGTTGCGCGGATGAAATAGTAGGTAAAGCATGATCAGTGTGCCCACCGAGTAAATCGATGCCACCAGCAGAAACCGCGAGAGGGTGAAAGGATAAAGAAGGGCCAGGGATGCGTTAGTCGCAAGAAACAACAAGCAAAAGATTGCCGACCTCGCCATATCGGTTCTCCGGTCCCGGGAAAGGCTACGGGACTCGGTGAGCGTAATGCTAACATCGACGGCCCGCGCCGGAAAAACGGAAGCTCTCGGACCTCTAAATGCCTTGGAAACACCCTTGACAAGCTTTGGGCTGCCAATTAGATTTCCGGGTTCCTTTTTGGTCAGAATTTGAGCTTGGTTTTCGGAGGAACATACCGCAATGACATATCGATCATCGATCGCTCTTTTGATTACGACGGTGTGTTGGACGTGTACGCAGACTCTCGCTCAGGAGTTGGTTTCACCTAAGTTGTTACCTCCCGTGTCCGAGTTGCGTGTGGCGGTTGCGAGCCGCCATCTTGCACTCGATATGGAAAACGATCCACCCAACCCGGCCTCCACGCCCCACCGGCACTGGAGCAAAGGGGGAAAAATTATGACGGTCATCGGCGCGGGCTTGATCGGCGCCGGCACGGCAGCGCTTATACACGGCCAGAATACTCGAGTAGCCTGCAGCAATGGCACCTGCACCGAAATCGCGTGGAGAGCCACGGGAGCTATTTGGATGGGTGGGGGGGCCGCCCTGGTGATCGTGGGTGTCACCCGTCACACCGAAGACTAACCGTCTGCGCTCGCGAGTCGTTGAAAGTTTTCCTGTGCCTCGACCTCATTCTCGCGAGGTTCGAATCACTTGAACTTGGCCATATTCATAGGCCTAGTCTTTTCCTGGCAGAGGCCGGAGTGGAGGCGCGACTTTCGGCTTGAGTACGTCCCGACAAAGCTGTCATCGCCGTTCGGGCTCAATACGGCGCAATAATCTACGGTCTGGTGAGTGGCGAATATCATGAAAAGACGCTTGCCGCTAACTACGCCCGTAATCTCGTATCCTCCACCGTTGCCACTCACATCCCGGCTTCCTTCAGTTTGAATGAGGTGCAAACGTCCCCACTCGTCTGAATCCCATGCGCCATTCACATTGATCGCTGGAGGATCTTTTTGGTCGTCGAGCCACGCCCTGCCCTCAACCTCGACCTTGGCAGCGGTTAGAGAAGTCGGAACGGAACTACACAGCAACAGTAATGCCGCCATCATCGCCAGCCTTTTCATAAGAAACATCCTTCCGCTATTTCGCGCCAAGGTCGGTAGTACCGGGCGCCGGCTCGATCACTTGAAGCTTTCCGTCCGTAAACTTCAGGAGCGCGGGAAAACCCGTGCGCATATTCTTCTGCCGGTTTCGCCCGCCGATAGTTCCCCCGTCCTGGCGGGGAGACCATGTCTCCACCTTGACACCGTTTTCGTCGTCGATTTTTGTGTCGAGAGGCGTGCCCACCACGTCAAAGGCTTGATCCTTGGTCATGCCGACAACAAGCTTGTGTTCAGCAATGCCGCTCCGCACGTCTGATGGCCAGTCCGGATGTTCGTCCTGTAGCGGAACCTTGGAGAAAGTCTGGTTGAAAGCCTTGGTAAAATCGTCAAGGGAATTGATCTGAATGAAGTCGATCATGATCTCGTAGTCGTTCGGACTCACACCCTCAGCCCACACCGAAACCGTGTCGGCCTTGAACAAGAGCTTTCCGAAACGCACCGGATAATTTGGATAGAATACCCAGTTGAGTTTTGCCTTCTTCGGATTTTTTATCGGCAAGCTGAGTATGCGAGTGGTGTCGTGCCCGTTGGGTGAAACTTCAAGCACGGCTTCCGGGCCCCATCCAAATGAACCCATAACGTACTTCAGGGGAACATCGAGGCGCAGATACAAGGTGCCCGCAATCATGCGCTTGGCTTCCTCTCGATCCTCTTTGGACAACTCCGCCCTGACCACGAGGGGCGCGAATAAAAGAAACAACAGTGCCACGCCTGTGCTCAATCGGAATTTCATGACAAGCAGATCCTTGGGACGAAATCTAGGGCGAGCCTTCCGCCTGCGGACATCTTTGTCTCCATGGCTAATCATGGACACGCGCATTCCGCCAAACGAAGCTGGGGCCTGGACTACCTTCTTTTCTATTTTGTCAAGTGCATGGGCCTGCCCTTCGACTTCTCATTCATGAAGCCTTTTGAGTAACTTCCGTTGAGGCTGCCGTCGGCTTCTGACGTCAGCTGCGCGGAATAGGTGACCTTGCCATGATGGGAGAAGAGCAAAAAAACCTGCTTGCCGCTGACGACGCCTGTGATATCCCACCCATCGCCGTCTCCAGTCACGTCCCTACTGCCCTCAGCTTGGTTCAGGACAACCTTACCCCATGACTTCTCATGCCAGTGGCCGTTGATATTGAGGGCAGCCGCCTCGCTGTGGGAACCTAGCCACGTTTTGCCCTTTGTTTCGAGATCGCCCGCACTCACGCCAACCGCCAGAATAAGAACCACACCAGCGGCTAACAACAAAGAAAAATGCTTCTTCATCAATGCCTCCTAATTACAGCAGCGACTCATGGAAATTATGTCACCAGTCTGCCGACTTGTGGCATTCAAAGAAATCCGCTTCTTGCAGCAAGAGCATATCGACTTTCCCCCCGTACCACGAGTTAGAACTCCGGACGGAATGCGTTCGAGGTCAAATCGCCCAACATCTTATGCCAGGGATGGGTCTGGTTCTGCTCGACCTCCGCGACCATGGTGCGCATCTTCTGCAGCACTGGCGGCGCAGCGTCGTCGTAAACATCACCCTGCAACAGCTTCAACACGTCCAGACGGTACGTTGGATCATTGATGAAGTAGGTGAATAGCACGTTCAGACGGTAGTACACCGTGATGAAGTCGTACCAATTCTTTGTTCCCACCCGAAGGGTTTTCTCGAACGTGGAGAAGCTTTCTCGCGAAAAGTCGTTCTTCTCGAGGGCAGCCAAGATATCTTTGTGCGCGAAGCGCGAGCCGTTGAGCGCTATGCTGACTCCCGTGGAAAAGATCGGATCGACAAAGCGCCCGGCATCGCCGACCATCACAAACCGGTCACCACAAATCTGCTTCATGGCGTAGCTGTAATCGCCCTCGTCCTTGAAGGGGCGGATGCGGTCTGCCTTGCGGAGAGTTTCTTCTAGCCTCGGCCGGGAGGCAACGGACTCCCAGAAAAACTTTTCCCGATCGCTTTTCGATTTCGCAAAATTCTTCTTCTGGGTGACCACGCCCAGGCTGGTGACGGTATTGGTAATCGGAATCTGCCAGATCCAGGTGTTCGAAATGGGCAGGAAGTGTATGAAGATGTAATCGCGGTGGTCGTCTTTCTTGGAGAACACCTTCCGATCGTAGTTATCGAACCAGGTGTGGATGGCGTACTGGTCGAACACTGTATCCTGCACCTTGAGCTTGAGCTGGTTACCCAGGAAAGTATTTCGGCCGCTGGCGTCCACAACCATTCTTGCGCTGACGCCCATCTCTTTCCCGTTCCGCCCCATGCTGAAACGCACTTGTGGCTCCTTGGGGCCGAAATCGACCGCGTTTACCCTTACTCCTTCATACACCGCCGCTCCCAACTTGTTGGCGTGCTGCAACAGCATCAGGTCGAACTTGCCGCGATCCACATGGTAGGTGTAATTCTTGTCGACACCATCCTGGTCACGCTCGTCGAAGCGAATGTCAGCATGGCAATCCGCGGCCAGGCCCTCCCATCCCAGTTGATAAGGGTTTTTTTGCTTGTCGTCCGCAGTCCAGACTGCGCCGAACTTGTGCGGAAACTTTGCCTCTTCCATCTGCGGAAGAAAATCGAGGTCTTTGAAGACACGCGTCGAAGAAGGGACTAGCGACTCGCCGACATGCGGCCGAGGAAACAATTCTCGTTCAAACACTACGGCAGTTACCCCATCTTTGGCCAGATAGGCTCCCATGGAGGACCCAGCCGGCCCTCCACCAATAATCGCGACATCGAAATCTGGCTTAGTAAGAACCAACGCTTCCTCCTCGCATCCTCGATCTCGCAATGATGAACGATGTCCCGTTCATCGGGACAAGATCGAAATTCGTTTCACGCAAGCCAAGATTACGCTCTTCCGGGGCATAAGAGAAAACAGGTTTGGCGCCTATGACTGACGAAAGCGAAGAAAAAGCTCACTCTTACCCTGAGTGCTAAGGAGCGGCGGGAGGGTCTGAGAGTTGAACCATTAGTTTGCCATTATTGGAGCCGTCGAATAATTTGTTGATCGCCGCCGGTGCAGACTCGAGACCGCGGACGATATCCACCCGATACTTTAGCTGGCCTGAGCTGTGCCACTGCGTGAAGTTACTCACCATTTCCTTTACTTTCGAAGAGTAATCGGTTGCGAGGAAACCTTGGATCTTGAGGCGCTTGCTGATCACAAGCGCAAAGTTGGAGGGTCCCGGAACGGGTGCCGTGGCGTTGTACTGCGAGATCAGCCCGCAAAACACCACGCGACCAAAGGTGTTCATAAGGTAGAGCGCGCTTTCCAGGATTTCTCCACCGACGTTTTCGAAATAAATATCCACTCCGTTCGCACACGCAGCCTTCAGCTGTTTCTTGTAGTTCTCGTCTTTGTAGTTCACAGCAGCGTCGAAAGCGAGTTCCTCTCGTAGCCAATTGCACTTCTCGTCGGTTCCGGCGATGCCGACTACACGAAGTCCCTTGATCTTGCCGATCTGGCCGACGAGTGATCCGACCGAACCTGCGGCGCCGGAGATCAAGAGAGTTTCGCCGCCCTTGGGCTGTCCCACTTCCAAAAGTCCACCGTAGGCGGTTAACCCAGCCAGTCCAAACAGTCCAAGGTTAGCCGAAAATGGAAGTGCGCTCTCCGGCAACTTCGTCACAGCTTCACCATTGGAAAGCAGATATTCCTGCCAGCCGAACATCCCTTGGACACGGTCACCGGCGGCAAATTTTGAATGATTTGATTTCTCTACTATTCCGATAGCCAACCCGCGCATGATTTCGCCAATCTGCACGGGAGGAACGTAGGACGGACGGTCAATCAGCCACCCCCGCATCGCTGGATCGAGCGAGAGATACACGCTGCGAATCAGAAGCTGGCCCTCCTCAGGCACCGGCATGGGCTGGGACACAAGCTCGAAGTTGTCAGCTTTAATGAGCCCCGTGGGCCGCGATTTGAGCCGCCATTGGCGGTTTACCGGGGTAGCAGCAGCCATAACGGAGGACGAGTCGCTGTCAGGCCGTGTAGCGCGCAGTGGCCAGAAGTCGGCCGGCAATATTGCGCCGCAGTGCAACCCCATCGAGCGGATCGTAGTTGGCAAAGCCGCGTAGAGTCGCCATATTCTCCTGCAGGGCGCGGCCAGCCGAGCAGGCGCCGATAACATTTCGCGCCGAGACTTCTACTCGATCCATGGCCTCGCGCAAAAATACCGCGCACATATTGGCGGCATTGGTCCCTTTGCCCGAGGTTGCAAGCTTGCGACTTCGAAGCAAGCTCGACTCCATCGCGAAAACTTCCATGACGATATCGGAAATGTTCATCACGATCTCCTGCTGTTTTTCCAACTCGGCCCCGTATTTTTGATAAGCAATCCCGATCGTGAACAGCGCAATCTTCTTCGCGCTCTGCACAAGCCGAGCTTCTTCATCAGCACTCGCAGAGCCGGGTGTCTCTTTCACGGTCTCGTTCAGCACTGCTTGAACCGCCGGGATCAGCGCCAATTGCCCGCGGGCGGCGCGTTTCAACAGCATTCCCGTTATGAGAAGCCGGTTGATTTCGTTGGTGCCTTCGAAGATCCGGTTGATTCGCGAATCACGGTAAGCGCGTTCTACCGCGTAGTCTTGATGGTAGCCATAGCCTCCGTGGATTTGCACGCCTTCATCGACAACGTAATCCAGCATCTCGGAGGCATACACCTTAATCATCGAGCACTCCGCAGCGTACTCTTCAACGGCTTTGAGCTCGGTCTCTGAATCCGCGTGCTTATCATGAGCGGACTGCGCCAATTGGCTCTCAATGAGTCCCACTACACGCCACATCATGGATTCCACCGCGAACGTGCGAATCGCCATCTCCGCCAGCTTGTGCTGGATGGCGCCGAACTCGGCGATCGCCGATCCGAATGCTTTGCGTTCCTTGGCGTATTTCAGGCAGATGGCAAGCACGTTTTTTGCTCCACCCACGGCACCAGGGCCGAGTTTCAACCGGCCGATGTTCAGGATATTAAAAGCGATGACGTGCCCGCGGCCAATTTCGCCAAGCAGGTTTTCGACCGGAACCCGGACGTTGTCAAAATACACCGCCGTGGTCGAGCTCCCCTTGATGCCCATCTTGTGTTCTTCGGCGCCGCTGGTCACGCCTTGAAAGCTGCGCTCCACCAGGAACGCCGTGAACCTCTCGCCGCCTACTTTAGCGAATACGGTAAAAAGGTCTGCCGCGCCTCCGTTGGTGATCCACATCTTCTGTCCGTTGAGGACGTAGTATTTGCCGTCTGGGCTGAGATCCGCCCGGGTACGCACGGCGAGAGCATCGGAGCCGGCCAGCGGCTCGGTTAGCGCGTAAGCGGCCAACAGCTCAACCTTCGCCAGCTTGGGAAGGTATCTCCGCTTCTGCTCTTCATTACCAAAGAAAAGAACGGGCAGCGTACCGATCCCGGTATGGGAGGAGTGCCACGACCCGTAAGAAGCGTCCCGCGCAAGATGCTCACCCGCAATCATTACAGATGGCAGGTCCATTTCCATACCGCCGAATTTCTCGGGGATCGGTATCGCGGCGAGTCCCAGTTCGGCCGCTTTGCGAAGCACGCTTAGTGCGACCCCTGGAGTCTGCTGGCGGATCGCCTCGAGATGAGGTTCCACCTCATTCGTCCAGAATTGGTCGACCGTGCGGGCTATCGCAAGGTGTTCTTCGTTCAGATCTTCGGCGGTGAAGATTTCGTTGGGCGAGCGATCCTCAATGAGGAACGCGCCGCCTTTAACTTGAAGAGGAGTTGCCGCGGCAGTTGTCATCATCTTCCCCCGGGTCGAACGATTCGAGAAAATCACGTTCTCAAATTGTGTTAGTCTATATCAGATATGAGTAACTAACGTCAACATTGGTAGCGGGTCAGACTGATTTCCAGGGGTATCGCACCCGCGTTGATTCCGTAGCCGTACCTGGTACGGTCGGCATATTCATGAGGTTGTATCGTACCTATCGTAGGCAAAACGGAAAGCTGTGGAAATCAGACTGACTCACTAACGTCAATATGCAACACAAACATTGAACACCGCAGCGTCGAAGTCGCCATTGGATCGTGATTTGGGAGAACAGTCGATCGAATCGACAATTGTTAAAATCGATCCGGGTATATTGAGCACTCAACCTGTAGCGTGTCCTCCAACCCTGATCAGGAGAATATACGACTATGGTTCGTGTTGAAGTCGCCGCACGGCGAAGAAGCCGGAATCACAGAATCTCGGTGAAGCGAAATGCGCCAGCGCAGCTCCACCCAGCGCAGAACCATGAGGTCCCAGGGCTCCGGGAGCGCAAGAAGGCGCGACTTCGTCAGCAAATTATCGAGACAGCCATCCGATTGTTCCGCAAACAGGGCTACGAAAAAACTCGCATCGATGATATTGTCAAAATTCTAGAAATCAGCCAGCCGACTTTCTTCCGTTATTTCCCGAGCAAGGACGCTGTTTTACGGGATGTGGGTAAGCGTGGCTTCGAGTGCATAGCGGAGCGCCTCAAATCAGAACTTTCGACCAAGGCTGATACCGCTGAGCGCTTGCATCGCCTGTATCACGCCATGGCGCTCGAAGCGGAAGCCGACCGGCCTCTATGGAAAGCCGTGGTGCTGTCGGGTGCGATGGATCCGGTGCGTTCTCCGGAGGTGCGCGGACTTGAGGGGGTTGCGATCAGCCGGCTGCGGGAAATTCTCGCACAGGGGCAGGAACGTGGTGAAATCACGAGCGCGTTCCCGGTCGTGCATCTCGCCGAATTTATGGAGGCGCTCTACCACACAGTGGTCCGTCAGTGGACCGTCGACCTCACAGGACCCCATAGACTGACCGAGCGCGTGGACAGCGCAGTGGAATTTTTCTTGCGTGGTGTTAAGCCGTGATTGGTGTCCCGGCCCCCCGTCTGCTTTTTCCCTAATTCCCCGAGGCGAAACTCAATGAAAGCTGCGATCCTGCGCGACTTCAAACAGCGGCTCTCGATCGAGGAAGTCGAAAGGCCTCATCCCGAAGCAGATGAAGTTTTGATCCAGGTGGAAGCCTGTGGTGCCTGCCACTCCGACTTGCACGTGGCTGATGGAGATTGGACACAACTGGCGGGAATCGTGAAGAGACCGCTGATTCTCGGCCACGAAATTGCCGGTCACGTAGTGGAGAAAGGCCCGGCAGTGCACGATTTGCAAATCGGCGATCGCGTCGGCGTGCCCTGGATTCACTGGAGCTGCGGTGAGTGCGAATTTTGCCGCGAAGGAAAGGAAAACTTGTGCAGCCGGCAGAAGATCACAGGTGTCACTGTTGACGGTGGTTACGCCGAATTTATGAAGGCGCCGGCGACTCACGCGCTGAACATTCCAGATGGTCTTTCTGCGCTCGAAGCCGCCCCGCTTTTTTGTGCTGGACTCACAGTTTATCGCGCCCTGAAGGGCGCCGGGATTGTGCCCGGTCAGCGCCTGGCTGTTTTCGGCATAGGCGGCCTGGGACACCTTGCAGTGCAGTTCGGACGGGCCTTTGGCGCGGAGGTTACCGCGATCGACATTTCGTCGGAGAAGCTGGAACTCGCCCGAACCTTTGGTGCAGCTGACGCGCTCAATGCGGCGACGACAGATGTGGTTAAGCAGCTGCGCCGCAAAGGTGGAGTCCATGTGTCGCTGGTCACGTCCGCCGCGAAGGCAGCTTATGACACAGCTTTTTCCTGCCTCCGGCCCGCCGGTACTCTGCTCGTCGTGGGCTTGCCCGCTGAAAACATCTGTTTCCCGCCGATTCTCATGGCAGCACGAGAAGTCCGGATCCATGCATCAACGGTTGGTACTCGGCAAGAAATGCGGGAAGTACTCGCTACGGCTGGCGCCGGGAAGATACGCTGCCATGTGGTTAAGCGGCCGCTTGCGGAAGCCAACGAGGCACTGGATCTGTTGCGCAAAGGCGAAGTCTCCGGCCGAATCGTCCTGACTCCATAAGGGCTGGCGGCGGGAATCCGACGAGGTCGGAGTTTCGTCCCGCGCACCATCGCCATTTCCGAACAGCTATCGCCCCTGCCGCCATTGAAGTGTTGGGGCGCGCGATAACATGCGCCCCATACCGCCATGGAAATGTCGAAGTTCCTTTCTTGACGTTAGTGACTCTTATGTGATACTTACTCTCACAATCTGCGGTTTCGTTAGGCACGATTTGAATTTTTGATCGATAGCGAAACAGGCAGCTGGATCAGCATTGACGGCTTTTAGGGTTGGCGCCCGCATCTGGCAGGGCTTTGGGGAGTTGCGCCGCGTTGGGGAATAGGCAGAACCAATGCGCCGATGTGCAGATACTTCCGTAAGGAGAATCCTATGAAGTCACTCGCATGTACGTTTGTGTGCTTGCTGTTGGCAGCCAGTGTGGTTCATGCGCAGGGCGTCGGCTCATCGGGAGAGATCACCGGAACTGTAAGGGACCCTTCCGGCGCCGTTTTGCCCGGCGTTACGGTCAATGTGATCGATAACCAGACCGGTCTGAAGCGCACGGCAATGACGAATGGTACCGGTCAGTTCAGAGCAGCTGGGCTGTCTCCGGCCACTTACGACGTCAGTGTGGAACGGCCGGGCTTCGCCACGGAGATTAGAAAAAGCGTCACGGTCGCCATCGGGCAGACGGTCATCTCCGATTTCAAGCTGAAACCGTCGCAGGTCGCGACGGTTGTCGAGGTCACGGACCAGCCGCCCGTGGTGGAAACAGAACGAGGCAGCCAGGCGGACAGAATTTCGCAACAGTACATCGCCGACCTGCCCATTGACCGGCGGGATTACCTGACATTTACGTTGCTCGCGCCTGGCGTCTCTGATGCCACCCGGCTGGCGGGGGACCAGGATTTCAGAGTCAAGCAAACCCCGACCAGCGGCCTGTCGTTCTACGGCAGTAATGGAAGAGGAAATAGCGTCACGGTGGACGGTGGCGAGACCTCAGGCGACAGCGGAGGGCAGCGTCTGACCGTAAGCCAGGACGCCGTACAGGAATTCCAGATCAATCGCAGCAATTACGCCGCGGAACTGGGTTCGGCCACCGGTGCTTCCATCAACATTGTGACCAAGTCAGGCACCAACAATGCGCATGGCAGTCTGTATGGTTTTTTCCGCAACGATGCGATGGACGCCCGCGACCCATTTGCCTTCAACTCGGCCCTGGCGACGGACCCGACCTTCTCTAATTTCAACACCACTTCTGTGGCCCATCCGATTAAGAATTCGCTCAGCCGCCAGCAGTACGGCGGCGCCATCGGCTTCCCCATCCAGAAAGACAAAACCTTCCTGTTTGCTTCGTTCGAAGGCCTGCGGCAGAATTCACAGAATTCAGTTCCCCTTTTGACGGACAGTTCGATCTTCGCCGGACCCGCCGCGGCGGCAACCGCGAACCCCTTTGGGCTGAGTGATCCGAGGTTTGCGCAACAGGCAGTTGTCACCACGCTAGCGACTTCATCGGCGTCGAGCGTGACTTGCTTCCCGGGCGTAACCCTGTCGCCTGCTGTTTGCGCTTTTGCTCTCCAGAGCGTCCTGGCGGTAAACCCGAGTCCTGGTTCGAACCCATTCGTGTCGCCGGGCCAGGCCGCGGTGAATGGTTTCCTGGTAAACCAGTTTGAAACTCAAGGTGGAGTCTTTCCATACGACACGCGGGAATACCTGGCATCGGGACGCTTGGATCACCGCTTTAATGTGAACAACGAGCTTTCTATTAGCTACAGGTACGGGCACGATGTGGAGCAGTCGCCCGATGTGCAGTCTCTGACAGCTTTTTCGGCCGGAAGTTCGATCCACACCTACGATAATAATCTGCAAGCCACCTGGTACCGCCAGATCAATCCGTCAACACAGAACGAGGCCCGCATACAGTGGGATTACAACAGCTTTAACGTGATTCCGAACGAGCCGGGACAAGTGGGGCTTCAGATTCCCAGTTTCATCAATAATTTGGGAACGAACATTTTCCTGCCCAACATCACCATCCTGCGCCGGTACGAATTCGCGGACAATTTCACTGTCATCAGAGGCCATCACACCTTTAAGTTTGGCGGTTCCGAACTACTCCGCGGCAATCACACCGAATCGCACACCTTTTTCCCAGGTCGCTTTGTGTTCGGATCTCTGCCGGGATTTTTGATCAGTCCGTGCCTGGCTCCCACCCCGCCGCCATCAAACCCGAACCCCTGCGCGGGAGGAACGATCGCATCAGGCGCAGGCATCAATCCGTTGCAATCGGCATCGTTCGGGCTGCCACAGGTTTACCAACAGGGGTTCGGAAATCCTACCTACCCGTATTACACCCGGCCGCTAACAGAACTCTACGCCCAGGACTCCTGGAAAATTACACCAAGCTTCACTCTGGACTACGGCCTCCGCTATACACTGGACACGCAATTCGCGCCTTTAACCACGTATAAGAAGAATTTTGCCCCTCGGGTTTCTTTTGCATGGGATCCCTTCAAGAATCACAAGACGGTGATCCGGGGCGGGTACGGAATCTTTTACGGACCGGTGGACGTCCAAATTCCCGACGTCGACTTGAGCCTGGGAGTTGTGAACGGCAACAAGACTGCGGTCGAGAACCAGCCGGGAGCCAGCCAGGTCGCAAACCTGGGCGCAATCTGCGGGTTCTCCCAGTTCGGGACTCCGATAATCCAGGGTACCAACGCTAGCCCATGCAACCGGGAAATTTCCATTTATGTAGACCCGCTCGGCGGGGTTCCGGCTTTAGGTTTAAAAGGCCCGGAGGTGATTTTCCCGACCCTCTTTAACGGGGGAGCGCCGAACAACTTGATTGGGTGCACGACTCCAGCCGCAGGAAACGATGCCTGCATCACGCCGGCTGCGGTGGCCCAGTTCGGAATCAACGTTACGAATAGCGGTCCCGTCGGTCCGCTGCAGGTGGTTTTCGTGAACCAGCCGGGCTATCGCACCCCCATCGCGCAACAAGCTTCGCTTGGAATTGAACGCGAGATCGGACCTGGGTTCTCAATTTCTCTGAGCGCTATCTATTCCCACACGCAGAGACTCCCGGTCGCCATCGATACCAATCTGCTGCCGGCTCCGTTTAGCACGATAACCCTGGCCAATGGCCAGAAGGTTTCCTATCGCAACTGGAATACCGGGGCGGCCGATCCGCTGGGAGGCACTGAGGGACTGCCCTGTGCAACCCCTCCCGGTGTTCCCAATCCCTGCGTCGTGAACGCGCTAGTGGTGCAGAACAACCAATATAGCTCTGAGGCATACGCCCTTTACGAGGGCGGCATCGTAGAAGTCAAGAAACGCTTCAGCGATCACTTCACGTTATTCGGGAATTACACCTATAGCAAAGCCTTTGACACGTCCACGGATTTCAACTCCGACTACGGACCTCAGGATCCGACGAACCTCAATCTAGATCGGGCGCTCTCCGAGTTTGACGAGCGGCACAAAGTGGTAATCGCCGGAGTATTCGACAGCCCCTGGAAACAGAGTATCTTGTCGGGTTTTCAGCTGGCTCCGATTTTTTCGTACCACAGCGGACACCCTTTCAACTTGCTGGCGGGAGGCGAGGTGAACGGCGACAATCACACCACCAACGAACGTCCCATCGGAGCGCCGCGCGACACAGGTCTGGGCCCCAACTATGTCGACTTCGACATGCGCCTGACCTGGCGGCACAAACTAGGCGAGAGGGCTAACCTGCAAATCACCGCAGAAGGTTTCAACCTGGCAAACCGGACAAATTTTGCCAGCGTAAACAACGAGGTAGGCCCTGTTTTTGGCTTGATCCCAGGGTTCACGACGTTCAACGTGCATGGAGTTCGACCGGGCACCGCCCTTGCGGGTGGCGGGACGGCTACGCCTAGCGTGCCGCTGACTTTCACTTCCGCCTTTCCGAAGCGCCAGATCCAACTCGGCCTGCGGCTGACATTCTGACCGGGAGCACCGATGGCGTTCGTGGAGAATCAGGGAGCCAAGATTTATTGGGATGAGCAAGGCCAGGGTGAGGCGGTTTTGCTCATCATGGGACTGGCTTACCCATCCCAAATGTGGTACCGGACGCGGCCTCTTTTGGCGTCGCGGTACCGGACCCTGGCTCTCGACAACCGTGGCATAGGGCAGAGCGATGTGCCCCCGGGACCGTATCCCATTGCGCTGATGGCGTCCGATGCCGCTGCGGTTCTGGATGCCGCCGGCATCGAAAGTGCGCATGTATTCGGCGTCTCCATGGGTGGCATGGTTGCGCAGGAGTTTGCGCTGCAATACCCGAAGCGAGTGCAGTCGCTGATTCTGGGCTGCACGGCGGTGGGCGGGCCCGCCGCAGTGCGCGCCGAACCGGAAGCGATTCAGATGCTGATGAGGCGGGAGAAGATGAGTCCAGAGCAAGCGGCCGAAGCGGCTGTACCGTTTATCTACGATCCGACGACTGCGCGTGCACGGATTGATGAAGACTTGGCGATTCGCAGGCCATGGTTTCCGAGCCCCGCGGGCTACGCGGCGCAGTTGCAGGGAATTCTCGGCTGGGAGTCCTACAGCCGGATCAACCAGATCGTCGCTCCTACACTCGTGATCCACGGCGAGGCGGACCGGCTGGTGCCGCCGGGCAATGCCAAATTAATCGCAGAACGCATTCCAGGCGCGAAGCTCGTGATGATTCCGCATGCCAGCCATCTCTTCTTAACTGATCAGACAGAAGTTTCACACCACGCTATTCTGCAATTTCTTAACGAGCAGGCCGGAAATGCGGGAAGCGATGCCGGGTCGGAGAAGGAGAAGGTTTCATGTTAAAGGAGGCCGCCAACGTCACGCAGGTTTCCACCGTGAATGTGAAGCAGCTTTTCGATCTAACCGGACGCGTTGCAATCGTCACCGGAGGGTCAATCGGACTGGGCCGCCAAATGGCCGAGGGTCTGGCGGAAATGGGCGCCGACCTGGTGTTGTGCGCTCGCAAGAAGGAACGCTGCCATCAGGCCGCCGAAGAATTGCAGCAACTCGGCGTCAAAGCCATTGCCCTGGGCTGCGATGTCAAGAACCCGGACAGTATTCAGGAGATGGTGGAAGCGACCCTCTCCCAGTTCGGGCGAATCGATGTACTCATCAATAACGCGGGAATATCCTGGGGCGCTCCCGTCGAGGAGATGCGGCTCGAGGATTGGAACAAGGTCATCGAGACGAACCTGACCGGAACCTTTCTGTGCGCCCAGGCGGTCGGCAAAGTCATGATCCGCCAAGGCAGGGGTGAGAACAGCGCGTGGAAGAACAGCGCGGGAAAAATCATTAATGTTGCGTCAGTGGCTGGACTGGGTGGGGCTCCGGCGGAACTTCCAGCCATTGGCTATCACGCCAGCAAGGGTGGAGTCATCAGTTTTACCAAAGACTTGGCCTGCAAATGGGCAAGTCACAACATTCAGGTAAATGCAATTGCTCCTGGCTGGTTTCCCACACACATGTCGAACCGCGTCCTGGAGCACCATGAGGAGCTTTTTCTCTCCCATATTCCGTTGCGGCGTTTTGGCAATGAACATGACCTGAAAGGAGCTGCTGTGTTTCTCGCTTCTGCCGCCTCGAACTATGTCACCGGTCACGTGCTGGTGGTGGATGGAGGTCAGTCAGCCTGGTAAGCAGCGAGATAAGGCCATGAATATTCCGCTTACTCCCGTACGATTCCTGCGTTATGCCGAACAGCAGTTCTCCGGCAAGACCGCCGTGGTTTGTGGAGACCGTCGTTTCACTTACGCCCAGTTCGGTGAACGTGCCAGCCGTCTCGCCGGTGCTCTGCGCGAAGCGGGGGTGAAAGCGGGCGACCGGGTTGCATTTCTCAGTCTGAATTGCCATCGGCTCCTCGAAGCGTATTACGGCGTACTGGAAGCCGGCGCGGTGTTGCTCCCGTTGAATTTCCGGCTCGCTCCGCGGGAACTGGCCTACATTCTGAATGACGCCGGGGTGAAAGTGCTCTTCCTGGAAAAAGAGTTCGCCGAGGTCGTGGATTCTTTCCGGCAAAGCGTTTCAAATGTGCAGACTTTCTTCATGCTTGACGCTGCACCGCAGGGAGCCTGGCTCTCGCCACGAAATTACGAAGACATTCTGGCGGCGGCGACGCCTTACCGGGCGAATGTGATGGACTTCGATGAAAACTCCCTGGCTGAACTGTTCTATACCAGCGGCACCAGCGCCGACCCCAAGGGAGTGATGCTGACCCACCGAAATATTTATCTCCACGCTCTCTCGGTTATTGTGACGTTCATGACGAAGCCGGATAGCGTAAATCTGCATACAATTCCACTGTTCCATGCCAACGGTTGGGGTACTGCCCATTCCGTCACCTTCATGGGAGGGAAACATGTCATGCTGCAGCGCTTTACCTGCGCGGAAGTCTTCCAGTTGATCCAGCGCGAGCGCGTCGACTCGCTGAGCCTTGTGCCGATCATGGCAACGGCATTGGTGAATTCGCCAGACCGGCAAAAATACGACTTGAGCAGTCTGCAGTGGATTTCGATCGGAGGAGCGGCTTCTTCTCCAACCTTGGTGCGCGAGACCGAGGAAAAGCTTGGCTGCCCGTGTTTTTCCGGATACGGCCTAACGGAAACTGCGCCGGTGCTCTCCACCGCCAAACTGAAGCCGGGAGAGCAATTCGATGGTGGAGAGCTTTACTTGGCGCGGGCGATGACCGGGTACGCGATTCCGGGCGTGGAGCTTCGGGTCGTGGACTTCGAGGACAACGATGTTGCCCGCGACGGAAAAACCATGGGGGAGATCGTCGCTCGTTCCGACGGTGTGATGCAGGGCTACTGGCAACAGCCGGCGGCCACAGCGGAAGCGATGCGCGGTGGCTGGTTTCATACCGGAGACATGGCCACCATCAGCGAGGATGGACGCATCCTCATCGCTGACCGCAAGAAAGACATTATTGTCAGCGGCGGTGAGAACATTTCATCGCTCGAAGTGGAGAAGGCACTCCTGGCGCATCCCGCGGTTTATGAGGCTGCCGTCATTCCAGTCCCAGACAAAAAATGGGGCGAAGTGCCCAAGGGACTGGTTGTAGCGAAACCCGGATCAAACCCAACGGAAACGGAACTGGTCGAATTCTGCCGCTCTCTTATTGCGCACTTCAAGTGCCCGCGGTCGATCGAGTTCCTGGAAAGCTTGCCCAAGACTGCTACCGGGAAAATTCTGAAAAAAGGATTGCGCAAAAAGTATTGGAGCGAACAGGAACGCAACGCGCACGAATTTACAGCGCGCAAGTGAACCTTTGAAGATGCTGGCGAGAGAGTTCAGTGCCATGGACGATCTAGTTCAACTTACGAGAGATAAAGACGTCGCAATTATCACCATCAATAACCCACCAGTAAACGCCTTGAGCCCTGGGGTCGCCCAGGGGATTGCCCAAGCCATTGAGCAGGTAAGCAAGGACGATGCGACAAAGGCCGTAGTGCTGATTGGTGGCGGCCGTACGTTCATCGCCGGCGCGGATATAAAAGAATTCGGCAAGATCACGTCCGGCAAGACCCAGCGAGGCGCGGGCCTGCTTCCGCTCCTGCTTCAAATAGAAGATGTGCGAAAACCAGTGGTGGTGGCCATCCATGGCTCTGCCTTCGGTGGCGGTCTGGAACTGGCGATGGCCGGCCACTATCGTGTGGCGGTTCCGAATGCACAACTGGGTCAGCCCGAAGTGAAGCTAGGCATTATTCCCGGCGCAGGTGGCACCCAGCGGCTGCCTCGACTGGTGGGCGTCGCCAAGGCCGTCGAGATGTGCGCGGAAGGCAATCCGATTACCGCTCAGGAGGCGCTGAAACTCGGACTAGTCGATCATCTGATCGAAGGCGATCTATTGCCGGGCGCCATAGCTTTCTCGCGCGACATCGCTGCGAAACCACTGCGCAAGACTCGCGAGCGGAACGAAAAAGATAAACTCGGCCATCCCGAGCAGAACGCATCAGTCTTCGCTGCCGCGCGCGAAAGGGCTCACACCAAACAACGCGGCATGATGTCGCCGCTAGCGGCCATCGATGCGGTGGAAGCCGCCACGAGACTGTCTTTTGAAGAAGGATGCCAGCTGGAACGAAAACTGTTCGACGATTGCCTTTTTTCCGATCAATCCAAGGCCCTCATTCATGGGTTTTTCGGCGAGCGCGAAGTTGCCAAGATTCCCGACATACCAAAACAGACCGCTCTTCTCCCAGTGAACTCGGTTGCAGTGGTCGGCGCCGGAACCATGGGCGGCGGAATCGCGATGGTCTTTGCTAATGCCGGGTTTCCTGTGTTGCTCAAAGAGGCTGACCAGCCGGCGCTTGATCGTGGGCTGGCCACCATCCAGAAGAACTATCAGAGTTCGGTTAAACGCGGCCGGCTTACGCAGCAATTCGTGGATGAACGCCTGCAACTCATCAAGCCGACGCTCAGCTACGACGATTTCGGCAAGGTCGATATGGTCGTCGAGGCCGTGTTCGAGGGCATGGCGCTCAAAAAGGACGTCTTCAGCCAGTTCGATCGCATGTGCCGGCCAGGCGCAATCCTGGCGAGTAATACATCAACGCTCGACATAGACGAGATAGCCTCAGCCACTTCGCGGCGCGATGCCGTCATTGGCACGCATTTTTTCAGTCCGGCGAATATTATGCGCCTGCTCGAGATCGTACGCGGCAAGGCGAGCAGCAAAGAAGTGATCGCCACCTGCATGCAACTCTCTAAGAAACTGGGAAAAGTCGGGGTGCTCGTCGGCAACTGCCGGGGCTTTGTGGGAAACCGCATGTTCGGCCCCTATCGCCGTGAAGCGCAGTTCCTGGTGGAAGAAGGCGCCAGTATCGATTCCGTGGACAAGGCGCTGTTCGACTTCGGCATGGCGATGGGGCCCATGGCTACTGGCGATCTGGCAGGCCTTGACGTGGGCTGGCGTATCCGTAAAGAGTATCGGCACCTGGAAAGGCCTGGAGTGCGTCAGCCGTTCGCGGAGGATCGGCTCTGCGAACTTGGGCGCTACGGCCAGAAAACCGCTGCGGGCTGGTACAAGTACGACGAGAACCGGCGTCCGATTCTCGATCCAGAAGTCAACGAGATGGTGCGCAGGTGGGCCCGCGAAGCCGGCATCCCGCAACGCAAGCTTTCATCCGAAGAGATCGTAGACCGCTGTATCTATGCTCTGGTGAATGAGGGCGCCCGCATTCTTGAGGAAGGCATCGTATGGCGCGCCGTCGACATCGACATCATTTATCTAAATGGCTACGGATTCCCGGCCTATCGCGGCGGTCCGATGTGGTATGCGGATACCGTGGGACTGGATAAGGTCTACCGCCGCATCTCAGAATTTCATCAACAGCACGGCGAACTCTGGGAACCCGCCCCTCTGTTGAAGCGTTTGGCCGAGGAAGGCAAGACCTTCGCCGAGCTGAACCGGGAACATGCCGTGATGGCGTAAGTATTAAGAGCGCGACCGCGAGCTCAGCAACCCGATCGCCACGGATACGAGACGCGTTGCGGATTTTCGCTCGTGGCGTTTGATTGTCTGCGCGGGAGAAGATATGCGAGAAGCGGTAGTGGTTGCCAGCTCACGGACCGGGCTGGCGAAATCGTTCCGCGGTTCGTTCAACATAACCCGCCCCGGAGATCTGGCAGCACATTGCATCAAGGACGTCCTGTGTAAGGTGCCGCAGCTTGTCGCGGCCGAAATCGACGACGTTGTGATGGGATGTGCACAACCACATGGTCCGCAGAGTCACAACATCGCCCGCACTTCCGCCATGCTGGCCGGCCTTCCCACTTCGGTCGCGGGCACGACCATAAACCGGTTTTGCTCGTCGGGATTGCAGGCGATTGCTGTGGCCTCGCACCAGATCATCAGCGAGGGCGTGGAGGCGGCGATTGGCGGTGGCGTCGAGAGTATCAGCATGACGCCAGCTGCCGGCAATCCTCACCCGGAACTGCAGAAACGATTGCCCGGGTTGTACATCGGCATGGGTGATACCGCGAAATCGTCGCCAAGCGCTACAAGGTGAGCCGGGAGGTGCAGGACGAGTAAGCACTGCTGAGCCAGCAGCGCACTGCGCGCGCTCAGCGAGAAGGTTTTTTCGAGGGCGAGATCGCGCCCATGAAGGTCACGATGGCGCTCCTCGATAAGAAAACTGGCGAGAAGGTTGGGATGCGGGAGATCTGCTGCGACCACGACGAGTGCAATCGGCCCGACACCACGCTGGAAGGCCTGCTCGCGCTGAAGCCTCACTTTGATCCGCACAGCGGCGAGGGCACCGTGACGGCCGGCAACTCCTCGCAACTTTCCGACGGCGCTTCGGCCACTCTGTTGATGTCCCGCCAGCGCGCTGATCAGTTGGGTGTGCCCTACAAGCTGGTGTTTCGCGGATTTCAAGTTGCGGGTTGTGATCCGGACGAGATGGGCATCGGTCCCGTCTTCGCGGTGCCCAAGCTGCTCAGGCGCACCGGTCTGGAGATGGATGATATCGGCCTCTGGGAACTGAATGAGGCTTTCGCAGTGCAGGTGATCTACTGCCGCGACCGCCTGGGAATAGATCCGGAAAAGTTGAATGTGAATGGCGGGTCCATCTCCATCGGTCATCCGTTTGGCATGACCGGTTCGCGTATGGTCGGAACGCTCGCCAATGAAATGGCGCGCCGGAAAGCGCGCTACGGCATCGTGACCATGTGCATCGGCGGCGGGCAAGGTGCTGCCGGTCTGTTCGAAGCGGTTCATTAATTGGACGAATCCTACTTCTGATGGAGGAATCAGAGATGAAAAACAGCGAAAAGGCGAACAAGCGGCTCGATCACTTTGGGTTTACTTCCAGACTGCTGTTTGGAGCGGCGGCTATCTGCGTCTTCACGCTGATCTCGGTAGCGACCGCATCTGCCGGCAACTCATCCCACCGCCCGATTGCTCTTACTGAAAGCGGAGTTGTGATTGGCTCAACGACAGATGGGGGAAACGAATTTCTCGGCATCCCGTACGCGGCTGCGCCGGTGGGAGAGCTGCGCTGGACGCCGCCGAAGCGCTACGGATTCTTTCCCGGATTTGTTCTCCAAGCGACTCAATTCGGTAGTGCCTGCACGCAACCTGGAGGGATTGGCGGCGAGAATTGCCTTTTCCTGAATGTCTTCACGCCGCAGACGGAATCGGATGATAGAAGAGGCCACGGCCTACCTGTGATGTTTTGGATTCACGGCGGCGGCCTCATTGACGGAAGCAGCACTCCTTACAACCCCGAGCGACTCGTGAAAAAGGGGGTGATCGTTGTCACAATTAATTACCGCCTGGGTTATTTGGGATTCTTTGCCCACTCCGCGATAGACGCCGAAGGGCATCTTAACGGCAACTATGGGTTGATGGATCAGCAATTCGCACTCGGGTGGGTTCGGAGAAACATCGCGAATTTCGGCGGCGATCCGGATCGAGTAACAATATTCGGCGAGTCGGCAGGCGGACAAAGCGTCTATGCGCAGCTCGCATCTCCCCTTGCAGCCGGCATGTTCCGTGGAGCGATATCGGAAAGCGGATCCTATGTGGAATTCCAAAACTACTTTTCGAACATTGTTACGCTGGCGGTGGGGGAAACGCAGGGTACTACAGCCGTGCCGTCCGGCGCCGCCATTGCGGATAGTGTCGGATGCACGAACCAGACAGCTTCCTGTCTGCGTGCCGTGCCCGCCTCGACCATGGTCGCAGCTGAGCCTTTTCCTTTGTATCCGTTCGTGGATGGAACGCTGCTCACAGAGACGATGAGCGCAGCATTTGCCAGCGGCGAATTCAATCAAGTGCCGGTGATCTCGGGCACCAATCACGATGAATATAGATTGTTCGTAGCTCTGGACTACGACCTCGTAGGAAATCCAATACTGACTTCGGCGGGGTACGATACTGCTGTTACTACTTTGTGGGGACCGGCCTTGGCGCCGCCCGTCCTTGCTTTGTACCCATTTGCCAGTTACCCGACCGGCGGTGAGGCGTTGGGGGCCTCGGGTACGGACGGAGTGTTTAGCTGTACGGCGCGCGTTGCGGATCAGTCACTGGCGAAATTTGTGCCGACCTATACCTATGAGTTCAATGATGAGAACGCGCCTCCGTCTCAAGCTGAGTTTGGCGGGTTTTTAACGTTCCCATTGGGAGCCTACCATTCTGCAGAGATCCCTTATCTATTCAAGACGGGCAATATTTTCGGACTGCCGGAGTTACTTTCGCCCAAGCAAAGGCGGCTCTCCCATGCGATGGTCAGCTACTGGACGCAGTTCGCGAAGACGGGAGACCCCAATTCCTCCGATGAGCCGCTCTGGTCTCCGTACAGCGCGTCGACCGACCAGTTCCAATCTTTGATACCGCCGGTGCCAGTGGTCGAGTCCAACTTTGACAGTAGTCACCAGTGCTCAACGTTTTGGGACACTTTTTAACAGTGAACAATGGGCGGGCGCGCGGTGCCTTACCGGAGGTTTCGCGCGTCCGTCTGCAAGATTATTGCTCTAACCGCGCGGACAGCCGGAACTGGTGATCCCCGTCAATCATCTGAAGCAAACGAAATTACAAAAACATGCCCCCTACCAGGTCAACCGAAGACACAACCGCCGCTGCTCACACCGCCGCTGATTCTTCCGCGCATTCATTGCGATACGCGTGGTACGTCGTCGGAGTCCTAACACTTCTGTACGCATTCTCGTTCATCGACCGCCAGATCTTCAGTCTGCTGGTCGGCCCGCTTCGTCGCGACTTGCACATCGGCGACGCTAAGATGAGTTTGCTGATCGGATTCAGCTTCGCACTGTTTTATACATTCTTCGGAATCCCTCTCGGCAGGCTGGCCGACATTTACAGCCGCAGGCTGATCATCGCGGCCGGCCTGGTACTGTGGAGCGGGTTCACAGCCAGTTGCGGACTGGCGCAAACATTCGAAACAATGCTTTTGCTGCGCATGGGCGTCGGCGTGGGAGAAGCGGCGCTTTCCCCGGCTGCCTATTCGCTGATCACCGATTATTTTCCTCGCGAGCGGCTGGCTACGGCCCTTAGCGTCTACTCGATGGGCATCTACGTTGGCTCTGGCCTGGCTTACTTGCTGGGTGGACTGGTTGTTGCCTACGCATCGACTCAGGCCATGTGGACGATTCCCCTGCTCGGAGCCGTGCATCCCTGGCAGATCATCTTTCTCCTGGTTGGCCTTCCCGGCATTGCAGTAGCACCGTTGCTTTTCACAGTGAACGAACCTGCCGTACGCCGCGGAGCCAGCCGACGGTCGACTGTTCCGATGAGGCAGGTATTCTCGTACATCTTCGAAAACCGGCGGACGTTCTTGCTCCACAATATTGGTTTTGGGCTACTCGCGCTCTCTTCATACGCCAGCGCCGCTTGGGTGCCGGAATTCTATCGGCGACACTTTCACTGGAGCATTGGAACCACGGGCGTAATTTACGGTTCCTGCGTCGCGGTGTTTGGCTGCATAGGAATCGTCAGTGCTGGACGGTTCGCTGATTACTTGCGCAAACGCGGCCGAGGCAACGCGACCTTGTTCGTAGGTGTGCTGATCGGGTTAGTCTGGCTGCCCGTCAACTGTCTTTTGTACCTGGCGCCCTCTGCGACTTGGGCCACGATTTGGCTGATCCCGGGATGCGCACTGGCGGCCGCTCCGTTCGGCATCGCCCCCGCCGCGATTCAGCAGATGATGCCGGCGACCATGCGCGGACAGGCCTCGGCTGTGTATTTGTTTTCCATCAACCTCATCGGGCTCGGAATCGGACCTACCGCTGTGGGAGCATTAACGCAATACGCATTTCGAAGCGACGACGCCGTGCGATACTCGCTGGTGATCGTGACATCTGTTGCATGTGCACTTGCTGCGGTACTCCTCTATGGAGCTTTGAAACCGTTCGTTGCCAGTCTCGAGCGGGTGCGGGTTTGGAATGCCGCACATTCTGGTTGAGTTGACGTCTAGCGGGAGACACTTTCCGTCGGAAAGGCTTATCTCGATTGCATCTCGATACTTGCCCCGTTCGCCCAGGGGAAGAACTGAATCTACCTTCGCTTGCCGACTGGCTGCGCGGACGAATCGCAGGCGCTGAACGAGGTATCACGCTCGAACAGTTTCCGAGCGGGCACTCGAACCTCACATATCTGCTGCGGATTGATGGGCTCGAGTACGTCCTGAGGCGCGGCCCTCTGGGGCCAGTCGCCCCGAAAGCTCACGACATGGGGCGTGAGTTTCGAGTGCTTCAGATGGTGCATCCGCATTTTCGAGAAGCTCCAAACGTCTTCCACCTGTGCGACGATACAGCGGTGCTGGGGTCTGTGTTCTTCCTTATGGAGCGGCGGCACGGGCTTATATTGCGGGATGAAATTCCACCACAACTGGCGCAGATGCCGAATTATGCGGAGCTGGTGAGCGAGGCTTTTATCGATTGCCTGATACGCCTGCACGCCATCGATATTTCCCGGACCGGTTTGATTGCCCTCGGTAAGCCGGAAGGATTTCTTGAACGCCAAGTGCAGGGTTGGGCAGATCGTTGGAAGCGGGCCACAACGGATGACATGCCGAAGATGGATTGCGTGATTCGATGGCTCACCGATCACCGACCGTCTTCTCCCGCGCCGACCCTGGTGCATAACGATTACAAATTGGACAACGTTATGCTCAGCGAAGGCTCTGCCGAGCGCATCGAGGGAGTGCTCGATTGGGAGATGGCGACGGTTGGCGATCCATTGGCCGACCTGGGCTTGACGTTGTGCTACTGGGCTTGGGTTGAGGCGCCGCAACTGCGCGCTCGCGGAGTGCCCTCGCTAACATCGCAACCCGGTTGGTACACGCGAGATCAGTTCGTTCAGCGTTATGCGGAAGGAACCGGACGCGACCTCTCGCAGATCGGTTACTACGAAGTACTTGGCATCTTCAAGCTGGCAGTGATTCTGCAGCAGATCTACTACCGGTTCCGGCGTGGCCAAACGCAAGACAGACGATTTCAGAACTTCGGAGACAAAGTGAAGGGATTGGTGGAATTGGCGGACTCGCTCGCTGGGAAATCCACTTGAGCACCGTCTATCTCGTGCGCCATGGGCAGGCGGGCACGCGCGACGCTTACGATTCGCTCTCGGAGTTGGGAGAGCGTCAGGCACGGCTGTTGGGCGAGCACTTCATTTCACAGGGAATCCGATTTGCCTCCGCCTATACAGGAGCGCTTACGCGGCAGCAGCAAACCGCCGAGCAGATCCGTGCGGCCTTTGCCGACGCGGGGGTTGGCTTCCCCACAGTTCGAGTTGATTCTGGATGGGATGAATTCGATCTCGGGCGCGTGTATCGCGAGATTGCGCCGCTCCTGGCTGCCGAAGATCCGGAATTTCTGCACGAATACGACGAAATGCGCGAGCAGGTTCGCGTTAGCCAAGGCGCGCACGGGGCCCGAATTCATCGCAAATGGATGCCTTGCGATACAAAAGTGGTGGAGGCATGGCTTGCCGGTGGTTATCCCTATGGCGGCGAAACGTGGGACCAGTTTCGTGAGCGCGTTGCGGCCTGCCGGTTGAAGATGCTCGACGCGGGGCAAGAGAACATTCTCGTGGTTACGTCGGCCACGCCGCTTGCGATTTGGACTGGCCTGTCACTGGAGATTTCCGACGAGCGGATCATGCGGCTCGCCGGGGCAGTGTATAACGCATCCTACACAATTCTGCGTTTGCGAAAAGAGCAGCTACGGTTATTTACCTTCAATGCGGTGCCACACCTCGCTGCTTTGGGGCTGTGCACCCATCGCTAAAGAGGGTTCCGCGCACTGCTTAGAACGGATTGCGACCTTACGTATAGTAGCGGACTACCCACTCAGCTACGCAGCACGGCTTGTCGTTACCCTGGACTTCCACTCTCGCATCAAAGACTGCTTCCAGCGCATCAGGCACGTCTTTTAGCGATTGAAGAATGAAGCGAACCCGAATCTTAGAGTCGGCGCGGACCGCAGAAGGAAATCGAACTCGATTCAAGCCATAATTGACGCTCATACGGACACCGCCTCGGATCTGAATTGCCTCCTTCATAAAGCGGCTCAGCAGCGACAAGGTCAAGAACCCGTGCGCAATTGTGGTCCCATAGGGAGACTCACGCTCGGCACGTTCGCGGTCCACGTGGATCCACTGGCGATCCTCGGTAACTTCAGCAAACTGCTCAATTCGTTCCTGGGCGATAGGGAACCAGTCCGTCAGCGTGAGTTCGTGACCTACCAAATCTCTTAAGGAATAAGGTGTTTCCAGGACAAGCGGCACTGGTGTCTCCTCTGGATTTTGCCGCATCTCTTATCTCAGTCAAAAAGATTCACACGAGAGCTGCAGCAGGAACTATTACTTCCTGCGTGAGGGACGCGTGACACGACGAGCAATCGGCACGCGGGCCGAGGCCTGGGGTCCGAGGTCCGACGTCCGAACAGCAGGAGGATTGATGAACATATAAGTAACGATGGCCGTTCCAATCGCACGCCCATGTTCATCGGTGAGATCCACGTGACCCACACACAGCGTGGAGCCGATGCGAAGAAGGTGCGACCGGGCGAAGATGCGGCCTTCGGTTACTGGTAGAAAGTAGTTGATCTTTAACTCCACGGTGGTGATCCGACGGCCCCCATCGAAGTGGCGCTGGATGGCACCGCCCACAGCCGCGTCGGCCATGGCTGCAGCGATACCGCCGTGGGCCACCCCAGCGCTGTTTCGCAGGTCGCTGCGAAGCGTGCAGTCGATCGTAATGCCGTCGCGGTGCACTCGGTGGAGTCGCATCCCGAGCAAGGTATTGAACGGCACGCTGGTTAAGGAATCGCGGAGTTGTCGAAGGGTCATTTCTTGTCACCAAAGGCCTGCGGCACACTCCACTTCCTGAGTTCCAGCTTCGCGATAGCTTCGGTGTGCACTTCGTCCGGGCCATCGGCCAAACGCAGTGTGCGCACATTCGCCCAGGCGCCGGCCAGAAAGGTATCCTGAGAGACGCCCGCACCTCCGTGAGCCTGAATCGCGCGGTCCAACACTCGCAGACAGGCATTCGGCGCCACGACTTTGATCATCGCGATCTCGGCGCGTGCTTCTTTGTTTCCGACCGTGTCCATCATGTAGGCCGCTTTCAAAGTCAGAAGACGTGCCTGCTCGATCTCCATGCGGGATCGCGCAATGTCGGCCCGTAGGGTGCCTTGCTCGGCCAGAGGCTTGCCAAAGGCCACCCGCGCCTGCACTCGCTTACACATGGTTTCGAGGGCCCGTTCGGCCACACCGATGCAGCGCATGCAGTGGTGAATGCGCCCCGGACCCAGCCGCCCTTGGGCAATTTCAAAGCCTCTTCCTTCGCCGAGCAACATGTTCGAGACGGGCACGCGAACATTTTCAAAAGTGATTTCGCCGTGCCCGTGCGGCGCATGGTCGTAGCCAAACACCGTCAGCATGCGCTCAATCTTGAGCCCGGCGCTATCCATCGGCACCAGTACCATCGACTGCTGTTTATGGTGCGCGGCCGAGCGATCTGTCTTTTCTGTGTCAGTTCGGTCTGTGTCATTTCGGCCCATAAAGATGGCGACCTTGCAGCGCGGATCGCCCGCGCCAGAGGACCACCACTTGCGGCCATTAATCACATACTCGTCGCCCTGCCGAACAATACTGGCCTCGATGTTGGTTGCATCCGATGAGGCGACCCCGGGTTCCGTCATCGAGAAACACGATCGAATCTCACCTGCAAGCAGAGGCTTGAGCCATCGTTCTTTTTGCTCCGCGGTGCCGTAACGGGCGAGCACTTCCATGTTGCCGGTGTCCGGCGCCGAGCAGTTGAACACCTCAGGAGAGATAAAACTGCGCCCCATAATCTCGGCCAGAGGCGCATATTCGAGATTCGTCAACCCCGCCCCATACTCCCGGTCCGGCAGGAACAGATTCCACAGGCCCCCGGCGCGGGCTTTTGGCTTGAGTTCCTCAATTACGGCCGGCGGCGACCAGCGGTTGCGCTCGATCTCATCGTAGTAGCGCCGCTCATTCGGATAAATGTGCTCATCCATGAAAACCTGCAAGCGCCGTTGCAGGTCCTTCACTTTGCCGGTGAACGAGAAATTCATGTCTGCCGCCTGTCTCCTATTTACCCGTGAAAGCAGCGGGGCGCTTCTCCACAAAGTGCGCGACACCCTCTTTGAAATCCTCTGTGCGGAAACACGCCATCATCTCGCGCACGGAAATGTCGAAAGCTTCCGCGAGCGGTTGCGACATGGCTTCGTATACCTGGCGCTTGATTATGCGCAACGAGCGCGGGCTCACCGTGGAAGCCAGTTCTTGGGCCGACTCCTGGGCTTTTTCGAGAAAGGCTTCGTGAGGAAAAACTCGATTCACCAACCCCATGCGCAGTGCTTCGGCGGCATCGATGGTCCGGGCGGAAAACAGCAGGTCGAGCGCGTTTGCAATTCCAATGATCCGAGGCAACATCCAGGCCATTCCATACTCGGCAATCAGCCCGCGCCGCGCGAATGTGGTGCTGAAGCGGCTTGCGTCCGAGGCCAGCCGCAGATCGCAATAGAGAGCGATAACCAAACCAAGGCCAACTACCGGTCCGTTGATGGCGGCAATCACCGGCTTCCCGATTGCGGGGAAGTAAGAGTATCGCTTCTGAAAATCAGCCGACACGCCCTCGCGCCGGTTGCCTTCGTTGTGCAATACGTGCTCGCGGCCCCGATCATCCAGGCCGCGTTCCGCCACCGCGCTCAGCAGTGACATGTCAGCGCCTGAGCAAAAGCCCCGCCCAGCGCCTGTCAATACGATCACGCGGACCTCATCGTCCTGCTCGGCGCTCTCCATGTGCGAACGCACTTCGCTTTCCATCAGCGCAGTCCAGGCGTTGAGTTTGTCCGGCCGATTCAAAGTAATCGTGGCCACTCGATTGGCTACGTTATAGAGCGTCTCCTGAGTTTGCATGACGCGCGATTATATAGAATCAGCTTGCGTTAGTCACTATCATGTCATAGCGACTATCGAATTACGGAAGAGATCAGTCCAGCCAAACATCCAATAGGCGTTCACAGCGTGGGCTCGCGCGACTCGTGCCACCGATGCTCCTAGCGCCAGTGTCTCTTCCACGATCCGCCGCTTCTCCGCGATGCTTCGTCGCAGCCGCCGCGTTGCGACCGAACTCTCTCCATCTCGGGAAGTGACTGTTGCTTGTGGGGAAGTGTCCATCTCCGCTCCAAGTGGACGCCTATCCGCGGTGTCTACTCGCGAGGATGGTTCTTATCTATAACGATGTCGTTGACGGTCACAACCGAACTCTTACTCTAAAAATCAGCAATCGATGCCAGTAATCCGCCGAGAAGTCGACAAGATTCAGCGGGGGCTAAAGCAATCTTGCCGCGCTAGAGTCTCTGGGCAACGCTTGGAAATGAATCGGACGGGATTCGCTAGCGCAGTACGCTCGACACACTCTGCTGATCTAGCAGAGAGGAGTTTCGGTAATATGGCGGTCTTGAACGTCCTGGACTCTTCCTTTCCAGTTGCCGCCACTGCCGCTCCAGTACTTAACTGCTGAGTGCATTGTCGCGCCCAGATAGAACAGGGCCGCAAGCGGCAGGGTCAACGCCCATGCGGGGTTCAGTCGATAGTAGCGCACCAAGGCCGAGTACGTTACCGTCATTGCCGCCCAAGCCGCAGCACCCATAATAATTGTCAGCCTGGTGCGCGTGAGCAACAACAGTGGAGGTGCCAGATAGGTGATCACCATGCCTGCAATGGTGCAAAGTAGGAGCAGCGAGGAGTGCTTCAATTGGTTGAAGGCCGTGCGCGAAACCATTTGCTCGACGTCCGAGAAGGTCTCGTAACGCCGCAAACTTTGGCTCTTATCTGTTAATCCTATCCATAATTTCCCGCCGTGCTGCTTCAGGAGCCGAGCCAACGAGCAATCGTCTATAACGGCGCCGCGAATGGATTCCAGTCCTCCGGCCCGTTCCAAAGTTTCGGCTCTCAGAAGCATGCAGCCCCCGGCCGCGCCGGCGGTCGAGCGACGGGTGGCGCGAATCCAGGCTGGCGGATAGAGCATGAAAAAGAAATAGACAAAGGCGGGAATAAGCAGTTTTTCCGGAAGGCTCTCGCAATGCAGCTTCACCATAAACGAGACCAGATCGTAATGACCCTGCGAAGCAATGAGACCCATCTTAGCTACGGTCTCTGGACTGTGGAGTACATCAGCGTCCGCGAGCATGAGCCATGTGGGCTGTAACGCGCGTGCGCGCTCAATGCCCTGATGCATCGCCCACAATTTTCCCGTCCACCCCCCCGGCAAGGGCTTGCTCTGAATCACAATAAGCGCGTCGGCCTTGCCTGCTTTTTCTGAAGCGCGGCGTGCCACATCCGCCGTACCATCTGTACTCTCGTCATCCACGAGAACGACGGGCATAGCCACGGACTGATTCAGTAAGGATGTGACGACGGGTCCGATCAGTTCCGCCTCATTGCGGGCTGGAACTATAGCAACGACGGCGCCAAACTCCGCGTTGTCACTGGCGTCGGGCTTTGCGCTTTTAATTCGCCAGAAGGTACCCCTGGCCAAGACGAGGTAAGACCAGGTCACTGCTGTAAGCGTAGCGACGCTCGTGGCAATCACCGACATCGGAGTGGGCCCGAGGCTACAACTTAAGGAGATGTCAGATCAAGGCACATACTGACGATCACCCTCTGGCGTTCTTGGTCTGCCGGAGCCGCGTGGGATTGCCTCAGTGAAGGTCATGCGGATTCCGTGCTCCGGTCGCAAGATCACCATCGGGCGTGCTTCGATGGTCTGGCCCGGAACCAGGCGAAAATCGTATTTTCTGAGTAGAACACTCAGAATCATAAGGATCTGCAGCATAGCGTAATTGCCGCCGATACAGCCCCGCGGCCCAGCCCCGAAGGGCAAATGAGCGAAGGGCGTGTGACGTTTCTCATTCACTTTTGCAAACCGTTCATCGTCGAAACTCTCCGGGTTCTCCCAGTACTGCGGCGAATGGTGCGCGCCGTAGATGAATACAACGACCGTCGATCCCCGGGGTATATCGAGATCGCCTGCGCGGTCATCCGCAAGAGCCATTCGATCGACCATCCAAAATGGCGGATAAAGGCGCAGCGCCTCTAGTATCACCTGAGTTGTGAACTCGAACTTGGGAACGTCGGAGAAACGCAGAGGCTTGTCGCCCAGCACAGAATCGAACTCCTGTCGTACTCTCTCGACACAATGCGGACGCGAACTCAGCAGGTAGAGAAGCCACGATAGGGCATTCGACGAGGTTTCATGGCCGGCGACCAGCAGTTGCATGCTCTCGCTGAGGATCAACTCATCGCTCATGCCTTCGCCATCGCTGTAACGAGCATCCATCAAGATCTGCAGTAGATCGTTGCCGGTGGTTTCTTTGCGCCGCCGCCGAATGTAATCGCGCAGAACGCCGAAAGCGCGGGCTCGCATTTCCTCGTGTCTGCGCAACTCCCCGGAGACCGCAAACCAGGGGTTCAGGTAAGGCTGAATGGTTTGGCGAACCATGAATTCCTGGACGGTCGAGATGGCCAAGCTGATGAGTTGGATGTCTTCCTCTTTTAATCGCGCGCCAAACAGGGATTTGCCCACCATCGCGAAGGTAATCTTCATCATGTGAGGGTAGATATCGACGGGCCCGATACGCGATTGTCGGTCGAACTCGCGTAGCGAGTCGGCGAGGGAGTCCTGCATGATGGAAGACAGGATTTCGAGTTGCTTTCGTTCAAAACCTGTCTGGATGAGACGCCGCTGCGTGCGCCAAGCCTCCCCCTCAGTGGTGAGTAGACCCTTACCCAGGAAATGGCCCATCCGCTTCACTTGAATCTCGGACTTGTGGTAATTCTCCGAATTCGTCTTCAGCACATGCTGAATGACGACGGGATTGATGGTGACAATCGCCTCCTTGACGCCACCAAAATAGAACCGGAAGGTGTCGCCGTGAAGTCCTGTGTACTTCGAGAGAACCTGTACAGGATTGTTGGCCATCGCGCGCGAATCGAGGAAGGAGCGAAATCGGGAGACGGCGGGTGCGCTTTGCGGCAAGGTCACACCTCGCTATCCAGACGCGCATCAACGACTGCCGGAAATCCCGCGTGGTTTGCCTGAATGGATTGTCTGGTCATCTGTAAATTTAGGTACTCGAAAATTGGTCTTCGTTCCCCAATTGCTTCAAAAGTAGCAAATGATGCTTGATTGCGCGTCTCATTGTGGGATGTTGCCGATAGGGAACGCCATACTCCTCGGCGGTCTCCTTTACAATTCTGGTCAGCGAAGCATAGTGAGTGTGGCAAACAAAAGGGCACAGATGATGGACGATATGGTGATTGAGCCCGCCAACAAGCCAACCGACGAGTGGCTTCGTCGTCGCGTAGTCGGCTGTTGTCGCGAATATGTGATAGATCCCGTTGTCAAACTCGCTGCGGCTCAAGGGAAAGTAGGTACTGTCGATACAGTGCGTGGTCTGGAATACGAGGGCTACGCTCAAGCCGATGATCAAATGGGCCAGCACGAAAGCCAAAGCGACCAGCAAAGGCGATTTCCCCAGTAACACGACCGGCAAGATCAGCATGTAGGTGACGTAAAATCCTTTACCTGCAAACAGGATGACGTATTCTCGTACCGGATGCTTGGTCTGTTTCAGATAGTCGTGGGACGGGAAGAAGAAGCACTCAAAGTCCCTCAGGAATACATAATCGAGAGAAAATAGCGCGTAAAGGAACAGCGCATAGATGTGCTGGAACCGCTGCAGCCGCGCCCTGGGTTCGTGGGGCGTAAATCGTAAGACGCGGCGCCCCGTAAGTGCGTCGTCTTCACCGTGGAGATTGATACAGGAGTGGTGGCCTCGATGATGGAGGATCCGCCACATGTACGAACTGATTCCGCAGACATCGAAAACGTAGTTCAAGGCTTTGTTTACAGACCGCACCGATGAGATGGCGTTGTGGTTGCTATCGTGCGCGATGTTCAGTAAAAGGAAAGTCTGTGCGATGGCATTAAGAAGGTAGAGGCCAACGAACCTCCATGAATCCGGCTTGAGCGTGTAAAGAGCAATCCAGCTGCCCGCCAGCACTGCCAGCCCCACCGCGATTTTGACCCACATGGTACCGTCGGCTTTGGGAGAAATGTTACCGTCGGAAAAGAAATCGTCGAGGCGGCGGCGTAAAACTTTAGGGAATGAAGACGCAGACGCCGGGTCTAAGACCGAGTGCCGCAGCGCGGCCTCAGATGGAACAAGATCATCAATCTCCGGGTTCAGACTAATAACCGCCTTGTCTCGGATGTAACTGTTACGATGATGTTAGGCCGTCCCAGACATCTCGGAACGGGTTGCCCAGGGTCGATCACGCCTGTGACGAATTTCTGTTGGCCAGACGAGCCCTCGGCGCAGACACTAGAAACCGATGTTAGCCCTAAAACTTAAGTGAGAGCAAGGAAATTTCGGATCACCGGGAGCGGGCGTAACGGCTCATGTTCTCGCTATGACAAGGGCTGACTCTCCTTCCCAGGTTTCAAAATCTCTGTTAACATCACACATCTCTGATAAGATCACCGCTCTGTGGAGTATGGAATCAAGATGCTTTGAGTCGGACGATCCGACGCGGGCGGGGGTTTGTTCACTGGACCGAGACACGCATGGTCTTGGGAATGGCTGTGCCTCTGTTCTCGAAGTCGGTCTGCCCCTGCGCACGGGGAGCAGCGAGACTTTTGTTCTCTTAATTACGGAATCTTCTCATTCAACGTAGGAGGTTAGCGAATGGCGGTGCACCGCCATGAGACCGATCCGAATCTATGATAGCTTCGATTTTAGGCAAGCTGGACAGTCTAGGGGATCAGCACCCTCACAGAGTTCTCTATTCCTACATTGATGTGAACGGCCATCCGATAGGAGGCTACTCCTACGAGTCGTTTCTCCACCGAACTAAGGTGATCGCCGGACATTTGCGCAAGGAGCACGGGTTCTTGTCGCAGGACCGTCTTCTGCTCGCCTACCCGCCGGGGCTCGAGATGATTTGCGCGTTCTTTGGCTGCGTGCGCGCCGGGTTAATCCCTGTGCCCGTCTATCCCCCGAACTCTCGTGGTTTCCAGAGCGCCCTGTACAAAATGGTCCACATCGCAAAGGACTGCCAGGCAGCGGGCATTCTGACGAGCAAAGACTACCTAGGATCCCTGAGGACAAATCTTGCCAGAAGCGGAGTCTCGGCATCCGGAGTAGACGTCGACTACATTTCCAGTCTGCGTTGGCTTGTAACGGAAGACTTCGTCGATAAGGTCTCAGACGAAACTTTCAACGGCGCTTCAAAGATTCTGTTTCTCCAGTACACGTCGGGGTCGACTCGAGATCCTAAAGGCGTGATGGTTACGCACGAGAACATATTGCATAACTGCCCGCTCGTGATCGACCATCCCGATCCGGTAGTCGTATCCTGGCTTCCCCAGTATCACGATATGGGGCTGATTGGGTGCTACCTGTATCCCGCGCTCACGGGTGGCACGACCTACGGCTTCGCTCCAAACGATTTCATTCAGCGCCCCACCCTGTGGTTCGACGCGATCAAGACTTATGAGGCCAGCGCCTCGGCGGCGCCAAACTTCGCCTACGATTATTGCTTGCGTGCCGGGAGGGTTTCGAAGGAGAGCCTGGAGGGTTGCGATTTGAGCTCACTCAGGTTGCTGATGGTGGCGGCGGAACCCGTCAAACCGGACACGTATACGCGGTTTCTGGAGGCCTTTCAGCCTCATGGACTGAAGTCGGAAAGCTTTTTTGTCGCATACGGGCTGGCGGAAAACACTCTCGCGGTGTCGCTTGGGGGCCGCAATATTATCTCGGTTAACAAGAACGCTGTTGCGCGGGGGAAGGCCCGCATGACTACAGAGGTTTCGGAAATCGGCGCGGCAACTCAGATTGTCAGCTGCGGAACTCCACTGCCGGGCCTCACGGTAAAGATCGTGGATCCAGAGAAGCACGTCGCTCTGGAGTCCGGTCGAATTGGCGAGATTTGGATCGCCGGGGGCAGTAAGTGCCCGGGATTCTGGAATAATCCGGAACTGACGCTGAAGCTGTTTCATGCCCGGCTGGTGGATGACAGTCCCTACGACGATGGCTACCTTCGCACCGGCGATATGGGTTTCTTACACGGCGGCGAACTCTTCGTTTGCGGCCGTATCAAGGACATGATTATTATCCGCGGGCAAAACTACTACCCGCAGGATATCGAAGCAGTGGTGGAGAAAGCTTCCGGACTGATCCGGACGAATTGCGTTGCCGCGTTTCAGATTAATGAAGAGAGCGAGCCGGCGCTGGCCATCGTCGCCGAGGTTAAAAATCCAAAGGCGCTTCCCGATGCGTTGAAGATTGCAGCCGCGGTCCGGAATTACCTCAACGTGGAAGTAGCTCTGATTTCTTTTATCGCACCCCGTGCGATACCGAGAACCAGTTCGGGCAAGATCATGCGCCACAAAACAAAGCACATGTGGTTGCAAGGTCAATTTACCGTACTGTCCGAGTTTTCGCGGGAGAAGGACGTTGAACCGTCAACATCAGGTTCTGCAGGCCAGTCGCCTTTCGACGTATTGAAAGCCCGTTACAACCTGACGGGCACGGAATCATACAACCTCGTCGAAGCAGGGCTGGATTCCATGGATCTTGTTGTGTTCATGCACGAGATCAAGGAACTCTTAAAAAATAAAGACGCCGAAATGCTGGCGCGGCAGGTCGATATCGGTCTCATTCAGCGTGTCAGCGTAGCCGAATTATTTCGACTGGCCGAACAACTCGAGCATGCTCCCGAAGAAGCGCTGGTTCCGCTGCGGCAGTCCTTGGCCGCTTTCCGCGAAGAGCAGCGCGCGGCGGAACAACTGATGATGAGCAACGACAGGACGCTCATCTTCGAACCTCCGGCGCCTGGGTTGTTGCCCGAAACTCCGACTCTAAGTAACGTTCTGCTCACCGGCGGTACTGGCTTCATCGGACCGTTCCTCGTGAAAAGCCTGCTGGAACAAACGCATGCCAAGATCCACGTTCTTGTCAGGGCGTCCGAGGAGCGTCAGGGCAGGCAGAGACTGAGGGCGGCGATGGAATCGATGGGGCCGTGCTCGGCGGAACTGATGGAGATGTTCGAGGCCCGCGTGATTCCGGTTTGCGGAGATCTTGGCCAGAAGGGTCTGGCATTGACGCGGGAGGACTGGGATTTCCTGGCGAATGAAATCGATACGGTGTTCCATAACGGCGCAACCGTAAATTACCTGCTCAATTATGACCGGATGCGTGACGCGAACGTGCTTGGGACGAATGAAGTCTTGAGACTGGCGTTCGAAGGGCAGCCCAAGAGCTTCAATTACGTCTCGACTACCTTCATATTTGGCTGGGCCGTTAAGAAAGTTCTGTATGAGACCGACTTCAACGAGAATATGGAGCTTCTCGATTTTGGATATAGCCAGTCCAAGTGGGTATCGGAGCAAGTGATTATGGACGCGCGCCGCCGAGGGCTTACTACTCGGATCTTCCGGCCCGCACTGGTGAGCCCCTCCATTACCGGCGGAGGCAACAACTTCGACATCGCCGTTCGTTTAGTTGCGTTCATGGTGAATCACGGCATTGGAGTCGATGCCCTGAACCAGGTGAGTTTCGTTCCCGCAGACATCACGGCGAACAATATCGTTGCGATTTCCGCAACTGCCGGCACGGAGAACAAGACGTATCACGTTGTGAGGGACGATTACGCGAACATGCTGGATATTACCGGTCTCATTACAAAGGCGACCGGCCGGCAGTTTGAAGTGTTTAGTCTTGCCGACTTTGTTCCCGAGCTGATCCGTAGGTGCAGGAAAGAAGATCTCCTCTTTCCGCTGCTGGATTTCTTGGTGAACTCGGTGGATAACATCTCGGCGATGGAATTCAAACGCTATGACAGTGCCTGCTATCAGGCAGCTCGAGATGCTTCCGCATGGGGAAAGCCGGATCCGTCCCTCGAAGATACGGTCAATGGCATCCTGCGATTCATGCAGCGAAAGGGAATCATCTCGGTTGCGGCTCGTGAGTTCAGCGCCGTGGGTAACTGCCGTGAGGCGTTCACCGGCGCGGACGCATCGGGCGTGGCACCGTGAGGTTAATGTTTCCGAAATACCATTGTCTCTTTGATTTGCTGAGCGGTTTCCAACGTGCCTGTCGTGGTTAGCGTCATTTCTGCTCCGTCGGCGGAGACCACCCAGCGATCCGTTTGAGTGACTTGGTCACCTCGCCGGTAAATCGAATCGACCGTGTGAGAGTCCACAAGTTGAAGGGTCACGGTATCGTTGATGGAGTTTTTCAGATCATATTCCTTACCGTCAAAACGGGCGCTGTAGCTGAAGTCACCCGAGAAGTGGACCCCATCCTTTCCAGCCGGCTCGATCTTGAGCGCCATCCCTTGCCTCAACCGCGTCTTACTCAGATCCTGAGTCCACTCACCGGCGAATAAGTCATTGGCCGCCTTCTTTCCTCCCGTCCGGGTCCACACGGTGATCCGGTCGTCGCGGCCGCTCCGTGAAGTCCTGCTCGTCAGCTCGTTACCATCACTCGACAGTTTGTCACGAATCGTGGCCACCAGGGCGCCATCCTTCTTCTCTTTGATTTCTACTTGATGCTTGTCGATCCTCCGCAGTTCGATTTGATTAAATGCCGCGTTGCCTGGTACGGACCCTTCATGTCCGTTCAACTTGGCCTTAAAATCGATGTGCGTCTCGCCTGAAATCACTATGTGCACTTCAGCTTGGAGACGTGTGATCGAGAGTTTATTGGGGGGATCCAGGGAAGATTGGGCAGAGATGAGCGTCCAGGAGCCGGTGCGGGGGTCTGCGGCACCAATTTGAAGGGCGGCAAACAACCCGAGCAACACGAGTTTGTTCAATGGTCCTCCTGACGCTATATATCTATACAAACAATAATACGAACCCGTTCGAAATGGGAATCCCGTCCGCACGGGTTAGTCGGAGACGCAGCTTTCAAATGAAGGTTTGGCCCGGAAGCCCGAACTGGCCTCCGTGCGGGATGTGAATCTCTTTAGTAACGATTTTGAGTGATTGGGATTAGCCCACTCCCCGATTTCGCGTGACACTATGAATCTCATGCATGTGCGCCGTTTCTGGCTGTCCGGGGTCGTCCTCGTCGCCGTCCTTGTGCTGGTTCCATTTTCCTTTCACGCCGAGCGCCATCTGGAGACTGCAACACGCATAGAAGGCAGCGAAGCGGGACGGATCCCGCAGGAGTTGGCCACGCGCTTTCGTTCGCCATTCGTTGACCGCGTGGTCCTGGTGATTCAGGGACTCCCTCCTGCAGACTCTGAGGAGGGCGAGCAAGCGTTAACCACAATCGAAAAGGCTCTGCAAGAGGAACCCGGAGTGTCCGGAGTTGTGTCCCATCTGGATTTTCGCGATCCGATTTTCCTGGGCAAGGGAGGAGGAACTTTTATTCTGGTGGGACTCGCCTCGACCGAAGGGCCCGTGGAGTCTCTTGTCCCTAAGCTTCACGAACTGGAGAACTCTCTTCAAAACCAGTTCCGGGGCCGCTATCCGGCGGTGAAGCTCGAACTGACGGGAGAGACGCCACTTAATTTCGACATTCGCAAAGCCAGCGCCGACGACGTACAACACGCTGAGAGTCTCGTGATTCCTGGCACTCTGGCGCTTCTGTTGCTGGCTTTCGGAAGTTTGGTTGCGGCCCTGATTCCAGTAGCCGTTGGTCAGCTTGCCATCGCCAGCGCTCTGGCGATTGCAGGGTTCCTGGCTCGGCGTTGGCACTTGTCCATCCTGGTTCAGAATCTGTCCACGATGCTTGGGCTGGGCTTAGGAATCGACTACGCGCTTCTGATGGTGAGCCGCTTCCGGGAAGCGATTGCCACCGAGCAAAACGGAGCCAAGGCCTCGGCCCTCGCGGCACGTCAGGCAGGCCGTACCCTCCTGATTTCAGCCGCGACCGTGGCCATCGGATTCCTGGCCCTTTTGACCGTCCCTATCAGCGAAGTCCGTTCCATCGGTGTGGCGGGATTCCTGGTTGCAGGAATGAGTGTGTTGCTGGCGAACACTCTCGTTCCCGCACTGTTGGCAGCTCTCGGTCCGCGAATCAATGCTGGCCGGGTGCCATTTATTGCAAGTTGGGATCAGCATCGGGCAGCCCGCACGGAGAACCGCTGGAGGCGATGGGGGAAAGTGATTGTTGCACATCCCTGGCTCGCCATCTTTCTGGCAGGCGCCCCTTTGCTTCTGCTCGCCTCGCAGGCCGCGCGCTTCGACACCAACGTCCCCAAAGGGGATTGGCTGCCGTCACAGGCGGAATCGGTTCGCGCGCTTCACGCCCTTGAAAAGATGGATCGGGTTGGCATGGTGTACTCATTGCGCGTGATTCTCGAACTTCCAACGGATTCCATTGCGCAAACGGACGCGGGCTGGAACGCACTTGATCGTATCAGCAAGCGGCTCGCGAGCGACCCTCGTTCCGACCGCGTAATCTCCCTGACGACGATAGCCGAGAGTGACCGGTCTGGCCTCGGCAACCTCTCGCGCGATACTCGTCGATCGTTCCTGAGTCGCGATGGGCGGGCGGCTTTGATTGAAGTGTTACCCGCGACTTCCGTTTCCCTAAACGATCAGGTCAACTGGGTGCGGGAACTGCGGAAGAGTGGCGCGGAAGCTCTCACGTCAGTACCCGGCGCCACCCTGCGCATTGGGGGCATCCCGGCGCTGACTGCCGACTATCAGACCATTGTCAGGGAGCGGTTCGTTTCGGTAATCGCGCTGGTGGTGGGAGGAACGCTTATTGCTCTTCTGGGCGGGTTCCGATCGCTTTTCGCTGCAGTGAAGGCCATTGCTCTGAACCTGCTCTCAGTTGCAGCCGCCTTCGGAGCCTTGGTTCTGGTGTTTCAGGACGGACTCGGATGTCGCTTTTTCGGAGTTCCTGAGGGAACGGGCAGCATATTTCCTATCGTGCCCATCGTCGCTTTTGCCATCGTTTTCGGACTGAGCATGGATTACGAAGTGTTTCTCGTCGCGCGAGTCCTCGAAGCGAGGAGGAGCGGTCTGAGTGAATTGGAGGCAATCCCCGAGGGGCTGGCCAAAACCGCAGGACTGATTACGAGCGCGGCCGCGATCATGATTGTGGTATTCGCGGCCTTCACCTTCGGAAACTTCCTGGTGGTGAAAATGCTCGGATTTACGCTCGCGGTAGCCGTGTTAATTGATGCAACTCTCGTTCGCATTGTGATTGGACCTGCGCTTCTTCGTGTTGCCGGCGATTGGAACTGGTGGCCTGGAGGCCTCACCGCCGCATGCAATGCACCGGCGGATGCCAACGGCGAATGAAACAAAGAAATGCGCAGTTCAACCCATTCGGAATCTGTTCGTTGTGGGCGGGGCCCCATTTGAAGGCAGGCGGTCAGTTAGAGCGACAATGCCAGCGCGCCAGGTGCTGAGTTCCCGTTAAAGAGCAGGAGGTCGCTCTAGGAGGTGGAATGACCCCTGGGCCGATTACCCTCGTAACGGCAGATATTGAACGGGGCTTGTTCAATCGAAGTGCGGGCTGCAACCTATTCCCAGAGGCATTTCTGAAGGAATATGGCGCTGGCAGACTCATCTTCGTTCAAAGCTAAACTTGTGGGCAAGCGCGTGGTCGTGAAAGTTTCTCTTTTCAGCCGGGCCTTCCCCGGCATAATCGCCGCTACGGATGAAACCGGATTCTGTTTTCAAAGCGATGAAATGGTGCAGGCTTTACGCGAGAGTACTGGTAGCATAATGGCCAATATTGATGCCCCCAGCCTTTATCTGCCATTCGCAAGTCTGGAATGGCTCGTATTCTCGGCGCCAAAAGCAGCGGCCGCTTCCGCCTGAAAACCCTTTCTTCTCCTCAATTTCATTTTCGCAACAGATATCGGAGAGGCATCTCAGCATTCTCCCGTGTGCTCGGAAGATGAAGGGAACGGGTCGCGAGAGTTACACATAAAAAGTTAGGTGGCGCGGCGTTTAAAACGCCGTGCCACCAGATTGAAGAGATTGGAACTACGGTTAGGCTCCGGCGCCCGCCGCTCTGACGAGAACTTCAGGACGAAGAGCTTCAACCATCGCATTGAAGTACAGACGATAAGAGCGGTGGATGAAGTACATCACCGGGAATACCGCAAGCGCGAGTCCCCATCCGAGAGGAGGCGTCATCGCCTGGACCATCGAAGTCACGCCCGCGCTAACGACGTAGTACGGGAATGAAAGTTGAGCCAGGTTCAACCAGACGCTCACGGGGGACTTCGCCTCACTGACTGCAACGATCCCTGCCACCGGAACAGTTTGTCCCAGGAACAGGCTAACGGTGGCCAGGGCCAGCCCTAGCGCGGAAGATTTCCACAGTACCGGGCTTTGAGCCACTGCATGGAAAACCAGGCTTGCCGCGGAGGTGGCAAAAACCATCATGCTTAGGTTGAAAGCCATATGCTGCGGATTGAATTTAGCGTCTTTTCGGGGCCAGCATTGCACTATCGTTGAGATGCATGTAATCACCACTGCCTCGACAGCACTCAGATTCACAGCTGCGGTCAAAAGGAATGGCAGGTTGACCGACATGTTCCCGTTGATTCCGGGCAGCTTCACTTTCATTCGCGAAGTTGCCGCAGCCAGCGCCAGGACTGCCAGCGCGAAGTAGGCATGCGGAGTGTGACTCGCGAAACTCGCCCACCCGGCGATGCTGAGGCCTGTCACCATCATTGCTCCGATGAAGGTCTTGGTTTGCCGTGTGTTGTTCATAGTATCGTCTCCTTTCTTCTCGAGTTACACGGCTAGCTATTGTTCATCGTCTCCGGCATCGGAGAAAGCGCCATCGGCGTTGCCCACCGACGCACCCCAGACCACACTTGTGGCTGAAGCGGTGCCGGTGCTTGATCCCCACACGACGCTGAATGCGCTGGTAGTATTGTCGTTCCAGGGAAGCGAGCTACCCCAGACGACGGACGATCCCCACACGACGGAACTGCCCCAAACTACTGAGCTACCCCAAACTACGGAACTGCCCCAAACCACCGAATTGCTGGCTACGCTGGAGTTCCCGTATACGATCGAAACCGTGCGAGTGGTCGGGTTGTATAACGCGGACGGCGACAGGGCCGCTCCGACATTGGAAGGAGCCAGATCAGTGTTGGTCATGGCGTCCTGCACGTCGAGCAGTCCCGAACCGACCGAAAACAGGTCGTAGAAATCAATGAAGGAACAGAATAGGTGAGGAACGTACGCCGATGTGGAGATCAAACCCATTTTGTGAGCGGTCTTCATCAGGCGAGCCTTCACCTGGTCTGGAGTGAGCGTGTTTTGCTCCTGCAACATGAGCGCGACGGCTCCGGCGACGGCAGGCGTCGCCATGCTGGTGCCGCTGAGCCGGAAGTAGTCGGCATTGCCGTCGGTTCCGGTGACCAGATCGCTGGAGAACTCTGATTCCAGAGTCGCTCCTGGAGCAGCAAGAGAGACGATCGCGTGTCCAGGCGCCATGATGTCAGGCTTCACGACGTGGTCGTACGTCGTGGGCCCCTTCGAACTGTAGCTGGCTTTGGTTTGGGCGGACAGCGCGGAAGACCCGTTATTCTTGGTTGCTCCGACGGTGATCACGAATGGGTCGTTACCGGGAGCGGTGACCGTTCCGAAACCGTTGCTTCCGTTCACGGCCAAGCGGCCATAGTTGCCTGCGGCTACTACAACCACGATGCCATTGTTCCAGGCTGCTTCTACTGCCTGGCATAGAGGATCGAGAGTGTAGCTCTCAGGAATTCCGCGGCCGAGCGAGAGGTTGATGATGCGAATGTTATACACATTCTTCAAAGCGATCGCCTGCTGAATGGCTGCGATGACAGTGCTGTCTGTGCCGCTGCCATTAGCGTCGAGCGCACGAAGATCGACCAAGGTCGCTGCCGGGGCGACGCCTTGATATCGTCCGCCCGAGAGATAACCGTTGCCAGCGATGATGCCGGCGACGTGCGTGCCATGACCGTACAGGTCATAGTTGGCACCGCTCGAGTTGCTGGTCGCGGTTCCGGTGAAATCCTGGTGATAAACCACGCGCGAAGAGGTTTGCGTAGCGTCAAAGAGATCTGGGTGGCTGTCGTTGATGCCGCTATCGATAACGGCAATCCCGACCCCCGTGCCCGTGAAGCCGGAATTCCACGCCGAGGAAGCCCCGATGACAGTGTCAGTAATGTCGTCCATCACATTCATCGGATGGTCGATGGTCACCGACGCGATATTAGGATCGGCCTCTAAGGCGGGCAGAGCGCTCACAGGAATCGTAAAAGCCGCGCCCTTAATCATGTGAAGCTTCGTATGGAGGCGTGCTCCACGGCCCTGCATTGTGGAATAGTGCGCCGACGTGGGAACCTGCTTGTACTGCACGATGACTCTGACAGTCTGTGTCTGCGCAGATCCCTGCTTCGCCTTGGATAGCAGATCCGAGAGTTCCGGAGCGATGCGCGAGAACCGGCCGTTTGCGGTCGGATTACTCCAGCGCTGTCCGAATGCCATCCCCGTGGCCAACACCAGGACCAATACCGAGCTGAGGCGTTTACCCCAAGCCGCACTATGTCGTTCGTTGCGGCCCTCAGCTTTCTTTCGTTGTCTGGTCACCATTGCGGTACTCACCCTTTCTTCACAGATGGGGGAAAGGTCGAGCTATTTACCGGTTGATCCGTTGCACGGGAACGGCCAATTAGCCTGCGTTAAGTTGTTGAAAATAAGATGGTTGTAGGCTAGCGAACGAGGCCAGTTGGGCCAATCTGTCCCCGCACAAGGGACATGGGACAAGTTGTCCCGAAGTACAGGTCGAAGATTCGAGGCGGGACGATGACCTTCGTATCAGAAGGGAAGTTACTCGACGCACGCGATGGAACACGGTTCAGACAATTAGCAAAACGCAGAGGAGGGCCTAACGCGCTGCTGCTTTGGCTGCGAAACTGGCCTGCGGCATTCGCGGCATTGCAGCCAGCAGCCGCTGCGTATATTCGTGACTTGGGTTCGTGAGAACTTTTTGGGTATTGCCGGACTCTACGATTTGGCCCTGATGAAGAATGGCGACACGGTCGCAAATTCCTGCGACCGATGCCAAGTCATGTGAGATATAAAGAATCGCCATTCCCGAGTTCTGATTTAACTCGCGAAACAGCTTGAGGATTTCAGCCTGAGTGATCACATCGAGAGCGCTGGTTGCTTCATCGGCAATAAGGAGTGCAGGGCGATGTACGACCGCCATGGCAATCAAGACTCGTTGTGCCTGGCCGACACTCATCTGCGCCGGGTACTTGCGCAAGAAATCGTCGTCAGACGGCAAGCTGACACTCTCCAGCGCTTTTCGAATCGTGGAGTCGCAATCGGCAGATGATCCAGTTGCATGGGCACGCCATGTTTCTCGAAGCTGAGTCCGGATCTTTAGAGCCGGATTGAGCGAGGAGAGCGGACTCTGCAATACCAAGGCGATCTTCCGCCCCCGTAAACTGCGGAACTCTGCCTCACGAAGATTCAACAGATCAGATCCTTCGAAGAAGATAGACCCTTGAGTGTCCACCCTTTTGCGATCGATTAGTCCAAGGATGGCCATCGCCAGCGTGCTTTTACCGGATCCGCTTTGACCAACTAATCCGAGAACTTCGCCGCATTGAATTTCCAGCTGCACATCCCGCAGAACAGGCGGTTTATTGCCATATTGCACCGAGAGGTGCGCGGAGAGGAGAGCGTCGCGTTGAGATTTCTCAGCCAAAATTTTGTCGTCACGGAACAATAATTTCTAATTGCTGCACTCTCACTTCAACAAGAGCCGTTCCGCATTCCAGTACGTTTGTGGAACGAGAATTACCGGGCTTGCGTTTTGCACGTTGGCGGAAATTGCCGAAAGGGCATTGCGGTTCACCAGGTAAATGAAAGGCGCCTGCTCGACGGCGATCTCCTGCACACGGTCAAAGCTTTCCTTCCGCTTTTTGGGATCAGCCGCAGAGGCCTGTGCGCGCATCAGGTTGTCGACCTCAGCTTCCCAGGGAGTCTCTGGAGTCTTCTCGGAAGGATTCCACTGATGATTTTCCGACGAACTCAGCCATACGTTCATCACTTCATTAGGATCGAGGCCCGTGTTGGTTAATCCCAGTAGGATGGCTTCGTAGTCGGAGGTTTGGGTCATGCGCTCGAGCAGAGAAGGGAAGTCGAGCGTCACGACGTTCACGTGGATGCCGATCTTCTGCAAGTCTTCCTGGATCATCGTCGCCATGTGCTCACGATACTTGTTGCCTGAGTTCGTGATGATGGAGAAGACAACTTCATTTCCCTGCATGTCCTTCAGAGTGCCGTTCTCCAGGTGGAAACCTTCCTTTTGCAATGCTTTGAGCGCCGCATCGGGGGAACATACTTCAGGCTTAAGCTTGGAGTTGAACCAAAACTTGTTGGCTGGGGAAACGGGTCCGACCGCCGGTTGCGCGTGTCCGCGAAACACGACCCTTGTCAGATCGTTGCGATTGATCGCCTGAGAAATGGCGCGCCGGAAAGTTGCCGAGCGGAACCACTTCTTCTTGTATTCGGGTATGGGCGCTTTGGCGACCTCGTTGAACCACATTTGCTCGCTGTCAAGAGATGGCCCCGCATCATGCGCGACATTCTGCGATCCGGACGCGAGTTTGTCGAAGTACTCGCTATCGAGAGTGTTGATCAAGTCAATTTCGTTGCGCTTGAAGCGGAGCATCTCCACGTCGCGGTTCGGCTGAATGTCCAACTGTATGGAGTCGAGGTAAGGCAGCTTGCGTCCTTGCTCGTCGGTCTTCCAGTAGTTCGGATTTCGTTTCAGCAGAACGGCCGCGCCCGGTTTGTAGTCGGCGACCATGAAGGGCCCGAGAACCGCCATCTCCTTCTTGGGCGAATGCGCGGAGAGGATTGCAACCTGATCGAATTGACGATCGAGTCCGGCCACCGGCGCTGGGAACGTGATGGAGATTTCGGTGGGCGAGGTGATCTTTGTTTCCGGCTTGCCGGTCCCCGACCGGAACGTGTCTCCGGTGGCCGAGTGAAGTGCGGGATCCATCAACTGCTGGACGGTATAGGCAACGTCTTCCGCGGAAAACGGTGTGCCGTCGGAAAATGACACTCCACTGTGCAGTTTGAATGTGATCTGCCTGCTGTCTTTCGAGATCTTCCACGACGTTGCCAGCCCGGGCTCAACCGCTTGCGTCTGGCGGTTCAAACGGACGAGCACGCCGCCAGTCAGATACCGGATGGCCATTGAGGCGTCGTCTTCCACTTTCAGAGGGTCGAAGGTCTTGGGTTCCGAACGCAGACAGAAACGCAATTGGCCCTGCGCCAGTGCGCCGCCCGTTAGCGCCGCGAGGCAGAACGCTGCAACGGCGATCGGTTTTCCGAACCTCATCATCATGGACCTGCAAATTCTGGACTGGTAACTTCTCTTGCGGCTCACGCGGCCACCTCGTCCTGCTTCGAAAGCACAAGTTGGAACGACGTCACGACTACCACCAACAACACCAGTGGGACGAATTTCCAGGGCTCTTCGCCTACCGAAACGAGCCCTTCTAATTCCTTCAGCAAACTTCCCCACGACGGCAACGGTTCCGCCACTCCCAACCCGAGGATCCCGAGATTCGCCTCGCTCAAAATGAACGCGGGAATGGAGATCCAGAACTGCGCATACAGCACAGGCTTCATGTTAGGCAGCACGTGAATCCAAAACAGCCGCGTGCCGCGGATTCCGGAAGCGCGTGCCTGCCACACGAAATCTGCATTCCGCAGCGAGCTGCCGGTTGCGCACAAGACCCGTGCTGCGGCGGTCCAACCTAACAGGCCCAAAATCAGAAACGTAACCAGCACTGAGAACGCAGGCGACACGTTCAACGGCAACAGGGCCCGCACCGTGATCAGTAAAAACAACCACGGCAGGGACAAAAACAAATCGATGACGGTCATAGCTGCACGAGCCCATGTGCCGCCCAGATATCCCGCCAGGCCACCAACGAGCGCAGCCAACAGCGTGGAAATCAGCGCTGCGGCCGGCGCAAGAAACAGCGAAATTCGCGTGCCGTAGAGCACGCGGGCAAAACGGTCTCGCCCAATTTCATCAGTTCCCAGCCAGTGTGCGTGCGAAGGAGGCGCCCCTGCTGCCTCACGATCTTGCTTTGCATATCCGGCAGGCGCCAGCCAGTTCGCTGCCAGAGATATCGCCAGCACAAGCAACAGCACTGCACACGCTACTCTGCGCCAGAAGCTCATGCTTGCTGGCCTCGCCATACATATCCGATTACATCTGCGCTGGAATTAGCGAGCAAGGTTACCAGCGTCACCAGGATCGTGATGTTCATCAACAAGGGAAGGTCGCGGGCCAGGGCTGCCTGCCATGCAAGCTGTCCGATGCCTGCCAGTCCACACAACGCTTCAACCGGAATGGCCGCTGCGATGGCGAGGCTGACCGACACCCCAGCGAGCGCCAGCAGTTGCGGGCCGGCAGACGGAACCACATGCCAGAAGAGGATGCGCAATTCGCTTAGCCCTTTGGCTCGTGCAGTGACGATGTGCGGCAGGGAATAAGCTTTGTTGACGAGGTTGTGGGCGTACCGATAGTCGCGGGGAAAAATGATCAGGGCGATTGCCAGGGCGCCCGGGATATTCCAGAGGACCGACAACAAGGCCAGCACCGCCGCGGGAACACAAATCAGAAGGCCTGTCATGAAGGTTGCGAGTAGATCGTAGGCCGTTACCCGCAGCAAGGCAGTTGTGAAAACCAAGACCATTACGGCCGCCCAACCCATCAGCAGACCCAGGCTGACCAATCGCAATGTGAGTGGAAAACGATCCTGCAAAAGCGTGCTCACCGGCTGTTTCAAAGAGATGGAAGTTCCCAGGTCGCCGTGCATCGCCAGCTGCAGCGAATGAAGATAGAAGCGAAAGATGTTGTGCTGTTCGGTTCGAGCCTGCCGTAGCGCTTGAATACTCTGAGAGTTCAGATGAGGATCGAGAGCGGCTTCATCGGTATCGAAGCCAGGAGCCAGCCGTACCATTGCCGCGGAAAGGAATCCGCCTAACAATGCGGTGGCCACCAGAATCAGCCCATGTCGCGCAATTTTCCGCCCGAGCATGGTGTCATCCTCCTAGTTCGCGGTCGCCCCGAGCTTCTTCTGTTCGCGGGCAACGGCCTCGGCGTGATGGACCTGCTTCATCGAGTACATGCGGCGGTCTGCTTCCGCGAGCAGACGTTCCACGTCGTAGCCATCTTCGGGACAGAAGGCCATGCCGACGCTGAGGGTAATCACATCGCGCCCGCAGACATGACGGCCAGATTCTATGGCTGCCTGGTTCAGCCGTTCGGCTTTTTCCTTGGCCGCTTCGGGAGTTAATCCGGGCGCTGTGATGACAAACTCGTCGCCGCCCATGCGGGCCACGTAGTCATAGCCTCGACAGACATCCTTCAGCCGGGTCGTAAACTCGCGCAGGAGTTTGTCGCCTTCGAGATGCCCGAAAGAATCGTTGATCTGCTTGAACCCGTCGATGTCGCACAGCAGCACCGCCAGCGAACTCTTCATGCGGCGGCAGCGGGCTACTTCCTGCGCCAGATGTACAAATAACGAGCGCGCATTCGGGAGGCCGGTCAGGTAGTCGGTCGTGGCTGAGCTTTCTGCTTGTTGATACTTCAGGGCGTTCTCTACCGATAAAGCGACTTTGGATGCGACGGCAAGGAGAATTCGAAGGTGATCGGGGGTGAACGCGTCCCGATTCGTCTGATACATCGCGAGGACTCCGACCACTCCGTTCAAGCCCTCCAAAGGCACGACCAGGGCCGATTGCAGCAATGTCGTGTGTTTTACCGGATCGTTGGAGTATCCGGCCTCGACCTGCGGATTTCCGTTTACGATAGGTCTTGAGTTTTCTGCGACCCAGCCACACAATCCCTCGCCGACCCTGATCTTCAAGGAAGAGAGGGCGCGGAAATTCTCACCGCTGACAAGCTCCGGCAGCAACCAGCCATTGCGGTTTACGAAAACGGCAATCGAGTCGAAGGGAATCATCCTTCGCAGGCGCATCGACAACACGGAGAGCGTTTCGCTCAGGCTTAGGGAGACGCCCAGATCCTGGCTCAGTTCGAACATGGTCTGAGCTTCCTGTCTCGCAGATGCGATGGAAGTCAAAAAGTCAGCATTGTCGATCGGGCCATGCGTCGGTTCGGTCCGCTCAAATCCGGCTGCGGGAGCCAGACCGCGCTCCACGCGAACCGTTCTCGACAGTCCTGCGACTGCCGTGTCCTCCGCCATCTGCGCCATTCGCTCCAGCTCAATGTACCGGCTCTCCAGAATCGTAACGATCTTGGGATCAAACCACGTGCCGGACTTTTCCTTCACCTTCGCCATGGCCTCGGAGAGGGGCAAGGCCGGACGATACTGGCGATGGGAGGCGAGTGCGTCAAGGCAATCAACGGCGGCCAAGATGCGCGCGCCGATTGGAATCCCTTCACCGGCGAGTCCTTCCGGATAACCGGTGCCGTCCCAACGTTCGTGGTGCGCGCGCACAATCGGCGCGACGGGATAGGGAAAGGCAACCCGGTCCAGAATTTCCGCTCCGACCAGCGGATGAACCTTCATTTTTTCGAATTCTTCTGGCGTTAACTTTCCCGGCTTATTGATGATCTGTTCCGGAACCGCGAGTTTTCCGATATCGTGCAACAGCGCCGCGGCGCGCAATGCCTCGATTTGCTCCTCAGCAAGGTTTAGTTCCTTTGCGACTTCGACGGCGTAGGTCCGGACGCGCTGCAAATGGGTATGGGTGGTGTGATCTTTTGCTTCGATGGCGAGCGCTAGCGCCTCAATGGTACGCATGTTCAGCGATGCGATTTGTTCAACGTGGCGCTTCTCTACCTCTACTCGGTCCTTCTCCGCTTCCAGTCGACCAAGGTAAAGACGATAAGAGCGATATACCCAGTAAATCAGCGGAAGAACGAGAAGAGAAGTTTGCCATCCCGCGCTCCGATTTATGATTCCCACCAGACCCACCGCCGCTGCGCCCACCAGATAGTAAGGGAAGGACCAGAAGTAGCATTCGGACCAGACTTTGCGGCTCGATTTTCCCTCTGTCAGGGCGATCACGATCGAGATCGGCAAGGTGTTCGCGAAGAAGAACATCAAAGCCGAAACCATCAGCAGAATGGGCTTGTTCGATCCGAATCGCCCCACCAGTGAGTAATAGGTCAAGTAGGTGAGGGCAGTCGCATTGGCCATCATCCCGCAGACGTTGAATAAGACCTTGACCGGATCCAGTCGGCCGCGCAGTTGCCATACGCTCTGCGCCAGGCTGGCCGTGCAGCCAATCACAAGTGTTTCCGGGAGGCTCAGTTCAAGAACGCCCAGGAGGATGAACAGAAAGTTCACCGACATTGTGCCGTCGATGCCGGGCAGTTGCACCTTCAGGCCGGACGCCAGGAGGGCGACGACGAGATAGCAAACGAATCGCGTGGGGTCCTGCGATTGCCAGTGCGAAAGGCTAAAGCCCAACACCACCGCGCCGACCAGCGCGGTGATGCCAACGAAGGCCTTAGTCTGGATCGATAGTCCGCTGGCTTCCGGTTTCATCCTTACGCCTTATCCGCTTGAGCCCTTGAAGCACCTGCCGTGACTTCGGCTGTGCCGTAAAGCCGCAAGCAGACTTTATTATCGAAACCCCTGTGAATCCGCACTTTGCCCTGAAGACGGTCTTCTCCCACTTCGGGCATCGCACGAATCGTATTGCAAACGCTAGGCTTTCAGAAGCTTACTTTGGTAACTCACGGGGGTCATGAGGGGCTTGATGATGTGGAAAAGTTGGACGGTGGATTCGTCGTCAGCAGCAAAACAGGGTTACCTTCGTTACGTCCTTTGGAATACCCTTCTGGGCGAAGCTGGATGCGTCGTGTCACCATCATCGCGAACGCACTATCATGTCGACTTCGCGCTACAGTTCGCAGCCATCCAGCGGGATCCCTACGGATCAAACCGAAGTTGTGGCTGGTTGCGAGACTGTCGGCCCGGCCGTATTTTGCGCTGATCTTCACGGACAATTCAGCGCTTGCAGTTCCAGTTTTACGCGCCTTCTTCGCTATGCGGCGTGCGACGTGATCGGCCGGGACTTTGCGGCGCTGTTCACGTTAGGTGGCGAAATCACTGCAAAAGGTAAGGACCAGCTGCGTAAGACGATCTTGAGCACGACACTGTCCGAAGGAGAGTATCGCTCTCAGTTGTTTGCGCAGCCCAAGAGCGGCGCCAGTTTTGCGGTGGAATTCTCGGCCACCTTGCTTCGTGACGCTAGTTCCACGCCCGCGGCGATCGTGGTTGTGGTTGTACCTGCAAAGTCTGGAAGGAGCGAGGCAATATCGGCCCGGGTGACCAAGCCGGGCAGCATTATCTCGCGCAAGATTGATGGTACCGAATTCATTCTCGCCAGCCCGGTTATGCACGAGTTCATGGCTTTCGTCGATCGGGTTGCCGGCCACACAGAAACGGTTCTTGTCACTGGCGAGACGGGAACCGGCAAGGAACTCATCACAAGGACAATCCATCAGTCATCCCACCGCCGCAGCCGTCCGTGGGTTGACATTAATTGCGCCGCACTTCCGGAAAACCTGGTGGAGAGCGAACTGTTCGGATACGAAAAAGGCGCGTTCAGCGGCGCCGACACATCGAAGCCGGGCCTGTTCGAGCTTGCCGATAGGGGCACGCTTTTCCTCGACGAGATCGGGGAATTGCAATTGCAGACGCAAGTGAAGCTGCTGCGCGTGCTGGATGGACAACCGTTCTACCGCCTGGGTGGACATCGCAAGATCAAGGTTGACGTCCGTATTGTTGCCGCTACCAACCAGGACCTAGAGGCCGCAGTAAGCCAAGGCCGCTTCCGCCAGGATCTGTTTCACCGCCTCGGCCAGTTTCAGTTGCGGGTTCCGCCGCTGCGCGAACGACCAGAAGATATCGTCGCTCTCGCCGAACATTTCCTAAAGCTGAAGGCACCAGCGAAACACTTCTCGGAGCAGGCTATTTCGGCCCTCCTTTCCCATGCATGGCCGGGCAACATACGAGAACTGCGCAACCTCGTCGCCAGAATGGCGATGGAATCATCTGGCTCAGAGATTGATTTCCCGAGGCTGACAGCCGCGTTGACGGGAGAGCCTTCCGCGCTGCGGCAAACCGCTTCCATGCCGGTGAGCAATCTCGACAGTATGGAAGAGCAGATGATCATCAAGGCTTTAGAGCGCACCGGGGGACAGCGAACGCTGGCAGCGGAACAGTTGGGAATCTCACGTCGTACGCTCAGCCGAAAGCTGAAGGAATACAACATCAGCTTCGCGCCCGGGGACACGACCGCCTCCCTCGGGTTCATCAGCAACGAGCAGCAGAAATTCTTCCGCGCTCGCGTGGAGATTCCAGTCACCATCAGGAATTCTCAAGGCGAAGTCACTCAGGTGCAGGGTAAGAATCTCAGCACGGGCGGCATGGGCCTGGACGGCCTGATCGAGCCGCTGCGTTTCGCCGGCATGGTGGATGTGAGCTTCACGCTGCCTGATAGCGACGTCCAGTTTCAGGCCAAGGCGCGGCTTATGTGGGTGGGGGACGAGGGACGCGTTGGCATTCGCTTCGCCGTGATCGAGCCCGCCCTATTCGAACAGCTTCAGCACTGGACCAACCGCAAGATGAAAGATGAAGGCTGGGACTTCTCCTCTTAGTCGGCCGTTACATTCAGCCGAGCTCGACAAACTACAACGCATTACATGTTCGATGTGCTGAGTATTTTTCCGCCCGTGAGTTAGCGAGTGATCAGGCGATTTGCCACACCGTGTCGAGCACCGTTCCATCCACCCATTTGACGATGGCCACAGGGCTTTCACTTCGTTGTGGACGGCGCGGTTTCCCTCCGCAGATACGCTCGACCTCTTTCTTGATGTCCTCAATCGGCCGAATCGGCAACGTTGATCCTTTGACGGCATCGATCAAGTCCTAACGCCTGGGATTGATGGCGATGCCGCGCTCGGTAGCGACAACGTCAATCAGTTCTCCAGGCCCGCATAGCGTTGTGACTTCATGCACGATCACCGGAATCCGGTCGCGGAAGGAGGGAACCGCGAGAATCGTGCATCCAGAAGCGCGGCAATTTTGCCAACCGCCGATGCCGTGTAGCAGGCGTCCATCGGAGTGGGGTCACCACGTTGGCGTTGAAGTTGGCAGCGACCTCAGTTGCGCCGAGCACGACGGCATCGACCATGGACGCGAAATTGCCTTTGCCGTGATAGTTGTATGAAGTGAAAGATGAGGTCGCGACGTGCCTCGGATTGCTGCCGATCGAGCGCACGCCATCGAGATCAAACGTCTGTCCGTCGAGGATGTAATCGGTGAGACCCTCTTCGAGCAATTCGACCAGATATTTCGTCGAACCTTCGCGCACAAAGCGGGCCTTCACGCCAGCTTGCTTCATCATCTATTTGAGATAGCTGTCGAACGCCAAGGCAATTCCTCCCGAGCCTGCCTGGAAGGAGAAGCCGTTGCGCATGATTCCGGCATCGCGCAGGAATCGTGCAATGAATTCAGCGATGCGCAGACGGTCAGGCGAGCGTGTGATCTGGGTACTTCCTGAAACGATTTTCGCAGGATCTCCGATCGAGTCTACCTCGACCACGTAATCCACGTTGTTACCCTGTATCTGCCAGGGAAGGCGGGGGAAGGGAACCAGATTGTCGGGAACGACGATGACATGGTCGGCGTAGATGGAATCAGCCAGAGGAAAACCCAGAGAGCCGCAGGCGGATTTGCCGTGTGAGCCGTCGCAGCTGCCGAATGGATCCGCCGTAGGCGCGGCGATCACGGCAATGTCGATGTGGACCTCTCCATCCTGAATCGCCTGCCAACATCCGCCGTGCGAGCGCAGCACGCCCATCCCGCGCATCTTGCCCTGCGTGCAGTAGTCGCCGAGCGGTCCATTCATGCTGCCTTCGATATGGTCGATGATGCCAGCTTCCATCAACGGGATTGCGCCTCTTTGCGAAGGAAATGAAGCGCTGCGGAACCACGTCAGGTCCTTCACTCCGGTCAGGGACGCGGCTTCGAGCGCCATCAGCGCGACGCGGTCACCATCACGAAGGTGATGATGCGAGGAAATGACCATGCCCTTGCGCAAGCCGCACTTGCGCAGTGCGGTCTCAAGATCCGCAACACGTTTGTCGCCGTTGCCGGGATAGTCGGCGGCGCTGCAAATCGGAGGCGCTGCCTTTCGACCGAACGGCTGATATTTGCCGACGCCAGTGTAGGCGGCCTGCGGGCGGCCGTTCACCGTCTCGGGAACGTTGCGTCCAGCGACGTTCAGGATCATTTCTGTTTTCTCAAGAATTGGCATGAACACTCCTGAGGCTGGGTGCCTCGTTAGGAACCAGGCCCATAGCCTTGGCGTGCGCCATCACCTTCACAGCGCGTTTTACGACCGGTGGATCGATCATCTTCGAGCCGAGGCTTACTACGCCGAGACCCTTTTCCTGTGCTTCGTCGTATGCAGCCACAATCTTGCGCGCGCGCTCGATCTCGGCCGCGGAAGGGGCGAATGCCTCATGAATCGCAGGAATTTGTGTCGGGGGCACGCATCCCATACCTTCAAAACCCAAAGCGCACGAGTTCAGCGCCCAGGCGCGCAAGCCCTCTAGATCGGCGACGTCGCCGAATACGGAATCGATTGCCTGCACCTCCGCAGCGCGCGCGGCGTTAATCACCAACTGCCGGGCATAGAGTGACTCATTGCCTGCCGGGGGTCTTCACTACGCCGAGGTCAGTCGTGTAGTCCTCGAGGCCGATCGTGAGCGCAACGATCTGCGGGCTAGCCCTGGCGATCGAAAATGCATTTTCAATTCCCAGCGCCGATTCGACAATGGGCATGAGCCAGACGGGCCGGTTTATCCCATAGTTGGACTTGATCTCCGCGATCCGTCCGTCAACCTCGATGACTTGTTGAGGGCTCTCGACTTTCGGAATCAGAATCAGGTCAGGGGATTCGGGGACGAGGGTGATCTGGATTATGGAAGTTGTTGGCCAGAAGGAAGGCGACCCTATCGAGTCTGCAAAAGCACAGTGATGTCCTTATCGAATACCGCAGCATCAGTGGCGCCTATGTGCTTGGCGTAAATGCGTCCCTCGCGGTCGATCAGGAAAGCAATCGGCAGGCCGAGGACTCCTCCGTAGGCTCCGCCGACATCCGCAGTTCCAATGACGACGGGGTAGTTCATATGGAACTGCTGATAGAAAGTGCGGACCGGGTCGGTGCTGTCATCCATCGAGACGCCGATGATTTGCAGACCTTCGCCACCGTACTTCTGCTGCAAATCGACAAAGTGCGGCGTTTCCTCGCGGCAGGGAACGCACCACGTCGCCCAGAAATCCAGCAGAACGACCTTGCCCCGATAGGAAGATAACCGGAGCTGTCCGCCGTCGATCAAAGGCAGGTTGAAATCGGGTGCCGGCCCATGCTGCTTTGCGACCGCCGAGTCAGGTCGTGACCCCTGCGAGTGCCTGTATGAATAAATCCCCACGCCCACCGCGACGGCAGCGATGAGGACTACAACGGCTGACTTTATTCCTGGTTGCAGAAGCTAATCTCCGTTCGCTGTTGGATAGCCCTTATCCACCCAATTGGTTCCAAAATTGTCGGCAATGTACAGCACCTTTACGTTGGTGAAGCCCATAGTGTGCAAGGCATCGTCTGCGGGTTTGACGTTTGGGCAGTGATTCCAGGGACAGCATCCGCAGTAGAGAATGATGAATTTGTTGCGGGGTAAGCTCTCCACGCGCTTACGGAGTTGCTGCAGGCCCGCTTCGTATGCTCCCGGACCGACGTACTCGGATCCCGGAATATGGGCCTGCAAAAACAACATGTGAGAACCGACCTGCAGCATCAGCGGTTTCTCTTTGCCGGACTGCAGCATCTTTGCGAGATCCTCCGGAGTGATCAGCCGACCGGGCGCAATGGGACTCCACTGCGCGATCGCCTGAGTGGACATCAGACAAACGGTGAACAGGAACAAGAGTGTGAAGCGCTTAGCAGTCTTCATAGTATGAATCCAAGTTAACCTCAAAGCATACAGACGGTCTCGTCGCGCTACTGCCCAGACAATTCCTTCAGCCGCGCAGCTACGATTTCAGGTGTGATGTCGCGCTGGGCATTCCCCAACATCTCAAATCCGACCATGAATTTCCGTATCGTCGCCGAGCGCAGCAGAGGTGGATAGAAATGTGCATGAAAATGCCATTCGGCATGCTCGTTGCCATCGGTGGGGCTTTGATGAAATCCCATCGAATACGGGAAGGGAACTCCAAACACTTTGTCGTAGGTTGAGGTGACGCGATGGAGCATATGGCTGAGAAGACGCGCGTCCTCCGGCGTGAAGTCGTTCATGCTTCCCATGTGGCGGCGGCTGCACACCAGAATCTCGAATGGCCAAACCGCCCAGAAGGGCACCAAGGCGGCGAATGCGTCATTCTCAAAGAGCAGGCGTTCGCCCTGGCGCTGTTCGACTGCAACGTAGTCGCAGAGCAGACAGCGCTGCTTTGCGCGCCAGTAAGAGCTTTGCGCCACAAGTTCCTTCCGCGGTTCGACCGGAATCGAAGATGTCGCCCAGATCTGGCAGTGCGGATGAGGATTGCTCGCTCCCATCATGGCGCCGCGGTTCTCAAAGATCTGCACGTGGTTGATGGCCTCCAGGCCGCCCAACTCGCGGAACTGTTCCATCCAGGTATGGACGACGGGTTCGACCGCTTTCGGCGTCATTGTCGCCAACGTAAGATCGTGTCGCGGAGAAAAACAGATTACACGGCAGATGCCCGGCTCGCCTTGCGCCACCAGCAACCCGAGTCCTTCTACATCGAGGCGTTCGCGCTCCGTTCCAGGTTTCAGGGCCGCGAAGTCGTTGTCGAAAACAAATGTCGATTCGTATCGTGGATTCCGAACGCCGCCCACACGAGCGTTCCCCGGACACAGGTAGCAACCGGGGTCGTACGCCGGTTCGGTCCCGGTCTGCAGCTTGGTGACTTCTCCCTGCCAGGGACGTGTGGCGCGATGCGGTGAAACCAGTACCCATTCGTTGGTAAGCGGGTTGAGCCTGCGATGCGGATCTTCAGTCAGCTTCAAGCTTTCGGCCTCGCTGCATTTTACGATGGCTCATGCAAGATGCGTGGCCAAAGTGGTGCTTGCACAATATTCCGATAAACGGTTGGGCTCTGACACGGGCAGCTGTGTCACACAGCGGATCAGAATATAGTAGCTTAAAGTTACAGGATAGGTCAGGGCCGGATCGAGTTGCTCATCATCAAGGCGAACAGCAGAGGGAGATAAATCACGGTGGCTTGCAGCACATGCCGCGCCCTCATTTTCGAACGTGCCGTTGCCAACGGAAGGTTGAGGAAGGCAAGGCGAATCCCAAAATAAAGCATCGCAAATCCCAAGACTAATGCGCCCACCAGATAAATCTTTCCCGCCATCCCCATGTAACTGGGCAGGAGACTGACCGGGATGAGGATAACGGAGTATGCGAGGATGCGGTGGGCGGTAGAGTGTCCGTCCTCTTCCACAACCGGCAGCATCCTGATTCCACCCTTTTCATAATCTTCGCGATATAGCCATGCGATCGAGAAAAAGTGTGGGAATTGCCACACGAAAAGGATGGCGAACAGAACCAGAGTTCCCCATTCCAAGCGCCCCCGAGCGGCGGTCCAGCCAAGAACGCCCGGCATGGCTCCCGGAAAAGCGCCCACGAAAGTGCAAATTGGGGAAACTCGCTTCAACGGAGTGTAGGCCACCAGATAGACCACGGATGTCAGGAAAGTGAGAAGTCCTGTTAAAGGGTTGGTGAAAATCGCCAGGTAGAAAGATCCGCCTACCGACATCAGCAAGCCGACGATCATCGCATGAGCCAGACTCATGCGGCCGGCCGGAATAGGGCGAAGGGCGGTGCGCCGCATGTGCCCGTCGACATCGTGTTCCATCACTTCGTTCAGCGCGGCCGTGCCGCTCGAGACGAGTCCAATTCCAATCAGAGCGTTCAATAGCCCAAAGCTAAACCACGATTCTCCGGCCTTGTGCGCGCCGAAGAAATAGCCGCACCATGCGGTCATCACAATCAAACTGGTGACCCGCAGCTTGGTCAATTCGGCGTAGTCGCGAAAAAGGGAAGTTGCCCGTGTGCGGAAACCGGTGAGAGGCAGGATCATCGAGCTCATGAGTTAGGCCGTGTTCTCAGGAAACCTAGGTTACCAATCAAGCCCCCCGGACCCCATCCGGAACGGCTCAAGGAAAGCATAGGTACTCTGGTCAGTTTCGAAAGTCAAGTAGAAATGAAATGCGCACCAATTTCAGCCTATCACATTCAACATGAACGATGCTGCGAACTGTTACCAGCTTCCGGACGAACCTGCGGAGTCAAAAGTCTCCGGCGGATCGAAAAAGCATTTATGCCAAAGGGCCGAATCGGTGAGCGTCCCGGCTCTCCACTGTTGAAGGATCGGAGTGGTAGCGGCGATCATTCCGCCATCAGCGGAATCGAAAACTACGACGACTCCAGCGAGTTCAGACTTCTTCTCCGCGATTTCGGTGTAACTTTTCTCCAGGAGAAACTTGGTGTACTCCAATCTCTCCTTGGAGCCAGCATTTTTTTCCGCTTCGTCGATCTTCTGGACGGAGATGATTTTCACGTTCTTGCCCCGAAGGGGTTCCCAATCTCCCGGGAAAGGCGCGGTCTCCTCGCGAACCACATGAAACAAGTCAGCCGCGGCATTGGATGCGCCTGAAGAGGACGCCGGGTTATCCGCAATGCCTTCCGGCATCTCCACACTGTTCCGCCAGATCCATCCTCGCGACAAGCCCGAGATGCGTACGTGAACCCAATCGGCGTTGAAGTCGAGCAACTCGAATTCGTCGTGCAGGCTCGCAAGAAACTGGGGTTTGGCGGTCAGGCTCGGAGTGGAAACGACCGGAGTGCCTGATTTCTTGACGGCGACCAGGTTCTTGGGATGAGCCGTGTTCTTCAGAATCTCTTCGAGGTTGTTAGCTTCGGCCTGTAAGGAACCGTCTGGTTTCGGGGATGGCTCCGCAGACTTGTCCGGGGGAGAAGCCGAGGCTGCCCACTCCTTCACCGATGAAGAGATCGTGCTGTTTGTCTCCGGGAATTTCCGCGCAGGTTCCGGAGCGGACGGTCGCTCGTCCTTGGAACCCTCCGGTAAGGCCTTCACCACAGTGCTACCGGTCACTGCTCTCTCAGAAGGCGTCGCGGCCAGTTGCTCCGCGAGTTGATCCAGCAGATCCGACTCCAGCCGCCCGTTGGAAGTGAGCAACTGATATCCGGAGTGCGATGAGGACGATGGATCGGAGTACCATGCGGTTACTTTGGCCTTGATCCTTACCAGGGAACCGCCGGAAGGATTCGAAACGACTTCGGCAGTCGCCTGATAGTAGCCACGTTGGTAGCGATCCAGAGGATGGTCTCCGGCGTTAGCGAATCCCTCGAGGGCCGGCAGGTGTCCGGCCATGTTGGCCTGCATGGTCTTGAGGGCTTTCTCGATCGCAGCCTTGGATTGCGGGAACGTTCTTTCGGCCGGATTCGACTGCCACGCCGCCATGGTGGAGAGAATCACCAGGCATCCGCCAAGCGCGAGTACATAGTTGCGAGCGCCCCAGGGGAGTTTCATGGTAACATCTCCAACTCGTCGCGCTGGACCCATCCATGTTGCCCGTCGCGAGTTTCCACACCGAACCAGTAGGGCGTCGTGATCACGATCAGAACTTCTGCGCCGCTCGACAGAGCTTGCAGCGTGCTCGCGGAATGAAAGGGCGCGGACTTCAGGGGTGCTCCAGGCGCCTTCACGATTCTCTCTACCTGTTGCTTGAGGGTGTGTACGCGTTGCTCGAGACTCATCGAGGGAGCTGGTTCAACGGAAGTTGGATCAACGATCTGTGGTGGAGTCGACGGTGGTTCGCTGACTTTGGGGCTGGGCGGGGGCTGGATCGAGGGGTCGCCGGTTTCGTCTTTGAATGCAACTTGCTGTTTCTTCGAAGAGGATTCTTGCTTTGTTTTCTCCGCCTCGGCAGCCTCGGTCTTCATCAACTCGATGGAATCAAGATGGTCATGGATGTCTTTGTACTCCGCACCTTCGACAGAACCATTCGATGCATGTGCCACGTGGCGGAAATCTTCGACGAAGATTGCGTCAATGCGAAGCACCGTGTGTTTTTCGTCCTGACCCTGCACCACGTACCGGACGGCCAGGGTTCCAACATCGCCGCTGTTCTTGAAGTTCCGGGGGTCCAGCGCATTACGCCGAACCTTGTAAAAGGCTTTTCCAGACTCGGTCCAGGCTGGGAACACGCGGGTGGAAGTAGCCACCTCTGCGCCCGAGACAAATTCGTCCTTGTTGTACTCTTTGGTGCCCCGAATGATTCCGTTTTGTACAATTTCCTGAACAACCTGAGTTACCTCAGCTTCAGGAAACGGGAGGTTCACGATGAATCCCATCCCATATTGAGTGGCGTCTTTTTCGCGCGCAGCCAGACTGGTCGGCCACCCGGCAAAACCAGCTACCACCACCACTCCTAACATGGTAAACAGAGGGCGCCCGAAGCGGCGAAGGAAGCCTCGAGGCCCTCCCAATGAGATGACTTGAGCAAGAAATCCTGACTTTTCCACAGGCCTCATCACGTTCGACAAAGAGTCTCAATTCTACCCATTGGTGTCAACTCCGGCGCTCCGCGCGGATTTTGCTTGCCAAAGAGAAACTCGATCGATCCCTACGCTGTAAAAAAACTGTAAAAAAACTTTGTTCCACCCCTTGCAAGTTGGTTTACCTGCGTAGTAGGATTCCGCCCCGGTACGGTGGTAGGACCTGAACCGAAAAATCGGTTTAGACTCTGCCTCCAACGCGGCCCGTCCTGGAAGGGGTTCCAAAGCCGGGTTTGCTGCGGTTTTCTCGCCTTCGCATTTGTGGAATGCAGTTTGTCAAATAACACAACTGTCTGAGGAGTGCGGCATGCATATGGGTATGCAGTCGAACCACAGGGTAGTGCCGGTTAGTGTGAGGTATTTCTTTACAGCCATTCTAGTGATCGCCTTCGTGGTCCTTAGCGGCGGCCAGTCCGCGAATGCCCTTCCGGCGTTCGCCCGCAAGTATGGGCTTCGTTGTTCCGCCTGCCACGAGTCCTGGCCCATGCTCAATTACTTCGGCCAGAAATTCAAGGATAATGGCTACCAGTTGATGAATGACAAGGATGCCCCGATTTGGCAGAACCCGGGGTACTGGCCGGTGACGATGCGCATGACGCCGATGTGGCACCGCGTCAGCACCGGTAAGGTCGCTGTCGATCAGGGCAATGGGATTACGCGCGTCACTTCTTCCGGATTTGACTTGAGCGGGCTGGACTTTCATACCGGCGGCACTTTGGAAAAGAACTTCTCGTTTTACCTCTTGCCGTCCTCCGACAGCTCGGCCTCATTTCACTTCGAGACTGTGATGGCGCGGCTCGACAACGTATTCGGCAGCCCTTGGATCAACGTCAAGCTGGGTAAGTTCGAACTCGACAACTTGCTTTCGGAAAAGCGGATTCTGACCCTGACCGGCAATGGCGGAATCTACCAGCTCTACCACTTCATCCCTGTGGGCGACGGCAATATCTTCGGCCAGATTGGCGACAATCAGCTCGGGGTAGAGTTGATGGGACATTCCTATAACGACCGCACCCGCTATTCTGCGTCTCTGCTGAGTTCGTCTGACGGTACCCCCGGACTGGTGTATGGCGCGAACTCCTACACGGGATTCTTCACCGTCAGCCAGGCTTTTGATGCCGGAAAAATGGGAGTGGATCGCATCGGAGCCTACGCCATGATCGGACAGGCTCCCACAACCTGGCTGACCAGCGGCGGGCCCAACGGTCCGGTGCCGGGGTCCGGGGTGGGGAACAAGTCCTTCCATCGCGAAGGCATCGTCGGACAGTTTTATTTCGGACAGCGTTTTGACCTGCAGGTGGTTACCCAACATGGTTGGGACAATGCATGGTTCGGTCAGGGGTACGGCGATCTCATCGACCAACTCAACGGTCAGAACAATTCTCCAGGAACGGCTCTGCCCACCGGGGCGCAAGCGCCCACGTGGAACGGAGTTCTCATCGAACCTCACTACATTTACAGTCCACAACTGATCTTTATAGGACGCTACGAAACCATCCAGATGTCGCGGCAGGCGAACGGTGCAGCGTGCACGGCGTGCGCGGGGACCGGAGGACCCTCGGCTTCCAACCTGGGCAATATCTCGACCTACACGGTGGGTTATCGCTACAACCCGTTTATGACGAGCCGTGCCGGATTCGCGTGGCACAACGAATACAACTGGCTTCATCAGGACGGAACGGCGCCCAACGGTACGGGCATCAACACTAGCGAGCTGATGTTCGGCTTTGATTTCGACTTCTAGAAGGAATGAAACCGCGGATAATCCGTTCGCGCGAATCGTTTTGAGGACGAAAAATTATGACTACCGTCAAGCGAGTGCATTGCCTGAGTGCGGTGATCGGTTTCATTCTCGCCGCCGGCCTCACTGTAGTTAGGGCGCAAGACGCCCCCGACGTTGGCCCTCATCCTCCCGCGCCGGCGAAACACCTGGAGAGTCACATCGGCAACATTACCGGCCATTCGCAGGATGCCAAGAGCGATTACCGGCGCTATTGCGCCGGCTGTCATGGCGACCTGGGAGATGGCGCTGGCGAGAACGCGCAATGGTTGGACCCGAAGCCCCGCGATTTCACCATCGCAACTTTCAAATGCCGCTCGACTCCCACCGGCACTTTGCCCACCGACCAGGATTTATACAACACCATCGGTCGCGGATTGACGAACTCCAATATGCCGATTTGGAACACGTTCACCAAGCAGCAGCGTGCTGACCTGGTGGCGTTTATCAAGACGTTCTCGCCGCGGTGGGACAAGGAAAAGGCCGGCGAGCCCATCAAGGTTCCCGCCGAACCCCCGGTCACCATCGAGAGCATCGCTCACGGGAAGGCCTTGTTCACCAAGCTGGAATGCTGGAAGTGCCACGGTCCGCAAGGCAAGGGCGACGGTCCTTCCGCGCCAACGCTTACCGACAGCAAAGATCAACCAATTCGGCCCTATGATTTCTCTGCTGGCAAGGACGATTCTCGCTTCAAATGCGGTTCCACGAATCAGGATATCTTCAAGATTTTCATGACTGGCGTCGATGGCACCCCGATGCCCTCGTTCGCGGACACCATTCAGCCCAATGACGCGTGGGATTTGGTACATTTCCTGCGCACGCTGCAGGTTCACCGTCACGGCAAGGAAAACGACGTGCTGAAAGCGGCAGGCGGAACGATTCCCGCCTATGTGGAAAAGCCTTCGGAAGCGCCGGCCACTCCGCCGTCGAGCGGAGCTGCAGGCGGCGGCAAGTAGAAACACTTTGCAAGTTTGAGCCTGAGGAGGCAGCGAATGCGCACGAGCAACCCCTGCATTGCCGTGGCCACAGTGGTGTTGTGCCCGGCATTAATGTTCGCCGGCACGATCAGCGGCAAGGTCACTTACACCGGTACACCCGTCAAACAGAAACCCATCAGCATGGCCAAGGAGCCGAGCTGCGAGAAGCAGCATCCCACTCCGGTCAACACGGAAACAATAGTGACTGGCGCTAACAATACCCTCGAAAACGTTGTCGTCTATATCTCGGCCGGCGGGGACGATGCCAACGCTCCCGCCCAGGCGGTCACCTTCACGCAGAAGGGGTGCCAGTACATTCCGCACGTCATCGCGCTGCACACCGGGCAAGAGTTGCACGTGGTGAATGGCGATCAAACTTCTCACAATATCCACCCCATGGCGAAGGTAAACCCGGAGTGGAACAAATCGCAGCCACCGGGCGCGCCACCCATCGTGCAGAAATTCGACAATCCCGAATTCATTTCGGTGAAGTGCCAGATTCACCCCTGGATGCACGGATGGTTCGCCGTACTCAAAACGAATCACTACTCCATCACCGGCGACGGCGGGGCATTCACGCTGCCAAACCTGCCGCCGGGCAAGTACACGATCACCGCCTGGCATGAGGACTACGGAACTCAGACTCAGGACGTGACCATTAGCGGCAACGAAACCAAGTCTGCCGACTTCAGTTTCAAAGCGAAAGCGTACTAAAGAGCGAATCTCGCGGGCTGTCCATCCCCGGATGCTGCGGGGGACGGGCAGCCTCCGCGCTGACAGCCCCGATTGACGGGCGAGTGAGGGAACATGGGCGGCAAAATATTTGCGGTGCTGATCGTGATCATTGCATTGTCCTCGGCAGTTCCCATTATTAGCCACACGTTTCTGGGCGCGAGCGTAACCCCGCCCGAAGATATCTCCACGCACGGCAAGGCGATCGACGATCAGTTATCCGTCACGATGGCCGAGGCTGGCATTTCCTTCCTTGCCGCGCAGTTGGTGCTGGGATTATTCGTGTGGCAGTTCGCCAACCGCAAGGTAGGCGCTACCAAGAACTTCCCGGGCGGCGCGACCGCCATGGTGATCGTCGCTGTTCTGTTCGTTGGCGCGGAAGTCCTTGCTCTCGGCATGGTGGGATCGAAGGCTTGGGGAATGGTGTACTTCAAACCCGCTGCCTCCGACGCCTTGCCGGTGCAGGCTCAAGCCGGACAGTTTGCCTTCTACTTCCGTTATCCCGGTCCAGACGGCAAATTCGGGCAGATCCATCCCGACAAGATTGACGAAGGCAATTCAAACTTCTTCGGCCTGGATCCGGAAAACGATATTCCGGCCCGCGATGACATCACATCCGGCGAACTCGTTGTTCCTGTTGGCAAAGAAATCAATCTGATGATGCACGCCAAGGACGTCGGACATTCGTTCTATGTGCGCGAATTGCGCATCCAGCAGGACTTCGTGCCCGGCCTTGACCTCGCCTTGCATTTCACCGCGACCAAGATCGGGAAGTACGAGATCGTGTGCACGCAGCTCTGCGGCCTCGGCCACTACAACATGAAGTCCTATTTGAATGTGATGTCGCAGGAAGATTTCGACAAGTGGTTGAAGTCGCAGTCCAACTAGTTTCCGTCGTTCTCGGCGCAACATCGGGACGCGAGTGCCACTCCATCGCGAGGTAAAGGCCATGTCGGATACGTCGGTACACGCAGCAGTTCACGGAGCACCCACAAGCTTCATCCGCAAGTATGTCTTCAGCCTTGACCACAAGATCATTGGCCTACAGTATTACGCGCTCGCTCTCGCCGCTGTGGTCACCGGCATGGTGTTGTCGTGGATCATGCGCATCCATCTGGTCTGGCCGAATGCGCCGATTCCCGGCCTGGGTGCGCTTGCGAAAGTAGGAGCGCCGGGTGGCGTTGTCACGCCCGAGTACTATCTGCAGCTGATGACCATGCACGGCACACTGATGGTGTTCTTTGTGCTCACCAATGCGCCGTTCGCTGCCTTCGGGAATTACTTTTTACCGATCCAGATCGGCGCCGAAGATATGGCCTTCCCCCGTTTCAACATGATGTCGTTCTGGACAACGTTCGTGGCTTTTTGCATTTTGATTTCCGCATTCTTCGTGGGCGACGGCCCGCCGCTCTCAGGCTGGACAGGTTACGCGCCTCTGAGCGCGGTGGGCAAAGACGCGGGTCCCGGTCAGGCGATCGGCCAGAGTCTCTGGGGAATTTCGATCTTTGTTTTCTGTATTGCTTCCTTGCTGGGATCTCTGAACTTCATTGCGACGACGCTGGATCTCCGTACCAAGGGCATGACTCTCGCTCGCATGCCGATCGTCACGTGGGCGTGGTTCATCACGTCCTGTATCGCCCTTCTTGCCTTTGCCGTTCTTATGCCGGCTTGCCTGCTGTTGATCCTGGATCGTGTCGCGGGCACAAGCTTCTTCATTCCGGCGGGCCTCAATGTCGCCGATCATATTCAGCCGCACCAGGGCGGTTCTCCGCTGCTATGGCAGCACCTGTTCTGGTTCTTCGGACATCCCGAGGTGTACATCGCAATCCTGCCCGCGATCGGGATCGTCAGCCACATCCTGATCTGCAACATGCGCAAGAACATGTTGAGCCACAAAGTCCTCATCTACTGCATGATGGCCATCGGCTTCCTCAGCTACATGGTCTGGGGACATCACATGTTCCTGAGCGGCATGAATCCGTTCTCGGCGCTGGTGTTTTCCTTCCCCACGTTGATGATTACAATTCCTGCCACGATCATGACGCTGATCTGGCTGGGTAGCCTCTATGGATCGAACCTCCGCATCAACAGCGCCTCGCTCTTCTGCCTGGGATTCATCTCGATGTTCGTCAGCGGCGGGGTCAGCGGATTCTTTCTGGCTCAGCCCTCGATCGATATCTATCTCCACGCCACCTACTTTGTAGTGGGTCACTTTCACATGGTGATGGGCGTGGCGGCCATCATGGGAGTCTTTGCCGGAACCTACTTCTGGTTCCCCAAGATGACCGGTCGCATGATGAATGAGACGTTAGGCCGCTGGCACTTCTTCCTTACTCTCATCGGCACCTATGCCATCTTCATGCCATTCCACTATCTGGGGCTGGCAGGGAATGTGCGGCGCTATTCGGCCTTCCAGGACGACTTCCTGGTGCCCCTGATCCCTGTGCACAAATTCATCACGTACGCGGCGCTCTTCACCGGAGCTGCGCAGTTGATCTTCATCGCCAATCTGGTTTACAGCCGCTTCAAAGGTCCGCAGGCTTCGCCGAATCCGTGGGAGTGCACGTCGCTCGAATGGTCGACGCCGTCGTCTCCGCCGCCGTTCGACAACTTCGGCGGACAGCATCCTGTTGTTCACCACGATCCTTACCAATACGGGGTGAAGAGCTCCACCGGGGACTACATAATGCAGACTTCCCCGGAACCAGGAGCGGCATCGTAACCCAGAAGGAATGGACTAGTTATGGCAACGATACTGCAACCGCCACAAGCCGGAGTCGAGCAAGAACCCCCGCGACAAACCACGGGGGGCGCCGGCGGAGGTTTTCGCAACCTGGCGCCCGAGGGCGGTAGCTTACTCCTTGTAAAAGATCGGTCCGGTGAACCAACTCGGACCGGCATATGGGTCGGACTGGCCGCGATTGCCATGTCCTTCGCCGCCCTGACCAGCGCTCTTTACGTTCGTGAAGGCAGTGGCTACACCGACTGGACGCACATCAGCCTTCCCCCCATCCTATGGTTCAACACCCTAGCTCTTGTCCTAAGCAGCGTCACGCTGGAACGGGCGCGTCATCGTGTGGCAGCCTTCATGCGTGGGGAGCAGAGCAACCGCTCGGTACCCATGCTGTGGCTGAACCTAACCATGGTGCTGGGCTTGGTCTTTGTCGTGGGCCAGTACTTTGCATGGCTGAAGCTAAGGTCTGAAGGCCTGTATCTCCCGACAAGTCCCAACAGCTCGTTTTTTTATGTTCTGACTGGAGTGCACGTAGTGCACGTGCTGGGCGGGCTGGGAGGTCTGAGCCGGGTGATGCTGAAGTTTCGCAGCGCAACCAATCCCTTGCGCCGCAGCACCTTGGATGCCACCTCTTATTACTGGCATTTTATGGGGCTGCTGTGGATCTACCTGCTGTTCATTTTGTGGCTGAAACTCTAGGTCAATTCAACGGAGGCACCATGAGTCAGGCCGATCTCGCGATGGAGCCCGTATCACCGCACAGTGCCGGAGCGCATGGCGCCGGCGTGATGGAAGAGAGTCCTTTTGCCATTCCATCCAGCAAGCTGGTGATGTGGCTGTTCATTATTTCTGACGCCTGCACCTTCGGCGCAATGCTGTTCGCTTATGGCTACATCCGGAACTCGGCGGCTGAGTGGCCGCAGGTCTTTGAATCGGCGAGCATCTGGAACTCCTTGCTGATGACCTTCATCCTGGTCAGCAGCAGCCTGACAGTACTGTTCGCGGTGAAGGCAGCGCAGTCCGAAGATCGTCCACGAGCATTCCGTTGGACCATGATCACCGCCGCCGGAGGCATTCTCTTCACCTTGCTGCACATCCGGGAATGGCTCAGTCTGATCGGCCAGGGCGCGCGCCTGTTCCAGAACCCTTGGGGTTCGCCGATGTTCGGCGCGGCGTTCTTCTCCATCACCGGACTGCACATGGCCCACGTGGTCGGCGGAGTGATTGCATTGATCGTGGTCGGTTTGAGCTACAGGTCTGGGCGCTATGCCGCCCGGCATATCGAGATCTGGGCGCTGTATTGGCACTTCGTCGATCTAGTCTGGATGTTCGTTGTGCCCTTGGTCTACTTGTTGAATATGAAGCGGTAAGCGACGCAAGCTAAAGGAGATCGGTCATGAGTCAAGCGTCGACATCGGGCAACATGACATCCACATACCTTGTTTATGGTGCAATTCTCTTGATTGCCGTAGTGCAGGTGATCGCGGCGATGGCGATGGGACCATCCCTGTGGCGCATGCTCTTGCTGGCGGCGATCCAGGCCTACCTCGCGGTGATGTTCTTCATGCATCTCCGCGACGAGAAACCAACGCTGCGGCTGGCACTGATTCCCGGCACATTGTTTGTTCTGGTCATGATGAATATGATCTGGGCCGATAGTTTCCGCTTGGCCGTGATGAAGCCGTTCGCGAAGTAAGGAGTCATTATGAAGTACCGAGGATTCAAACTCGTGCATAGCGCCAAAGCAGCAGTCGTGGGCGCTCTAGTCTTGGCATCGAACGCCGCCTATGCGCAAAGCTGTGCTCTTTGCTACACACAGGCTGCCGGCGCCGGACACCGTTTCATCCAGGGTCTACGAACAGGGATTCTGGTCCTAATCGTCCCTCCGATGTTTATGTCTGTCGGCATTACAGTGCTTGCCTACAGGAAGCGTAACCGGACCAACGACAAGAAGTCAGAAAACTCGGCGAACGAGTGGTAGTCCCAGCCCAAAACCCATGAACCACAAAGAACACGAAAGTCCACGAAGTAAGAACAAGCCCAGGTTTTCCTTCGTGTACCTTCGTGGTTAGCGTCTTTGATTTTCCTTCAGAACATCTCTGCGAATTACGCGCTCCCCGTGTCATAATTCCTCGCAATAATCCGGTGCACCGATGCGTCATTTCCTAATCACAGTTCTCTGCGCTTCTAGCATCCTGCGGCCGTGTTTTGCGGCCACTCCCGCCGTTCCCAAGCCAATGCAGATTTATTTCATCGACGTCGAAGGCGGCCAGGCGACACTAGTGGTGAGCCCCTCGGGCCAATCGTTGCTGATTGACGCCGGCTGGCCGGGGAACGAAGGTCGCGACGCCGATCGCATTCTTGCCGCGGCGCACCAGGCCGGCCTGCAGCAGATCGACTATGTCCTGATCACGCACTATCACCGCGACCATGTCGGCGGAGTCCCCGGGTTGGTGGATGGGATCAAAGTCGGAACTTTCCTCGATCACGGGCCAAACCTGGAGGACTCACAGGTAACGCGCACCGACTATACCGCTTACGAGAAAGCCATTGCCGGCCACGCGCATGTTGTGGTCAAGCCCGGGTGGAAGCTTCCCATCAAAGGAATGGACGTTCGGGTCCTGAGTGCCGCAGGCGAGCACATCACTGCCCCGTTGGCCGGTGCTGGAGAAGCAAATTCCTATTGCAAGTCAGAGCCATCGGCCTCGGAAGATGCCACTGAAAATGCCCGATCAGTGGGCGTTCTGGTCACGTATGGCGAATTTCGCTTCGTCGACCTCGGCGACCTCACAAAGAAGAAGGAATTGGAACTGGCCTGCCCGAACAATCTTCTCGGCACGGTTGATCTGTTTCTCGTAACTCATCATGGCGCCGACCTTTCGAACCCGAAGGCATTGGTCTGGGCACTGCATCCGCGCGTTGCCGTGATCGATAACGGGGCCCGCAAGGGATCCAGCCCCGCGGCATGGCAGATCGTTCACGATGCCCCCGGACTCGAAGATCTTTGGCAACTCCATTACGCAGCCGAGTCGGATCGCGATCACAACATGGATCCCGACCACATTGCCAACGTGAAAGAAAACTGCGAAGGGAAGTTCTTCAAGGTCACGGCCGAATCCGACGGTGCCTTTACGCTCACGAACGCGCGCACCGGAAACCAGAAGACGTACCCGAAGAAGTAGCCACGGCCATGATCGCAATCGTCATGGGAGTCGTGGGCGCAGGGAAGACGACTGTAGGAAAGCTACTGGCTTCGCAGCTTGGCTGGGAGTTTGCTGATGCGGACGACTTTCATCCCCAGTCCAACGTCAAGAAGATTCGTCACGGGATTGCTCTCACCGATGAAGATCGTGAGCCTTGGCTTGACCGTTTGCGGGAGGCGATCGTCCGCTGGATCGCTGAAGGGAAAAGCGTGATCCTGGCCTGTTCCGCGCTCAAGCGCTCCTATCGCGCGAAACTCTGCGTGGGCCCGCAAGTCCGGTTTGTCTACCTGAAGGGAAGCGCTGCCTTGATCGCCGATCGCTTGCGTTCCCGTCACGGACACTTCGCCGGGGAATCAATTCTCGCCAGCCAACTGGCAGATCTGGAAGAGCCCGAAAAAGCGATCACCGTAGATATAACTGGCACGCCTGAGCAAATCGCGGCCGAAATCAAGAGAGCGCTAGCGATGGAGTAGAATCCTCCCACCGTAGCGCCGGCGTCCCGCCGGCTGTCGCGCGGGCATCTTGCCCGCGCGTATGCGGGCCGCGAAGGATGTTCGTACGGACTGCAAACACTCTAGGTGATCGGAAACTGCATTTGGAAACCACCACCAACCGCCTCGAACCCGCCGTCGTATCCCGGTTGATGTGGCGCCTGATGCCGTTCCTGTTCCTTCTCTACATCATTGCCTATCTTGACCGCATCAACGTCAGCTTCGGCGTCCTCCAGATGCGCGATCAACTCGGCCTCAGCGATCGTGTCTACGGCCGAGCTGCAGGAATTTTCTTTGCCGGATACTTTCTCTTTCAGGTTCCGAGCAATCTGGTGCTGGAGAAATTTGGCGTCCGCCGGTGGATTTCTGCCCTGATGGTCACGTGGGGTGTGATCTCCTGCCTGATGATCTTCATCCGTGGCCCGATTAGCTTCTACACCATGCGCTTCCTGCTGGGCGCCGCCGAGGCCGGCTTCTTCCCCGGCATGATCCTTTATATGAAGCGCTGGTTCCCGGCAAGCGCACGGGCCCGCGCCGTGGCATGGTTCATGACAGCCAACCCGCTCGCTGGAGTCGTGGGAAGTCCGATCTCCGGTGCCCTACTGGGGCTTCACAGCGGCGGATTGACGGGCTGGCAATGGATGTTTCTCATCGAGGGTCTACCCGCCATTCTCTTCGGCGCCGTCGTATTCTGGACGCTCGCCGACCATCCCCAGGAAGCAGACTGGCTGAAGGGGGAAGAGAAGGAGTGGCTGCTCGATAAATTGGCAACCGAGCAGCACGCGGAACCAGCCGTTTCCCAGGCGGATTTCTGGAAAGTTCTCGTCAGCCCGAAGATCTGGTTCTTGTCGATGGTCTATTTCGGGGTTTCCACTACGATGTATGGGGTCACTCTGTGGCTCCCCAGCGTCATTCGATCGTTCTCGGGGCTCAGCTATTTCTGGACCGGTGCCATCGCTGTCCTGCCGTTTCTAATCGCAGTAGTCGTGATGGTTGTGGTAGGCATCCACTCCGACCGGGCGGGAGAGCGCCGTTGGCACACGGCAATTCCGGCGTTCACAGCAGCTGCCGGAATGGTGATCGCAGCCTATGGCAGCTCGACTCTCGTTGTCGTCACGGGACTAGCCATGGGTATGGCTTTTGCGGAGGCGATGTGCGGTCCCTTCTGGGCGATGGCGACTTCGCGCATGGCCGGGCTTTCTGCAGCCGCAGGGATCGCTGTCATCAACTCGCTAGCGAATTTGGGCGGCTACTTCGGCCCCGACATCATCGGTAAGTTTCGGACCGCAAATGGCGGATTTACAGGAGGCCTGCTTGCAATTGCTGCCGTCCTGATCGTGAGTGGCGTTGTGGCCGTTCTGCTTGGAGCGCAACCGGGCCGGCTATCTCGTCCGGCGAACTCCTAGCCGTTCCCAAAGGAACTTCGCCAATCCTCCAAGTAGCAGCACCGCGAATCCTGCTGCCATATGCATCAGGTAAAAGGCCGCAGTCTTGCGATCGCCAGTCACCACAAAATGCCAGCTGACAAGTACCCCTGGGACCATGATCGCGCAGCCTAAGACGAATAATCTGTTCGCCGCCAGAAGAACGCATACCGCACCGAGCGCGAAGCATCCAACCTCTGCCTTGAGATCGAATGAAGATCCTCCAGAGTGAGCCTCCATCCCAAAGATCTCTCCGAATAATATGGAGATGCCCGCAACAACCGTGAGCGTGAAGTCCCGGTAGTGCGCGAGAGTCTTCCCTTTGTATCCGAGGGCATCTACAAATTGCTGGCGGATCGGTTTCATCCGTAGAGTGGCCCATTTAAGCCTGGTTCCATTCAAACCGCAATCCTAGTTTCAGAAAAGTAATGACCTTGCGTCGATCCCGCCGGGTTAATGACTCAAACTTGCGTAGATTGTTTACAATAGGGGTTTCGTTCGAGCTCCGGGTATTCAGCCTTTTGAGGCAATAATAAAATTTTGGAACCGTCAAACCACAACTCCAGTACGGCCCCCACCGTCTACTGGCGGGTTGAGGGCAGTCTGCTGGACCTGACCGTCGTCAGGCCGCTGGCGTTCTTCACCTGGAATGCGCAGACCTTCGCCGAGCGCTTCCGGCGCCGTGGGCTCATCTTTTTAATGGCCGTACTGCGCCCATTTCTATATTCCACCAACCGCAAGTTCGCCACCCGGGTTGTCCACACCGTTCTCCGCGGCGTCACCCGCGACCGACTGGACCTTCTGGGAGAAGAGTATTTCGAGTACAAGCTGAAGCCTCGCTTGAAGCCAGAAGGGGTTCGGGCAGTGCGAGAGCTGGTGCAATCAGGAGCCGACGTAGTGTTGGTTAGTCAGGCGCTCGACCACCTGATGCGCCCGCTGGCGCAGCATCTCGGCGTCAAGCACATCGTTGCGAACCGCCTGGAATTTCGGGACGGTACCGCGACCGGGCGGCTGCTCGATCCGGTGATTCGGCCTCGAGGCGCTTTCGCTCCTTTCCGCGAAAACATGCCTGATGGCCGCCGTGCCCCGAAAACGCTCGCCCGCCATCTCGACATCGTCCTGGAAGCATTGCGGGCCGCGGTTACTCCTGCATATCGCCAGAGCCCATCTGCTGTGCGCCCGGTCGTTCAGTTTGACGGACAGAAACAGCCTTCGGGATTCTCCGTGCGCCGCGCTTTTGCGAACAAGCAGATCATGCTGATTGGCGTGACCGGATTCATCGGCAAGGTCTGGCTCGCCAACACGCTCCTGGAATTGCCGGAAGTAAAGCGCATCTACTTGCTGATTCGCCGTCAAAAGTCGAATCCCGGGGAACGCCGCTTCGAGAAGATGGTCGAAGACTCGCCGGTATTCGATCCGCTCTTCGACCGCTACGGCGACCTTCTGCCCGAGTTCCTGCGCGATAAGGTTGAGGTGGTCGAAGGCGATGTAACCCAGTCCGGGCTCGGTCTGAGTCCTGACATGGCTCGCTCCTTGCAGAAGAATCTAGATCTGATCATCAACAGCTCAGGCCTCACCGATTTCAATCCCGACCTTCGCGACGCGCTCGCCACGAACACCGACGGAGCCCTCAATGTTCTCCAATTCGTCCGTGGCTCCGAGCACGCGGGGCTGGTGCATCTTTCCACCTGCTACGTGGCTGGCGAGCAGGATGGCCGGGTCAGCGAAAAGCTGATTCCCAACTTCAATCCACGCGGCCTTGCTGACTTCGACGCTGAACAGGAATGGCACTCCTTGCACGAGGTGGTCCGCGAGGCCGAGCAGCGCGCCGAGAGCGAGGAAGTGACCTCTGGCTTGCGCATGCAGGCGCAGTCCAAGGAACACGCGGCGAAGAATCTGCAGGGCGCGGCCCTCGAGAACCAGATCCGCAAGGGCCGCGTGCGCTGGCTGAAGACCTATCTGACCGAGGCCGGTACCCGGCGCGCCAGAGAACTAGGCTGGCCCAATACCTATACCCTCTCGAAGAGCCTCGCGGAATCCCTGATTATCAAGCACGGAGCCGGTCTCCCGGTTGCGGTCGTGCGACCCGCCATCGTGGAGACTTCCGTCGCGAAGCCGTTCGTGGGATGGAATGAAGGCATCAACACCTCGGCCTCGCTCTCTTACCTGTTGGGGACTTATTTCCGCCAGCTGCCCTCTAAGGAAAGCAAGCGTCTCGACATTATTCCAGTGGATGCGGTCTGTGCTGGAATGAACCTGATTGCCGCCGCGGTCATGGAGCGTCGTCATGAGCCGCTCTATCAGTTGGCAACATCGGTAACAAACCCGTGCGATATGGGTCGCTCGATCGAATTAACCTCGCTCGCGCATCGCAAGCACTACCGCGCACAGGAAGGACTGGAATCGTGGCTGCGGCTGCGCTTCGATGCCATCTCCGTTTCCAAAGAGCGCTACAACCGCATGTCCGCCCCGGCACAGAAGGCGATCGTCAAGTCGATTCAGCGCATCATGTCACCGCTGCCGCTGAAACGCGCCCCACTGGTGAAGACAGAACGAAATCTCGAACGCGTCGAAAAGCTGATCGAACTGTTTGAGCCATTCATTCTGCTCAACGAACACGACTTCACCGCGGAGAATATCGAGAAGCTGTCGTATGCGCTCGTACTCGAAGAGCGCGACCAATTCGCTTACGACACGCGCTCGCTGGATTGGTGGGAGTACTGGATCAATATTCACATACCGGCGCTGCGCCGCTGGACGTATCCTCTGATTGAGGGCCGGCCGCTGGAGCCGCGCCCTCCGCGCACCTTTCAGCTGGCGCCCGCAAACGAAGACACCATCAGAACTGGGACCAACGGAGCAACGTGGCGATATTCCTGACCGGCTCGACCGGATACATCGGCGCACATGTCGCCGCCAATCTTCTACAGGGCTACGGCGCCTCGCTCAACGTGCTGGTGCGCGCCCGCGACCCCCAGGAAGCCCAGTTGCGCCTGTGGCGCGCCCTGCAGTTGCACCTTCCGTTCCCAGCCTTCTTCGAATACCTCCAGACAAAGATGCGAATCTTCTGTGGTGATCTGACTGTTACCGGTTTCGGCCTGGGTCGTGACGAATACGATCGCCTGCTGCATACGACGGATTCGGTCATTCATTGTGCTGCGTCGCTGAACCGCAAATCGGAAAAGAGCTGTCTTAATGTAAACCTGCGCGGCACTCTGGAAGTGTTAACGCTCGCTCGTAACGCCGAGCATTATCACGGCCTGCGGCGTTTCAGCGAAGTCAGCACCGTGGCAGTGGCCGGGAAGCGCAGCAACGAAGTCGTCACCGAAGATAAGTCGATCGAGTGGGATCGCTCTGACTATGATCCCTACGCCCGCACCAAGAAATTCTGCGAACACATGGCTCACGTTCTGCTTCCGGACACGCCCAAGACCATCTTCCGACCCAGCATCGTTCTCGGCGACAGCCGCCATGCGGAGACCACTCAGTTCGACATGGTGAAGGCGTTTGTATTCCTGGCAGGATTGCCTGCGCTGCCGTTCCGGCCGAATGACAAGATCGACATCGTCAATATGGATTTTGTCGCCGACGCCATCGCCGCCCTGCACTTGAAAGATCAGCCGAAGTACGACATTTACCATTTGTCGTCCGGCACATCGTCGCAGACCTTTCGCGAACTGACCACTGCCCTTGCTGACGCGCAGCAGAAGCGCCGCCCTGTATTTCTCCCCTTCACCGAGAAGCCTTTCTCGGGATCGGTCAATTTCCTTTCGAACCGGAAGGGCCCGATGGGTCACGGCGCGTCTCTGTTGAAAGTCTTCATGCCGTATCTCGTCTGGAATACGGTGTTCGACAACACACGCGTAACGTCTGAGTTGGGCCGCAGGCCTGTTCCGTTTTCGCAGTACAGCTTTCCTCTGTTGAAGTTCAGCCGCGAGAACAATTTCGAGTACCAATATCAGCCTTGGCCCGCAGCTCGAGGAGGTACCGCCGCATGATGGACTTCGTTCTGGAAGCATGGGTCAGTGCCAATATCGAGCGGGCCAAAGCACGCTGGATGCTGGGTGGCAACAAACCGTGGCAGCCCGGCGAGAAACTGAAACTCCTGTTTGCCGGATACAACGGCACCCGCAACACGGGTTCGGATGTGCGTGTGGAAGAGATGCTGCGTCAGATCCGGCACATCCTCGGCGCAGACCGCGTCGAGTTCAGCGTAATGAGCCAAAGCTTCGAGCGTTCCAAGGGATATTTCGACGGCACCAGACAAGTTCATCTGCCCGATATCTTTCCGCCGTTCTTGTCGGATGAAGTTCCCAGGCACCATGGCGTAGTCGCGTGCGAAGGGTCGATGTTCAAGAGCAAATTCGCCAATGCACTCACTACGATGATGATTGGTTCTCTTGGAATCGCCGCCGTCGAGAACAAGCTTTCTGTCGGATACGGCGCCGAAGCAGGCCATATGGATCCGCTGGTCGCCAAGATGTGCGCCCGCTATTGCAAGAATTCGCTGGTCATTACGCGAAACGAAGAGTCACGTGGCATCCTGAGCGAACTCGGAGTGCCGACTCAACTCGGCACCGACACCGCCTGGACCTTCGAGCCAAAGCCACCGGAGTACGGCCAGAGTGTATTACGCCAAGTTGGTTGGGACGGCAAAACGCCAGTGCTGGTCGTTTGCCCGATCAATCCGTTCGAGTGGCCTGTTAAAGCCTCCATCGCGAAATATGCGTTGCATAGTCTTACCGGCGCTTTTAAGGACAGTCATTATCGAACCGTGTACTTCCATAACTCAGGACCCGCGTCAGATCGTGCTTACCAGCACTATCTGAGGTCGATCGCCAACGCCGTCGTCGCATTCCGCAAACAACGCAACGTCTTCGTGATCCTCGTGGCCACCGAACGCCTCGACGCGCGTCCGGCGAACAAGATCTCAGAGAAGCTTGGCGGGGTCCCGGTTCTCACCAGCGATCAGTACAACATGTACGAATTGGTCAGTATTCTGTGCTCCTGTCACATGATGGCGTCTTCCCGCTATCACGGAATTGTGACGTCCATGCCCTCGCTGGTTCCATCCGCCGGAATCACCATGGACGAACGCATCCGCAACCTGATGCGTGAACGTGGGCATCAGGAACTGCTGATGACCGTGGACGATCCTGATCTCGAACCGAAGCTCTTGGCCGCCCTGAATGTTTTGGCGACTGAAGGCGAGCGCATCTCGGATGGCATCGCACGCACTGTTGTGAAGAATCTGAGGGTCATGGCGCAGATGGGCGTTTTCTTTGAAGAGGAAGTCCAGCGGCGCTACCCCGAATTCCCGACGCGCACCGGCGAGTGGAGTTGGGAGGATTACCTGCCGCCCATGAACGAGTCGCTACGGCAGTTGGTATCAGCCTTTAGTTAGTCGTCCCGGTCCCAGAACTGATCATGCCCTTCGTTGGAGACATTTTCTCGCAACTCAAAGCTGCGCCCGATGTTCGGGTCTTGCAAGAGATCCGCGACAGTCAGTTCAGCGGCGTGACCGGGCCCGAGTTGCTGGAGTTGGTCCTCAACGCGCGGACGTTTCTTGCGTCCAAGGGCCTGAAGAAAGGCGACCGCTGCGGCATTCTGGCGCCCAACAGTATCCGCTGGATCGCGTTGGATCTGGCGGCAATGGCTGAGGGTCTGATCGTCGTTCCGCTGTATTTTCGTCAGTCTCCCGTTGAACTGGTTGCGATGATAAAAGACAGCACGCCCGCCCTGGTCTGCTGCGGCGACGTGACACTTCGAGACGGAATTCAGCAAGCATGGCCGCAGTCTCCGCCGCTTCCGCTGTTCGATGAAATCTTCCAAGGAGTCGAGGGAATTTCGCTGGATCGTCCTCAGGTACGCGACGAAGACCCGGTGACGATCATCTATACCTCCGGCACATCGGGAGAAGTCAAGGGCGTTGTCCTTACCGCGGCGAATGTCGGGTTCATGCTGGGTTGCACTTCAACCAGGCTTGACGAACTGATGGGCGGCCGCACCGGTCAGGACCGCATCTTCCACTACCTGCCGTTGAGTTTCTGCGCATCATGGATTGCCGTTCTGACGTTCATGCTGCGTGGAAGCGTAGTTACCCTGAATACCGACTTGACGAAGATTGCGAGCGATATGCCGTCAGTCGCGGCGCATTATTTTCTAAATGTTCCTCAACTGCTTGAGCGCATGCGCCGCGGCGTCGATGAACAGATTGCGCAAAAGGGAGGACTCGCGCAAACCGCCTACTCGCGAGCCAAAGCTGCGTGGGGCCGCAACGGCAAGCAGCCTCAGACCGGCGATTCGTTTTGGTTCTGGTTAGCGAACCTGCTGGTCTTCCCCACGGTTCGCAAGAAAATGATAGGTGAACACTTGAAGGCTCTGATCTGTGGGTCCGCCCCGCTTACTCCCGAAACGCAGGACTACTTCAAAATGCTCGGCATTCCTGTGCTCCAGGTCTATGGGCTGACCGAAACCACCGGCATCTGCACCATGGATGATCCTAAGAATCCCGTGCCCGGCCGAGTAGGCCCTGCCATCCCCGGAATCGACATGCGGCTGGCTGACAACGGCGAAATTATCGTGAAGGGCCCGAATGTATTTATAGGCTATTGGAACCGCGCGCAGCAAACAGCCGAGGTGCTTCGTGGCGGATGGTTTCACACCGGCGATCAAGGTGAGCAAGACGGGACGGGAACGTGGAAGATTGTCGGCCGCATCAAGAATCTGATCGTCCTCGGTTCCGGCCACAAGATCGCGCCAGAAACCATAGAGGATAATGTTGCGAAGCATTTGCCGGGCGCGCAGCAGATCGTCATCGTCGGAAACGGCCGTGGATATCTCTCCGCCATCGTGACCGGGAATGTAAACAGGGAGGAGGTGCAAGCCGCCCTCGATGCCGTCAATCCGGACCTCCCGCACTATAAACAGATACGCGCCTTTGTCACGCGAACGGAACCATTTTCCATCGAAAACGGAATGCTTACGGCGAATGGGAAGCTGAAGCGGGATCTGATCTCTGCGCAAATGAAGAACGAGATCGACGACATGTACCGAACGGTGAAAACCGCATGAGCGCAGGCCTCAGTCGCAAAGGCGAAGCAATGTCGGTCGAGTACAAGGACGGTCTGATCGAACTCGCCCTGCACCGCAGTCCCTGCAACGAAATCGGTTCCCAGTCTCTCGCGGAACTCGAGTCGTTTTCCGAAGGCCTGCAGAGTCTAAAGCAGCCTGCGCACGCCCTTATCATCTACAGCGATCTGAAATGCGGATTCTGCGCCGGAGCCGACCTGCGCGAACTGTATGAGCGCTCGCAAGCGATGGCGAAAGACGATGCTGCAAAGGGTGTCCGCGACTTCCTGGAACGCATTCACCGCGCGCTGAACGTAATCGACGATGCTCCCATGACCACAATCGCGGCGGTCCACGGCGTAACGTTTGGCGGAGGATTCGAACTGGCCCTCGCTTGCGATCTCATCATCGCCGACAAAACGGCCCGCTTTGCCTTCCCGGAACTGCGGCTGGGCTTGATTCCCGGTTTCGGTGGAATCCCTCGCCTGAAGCGCGATATCGGCAATGCCGTCGTGCGCGATCTGCTGCTCACCGGGCGCAGCTTCAATACGACGAAGGCGCAACAGATCGGGCTCGTGAGCCAGGTGGTCTCTGAGGGCGAGGCCTTGCGTGCCGCTCGAGCAACGGCCGCACAGCTGGCGAAATTCGACCATCAGACGGCCGCGAGCGCGAAGCAATTCATCAAGCCGATTCCTTATGAGGAATTGAAGCGCGAGATCGACATTTTCTGCGACCTGTTTTCGCGCCCCGCAGTGCAGGCCGGACTGAAGAGGTTTGTGGAAAGCACAGACGCTCAGCCTTATTTGCCATGAGCCGAACTGAATTAGAATGATTGTTTATGCCAACCGCTGAAAAGACGCTAGACGAGATACTGACTCTCGCCGCGGCTCACTTCAAAGTGCCGCGCGAGAAACTCTCCCCTGACGACGATTTCTTCAAGACGCTCGGCATCGACAGCCTGCAGGCGCTCGACTTGCTCACGAAATTAGAGAACCACTTTCGTGTGGAGTTACCGGATTACGAACTGCAAGGCGTAACCGATTTTCGCACCCTGGCGGGCAAGATCCAGATTCGCCTTTAGAACTCAATCGTAGCTTGCAGCTTGTTGATCGGTAAGGAACACCGCCGCAAAGCCTGTCTGCGGATGGTTCGATTGGCAATCTACAATCTAGAGTCAGCAACTTCGTAATGCTCGATCTCCGTCAATACACATGCCTCGGCGCGGCTCTTCGTGACGCTCTCGACCGCTTCTCCAAAGAAGTGTGTCTCGTCGAAGCCGAGCGCGATCGCGAAAAACTTCGCCTGACCTACTCCGATTTCAAAGAGGTTGCGCTTCCGCTTGCGCGGGCTCTTGAGGACGCCGACTTCGATCCCAACGACCGCGCCGCCATCATCATGACGAATCAGTCAAAGTGGCTGATTTCTGCGTACGCCATTTTCTTCTGCGGCGGCGTCCTGGTTCCCCTCGATTACAAGCTTACAGCCGCCGAACATCTGCAACTGCTGGCTCACTCGAAGGCCGAAATTCTCGTCGTGGAGTACCATCTCTGGCGCGCGATCATGGCCGATCCCGGGTTTCAGAACATCGGAACCAAAATTGTTCTGGTCACAGAAGCCCCTCTGGGCGTAGATCTCGCAGGCGCATTTCGCTGGGAGGATTTCAAACGCAAAGGCGCACCCGATTTCGTCATGCGCCAAAAGGACGACGTGGCCTGCATCGTGTACTCCTCGGGAACCGGAGGCCGCCCAAAGGGTTGTGTCCTGACGCACGAAAATTACTTAGAACAATGCCGCTCGCTCACAGCTTGGTACCCCTTCTGGCCGGGCGTGCGCTATTTGAGCATTCTTCCCACGAATCACGCCATCGATTTCATGGTGGGCTTCATTGGTCCGTTCGTCTGCGGAGCCTGCGTTGTGCATCTTCGGACCTTGCGCCCGGAGTTTGTTCGCGACGCCTTTGTCCGCTATCGCATCACCTACGTCTCACTGGTTCCAATGATTCTGAAGAATCTGGAGCGCGGCCTCCGTGCCAAGTTCGACGAGCTCCCATCTTGGAAGCGGGCTCTACTGAATTCGATGATCGCAGTGAATCGGACGCTGACTCGTCAACGCCCCAACGTCAAGCTCAGCCGGATGATGCTGGGCAATATTCATCGCGGATTCGGCGGAGAGTTGCTGGCTTTGATCACGGGCGGCGCCTTCATGGAGCCGTCTACTATGCAGTTCTTCTACGATCTCGGTCTTCCGGTGGTAAATGGCTACGGGCTTACCGAGGCGGGCACTGTGCTGACGGTCAATGATCTGAAGCCGTTTCGGGCGGATACCGTAGGCAAACCGCTTCCGGGTGTCGAGTTGCGAATCTTGAATCCCGACGCCGAGGGAATTGGCGAAGTTGCGGCTCGCAGCAAGACGGTAATGTCACACTATCTCGACGATCCCGAATTGACGCTCGAAACGATCGTCGATGGCTGGCTCCTGACGGGCGACTTGGGCCGGTTCGACGGTCACGGACATTTGCAGCTATTCGGGCGCAAGAAGAACATGATCGTTACCGAAGGCGGAAAGAACATCTATCCCGAAGATATCGAAACCGTGTTCGATGGTCTACCAGTAAAGGAATATACGGTTTTTGCTGCGAACTATATCTGGCCAAACAAAGAGCTGGGCAAGGAATCGCTGATACTCATACTGCGCCTGGAGCAGAACCAAAGATTCGATAGCGGTTTGCAGGAAGATATAGAAACCCGCAACCGCAAACTGTCCGACTTCAAGCGAGTAAGCGGCTATCTGGTCTGGGAAAAAGATTTCCCCCGCACCGCGTCAATGAAGATCAAGAGGCAGGTTTTGGCCGAAGAGATCGGCAAGTCAGTAGAAAGAAGCGCAGTGAAGCAGTTGTAGCGGCGGCGTCCCGCCGGCTGTCGGTACGGCATCTTGCCGCACCACCGCCCGAAAGGATCACGGTGCTTTTGTTCTAAACTGGGTTTAACAACTTGGGGCAAACCTATCTAGCGATTGTGAATCCCGCCGCCGGAGGTGGCCGCGGCGCCAAACTCCTCGGCCCAGCGTTCAAACGCCTCCGCGACGCCGGGCTCGACATCAAGGTCGCCACCACCCGCGCGCCCGGGCAAGCCTCCGACATTGCTCGAGATGCCTATGGGCGCGGGACACGACATTTCATCGCCTTCGGCGGGGACGGCACGTCTTACGAGATTGTCAACGGTCTGTTTCCGCAAGCCATCGGTAACGAGCCGCCAACCCTAGGTTTCTTGCCGCTCGGCACAGGTAACTCCTTCTTGCGTGACTTCACCGACCGCGGCCTTGATGCCGCAACCGAGTGGCTTCTTGCTGGGGAGAGCCGACCCGTTGATGTTATGCGCATGCGGCACCGGGGCGGTGAGCTCTATTACATCAATTTGCTCAGTATGGGGTTTTCCGCAGACGTAGCAGCTCTTCGCGCCCGCCGCTTCAGCGGCTGGGGCGAGCTCGGATATTTCATATCCATCTTCCTGACGTTGGCCCGATTCAACCGGCGTCCCTTTCCGACCAGAGTCGAAGGACAAGAACAGTTCGATGACCGCCGCTGCCTTTTCGTTACGTTCAACAACAGCAAGTTCACCGGCGGCACCATGATGATTGCTCCGAAGGCAAAGGTAGACGATGGCTTGGTGGAATACGTCCGTTGGGGACCGATCGGGAGGATTGGATTAATCCGTAATCTCCCGGGGTTGTATGACGGCACACATATCCAGCATCCTTTGGCCGAGTGCAAGTCGGTTCAACGCGTCGAATTCAAGCTGGATGCTCCCGTCGATGTCATGGTCGATGGCGAGGTGTTATCCCTGCAATGCGAGGAATTGAGTGTGCTTCCCGGCGCGCTGAACGTGGTTGCCCGCCTGCCGTGATATAAGGGAAAGTCATGTCCGAAGAGAGACGAAAGCGGCAACAGGCAGGCGAGAAAGACAGCAGCAAGACGAAGAAGGTGATTCTCTACGTCGTCGTTGCGGCCCTCTTCGTCGGAGCGTATCTTGCGGGCCGCTATTACAAGAATCATAAGTACGATTCTTTCGCGAGGTGTCTTGCCACCAGGAATGCCAGGATGTATGGCCTCTACTGGTGTCCGCACTGCGCCGACCAGAAACACGAGTTCGGCTCCTCGTTTCATTACGTGCCTTACATCGAGTGTGCAAGCGAGAATGATCCGCATGAGTTGACGCCAGCCTGCAAGGCCGCTGGAGTCAAGCTTTTCCCCAGTTGGCAGTTTGGCGCGGAACCGCCGAAAGAAGGCGTGCTCACGTTGCAGGAACTCAGCCAAAAGACCGGGTGCAGCCTGCCGTGATCGAGGTGGCAGCGCGCAAGCGATGGTGGTTCGTCGTCATCGCGGTTCTGTCATTCGCCGGAATTGTCCTCTCCGCTGTTTCTCTTCAGCGCCACTATGCAAAATCAGCCACCGAGTTCTGCGATTTTAGCCAGAAGTTTAATTGCGACATCGTGAACCGCAGCGAATATTCCGAGGTACAAGGGATTCCTGTAGCCGCAATCGGCCTGCTCGGATACGTAACGTTGTTCTTCTTATCCACGTTCTGGAACTCCCGCCCCACGACGCCAAACCGCCTGCTGGCAGCCTCTATTGCAGGATTATGCTTTGCTCTGTACCTGACGTACGTAGAAGCCTACGCACTCAAGACCTGGTGCATCCTGTGCGTGGCCTCGCAGGTGATGATCCTTTTGATCACGGTTTGTGCCGCCATCGTGAAGCTTCGAAGCGCCCGGGCATGAAGCCGCTTGCCGTTGTATTCTAAGAAAGCACCTTTTCCTGGATGGCAGAAACCCAGAAAACTGAAATCAGCGTTTCCGGTGTCGCTCCCGGCGTCATTCGCGTGGAGGCGGCAACCGGCGATTTACGCCTGCACGAGTTCCGCAGCCGTTTCTTCCGCAATACAAGATTCCTACGCGTTTGGCTTCCTCCCGGATACGACGACAACGAGAATTCTGCAAGGCGCTATCCCGTTCTGTACCTCAATGATGGGCAGAATCTTTTTGAGCCTTCCACTTCCTTTACCGGCGTGGAGTGGCAGGTCGACGAAACCGCAGACCGCTTGATTCGCGAGGAGCAGGTTCCGCCCATGATTATCGTGGGCATCGATAACGCCGGCAAAGAGCGCTTCCGCGAATACATGCCACACCGCTCGATGAGTCCGATGATGCTTCGCGTGCAAGGCAATCGCTACCCCAACTTCCTGATGAAGGAAGTCATGCCGTTTGTTGCGCGAAATTATCGAGTCGCCTCCGGACCGGAGAACACCGGCCTCGGCGGATCGTCTCTGGGCGCCTTAATCTCCCTCTATACCGTGGCTGTGCATCCAGGCTGGTTTGGCAGGCTGCTGATCGAGAGTCCCTCTCTGTGGGCGTCGAATCGCCAGATGATCAAAGACAGTCGCACCATCAAGCAATGGCCCGAGCGCATTTTTCTGGCGACAGGAACCGCGGAAGCGGGACGCGAAGAGCGGGACCGAAGCGTGGTCGACGACGTCCGCGAACTCGCCGCCATTTTTCGTCGCGCCGGTTTGGACGATCGTCGACTCCGACTGGTGATTGACGAGGGTGCCACTCACCACGAGTCAGCATGGGCACGGCGTTTCTCAGATGCGCTGTCGTTCCTATTCGGCAAGCGATAGTACCCGTCCCAGTTGCCGGAAGTTGCCTCAGGGTCTCTTTGAAAGGGCACGGCTTCAGCCGCGCCGTCTAAGGGTAAGAGCTTGGGCTTTAGTGTGTGCGTGAGATCTCGCCTTGCAGATTCAGGGTGGAACAAGGCCAGCGGGTTCTAGCCGCGAAGCGGCGAAAGAATACAGCCCACGGCGTAAGCCGTGGGTACAAGTGGGAATGATCCAGCCCCAACGGGGCGAAAGAGGAGTTCTCACGCGAACTCGTTAGCCCCTGGGGTAAGTTCCCGTCAGGCCAATTCGCATTTCCTTGCTGTTCCCGTGTGCACCGCTTGGATGCAGGGAATCTCCACTCTCCCGCATACGCCATAGCAAGTACAGCAAAGCTGTCATCACGATGACGGACAATTGAATATGAGTCCACCGCGTGAAAGGCCCCAGCAGTGGAAGTGCGCAAGTTAGGTAAATAAGAGTCCCGGTTCCTTGTGGGGCCGACGGATGAGAGATCAGCCAGTCAGTCAGCAAAAGGATCGCTGGCGCCAGAATCACCAGATCGTAAACCGTAAGGTGCGGCGAAACCAGCACCGTTGCCAGCAGCAACGCAGAATACTCCAGCGACAACGATTCCTGGTGTTTCCAGATGGCAATCGTCCCAGCGAGAACGACGATCGCGCTCACGACGTAAAGACCCAAAGCGGCTCCGCTCCACGGCACAAGCATCGACCAGAATGTCCGCAAGCAATGAGTCTGATACGGTCTCGGTTCAAACGACGGCAGCAGGGCCGGCACAGCCCGCAACGTTCCCAGCCATGAACGAAATGGCTCGACGCCATAATAAGCAATTCCGGCCGCAATTTGTGCCGCCGCCGAAAGTGCAGATCCTACCAGAATTCTCCATCTTCCCGTCAAAATGAATACGATAGCCGCCGCCAGCGCTAACTGGGGTTTGAAAATAAGGCATCCAAGGGCGAGCCCTGCGGCGAAGTCCCGCTGATCCCGAAATAGTAGGAAGCCAGCAGTGAAGCAGGCAAGCGCGAGCGCGCTGGTTTGCCCCCACGCAATCAAATGAAAAAAAGCAGGAAACGCGATTGCAACGAGAGCGACCGTTCCGCCGAAGTCACGCAGGTTCGGACATACTCGCCAAATTGCATAGCAGCAAGCCCCATAGATCACCGCCGTGCACAACCACCACAATGCGAGCGCACAGCCGTAAGAGAGATGCGCGAGCGGTGCAAACACCAGCGAAACCTGCGGAGGATACAGCGGAAGATAGCGGATGCCCCGCGCGTCGGGCACGCGTTGCGCTGCCACAGCCGCTTGAGTATCCATGTTGTATAACTCGCTGCCTTGGTGCGTAATCGCCAGGGATCCTAGAGTGTAGAAATGCAGAAAATCCGTGCCCTTCAGGTTCCCGTTCCGGTCGCGGAGAGTGGGAGTCGCAATTGCCCAGATGTAAAACGCCCAGATGGTGAGCGCGAGCAGCAGTCCGTGTGCGCGCAAACGCCTCGGCGTCAGCCAGCGATCCCAATTCATGATTGCCGCTTCATCATACCGCCAGGCATTTCCGACATGGAGTGTAGCGATTCATGCGCTTCTCGCTGCGAACGTTTGTACATCAGCCACAAGACGAGGAAAGGTGTGAGAGGCAGCAATGCCGAAGGCAGTAGCGGAATGCGCCGCAAGGAATCCAACTGTGGCGGATCCGCCAGCAGCGCCACCCATGCCACGAACGGCCAAGACAAGAATAGAGCGAACCCTGTGCGGTCCCACCGCGGCAACAGTCTCCAGTCGCGGATGAGCATCAAGAGGGGCAAGAGCAGCAGCACCTGATTGTAAGGAGTCAGTAACGGAAAGATTAATGTTGCGGTGACAAAAAACAGGCTCAGTACTTGCGTTGACTCCGCCGACTCTGCTGCGGCCCGCCGCCTGTTCCAAGCATAGACCAGCAAAGCGATCACCGCTATGACGGAAACAATCCCGCCGATCCAGTCGCCGAGGATTACTCGGACAACCGATTTGGTGCCCAGCGGAAAGTAATGACGATAGGCCTCTGCCCCCTCGAGGAAGTAGCGCACCCAGCGCGGAACCAGAATCGCCCCCGCACCGGTTAGCAGTCCTAGCGTCAGAGCAAATCCTCCAGCTAGCGGCCACCGCTTTTTCCAGTCGCCAAGGCTCCATACTAGGAACCAGACCAGACAAAGCGCCACGAACTGCGGCTTGATGGTTGCCACCGCCAGCAAAACGCCTGCCGCAAACAGCCGATTGCGTGTGACACACCATGTTGCGAGCGTCAAAAGAAAGGCGGCGAACAGTCCAAGCTGACGCAGTCGCAGTCCCTGCGCAATCTGCGGACTGCTCAGGACAAACAGTACGAGTGTGACTATCAACCACGGTGGTGGCCGCCATCGCAACACCGCGAGCCACAACCAAATGCTGATCGCGATCAACACGCCCAGCACCACCGGTGCCCAGGCCTGCAATTTCGCAAAGTCGAGGTGAATTGTCGGCGCAAGCAGGAATACGACGTACACCGGATACGCGAATCGCTGCTCATCGATGATTTCAGACGGAGGCTTGTTGTAGCTCTGCTCGATCGCGTGGCCATAGAACCCCATCTGAATCTCACGGCTGACCTCGGCTCCGTAGGGATTCAGGCCATGCAACAGCAGTTCGCGCGTACCCACCCAGCGCGGATAAAGGTCGCCCATTGCTTCCTTCACCGGGCCACGCTCAACATCGATGTAGTGTTCCCATGGCAACAGGATCCGGTGTAGGTAAGTCCAACTGATCGCACAAGCAACCACTCCGGCCAACACCCACGCCCAAGCTTTCATCGTTCAAATCCCGCCAATTCAGGCTCAAACAAAAATAGGCCTCCACCCGCCGAACGCGGGGGAGGCCCGATAACGAAACTTACTTGCTGGCCACCTTTGCGCCGATCTCTTCAAACAGGCCGTCTGCGATCTCAATCATCTCGTCATCCACAACGCGATTCTTCGAGATTGCCTCTTTGAGGGTGATCGAGACGATCTTATTCGACCGCAGTGCCGCCATGCAGCCAAACTCGCCGCGATGCACCATGTCGATCGCGCCCAACCCGTAGCGCGTCGCCAGGACGCGGTCAAATGCAGTGGGAGAACCGCCGCGCTGAATATGTCCTAACACCACTGCTCGGGTCTCGAATTTGGTGCGGCTCTCAATTTCCCGCGCAAGTATGTTGGCGATGCCGCCCAGCTTGGCGTGTCCGAACTCGTCTTTGCCCATGTCTTGAACGACTGGAGCACCGGCGCCAGTAGCGAACTTCGCGCCCTCGGCGACGACCACGATCGAGAAGTACCGTCCGCGCTCGTGCCGCTGCCGAATCGACTCGGCAACTTTATCGACATCAAACGGCCGCTCAGGAATAAGAATTACGTCTGCGCCGCCGGCGATTCCGCTGTACAGCGCGATCCATCCCGCGTCGCGTCCCATCACTTCCACCACCATTACTCGGTTATGCGCCTCGGCAGTGGTGTGAACCCGGTCAATGGCCTCGCACACGATGTTGCACGCCGTGTCGAACCCGAAGGTATAGTCCGTTCCGCCCAGGTCGTTGTCGATGGTCTTCGGCACTCCGACGACGTGGACGCCTTTTTCATGCAGCTTTTGCGCAACGGAGAGCGTGTCGTCCCCGCCGATGGCAACCAGCGCGTCAATCTTATGGGCAGCGATAGTCGCCATGCAGCGGTCGAAACCATCGGGACGCTTGGAAGGATTGGTCCGCGACGTCCGTAGAATCGTGCCTCCGCGTGGCAAAATGCCGCTCACCGCATCGAGATCGAGCGCCATGCTCTGGTTCTCGATCAATCCCCGCCAGCCCTCCATGAATCCCACAAATTCATCGTCGTAATGGAAGATCCCTTTGCGAACCACCGCCCGGATGACCGCATTTAATCCAGGGCAATCTCCCCCGCCTGTTAGTATGCCAATCTTCATCGTATGCTCCTCGTTGGTATGAGTTCAGGGTGAGTCCGTTGAATGCACCCCGACCGCAGGGGCGAGACGAAATGGCCCGACGCGGGATCGCAGTCTTTCGGAACTGATAGAGTAACACCAAACGAACCGCTCTCAAACCGAAGAAGACACCGAAGAAAATCGATCAGGCACGTCCCTTTGAGCTCCTCGCCGACCTTGCCCGTTGCGCTCGGCTCGCAGATTCGACACAATGCTCGACGGTATGAATAGACCTCTTTCGATTCTCGTCTGGGGCGTTATCTCGCTTCTTGCCGCCGGAGCAACAGCGGTCGTGGCAGTGCACCGCTCTGAGCCGATCAATGCCCTCTGGCTGGTCGCCGCTGCCACTTGCTGTTACGCCTTGGGATATCGCTTCTACAGCAAGTTCATCGCCGCCAAGATTCTCGCCCTCGACGCCCTGCGCGCTACACCCGCCGAACGGCTGGAGAATGGCCGCGACTTCCTCGTCACTAACAAATGGGTCGTCTTCGGACATCACTTTGCTGCCATCGCAGGTCCTGGCCCGCTTGTGGGTCCCGTGCTGGCAGCCCAGTTCGGATATCTTCCCGGGACGCTCTGGGTGCTGGCCGGAGCCGTCTTCGCCGGTTGCGTGCAGGATTTTGTGATTCTCTTGTTCTCCGTCCGCCGCGATGGCAAATCGCTCACCGAGATGGCCAAAGAAGAAACCGGGGCCCTAGGAGGCATCATTGCCTACGCCGCCGTGATCGCCATCCTGATCATCCTTCTCGCCGTCGTCGCTCTGGTCGTGGTGAATGCTCTGAAAGATAGTCCCTGGGGAACTTTCACCATCGCGATGACCATTCCCATCGCACTGCTGATGGGAATCTACTTGCGCCGCATCCGTCCCGGCAAGGTGCTCGAGGTCTCGGTCCTCGGATTTATCCTGGTACTTCTCGCAATTTGGGGAGGACAATCGATCTCGCTTCATCCGGGCCCCGCCCGCGTATTTACGCTGAGTGCCCCGACTCTCGCCATCTCGATCATCATCTACGCATTCGCCGCGTCGGTCGTGCCCGTGTGGCTGTTGCTTGCTCCCCGTGATTACCTGAGCACGTTTGTGAAGCTTGGAACCATCGGCCTCCTCGGTATTGGCATCATTGCGATCCATCCCACGCTCCACATGCCCGCCTTTACACGCTTCGTGGATGGTACCGGTCCTGTTTTTGCCGGCAAGATCTTTCCTTTCGCCTTCATCACCATCGCCTGCGGAGCCATTAGCGGATTCCATTCCCTGATTTCCAGCGGAACGACCCCCAAGCTTATCGCTCGCGAAACCGAGACGCGCATGGTGGGCTATGGCGCCATGCTGGCCGAGTCGGCCGTGGCGGTGATGGCGATCATCGCTGCTTGCGTACTCCAGCCCGGAATCTATTTTGCGATTAATAGTCCTGCCGGTATCGTCGGACAAACCGCAGTCGCCGCCACGACGACCATCAGCAACTGGGGATTCCCCGTCACCGCCGCCGACATGCAGGCCCTTGCTCACGCAGTCGGAGAGCAAACACTCTTCAATCGCACCGGCGGCGCCCCCGCATTCGCCGTGGGCATGGCGCACATCTTCTCCCAGACTTTGGGTGGCGGGACCGTAATGGCTCTCTGGTATCACTTCGCTGTGATGTTCGAAGCACTGTTCATCCTGACGATCCTCGATGCCGGTACCCGAGTCGCCCGCTTCATGATCCAGGACGCGCTCGGCCACATCTACAAACCGCTGGGCCGCACCAGTTGGTACCCCTCAATTATTATTACGAGCGCGCTGATCGTCGCTGCGTGGGGATTCTTCCTTTGGCAAGGTGTGAAGGACCCGCTAGGCGGGATCAACTCACTGTGGCCGCTATTCGGAATCGCCAATCAATTGCTCGCGACAGTCGCCCTATGTGTGGCCACAACCATCATCATCAAAATGCATCGCGCAAAATACGCCACGGTCACCCTTGTTCCGCTCGTCTGGCTCGTGGCCACCACGTTCACGGCATCCTGGCACAAGATTTTTGATCTGAATCCCCGTGTCGGGTTTCTCGCGCAAGCGGGATTCCTCGCCTCTGCGCCGGCAACAAGCGCCACCGCGCGCCTGATTTTCAACAACCGTCTCGACGCCGCGGTGACGGGACTGCTCTTGGTGATGGTGACGCTCGTGCTGATCGAATCCGCCCGCCAGTGGGTTGGAGTTATCAGCGGACGCAAGGAAGCCCGGGTCAAAGAGACTCCGTTTGTAATGACCCGCTTAACGGAGGAAAGGGCATGATGACGATGAGAAGCGTTGTGCGAATCCTGATCTCGGCCCTGCGCGAGATCTTTGACGAAGCCGCGTATACTCGCTTTCTCGATCGCAAGCAGATCGCTTCTTCCCCTGCCGCCTATGCTGCGTTCTGCCGCGAGCAGGAAAACAGGGGACCCAAACCCCGGTGCTGTTAAGGACTCTGACTTATGAAAAGCAACCGTTCGCTCATAGAATGTGGGGACAGCCGCCCTCGGCTGTCCCGGCGCTTCAGCGCCGCGTCAGTAACCGTGCTTCTCCTGGCGTCTACCTTGCTGGCCCAAACCGAAACTAAGCAAACCATGCGCCCCGTCATTCGCGGACGCCATGCCGCCGTTGCCTCCATGAAAGCCGAAGCCACAGAGGCCGCGCGCCGGATTCTTGATGCCGGAGGAAATGCCTTCGACGCGGCCGTCGCTGGCCAGGCCGCCTTGGGTGTGACCGACTTTTCTCTCAACGGTGTCGGCAGTGACGCGGTCTTGCTCGTCTACGACTCTCGCGAGAAGAAGGTTTATTCCATCAACGCCGAGCCCCGCGCTCCCAAGCTTGCGACAATTGAGTGGTATGAGAAAAACAACGCAGGCAAAATCCCCGAGAGCGACGGACTTCTTTCCGGGGGCATCCCCGGTGTGGTCGACGCCTGGTACATCCTGCTCGATCGCTGGGGCACGATGAACTTCGAGCAAGTACTGCAGCCGGCTATTGATCTCGCCGAAAATGGATTTCCGCTCAGTGAGCGCGGCGCCTCTTACATCTCCGAGTCCAAAAAGATTCTGAAGTACCCCACGACGGTCAAAGTCTATCTGCCCAACGGCCGCGCCCCAAAGGCCGGAGAGATTCTCAAAAACCCTGATCTCGCGCGCACTTTGAAGAAACTGGTCGAAGCCGAAAAAGCTAACTCATCCAAAGGGCACCACGACGCTCTCAAAGCCGCCCGCGATCGTTTCTACAGAGGCGACATCGCCCACGACTTAGCGACTTTCTCCGAAGCCAACGGCGGCCTCTTCCGCTATGAAGATTTCGCAGCGTACAGCGCCAAGGTCGAAACCCCGGTCTCGACCAACTATCGCGGATACCAGGTCTACAAAAATCCTTCTGCGAGCCAGGGACCAACCGAACTGATCGCCCTCAATATTCTCGAGGGCTATGATCTGAAAGCTCTGGGCCACAACAGCCCCGAATTCCTCCACACCAGCGTCGAGGCCGTAAAGCTCGCCATGGGAGATCGCGAGAAATATCTTGGTGACATGGATTTCATCAAGATCCCCTACGACGGCCTGCTCTCGAAGGATTACGCCCGCGAACGCCGCAAGCTGATCGATCCTGCCAAGGCCTCGCTGGAATTGCGTCCGGGCAGTCCCGCGGTCAGTACAGCCACTTTCGGTCGTCCGGTGCACGAAGTGCTCGATGGCAGCGCCAGTCATAACGGCGACACCAGCTACATCGCTGTCGTCGACAAAGAGCACAACCTGGTCAGCTTCGAGCCTAGCCTGCACGAACTGTTCGGCACCGGCGTAGTCATGGGCGATACCGGCATCCTCTTTAATTGCCGCGGCGACTATTACTCGCTGGTCCGCGGCGAAGCCAATGCCCTTGAGCCCGGCAAGCGCCCCCGTAGCACTCTTCAGAGCACCCTGGTCATGAGAGATGGTCAGCCCTACGCGATCCTCGGCAGCCCCGGCGGCGACGATCAGGTCATGCGCACCATGCAGACGTTGATCAACATGGTTGACTTCGGCATGAACATCCAGCAGGCCATCGAAGCCCCGCGCTGGTCCTCGCGCAGCTTCCCGGCATCGCCGTTCCCGCACACGATGTATCCCGGCGACATGTCGGTAGAGTCGCGCATCCCGGAAGCGACCCGTCAAGCTCTCATCGAAAAAGGCCACAAACTCCGCGTCGCACCGCCGTGGTCGCTAGGGTCAAACGGTGGAATTGTGGTCGACACCGCGACGGGTGTGCTCAGCGCCGGCGCCGACCCGCGCGTGGATGCTTACGCGTGGGCGTGGTGAGCAAGTCACTACAACCCGATGCAGCGCTGTCAGCGCCGAGCTTCCTTCGTGTACTTTCGTGCCCTTCGTGGTTCGTGATTTGTCCCCACCTCTCTAGGACGCCCGCCCTGTCCGAGGTAAAGAGGTAAAGAGGTAAACTGGAGACTCCCATGAGAGCCTTAGGTATCGACTGCGGCGGCGAGTACACCGGCTATGGTGTAGTCGAGATCCATTCCACTGGAAAGCTCTCCTGCTTGACCCACGGCGCCATCAAGCTCTCGCCCCGGGAGAAGTTGCCCACCCGCCTCTCTCGGATCTACATGCATCTCGGAGCCATCATCTCCGAGCATCAGCCCGATGAAGTCGCCATTGAAGACGTTTTTTACGCGCTTAACGTGAAGTCAGCATTGAAGCTGGGGCAGGTGAGGGGCGTAGCCATGTTAGCCGCTGCATCCGCCGGACTGGAAGTCTCCGAATATTCCCCGCTGACGATCAAGTCGTCCGTCGTGGGCTACGGACGCGCCGAAAAGCAGCAAGTCCAGCACATGGTGACGCGTCTGCTCGAACTCGCCGAGCCCCCGGAACCGCTCGACGCCTCTGATGCCCTCGCCATTGCCATCTGTCATCTGCACACGATCGCAACGCTCCACCGGCAGCGAGCGGTCGCCCGCTAGATTGGAACAAGTGCTCAGGTACCCAAGTTTTCCTTCGTGGACCTTCGTGTCCTTAGTGGTTAGCGCTTTTCGCTAACGCTACCAACCGGCGGCCACTCGGATTATTTGGCATAATCTCTAGGTCTAGCCCATGACCGTCAGGGATCTTCGCAACGTAAAGACCGCGCGACAGCGCTGGCCGCTGCTCGCCGCATTTCTTCTGCTCTCTGTGGTTCCCAGTATTGCGACCGACCCAGCCAGCGTCACTTTTTCTCTAGATTTCCCCAACTCCAGTCCCGAGCACTATTCGATCGTTGTTCAGTCGGATGGCCACGCGCACTACGAATCTTCAGGCAAGATATCTGCCGATTCAGACGTACGCGACGATTACCAGACCGATTTCACATTCTCCGATGCCACCCGCGCTCGCATCTTCGGGCTTGTCGCGCAAGCCCATTACTTCTCCGGCAAGGTCGACTCCGGCAACAAAAAGCTGGCGTTCACCGGCGCAAAGAAACTTGTCTACAAGGACGGCCAGCGAAGTTCGTCGGCCGACTACAATTATTCCCAGCAGCCAGCCGTGCAGCAGCTGACAACCCTGTTTCAAAGCCTCGCCGCCACGATGGAATTCGGCCGCCGTATGACCTACTTCCATCACTATCAGAAACTCGCCCTCGACGACGAACTGAAGCGCATGGAGGACCAGGCAAAACGCGGAGAGTTGGCGGAGTTGCAAGCTGTAAGTCCTGTATTAAAAGAAATTTACGAAGACACCTCGGTGATCAACGTGGTCCGCGCCCGGGCCCGCCGCATCATGGAAATGCAACCCCTCCCAGCCGGAAAGTGATCTTGAAATCGCATTTGGCATTAAACCTCCGGCCGTTGTCCTCAGGTCCAAGGCCCTTCGACCATCCTGCCTCCCGGAACCCCAGGAGACCTAACTTTTACAACTCCTTACGGAAAACCATGTTCTAATAGGTATACGTCTCCGGAGGTTGTCATGTCTGCACCTTCACCGTCCAGGATTACGTTCGTTCTGCTTGCGGTCGCAGTCTGCGTGCTCCTCGCGCTGCCCGCTCTCGCCGACTCGCAAGCTCGCATCGTTCGCCTTAGCGATGTTCAGGGTTCCGTTCAGATCGACAAGAACACCGGCCTGGGATTTGAAGAAGCGTTCATCAACCTGCCCATCACGCAGGGGACACAACTGAAAACCGGAGACCGAGGCCGCGCCGAAGTGGAGTTCGAAGACGGCAGCTCCATGCGACTCACTCCCAACACCACAATCCAATTCAACAAGCTTGGACTGAGCGACGAAGGCAAGCGCATCTCCGAGATCAACCTCGTCCAAGGCATGGCGTACGTCAACTGGCTCGGGAAAGATGACGTCTCGCTGAATTTCTCGCACGAGACAATTTCGCTGAACCGCGCCGCTCACTTCCGCGTCGACACTTCCGCCCGGGTAGCCGATCTCGCGGTATTCAAGGGCAACGTAGATGTCGAAGGCCCGTCCGGCAAGCTCGCGGTCGAGAAGAAGAAGAGCGCAACCTTTGATGTCGCTAACAACGACAAGTCCAACCTCTCAAACAAAATCCAGGAGGCGCCCCTCGACTCTTGGGACAAGGAAGCCACGTCCTACCATGACCAGTACGCGAAGAACAATAACTCGCCTTACGGTTATGGTGCTAGCGATCTGAACTACTACGGCGCATACAGCAATGTGCCTGGCTACGGTTTGATGTGGCAGCCCTACTTCAGTGGCGCAGGTTGGGATCCCTTCATGAACGGAGCCTGGGGCTTCTATCCAGGCTATGGCTACATGTTCGCGTCCGCCTATCCCTGGGGGTGGATGCCGTACCGGTACGGCAACTGGATGTTCGTCCCCAGCATGGGCTGGATGTGGCAGCCCGGCATGTGGAACTCGTGGGTAAATGTACCGCGCTATACCCCGACCACACTGACGCGGGTAACCGCGCTAACACCTCCCGCAGCTGGCACCGTGAAGACGGTTACAGTAGGCAGGGTTAGCAATACATCGCCGATGATGGCTTCCCGCAGCGTAACTGCGGGGTCAGCTGGCATGGGGATTCCGCGTGGTTCGGTGAACAATCTCAATCATCTGAACCATCAAGTAGCGAAGACTGGTTCCGCCGAGGTGCGGCCCGCTCCACAGTTCGGTGCCAGCTCCGCGAGCCGAACCCAATCGTCCAGTGGCTCTGCCTCGTCGCGCGGTAGCTCTATGCCATCCTCCGCCGGACACAGCGCTTCAGTCGGCCACGCCTCCAGTGGTGCCCCAGCGCACCACTAGACCATCGAGAAGTTATTAACCACCGGGCTTCACGAAAGTGAAGCCCGTTATTTTTTTGGAAGCAAGAATATGTTTGGTGAGGAAGAAAATGTGGGGACAGCCGCCTTCGGCTGTCCAGCGAAGGAGAAGCCGAGCGCAAGTGTAGGGACGGACGCCTTCGTCCGTCCCGCGGGCAAAGCCCGCGTTAGAAAGTGTCATGAGATACGACCGCTGGAAAGAAGAAGTGTCCGGAACCCTGAGAGAATGGCCATTTAGGCCCACATAAAGAACAAAACAAAGAGGAATTTCAAACCCAATCCGGGACTCAAGCCACAACCACGCCCGCATACCCCACAACCATCTCCAGATCCCCCGAGACATCCCCCGAAGTCGCATACTTCACCAGTTGCGCGGACTTCGCTCCCAGTTGTCGCGCCGCCGTCAGCATCACCACTGCCGGCCCAAAACCGCACATGCTGATATTCTGCTGCGTCACCACATCGAAGAGCCCGCGCGCATCCATGGTAAGAATTCTCTCGATCGCGTGATGATCCTTCGCTCGCGTCACCACATCCGACTCGTAGTGGTTCATGTCACTCGAAGCCACAATCAGCACAGGATCCCCTCGACCCGCTATAGCGTCAGCTAACGCCAGCCCCAATTGCTCGAGTACTTCGAACTGCCCGGTCCCGAGCGCGATCGGTACGATCCGCAAATTCGGCTGCTTCAACTGCAGGAAAGGAAGCTCGACCTCGGCTGCGTGCTCGGCCCGATGCGCCGCCGGATCATTATGCAGAGCAGGGAAGCGTTGCTGCAAAGCAAGCGCAAACTCAGCATCGATCGGCACTTCTCCCAATGGCGTCTCCCATGAGCCCTCGCTCATGATCGCGAGAGCCCGGCCCATGCCCGTGTGGTTCGGACACAACACCACGCAAAGCCGCGGAATTTCGATCTGCCCGAACACCGCCCCCGCCACATGTCCCGAATACAGATAGCCTGCGTGAGGTGCGATACAGCCAATGGCCTTTGTCGGAGTCCCGGTGCTCGAAGTCGATTGCGAAAGATATCCCTGAGCTTCCGTGCGCAGGTCGTCAGGATCTCCAGGATAAAAACGTCCCGCGACCGCGGGATGGCGAAGGATGGTAGTACTCATAGGCCCTCCTACCGGTGAGCCGCTCCGTGGTTTTCTCCGCGATCTCCGCGATCTGTCTCAGCGATCTCAGCGGTAAAAGCTCTCGTCAGCGGACGCTCTGTGATTATGCTATGAGTGGTTGTGCGGGTTGCGCAAGGCTCGATACACAGCTGCACTCTCTGCCAGATCCAGCGTCTCGGCCCGCGCCGTCGGCTTGACGTTAGCCTCGGCGAGCGCACGCTTCAACCCCTTTTCGTCGTACTTCCCGCGCAGATTGTTCCACAACGTCTTACGCTTCTGACCAAATGAAAGCCGCAGAAAATCGATAAATCCATCTCCGGCCACTCCTAGCTTCTCCTGCTGCGGATCGATGGTCAGCCGCAATACCGCCGAATGCACTTTCGGCGGAGGTGTGAATGCCCCCGGCGGCACTACAAACAGCTTTTCCACGCGGGCATAAAGCTGTGCAGTGGCAGAAAGTATGCCGTACTCGCTGCCTCCCGGTGCGGCCGCAATCCTGTCCGCAACTTCGCGTTGCACCATGATCACTATGCTCTCGAAATATTTCGAGAATTCAAACAGCCGCAGCAGGATGTCCGACGTTATGTAATAAGGAAGATTGCCAACCACTCGGACCGGCTGCGGCTTGAACTCCATACCCGGCCGGCCGAGCCCGGGCTTAGGCCCAAAGAGGGATTCGAAGTCGATTGCCAATACGTCCGCTTCCAGGATCTCCACATTCCGCGCCATCCCGAACTTCAGCCGCAACTGCGCCGCCAGCACCCGATCCAGTTCCACGGCGATCAGTCGAGGTGTGCGTCGCGCCAGCAGGGAAGTCAGGATCCCGCGACCGGGCCCGATTTCCAGCACCGTTGATTCCGATACATCCCCAAGTTCATCCACAGTCCGCGTTGCCACGTCTTCGCTGGTTAAAAAATGTTGTCCCAATTTAGGCTTAGTTTTCGGACGGCGTGCAGAAATTGCTCTTGGCACGTTGACCCTCCCTTCCAGCGGACGTAGACTGGCAAGTCGATATTGTCATCTTAGATGGTTCGAACCCGGGCCCTGAGAGTTACTTTTACTTCATCATATCGCGCCCAGCGCACGTACGCTCCTGAGGAGGTTCCGCACTCATGAATATCGCATTTGCCGCTTCGGAAAGCGTCCCTTTTTCCAAGACCGGCGGCTTGGCCGACGTCGTGGGCGCTTTGCCCCGTGCTCTCGCCGCCCTCGGGCATCAGGTCACTGTCTATCTCCCGCGTCACCGGCAGACCAAACTTAGCGATCCCGCCACGGTCGTCCGTAGCATAACCGTTCCATTCGACGACGAATATCGTTTTCCCTCCGTCGTTTCCGGAGGAGCTCAGGCAGGTGTGCGTTTCTATTTTGTCGAATATCCTCCATATTTCGACCGCGACGCCTTGTACGGAACTCCCGCAGGGGACTATCCCGATAACGCCGAACGCTTCGCCCTGTTCTCGCGCGCCGTGCTGGAGGCCTCGAAAATCCTGGGCACTCCCCATGTCTTTCATTGTCATGATTGGCAGTCGGCCCTGATTCCGGTTCTGCTCCGTACCGTTTACGCCGACGACCCTGCGTTCAAAGAAGCAGGAACGGTTTTCACCATCCACAACATGGGCTACCAGGGCTTGTTCCCGCCGGAGACTTTGCCCTTGCTCATGCTCCCGTGGGATCTCTTCACCATCTCGAAGATGGAATTCTTCGGCCAGGTGAATTTCCTGAAGGGCGCGCTGACCTACTCCGATTACATCACTACCGTCAGCAAGAAATACAGCCAGGAGATCCAGACCGCTGAATACGGATTCGGACTGGAAGGCGTACTCCGCGACCGAGCCTCCACCGTGACCGGCATTCTCAACGGTGTCGACTACGACGAATGGAGTCCGCAGACCGACAAATTCACCGTCGCGAAATACTCGCCGCAGGATCTTTCCGGAAAGGCCAAAGATAAGCTGGACCTCCTGGCGGCATTCGGTGTTGCCAACGCTGATCCGAAACTTCCAGTCATCGGAATCGTTTCCCGCTTCGCCGCGCAGAAGGGATTCGATCTGATTGCACAGATCGCTGATCGCCTGGCTCGCGAAGAGATGATCATCGTCGCCCTCGGTGCTGGCGACAAAGCCTACGAAGAAATGTTCCAGCGCCTCAACAAGCAATTCCCCAACAAGATTGCCGTGAAGGTCGCCTACGATAACGCCATCGCCCACAAGATCGAAGCCGGCGCGGATATGTTCCTGATGCCGTCGCGCTACGAACCCTGCGGCCTTAACCAAATCTACAGCCTGAAGTTCGGCACGGTCCCTATCGTCCGCGCCACGGGCGGACTCGACGACACCATCGAACCTTGGGACGCCCGCACTGGCAAAGGCACCGGCTTCAAATTCACCGAATACAACGGTGAGGCGCTTCTGAAGACGGTCAAAGAGGCTCTGCAGGCTTACCGCGACCAGACCTCATGGCAAGTCCTCATGCGCAACGGCATGAACAAAGATTTCTCCTGGAACGCCAGCGCCCGCGAATACGGCAAGATCTACGAAAAGGTTCGCCTGATGCGAGCGTCAGCGCCCGCCTCGGAAAAGTTACTTGCAGGCGTTTCGTCCTGAGTACGGCCCACGTAGGGACAGCCGCCTCGGCTGTCCGCCGAAGCGAAGCGGGGCCATTCGCACCGTTTGCCGATTTTGCCTCAGTCCGTCTTGAAGCCTTGAGTTGTTCGGCGTCCCTGAAAACACAACCATGCGTATCCCACGGTGAGGCCGAGTGAGCCGTACACCGCTGCGTTCATGGGAGAAAGCAGGAAAAAGATGGCTACCGGCGAGGGATCGAACGTCATCTTCACGAGATACATCGGGCACAGCGCAAGCATGAGTTGCGGATTGAGGTTCCATCGATTCGGTGAGAAATAGGCGAATACTGCCACGAGATAGAAGACTCCCGCGAAGATGGCAAGCAGCTTGAGCAGCACTGAAAACAAACGCTGATCGTCCGGATCCTTTCTGCATCCTTTCGCGATCCACGAGCGGGGCACAACCCCGAGCGTCACGCTGAAAACGCCTATCAGCGCGAGGGCAACCACGAATATGACCCATTCGCTCTGAACCGGCAGACCGATGCCTTGCAGCATTGCGTAAGGAACACCGGTGAAGAGCGAGACTAGTCCGCAGAACAGAAACGCGATGCGAGATGTAGTCCTAAGCGCTCGTCCGGGCATGAGGCGGATTCTAACAGCGGCTTCGAGTGCGGGCACATCCGATTGAGCCGATCGGACCGGTGCAACGGCTGCTGCTAAAATTCTTGTTGCATGGCTGCTGCGCAACAGCCCGCGTTTCCTCGCACCATCTTCCACGTCGACATGGACGCTTTCTTTGTCTCGGTGGAAGAACTCTACGATCCCTCTTTGAAAGGAAAGGCAGTCATTGTCGGCGGACAGCGCGACGAGCGTGGTGTTGTCTCCGCTGCGTCGTATGAAGCCCGCAAGTTCGGAGTCCACTCCGCTATGCCGCTTCGCACTGCAGCCAAGCAATGTCCGCATGCCATCTTCGTCGACGGGCATCCAGAGCGTTACCGCGAATGCTCGGAGAAGGTCTATAAAATTCTCGGCACTTTCACGCCACAGGTCGAGATGGCGTCCATTGACGAAGCTTATCTCGATATGACTGGCACTGAACGGTTGCACGGGCCTGCGCTCAAAGCCGCACACAATCTGCATCAGCGCATGAAGACCGAGACCGGATTGAATTGCTCGGTTGGGATCGGCAGCTCACGCCTTATCGCGAAAGTTTCCTCCGGACAAGCCAAACCCAACGGCGTTCTCTGGATCTTGCCGGGCGAAGAGGCGAAGTTTCTCGCGCCGCTCGACGTCCGGGAAATTCCCGGCGTGGGCAAAGTGATGGAGAGCCATCTGCATGCGCTCGGCATTAAGAAGGTCGGTGACCTCGCCAAACTGGAAGAAGGCGAACTTGAAGAGCACTTCGGGAAATGGGGCCTTGCACTTGCGGGCAAAGCGCGCGGTGAAGACGCAGGTGGATGGTTCGACAGCGAAGTTGCGGCTGAGCACGACGCCAAGTCGATCAGCCACGAACACACCTACAACGAAGACACTTCTGATCAGGCGCAACTGGAATCGACGCTAATGCGCCTCTCAGAAATGGTCGGACGTCGCTTGCGCGAATCCAACTTTCACGCGCGCACAGTGCAGCTCAAACTGCGCTACAAAGACTTCACGACTATCACACGTGCGCACACGCCACCGAATCCAACGCAGCTGGATACGGAAATCTTCGAGCACATCCGCGCCTTGTTTCGCAAGAATTGGAAGAAGGGGATGCAAGTCCGCTTGCTTGGCGTACATGCATCTTCGTTCACCACGCAGTCGGGACAAATCGATCTCTTGGAAGGGAATCGCCAGCAGCGCTGGAAAGACGCTCTCACTGCTGCCGACAAGCTCCGTGACAAGTTCGGTGAGTCCAGTGTTGGCCTCGCTTCGGGTTTACGAGGAAGCTTCCGGGAACGCACTCATGAAAATCCCGCTGGCCTGCCTGGAAAGGACAAGGCTAAGTAAGCGTCATTCGAACGAATTTTCCGGTTTTGGAACATGTTAACCATCTGGGACCTCCCTCCCCTCCCCCCTCCATATGGTCCATTAGAATCAGCAACTTAGCTGAAAATGTCGATTTAAATATTGGGGTTCAATAACTTAGCGGTAAAATCTTGAGCCCAAAAGGTTTACAGCTCGTTTTGCGACGTCTCTCACAGATTCATCACGGTGACGGTGCTCAGGATGGGGGTGCCGGGACAGGAGAGTGGGCGCGACAGTCCTTCCGGATCCGGGCCTGTGTTACCCTCGGCCCTCAAGAGCCGCTCTTCCCCTCAACGCGGAACTGAAACGCCGGTCTTCCACGCTCGATGCGGTTGTTGAAGTGTCGCTCGGCTTCGCCGTCGCGGGACAGCCGAAGGCGGCTGTCCCCACATGTTCCGTTTAGTTCCCCGGATTCTGAGTACCGTTCGCGGCGATGGTCGGCGCAGCAGTTGGGGCGTTGCCATCGAAGCGCGACAGGCGCGAGGAGAAGGGGCGTGACTTCGAAAGGTGGAGAAGGGCACGGTTGAGCGCGTGTGGTCTGATTTTGAGCCGTATCGGAAAGGGAAGAAGGTAGGTAGAGCAAGTTGTTAGCGCTTGGCTAAAGCAGATCTCGGTAGCGTTCCATCGCTACTCGAACCAACTGGCCGCGAGTGCGCACCTGCGTTTTGGCGAACAGTTGCTGGAGGGTATTCTTGACCGCGCTTTCAGAGATCTCCATGCGCGTAGCGATCTCCTTGTTCGCCAGGCCCTGAACCACGAGGCGGAGTGCATCCAGTTCGCGAGTCGTCAATTGGGCTCGCTCCTGCTGATCGGAGGCGACTGAGTTGGAAGGCGGGTGGTCTTGCTCTTCGGTGACGTCGGCGATGATGGCTGCCAGCTTGGGTTTTGCCCCGTCCTTGTAACTGGAAAACCAGACCTCTGCCAGGAAAGTTTCGCCATTGCCGCGATGGCCGCGGCATTGCATGGATGTCCTGAACTGAGGACGGTCTTCCCAGCGTAAAGCGTGATGCAGTTCGGGTAGGAATGCCGCAATGGGATAGCCAATCACCTGTCCGTCACGGGGAGCCATGAGTTCGATGGCAGCCCGGTTGGCCAGTTCGATGAAGCCGCGATCGTCAATCGTGACGATCGCGGCCGGACTGGTTTCCACCAGGACGCGCAAGCGTTCCTGGGAGGATAGACTCAACCGGCGGTTACGGAGCACCTCGGAAGTGAAGAGTCCGCAGCCACACAGGGCCAAGGTCTCAAAGGTCAGGCGGATCGTGGAGTCGGACGGGTCCAGGTTGCTAAAACGTTCACTGAGGAGGGCACATCCAATCCCTAGAATGACAATCGCCCAGCGCGGGAGAAACCCGGCAGCCAGCATAATAGGGAACAAGTACAAAAAACCCATGGAGAAATAGGGTTTCGTCCGCCAATCCAAGAAGGCAATTGCCAGGACGGCAACCGCGGCGACGGCCAAAACGGCGGTCCGGCTGCGTTCTTCCCAGATCCGTTCAAGCATATACATCTTTCGGGTGTGCCCGCATTATTTCACTTCCCGGAACGCGCGAGGAACACAATCAAAAGATTTGTCCGCAAGATTGGCAGTTGGGGAGCCGCCGGATCGCGAGCCAATACTGGAGCGGGCTTTTTCCGTTGCGGTCAAGGGCTCGCTCCAGCAATCGCGCGATTGAAGATCACATTTCGTAACCGGAATCAAAATATCGGCGCCCTGAGGCATTTGAGTGCTCGACTACAGCCGGCTTCGCCGATAGAAAAGCCTCGTGCCCCATAGAGACGAAGCGGTCGAGTTCTCCGAACTCGAGGCCAGATCAAGATGATCCGCTATCTGGTTGACCTGGCGCTGAACAATCGCATTCTGGTCCTGAGTGTTGCCCTGGTCCTTTTTATCTGGGGCATCCTATCGTTCCACAACCTGCCCATCGAAGCGTACCCGGACGTCGCGGATACCTACGTTCAGATCATTTCGCAGTGGCCCGGGCACGCCGCCGAGGAAGTGGAACAACAGATTACAGTTCCCCTTGAAGTGCAACTGAATGGAGTTTCCCACTTAACCCATTTGCGATCGGTGTCGCTGGCAGGGCTGTCGGTCATCACGATCGTCTATGACGATGACATCCCGACATTTACGGCTCGGCAGGAGGTGCTGGACCGGTTAGCGCAAGCCACCACGCCTCCGGGAGTAAACCCTGGTCTGGGTCCGGATTACAGTCCGACGGGCCAGATCATGTTCTACACGTTGCAGAGTACTAACCCGCAATACGACACGATGGAACTGAAAGCGCTGCAAGACTGGTTCGTGCTGAATCAGCTCAAGTCGGTGCCTAACGTGGTGGACGTGAACATCTTTGGCGGTCCGACCCGCGAATACCAAGTGCAGGTCGATTCCGGCAAGCTCGTTTCCTTCGGATTGTCCCTGAGCCAGGTGGAACAAGCACTCATCAACAACAATACCAATGCGGGGGGAGGGTTCATTCAAAGGGGACAGCAGGCGCTGAATGTGCGCGCTGTCGGCCTGATGCAGACTACGGACGATATTGCCGCGACAGTTGTGAAGGTGTCGAACGGCACGCCCGTTCGAGTTCGCGATCTTGGCGCGGTGGTGCAGGCGCCGAAGGTGCGGTTGGGGCAGTTGGGGAAGGCGATCCGGCATGAGGATGGAACGGTCATCAACAACGATGATGTGGTCGAGGGCATCGTTTTGCTACGGAAAGGGGCTGAGGCGCAGGCGACGCTGGCTGCGTTGCACGAGAAAATCGAGCAACTCAACAACGGATTATTGCCGCCCGGAGTGAAATTTGTACCTCATCTGGATCGCAGCGATCTGGTCAAATACACCAGCCACACGGTGCTGCGGAATTTAACGCATGGCGTGCTGCTGGTCGTATTGGTCCTGGTTCTATTCCTGGGAAATGTGCGCAGCGCGCTCGTGGTTGCCATCACGATTCCATTTTCCCTGTTATTCGCGTCAATCTTACTGGACCTGAACCACATCCCAGCGAACCTTCTGTCGCTGGGCGCGCTCGATTTCGGAATGATCGTGGATGGGGCGGTGGTGATGGTGGAGAATACTCTGCGCCACATAGAGTCGCATGTGGATCCTCATAGGACGCTGACGCAGGTTATCGGCGACGCCGCTCACGAGGTGCAGCGGCCGGTATTCTTTGCCATTCTTGTCATCATTACGGCGTATCTGCCCATCTTCACATTGCAGCGCGTGGAGGGCAGGCTGTTCCATCCCATGGCCTGGACGGTTTCATTCGCGCTGCTGGGTGCGTTGATCTTCTCGCTGTTGGTCGCGCCTGTGCTCAGCGGGTTCCTGTTCCAGGGCAAAGTGAAGGAATGGCGCAATCCGGTGTTTGAGTGGGTCCTGGGGCGTTACCAGCGCGGTCTGGAGTTTTGTCTCGACCACTTGAAGGGGACGATGGGTGCAGGTATCGTCCTGTTGATCGCCATGCTGGTGGCGGGGTTTGGCGGATTCATCGGGTCGGAGTTTCTTCCGCATCTGGATGAAGGAGCGATTTGGGTACGGGGGACGCTGGCCCCCAGCACCGGCCCTGATGCCGGGATTGACCTGGCAAAGAAGGCTCGGCTGATCATCGCGGGGTACCCGGAAGTCACACAGGTGGTCAGCCAGGTAGGGCGTCCCGATGACGGCAGCGATGCCAGTGGCTTTTACAATACGGAGTTCTTTGTTGACCTGCTGCCGCGAGAGAAGTGGCGGAAAGAATATCGCACGAAGGACGAGTTAATCGCCGCCATGGACGAGTCGTTGAGCAAGTTGCCGGGTGTGATCTGGAATTTCTCGCAGCCGATTTCCGACAACGTGGAGGAAGCGGTCAGCGGCGTGAAAGGTGAATTGGCGGTTAAGCTCTTCGGCCGCGATTTGAAGACGCTGGAGCAGAAAGCCGAAGAAATGCAAAGTGTGATGAGCCAGATTCCAGGTATCGCCGACCTGGGAACCTTTGAGGTGCGCGGGCAGCCGAACGTGAATCTGGTGGTGGATCGGGCGGCCGCTGACCGGTTTGGCATCAATGTCACCGACATACAGGATGCGGTAGAGGGCGCGGTGGGCGGCAAGGCGGTAAGTCAGATACTGATCGGCGAGCAACGATTTGACCTGACGGTCCGGTACCAGCCGCAATACCGCGAAACGGTGGAGGACATCGGAAACATTCGAGTTCTGGCCCCCTCGGGCGAGCGCGTGGCCTTGAGCCAGGTAACCCATATCAGCCTCGACGACGGCGCGTCGACAATCTATCGCGAGGGAAACTCGCGCTACATCGCCATCAAATACAGCGTGCGCGGCCGCGACCTGGGTAGCACCGTCAGACAGGCGATCGATGAGATCGCGCGTAAGGTCTCGTTTCCACAGGGATATCACCTGGATTGGACAGGGGAATACGAGAGCCAGCAACGCGCGAATCGGAGGCTGGCGGTGATCGTGCCGATCACGCTGCTGCTGATGGCGTTCATCCTGTATTCGGCATTCACGTCGTGGAAGTGGGTCTTGTTGATTCTGGCGGTGGTGTCGCTTTCGCCTATGGGTGGCTTTCTCAGTCTGCTCATAACCGGAACACATTTCAGCGTGTCGTCAGGGCTTGGATTTCTGGCGTTGATTGGAGTATCCGTGCAAACGGGCGTGATCATGGTTGAGTACATCAACCAGCTCAGGGTGCGTGGCCGGACGGTGCGGCAAGCGGCCGAAGAAGGGGCGAGTTTGCGGCTCCGTCCCATCATGATGACGATGCTGGTGGCCACGCTCGGACTATTGCCTGCGGCCATGTCGCACGATATTGGCTCGGACTCGCAACGGCCGTTTGCGATTGTCATCGTGGGCGGTCTCACGTTTGAGTTGCTGATCAGCGTTTGTCTCTTGCCGACGGTGTACTGCTGGGTGGCAGGCCCGGCGGACCGGCTCCCTCCAGCGGAGGCGCGGTTCATGGAGGAGGGCGAGCATGTCGACTAGGGATGGGCTGAGTGGATACAACCTGGGAGTGTCATCAAAGAACTCAGGCCGGGTATCCCGGAAGAGTGTTCCGGATCCCGGCCTGTGTCTTACTTCAACTTGGAGTTAGAGTCAGCGGGGGGTAAAGCCCTTTCGTTGTGAGCGCTCAACGCGGCCCTGAAGGGCCGCTCTTCCACCTTACGCTCGGGCCCTGGAAGGGCGAGTCTTCCACCTTGAGACGCGGCCCTTGAAACGCCGCTCTTCCACGCTCGATGGGATCGTTGAGTGTCGCTCGGCTTCGCCATCGCGGGACAGCCGAAGGTGGCTGTCCCCACATGTTCCGTTTAGTTCCCCGGATTCTGAGGACCGTTGGCGGCGGTGGTCGGCGCAGCAGTTGGCGCGTTGCCACCGTAGCGCGACAGGCGCGGGAAGAAGGGCGTGACTTCGAAGGGCATCTTGTCGCGCGCCGAAGTGATGGCGACCGGAGCCGTCTTCACCATTTCCGCTTTGTCGTCCCAAGGATTAACCTTCACGCGTCCGCCTAAGGGCAGAGCTGCGATCTGGTCGAGCTTGCCATTGTCGAGCGCCGGACCCTGCGTGGAAAGAGCCAACAGGCGGTTCACCTGTCCGCCTTCCGCCAGGGGGTTGCCCAGGTGCGTCGTGAGCAACGCGTTCAGGCTTCCCGCCCGCTGTTGCAGAGCCTTGAGGAACAGGCCCACGTTGTCGAGCTTCTGCGCGTAGGGCGAATTCTTCAGCAACTCGACGGCTTTCTTGTCGGCCGCAGTCTCTTCTTCCGGAATGTGCTTGAAGCCGAGGTTCTGATAAGTCGCATCGTCAGAGAACAGCATGCGATCGTTGAAGGCGAACTTCGATCCCAGATTGTGTCCGAGAACGATGTGCGCGAGTTCATGGGAGAGCACGGCCGCGAGGCTGGCCTCGTCCGGAAGGACGTCAACCAAACCACGGCTAATGACGATGGTATTGCCCACGCTAAAGGTTTCCAGCGGCGCGGTAAGCAGCACGCGCGTGCGAACCGGGCGGGGCAGATCAATGTTGTTGGTAACCTCAAGGTTGTTGACGACAGTCTGAAGAATGCGGTCGACGTCGCCCTCAGGAGCGAGCAGTCCCGCAGAGGTCAGACGCTCGACAACGTTGTCTTCCGCCTGCTGCTGCCATACGCGCTCGGCTTGCAGAGGAGAAGCGTCTTGTGCAGTGGCGCTGCTGTCCTGCACGGAGTCGACGCGGATGTTGGTCAACTCGTCATCCTTGCCACCCTTCTTCAGGTCGTATCCCCAGATGCGGGTCTGCGCTTTGAAGGCCACCTTGCTCTTCACGCCAGCGCTGAAGTCGCCTTCTTCGCTGTAGATGAAAGAAGGTACCCAGTAGCCGGGGATCAGATTCAACCGCCAGCTATCCATGTGAAAGAAGTAGGAGTTGCGCGGCGCCGGATAGTAAGTGCCGTTCAGGCGCACGATGTTGAAACCCTGATCTTCAACCCAGAGGCGTCCGAGGAAGCGGCCGCGGCCGGACTTCGGTTTGGGAGTGACATCGAACACCAGGCAACGCACATCGCCGAGGAATTCGCGGCGGACGTAGCGGAAATCATAATGCTCGCGGTCGAAGTCGGTGCGGTCGGCATAGACCATCCAGGAAAAACCCATGGGCTGGTACTGGACCTTGTAGAGCTTCTGGAAGCCACCGAGCAGGCGCTGCTGCATGGTCTTCTCTTGTTCCTTCAGATAGTCCTTGCGGTCGATGTTTTCGCCCATGTCGAGACGGCCAAGGAAGTAGTGATCTTCGCTGGGCACAGGGCCAAGCTGGGGATCGGCGGTCAGGTTCTGAAGATACGTTTCGACCACCGGCGTGCGGGTCGCGAGCGCCTTGATCAGGCCGTGCTCGCGCTCAATGAACAGGTTCACGACCTGGTCCATCGTGGTCGGAGCAGCAACGGTTGCCGGAGGCGCAATCGTGGCCGCGGGCGCCTGTGAAGCTGCCGCATCGGTAGGTTGCGAAGCCGAGGGTGCCGGTTGCTGCGCCGGAGCGGGAGCGGGCTGCTGCGACGGCTGCGCTGTCTGCGCTGCATCGGTCGCCTGAGGCTGCGCCGACGGTTGCGAGTCGGTCGCCTGTTGAGCGGCAGCGCTGACCGTAACCAGCAGAGCCGCGGTGAGAATCCAATTCGAAGTGCGCATGACTCTTTTCTCCAAGTTCTTGTGACCCAAGTTCATTCAATCCTGACTGCCAAACTTACTTCGCCAAAACCTTTAGTACGCCAGCTGGAACATCACGTGTACGACCGCCGTCGAATCGACTGGCTGGGTGTAACGCAGAGCTGGTTTGAAACGGATCTTGTTGGCGGCGGCAACGGCGGCTTCATCCAGGCCATGGCCGAGGCCGCGGACGACCTTATTCACGTGCAGTGTGCCATTCGCCGCGAAACTCACTTCCAGCAGGACTTCACCTTGCAGTTTCAGGTCGCGTGCTTCCTGCGTATAGACCGGGTTCGGCTTGTAAGTAATTTCCACCGGAGTCGTCGCCGGGCCAGTCTCGACCTGGGCGATCTTTGGACCTTGATGGGCAACTTCCTGTGATCCGAAGCCGCCGCTGGTCACGATGCCGCCCTTGCCGTTGCTGCGGCCGTCGCCATTGCCGGGAGTGGCGACACCACTACCGAAATCGGCGCTGGCGACCGTACCTTTAATTCCTTTGGCACCACCGGAGCCGTTGCCTTGTCCGGGCCCAGCGGGCATGTCAAACGATCCCATGGCGGCAGCGTAGAGCTTCGCGCCCTGCTTGCCCGTGCCCGGCAATCCATTGGGATCGCCGAAGCCGCCAGTCTGAACCTTTTGAATCGGAGCGTTTACCGTCGGCGTCTGCGAGCTTCCCGTGGAGGCGAAGTCGCCGGTGTGCAGCAGTTGCGGACGCGCTCCACCGGAAGTCATCTTGAGCTGAGGCGCGGCAAATTGATTCACCACGACCTTAGGCGCCTCGACAGGCTGCGGAAGTTCACGACGAACCTCGTGTGGCACGATCAGCTTGGGTTGCTCGAGAACAGGAATCTTGACCGCGGGCAGCAGTTTGGCATGTACCTGCGGCTTCGGCTGGACCGGTAGCGGCTCGGGACGCATCGACGGCATGGGAATGATTTCCGTCACGTGATATTGCGAGAGCTGCAGCTTCTCCGGCATCAACAGTTCCAGATTGATGACAATGAGCAGCAGCAACGCCACCACGCCGTAAGCCGTCGCGACGGCCTTCTTATTGACCTTCGGTTCGGGCAGCAGTCCTAATTGAAATCCAACATTTCCGGCCATGCAATTTCCTTCCATTGGGACCCGGTCGGGGAGACGCCGGGAGCTTGGAGACTTAAAAATACGGGAGATAGGACAGGGGGTAAACGTGTCCACGGCTCTTGACCTTAGGTAACCGGCGATCGTCCCTCTCCTGGAAAAGCCCTAAAACGGGCTTGGGGTGATGATTTTGGCGAATCTGGCCTGAGACAAGCGGACGAAAGGGGAGTGAAACATGGAGTTTCGCAGAAGAAACTCGGTGATCCGGGCCGGAGGTTCGCTTGAGGCTTCCGTCAAGAGCGAACCGCAGAGATCGCCGAGAAATGCTCGCAGAATTGGTTTTCTCAGCGTTCTTTGCGGGGGTTCTCAGCGGCCTCAGCGGTTAAGTGTTTGGATTGCTTCTTCGGCGTCGTCCACCGGGACGTCCTGATAATGATTCACCATCCGCTTGATGCCATCTTTCAGCTCGACCACGTGGAAGTTAATAAGGAGTCCGACCTGCAAATCCAGCAGCCGCAGATACGAGAGGAGTTGTGCCTGATCGACCGGATGAATGGCTTCCTTGCACCTGACCTCAACCACGACCTCCCAATTGACGATCAGGTCGGCACGAAACCCGCACTCCAGCTTCACTGACTTATAGATCAGCGGGACCGCCTTTTGCCGCTGTACATGCAGGCCGAGCTGTTCCAGTTCATAGACCAGGCAAGCCTCGTAGGCAGACTCGAGCAGTCCCGGCCCGAGTCTGCGATGGACTTTGATCGCGGCTCCAATGATCTGTTCTGTTGTGTGTGAGTGGGTCCATAATACGCCTCGACCCTTACTGTACTGCGAGTGCACCGCGCTCGATGTTCAGATGACGAAAAAAGTCTGGGAGAGTTCCCGAAATGGACTTCAGAAGCTTTCACGGCAGAGATCGCGGAGAAACCCCGCAGAGGACGCTGAGAAAGACTGGTTGGGATCAGTCCGCAATTCTCTGCGATCTCTGCGGGTTTTCTCAGCGGGCTCTGCGGTTAAGGGTTTGAGGTTGTTTGAGGAGAAGCAAGGCTGGTTGCCCAGCCGACAAGGAACGTCACGATAGTCCCGATCATGACCCACCAGGTCCACGGCACTTTGGTCCCGAGCCATAAGTAGAGTTCGATTCCGAAGCCGCACAGCATTCCGACCATCGCGCCTGTCTGGTTCGCTTTTCGTGTGAGCACGCCTAGTAGGAACGCACCCAGCAGAGCGCCATATGCCACAGAGGCGATCTGCAGGCCGACTTCGACCACGCGCCCGGCCTTGTGCAGAGCAACCACGGCCAGCCCGAACAGGACCAGCGCCCATAGAACGGTCGCGAGCCGCGAGAGCCGCATCTTCTTTTTCTCATCCGCTTGCGGATTCAGACGGGCATAAAAATCCATGATCGCGCTCGACGATAAGGAATTGAGCGCGGCGCTGAGGTTCGACATCGCCGCGGCCAGGACTGCGGCGATCAGCAGTCCCGAGATTCCGTGGGGCATGTGGCTGACGATGAACGTGGGATAAATCCGGTCCGCTCGCCCGAACGTTGCAGAAGGCACTCGATAGTAAGCCCACAGCATGACCCCGACGGTCAGAAATAGGGAGAACTGAAACAGGATGGCCAGACCGCTGGAGATCAACGCCAGGGTGGATTGCCTCTGTCCACGGGCGGCCAGCAATCGCTGCACGATCAGTTGGTCGGTGCCATGACTGGCGGTTGTGAAAAACGTCCCACCGATTAATCCCGCCCAGAATGTGTACGGGATTCCGAAGCTTGCCCGGAAATCGAATACTTGAAACTTGCCTGCGGCGGCCGCAGCGGAGTGAATAGCAGTCCATCCTCCGGGGACCAAGTGCAGGATCGTCACCAATCCGATTAAGGTTCCGCCAACATAGATCACCGTTTGGACGACGTCGGTCCAGATCACGGCAGCCAATCCGCCTTCGAACGTGTAGATCAGCGTCAAGGCGGTGATGATCGCGATCGAGGCTACCTCGCCTGTTCCTAACGCGATCGACACGACGATGGACACTGCATAGACGCGCACGCCCTCCGCGGCGGCCCGCGTCAACAGAAACAGGCCGGCCGTCAACGAGCGCAGCTGGCGCCCAAAACGGCGTTCGATCAGTTCGTAGGCGGTGTAGAGATCGCCGCGGAAATAATGCGGCAGCAGCAGAAAGCTGATCACGATGCGCCCGACTACGTATCCCATGATTACTTGCAAGAAGGTGAGATTGGTGTCGTACGCCAGGCCGGGGATACTGATAATCGTCAGCGTGCTGGTCTCAGCTGCAACGATGGAGAGCGCGATGGCCCACCAGGGAATGTCGCGGCCGGCGAGAAAGTAGTCGCGTAGCGTGCGCTGCTTCTTGCGAAAGCGCAGGCCGAAAAGGGTGATACCCGCGAGGTAGAGGGCAATAATCGCGAAATCGAGTTTGTTCAGACCCATGCGGAGTTAGATCGTTAACCACCAAAGACACGAAGGAAAATCAAACGACCTTGCGCGCCACGGTCTCAGCCGGATCATACGTGTCAAAGGGGGACTGCCACCAGCTATAACTCGGATACCGCCGAGCGATCCGCAACCTCAGTGAGAACCGGCTGCTGAAAACTGAGAACTCTTCTGTGCTAAAAATAATCCGTGCCCCATTATCTCGGCATTGACGGCGGAGGAACCAAGACCACGTGCGCGGTCGGGGACGAGAATCGCCTGATCGCTGCCGCCACCGGCGGTCCCAGCAATATCGTGCGGGTTGGCGAAGCGCAGGCGAGGGAATCGCTCCACCGGGCGGTGCATCAGGCTTGCGCAGCTTCGGGGATTGCGCCCCAGCAGGTGATGCACACGTGCATTGGTGGATCCGGTGCTGCCCGTCCAGAGTTGGCGGCCATCGTGCGCGGGATCCTCGCCGAGATTCTCCCGCCCCCCATCGACGTTGTTGGCGATATGGAGGTCGCTCTGCAAGCTGCTTTCGACGATGCTCCGGGCGTCATCGTCATTGCGGGCACGGGCTCGATTGCATACGGGCGAGACAAAATGGGGAAGACGCTGCGCGCGGGAGGCTGGGGATTCGAAATCGGCGATGAAGGTTCGGCGCACTGGATTGGACGCGCTGCCGTCAGCGCGGTTCTGCGGGCGTCGGATCGTGATGGAGATAAGGTGGCGTCCTCACCGCTAGCCAAGGGTTTGTTCAAAGCCTGGGGAGTTTCATCGCTCTCTGACCTGGCACGCGCTGCGAACTCGGTCCCCGGGCCGGATTTCGCAGCCTTGTTTCGCGCGGTGGTGGCCAGCGAGGACGAACTTGCTCGGGAAGTGCTCGGCAAAGCGGGAAGGGAACTGGCCGACGTTGCGGCGGTGGTGATCCACCGGTTGTTCTGCGAGGACGATCAAGGCTCGGTCCCGGTGGCCATGATCGGAGGGGTCTTTCGTCATGCGGCACTGGTGCGCGAGGCTTTTTACAATGAATTGCAAACGCTTGCACCAGGCGCGCGAATGATGCCGCACGTGGTCGAGCCGGTGGAGGGCGCGTTGCGAATGGCGCGCAAGGCGGCGGGGAAAGTCACTTAGCTGGTGAATGATGCCGGACGAGTTCCAAATCGATGCCGCGCTGACCCCGGCCCTGCAACCTTCCCAGGGACGAAACGAGTCGAATGATGCCGCGCTTACCGAAGACCTCGCTCTGGCGCAACTCAAGGACCCCGACCTGAGTTCCGATGCATTCGAGCAGCTCTACCGGAACGATAGTGTGATGAAATCCCGCAAAGTTCGGATGGCAATGGCTTCGCACCTGCGCACGCCGCGACGTATCGCGTTGCGGATCGTTCGTGAACTTTACACCTTCGAGTTGATGCAGTTTGCACTCAAACCCACCGCTGCTGCCGACCTGAAACGGATCGCCGACGAATTACTTCTCTCCCGGATTTCTTCCATCACGCTGGGTGAACGCATCTCCCTGGCGCGACGTTCTTCGACGATGGTTGCCGCCGGGCTGTTGCTCGATAAGGAACCGCAGGTTTGGCAACTGGCGCTGGAGAATGCGCGATTGACCGAAGCCGCGATCGTCAAAGCGTTGCAGCGTCCTACGGGCACGCGGGCTTTCGTGGAAGCGGTGAGTCATCACCCGAAATGGTCGGTGCGGCATGAGGTGCAAGTCGCGCTCCTGCGGAATGCGCACACTCCACTGGCCAAAGCGCTCGAATTTGCGCGGCGCATCCCGGTAAGGCAGTTACGGGATATCCTGCATGCGTCGCGGTTGCCGGAGCGGATTAAGAGTCAGCTGCGGAAGGAAAGGGAAGTGAGTGAGTAGTGCGCAGGGCCCGTCTCGTGATGCGGCAAGAGCGGATCTCAGGGGCTAAAGCCCGAGTCCCTTGTGAGCCTGGCCGGCGCGGCTTAAGCCGCGCCCTTTCAAGGCAAGTACAGCACTCGAGCGTCAGGCGTCGTTATTTTCAGCGGCCGCCGCCGATTTCTAGAATTGCGCCTGTTACATACGAGGCGGCAGGCGACAGGAGCCAGAGAACCCCTTCGGCGATTTCATCCGGCAATCCGGCACGATTCATGGGAATAGTTGGCATCAGACGCTGCAGGCGGCCGGGGTCGCCGTTGGCGGCGTGTAGGTCAGTGTCAGTTAGTCCGGGAGCGACGGCGTTGACGCGGATTCCTTCCGTTGCCACTTCCCGCGCCAAGCCGATTGTGAAGCTGTCGATTGCGCCCTTCGATGCGGCGTAGTGCACCCACTCGCCAGCGCCTCCCGTATGCGCGGCGCGGGAAGAAATGTTGACGATCGCGCCTCCGGATCCTCCGTGGCGTGTCGACATGCGACGCACCGCCTCGCGCGCGCAGAGCATCGCTCCCGTGACGTTGACCGCGAATGTTTTTTCGATTGCTTCTGCCGTCAGGTTCTCCACCCGCGCGAACCCGCCGGTGACACCTGCATTGTTTACGAGAGCCTTGATGGGTCCCAGTTCTTGTTCTGCGGTTTGGAAGAGATTGAGGATTTGATCTTCGCGGGAAATATCGGCATGAATAGCGATCGCGCGCGCGCCATCTGCGACAAGTTTCTCTGCCAGCTTTTTCGCCTCGGCTTCGCCGCTGCTGAAATTCAACGCGACTGCGTATCCGCGTTGACCTGCTAGCCGGGCGATCGCTGCGCCAATGCCGCGGCTGGCGCCGGTTACGATTAGGGTGCCCTTTACTACTGATTTCGTTTGAGCGTGCAGGGAGACCTCTTAACCACTAAGGACACCAAGGTACACTAAGGAACCCTCGTGAGTTTCTCGATCTGTGACGGTACCGCTTCCCGCTTGCCGTGCAACATCTCCACCACTGCCTCGTACAGGCGCTTGCGCGCCTCGTGCCGCTCATACGCGCGTGTGATGTAGCGGATACGTACCTCGATCCCGGCGGCGGTTGGCTGCACGTAAATCCCTGGCATCGCCGACAGGGTCTTGGCACGATACTTTGTGGTTGTCTCCTGCCATTCGGCTTCGGCCTTCCCGGCATTCTTGGCAGTGTCCTGTTCCACCAGTTTCTGAATGCCATCGATGACTGGGTACGGGTCCTGGTTGGGAGGGATCTGGACACTGAGTTCATCCCACATCCACTGGCCGGAGGTGGTGAAGTTGAAGAAGTGTCCTTCGATCGCGAAGCTATTGACGAACGAAACGCGGCGGCCAGTGGGATGGCTGGAGTCAGTCCAATTGCCGGTTTCGAGGAGTACGGTTTTGAGCAAGCCGACTTCGACGACTTCTCCGCCGACGCCGTTGATCTCGACCCAGTCGCCCACGCGGATGCCGTTACGTCCCATCAGGATGAACCAGCCGAAGAAGGCGACGATGAAATCTTTCATTGCGACAGTCAGTCCGGCGCCGGCTAAGCCGAGGACGGTCGTCGTCTGCGTGGGCATCCCGAAGATGACGAACAGGATGGCAAGCCCGCCTACCGCCTGCGCCGCAAACTTAACTACCGATCGCAAGGTGTCGACGCGTTTGTTCTCCGCGGTCATGCCGGTGAACAGGCGCTCGATAATCCGGTTGGCCACATATACGGCGATTAGAGCCAGCAGAATCCAGAGGCCGGACTCAATCATGCTGTGCATGGCTGCGCGCTGGCGGCTCTCGACGAGTGCAATCCAGTTGGAATAGATGTCGCCGAGATCTTGTTGATCCTGTACGCGACGTCCGAGGTCAGCCAGATTCTTCTGATCGCGGGTGTACTGCTTGAGCGAATCGAGAGCGGCATTCGACGTGGCCTTTGACTCCTCGCGGCTGGCGGCTTTGCCGTTGCTGGAAAATTCTTTTGCCTGCTGTTTTGCGCCTTGGCGATTCTCTTCTTCTTTTTTGACCTGCGCCTCCAGCGTTTCGTGCCGCTGGCTCAGACGTTGCTGCTTGGTGCGAGTTTCTTCAATCGCCTCCTCTAATTGCGCTTTCTTTTCGCGGAGAGCCTGCCAGGCTCGCGCGGCCGCCAAGAGAGTGCGCGCCTTGTAATCCTGCTCGTGCGGATTCACGGCAGAGCCTACCGGCTGCGGGTTGTGATCGCCGGCCTCGTGCTGCTCCTGGAGGCGTTTGATTTTCGACTCCGGATCACCGCCGGCCTGCTCCAGATCCTCGGAAGCATCGTCGAATTCGTCCTGATCGAGTTCGAGTTGCGCTTTGGCGACGTCGAGCTGATCTTCCAGGTTGTCCTTCTGCGACTCCGGCGCGGCCGCGACCTTTCGCGTGAGCAGCTTGATGTTTTCCTGATCGTCTTTGACGGCTTGCTCGGCCTTGGTCTTGCGATCGGAAATTTCTTTGGCTTCAGGAGACAGCTTGGCAGGGGTCTCTTGTACGCGCCGCAACGCGTCGTAAAAGGCGAGGTCAACTTCGTGGTCTCCGACCTTCTCGGCCTCGTGGGCCAGCGCCTGCTCTTCCTGCGTGCCAGCCAGGGCTGCCATGCGGTGCGCAGTCTGCAAGGGCCGCAAATCCACAAGCTGACGCTGCTGAGCTGGAGCTTTGCGTCCCAGAAGTCTGTGGGTGGGCGTTGCAGCCACCTCGTCGCTCGGGGCCGGCAACTCGCGTGTCCAGAGCAGTCCGGCGACAGCTGCCGCTACCAGCAGCAACAACACGATTGCCGTGAACCAGTGCCGGAGTTTCATGATTCTTCACTCTACAAGAAAAAGCCGCAGGCTGCGACGGGCCACACGTTCGTAACCTGCCGCGGTGAGTCCGGCTGCCTAAGATAACTACATCCAAACATGCTCGACTATCTGCGATCCATGCTGGAAGAACCCTGGAAGCCAGTGTCGCGCGCGGCGGTGATTGCGTGGCTAGTCTTCTATGGCGGATTTTTGGCCTATGCTTTGGCACAGCATGGTGGATTCCTGTTCATCGATTCGGCAAATCTAGTGGTGCACGAAGGCGGGCACAACCTGTTTGGATGGTTTGGTCCGACGCTTGGACTTTGGGGAGGCACTCTGCTGCAGTGGCTCGTGCCATTTCTTCTAGCTGCATATTTCTTCACGCAGCGGCAAACGAGCGGGCTTGTATTCTGCCTCTTCTTCTTTTTTGAGAACTGGCTCTACACGGCGACTTACATGGCGGACGCGCGGGCGCAGGAGTTGCCCCTGGTCACAACTGGCGACCCGGACTTCGTGGAGCACGATTTCCACGCAATCTTCTCGAGTCTGGGCGTTCTCGACTCTGACACGAAGATTGCGCTGGTGGTGCGGATTCTGGGCTGGTGCGGAATGCTGGCCTGCGTCGCGTGGCTCGCCTGGAGACTGCGCGCCGCGGGGTCAGAAGCTAACGTTCCCTGATCCGATTTGAAATTCCTCTACGAGTTTGGGGGCACGATAGGGATAGGGATCCTTCGACTACGCAGCAAGCGCTTGCTGCTTCGCTCAGGATGACATTTGAAGGTGAGCGTTTACGGAACCCAATCTCCAATGAAAATATTCGTTTCGTGCGGGGCCTTTCCGTTGCGATTGGAGGCCCAGACCAGCTTCTTGCCGTCGGGAGAAAACATTGGAAATCCGTCGAAGCCGTCGCTGTAGGTGATGCGCTCTAAGCCGCTGCCATCCGGATTCATCATCCACAATTCGAAATTGCCCTCACCGCCCGTGGCATGCGTTTCCGGATCATAGTTGGAAGAAAAGATGATCTTCTTACCGTCCGCGGTAAACGCGGGACCGAAACTTGCTGCACCGAGATTCGTGATCTGCTTCTTGCCGCTGCCGTCGGCCTTCATCAGCATGATTTCGAGTGACGTCGGCCGGATCAGGTTCTTCGCCAGCAGATCCTTATAGTCGGCGATGTCCTGCTCGCTCTTGGGATGGTAGGCGCGGTAGACGATCCACTTTCCGTCGGGGGAAAACGTCGGGCCGCCGTCGTATCCAATCTCGTGAGTCAGTTGTTTCACGTTTTTGCCGTCGGCATCCATCGTGTAGATGTCGAGGTCGCCGTTGCGCACGGAGGTGAAGGTAATCTTCTTGCCGTCGAGTGAGATTGTCGCCTCGGCATCGTATCCCGGCGTGTTGGTCAATCGCCTGAGATTCGAGCCGTCTGGATTTGCGGTGAAGATGTCATATCCCGCGTACACGCCCCAAACATAACCCTTCGAATAGTCCGGTTTCGGCGGGCATTCCGGGCTCGCCAGATGGGTTGAGGCGTAGAGAATCTTTTTGCCGTCAGGATAGAAAAAGCTGCAGGTGGTGCGTCCCTTGCCGGCCGAGACCATGTGCTGGTCGCTGCCGTCGATGTTCATGATGAAGATCTGGTCGCACTTCACGTCGCCATGAGAAGACTGGTAGATCAGCTTTTTCCCGTCGGCGGAGAAGTAGGCCTCGGCATTCGATCCGCCGAATGTTAGTTGATGCACGTTGCGCAGATGTTTTTCCTGCGGCGTGGCCATGTCGGGGACAGATGCATTCTGGGGCCACGCTGCAGTTCCTAGAGTCAGGACGACCGAGGTTAATCGAAGAAGTCGTTTCATTGGATGCGGGCTAGTGTAGCGCGGGGAAAGCTTTCACCACAAAGGGCACGAAGGTACACGAAGTTGGAAAGTCGTGCTCGATATGGGGAACTCTTCGCCGGAGCGCTCGAGGTGAGAGCTTTAACCGCAGAGGACGCGGAGAAAAGCCGCTGAGTGCGCTGAGGAATTCTTGTTTGCGCCTCGGGCGTTCAGGCGCCGAACGGACCTGTAGCAACTCGCGCCAGGTTCTTCAGTTCCTGGACGTATGTTGGACGCAGTAGCAGAGTTGAGAGGGTCTTCTCGATTTTTCCCAGGAACCCGCTCCTTACTCGAAGTTCGGTTGAGATCGTAACGTGCGAATCGGCGGGGGCGGCGCCAGGATTCACCGTGAACGTTGTCGCCGCTTTGTTTGCGTCCAGATAGGTCTCGACTAGAACGCGTCCCGGTTCCGGCTCAGTAATGACGGCGCGGAATGTCTGTTTCTTGCCAAACACACGCAGCTGAAAACGAATGATCGTGCCGGCACCTACTCCGCCTTGCTCGACGACGAGACTCGTGAACTGCTTGGGGAGGATTCGTGGATGACCATTCTTGTAATTGGCGATCAGGGAATAGACGCGTTCGCACCGGGCAGGAATGGTGGCGGACGCTGAGACGATGTGCTTATCGGGCTTGTTGTTTTCCATGTGGCGCTAGTTTTTGGATACGAATCTTAGCTCCCCGGATTCACTTCTGAAAGTGATTGCGAATGGCCTCGGCCTGCATGCGCGTTACAACAGCCGAGAGCGCCGCCGCATCTGCCTGCTTGACGGCCTGCACGCTGCCGAAGTGCTCGAGCAATCGCCGCGACGTGCTCGCGCCCACGCCGGGGATTTCCAGTAACTCCGTTGAGCGATCGCGAATTTGCCGACGCTTGCGATGGAATGTGACAGCAAAACGATGGGCCTCGTCGCGGATCATCTGAATCAGGTGCAGCACCGGAGAATGGTGATCGAGCGCGATTGGATCCTTCTCCTGACCGTAGACGTAGAGAATCTCTTCGCGCTTGGCGATGGCCGCCAGGGGCTGATTGATGATTTCGAGCTTTTCCAGCGCCTCGGCGGCAGCGTGCAACTGGCCGAGGCCGCCATCGATCAGCACCAGGCTCGGCATCGCCTTCTTCTCGTCCTGCAAGCGTTTGTAGCGGCGCGTGACGACTTCACGCATGGAGGCGAAGTCGTCAACGCCTTCCACCGTGCGGATGATGAACTTGCGATAGTCCGACTTCTTCATTTTGCCGTCTTCCCACACGACCATCGAGGCAACGGTCTCCGCGCCCTGGATGTGGGAGATGTCGAAGCATTCGATGCGCTTCGGAAGTTCGGGCAGGCCAACTGCTTCCTGCAGTTCCTCCTGAATCTTGCGAGCATTCGGCTTCAGGACGCGGAAACGCTGGTCGTAGGATTGCTTTGCGTTGTTGCCCGCCAGGTCGATCAAGGAGCGCTTGTCGCCGCGCTGGGGAACTAGGATGTGTACGTGCGCGGAGCGAGCGCCGGGGTCTTGTTCAGACAACAGGTCTTCGAGTTCTTCTCGGTCTTCGAAGTCCACGGGTACGTAGAGATTTCGAGGGACGTAGGGCTGGCCGATGTAGAGCTGCTTCAGCAGGGCGGAGAAGAACTCGCCGGGGTGAAACTGATCGTGTGGGGACGGGCGGCCCCGGCCGTTCGTGCCGGGTGAAACTTTGGGGTTCGATTCGAGCACATCGGCGCTGTCGGCTGACTGCGCTGGCGAGCTTTGCTCGCCCGGACAGCCGAGGGCGGCTGTCCCTACAAATTCCATGGGTGTCCCCACATGTTCCGTGGAAGGCTCGACCTCGGGGCCCTCGGCGAATTCCGGCAGATCTTCCCAGAAGAATTCGCGGCGGTCGACCATCTTGCCGGCGCGCATGTGGAACAGGTTGACCGCCAGCATGCCGTTTTCGTAGTGATAGCCGAACACATCGGCATCGTCGCCCTCGGCGGCGGCGATCCGCTGCCGCTCCTGTAATTGCTCGACCGTAGAGATCAGATCGCGATAGCGGGCCGCGCGTTCGTATTCCTGCGCTGTCGCAGCCTGCTCCATCCGTGCACGCAGAGAGCGCGCGAGATCGGTCGGTCGGCCCTCCAGGAACATCTTCACGTCGCGGACCGCTTCTTGATACGTGTCCGTCGTGGTCAGGTCTTTCACGCACGGACCGAGGCAGCGCTTGATGTAGTACTGCAGACAAGGGCGCGGATGAAAGCGGGTGAGATCCACCTTGCATGACGGAATCATGAAATTGCGGTGGATCAGATCGGTGATGCGGTATGCCAGATTGGCAGGGAAGTACGGGCCGTAATAAGCGCTGCCATCTTTGCGCAAGCGCCGCGTCACGTACACCCGTGGCCAGCGCTCGCCTAACGTCAGCTTGACGTATGGATACGTCTTATCGTCGCGCAGCAGGATGTTGAATCGCGGCTTGCGCTGCTTGATGAGATTGTTCTCGAGAGCGAGGGCCTCTTTGTTGTTAGCAACGACGATGTAGTCCACGTCGACGGCCTCGCGCACGAGCGTGCCGGTCTTGGCGTCTTCCCAGCGGCCCTCGTGAAAGTAACTCGATACCCGGCTGCGCAGGTTCTTCGCCTTGCCGACGTAGATGACCTCACCCTTGGCGTTCTTGTAGAGATACACGCCGGGTTCAGTCGGAATGGTGCGGATTTTGGCCTGTAGATCCATTTATCGAGCGGTGTACTTATTCTATTGGATGGTAAGTGCGTGCGTTGTGCTACAAAAAGGGCAGATGAGCCCCCGATCTTTGTCCAGGATTTTGGTGCGGTGCGCAGTTGCTGGAATGAGCTTCCTCGCGGGCGCCGGCAATGCGACCGTCTCGCAAAGCATCACTCCCGCGCCCAACCAGCCCGCACAGCAGCAAATCACGAAATCGGAGGCCGGGAAGCAGGAAGAAGCCGAGCGTGCCGCCGCCCGTGCCAAAGCGCATCATTTCGACCGCGTCGTCATTATCGTGCTCGAGAACACGGATTACGAACGGGCCATGCAAGATCCGAATCTGACGGCCCTTGCAGCACAAGGCGCTAGGTTTACGAATTTTCACGCCCTGTTTCACCCCTCGTATCCGAATTACCTGGCGATGGTTGCTGGCACGGATTTCGGGCTGCACCGCAAAGGAAGTTATCTGGGTGACAAGCAGGTGAACTTTCTCAACGACTCCGCGCACCGCACCATTGCCGACCGGTTGATCGCGGCCGGCCTTGATTTCAAACAGTATGCGGAGGAGTTGCCGTCAGGAACTTGCCCGTGGAACATATCGGGCCTGCACGTCGCTGACAAGCGCGGAAACTATGTGCGGCGCCACGTGCCGTTTCTAAGCTTCCGAGAAGTCCAGGAAAAATGGTGTGACCACGTGATCCAGGTCGACTCGGCGAAGGCCGACAATTTTTTCGTCCAGGATGCGAAGAAGGGCTTGGTCGCCTATTCCTTTTACACCCCAAACATGAACCACGATGGCCACGACACCACAGCCCAGGTTTCGGGCGCGTGGGTGAAGAAGTTCCTTGATGAAAGTTTCCCAGAGAAACTGCGGAAGGGCACGCTCGTCGTCGTGACCTTCGATGAATCAGGTGGAAACGAAGACAACCGCATCTACACTGTGTTTCTTGGCGACATGGTTCGGCCCGTCAACCAGCAGGATCCGTCAGCACTCGGCAAGCGCTACACGCACTACAGCGTTCTGCGCACGATTGAAGACAACTTCGGCCTCGAGCCGTTGACAACCAACGATCGGGATGCGGAGCCGATCACGGGAATCTGGAAATGAGTTTTTAACCGCTGAGTTCGCTGAGAAATGCCGCAGAGAACGCGGAGGTGGGGTTTCCACAGACCGACTCGTTTGGATTCGCGCTGGGGACCAACGGGGATGGCTAACCTAGATTACTGTATAAATTTTCCATTCATGATGTGGGCTTTGCGTTGCAGGGTAACTGGGTATGGCGGTAAGACCACTCCCCATTGCGTCGCAAGCCATTGAAAAGGTGTATACTTAGAGAGGTCTGGTCGAGTTCAGAAAACTGGCATGAACCGTGCACAAGTGGGAATTGGGACTTGTACTGCCGTAAGCTATTCCCGGGACTTTGAAAGTGGATTCCGCACGGGTTAAGCCCGGCGCATGAAAGAGATCGGACAAGGAGCCTCACCCTATGAACCGCACTTCGTTAGTGATTTGCCTCGCAGCCAGCATGGTGGCCACCGTCGGTTGCTCCAGCAAGAACTATGTCAAAAGCCAGACGACGCCACTTATCAACAAGACCAACGAACTCGACGACCTCACCGCAAAGAACACCCGCGACATTAAGGACGTCGACGCCCGCGCACAGGCCGGCATCCAAGCCGTGAACGCCAAGACCGACGAAGTCGAGCAGAAAGCGCAGAGCGCCGCACAAAACGCGGGCCAGGCCCAGCAGATGGCTGACGCCGCCAACGGCCGCGTCGGCGTACTGACCGACACGGTTGCCAATCTCGACAACTATCACGCAGTCGCCGAGACCTCAGTGAAGTTCGGGTTCAATAAAGACAACCTGACGCCGAAGGCGAAGGAAGCTCTCGATCAGCTCGCCTCCAGCATCTCGTCGACCAAGGGCTACATTATCGCTCTGGAAGGCGGTACGGACTCGGTCGGACCGGCAGATTACAACTACGATCTGAGCCAGCGGCGCGCCAACTCGGTGATCCAGTACCTGGCGACCAAGTACAACGTGCCCGCGCACAAGATCTATGTGATCGGCCTCGGCAAAGACAAGCCGGTCGAGACGAACAAGACCTCTACGGGCCGCGCCGACAATCGCCGCGTCGATGTCCGGCTGATGACCAACACCGTGGGCGGCAGCACTCCGGCACCGACCACTACTGGCCAGAACAACCCGTCGATGTAAGGACGGCACAATTTTACCCTCCTCCCCGGAGGATTTCGCCAACCAGGCCGCTCGCGCCTCCCCCTGAGCGGCCTGCTTTTTTTTGAGCTATGAGCTATGAGCGGTGAGCAATGAGCCGTGAGCAGAGCTTTGTGTGATGCTGACATCGCTGCCCGGAGTAGTGAGTAAAAGTCGGGCGATTGGGGTCTACACAAAGCCGATGAAGCGTCCTGCGGTAACGATCGCCAACCACAAGAGGATAGAAATCATACCCATGACCTTCGCCATGACGGGCAGCGCTGGACGGTCATCCCAGGTCGGCAGTTTGCGGGAAACGACCGTCTGAAAGAGCAGGGCCTGGATGCCCGCCAACAACAGCAGGAGCATTTTCAATCGAAATGCGGGATTGCCGTAGATCTTGACGGCTTCTGACGAGAACAGCAGCACGCCTGTAACGACCTGCACGCCAAAACCGAGCCATGCCCAGGGAAGCAGGCGCGCCGTCACCTCGGAGACGCGCCTCTGCGGCATCGCCCAGCCCAGCAGACGCAGGTCGAGGACGGTGATAGTTCCGACCAGAGCGGCCATGCCGAGTAGGTGCACGGTCTCAATCGCCGGAAAAAGCCACAGAGATTGGCGGATCGTGGATCCCACCGCAGTTTGGTCCAGCCATTGGCAGAATTCCAGCATGAGGGAAGGTTAGGGCTCCCCGGGCAACGACTTGCCGTTCGGGAGATCAATCTTCTGCAGCGCCATGTAGGGCGAACCGTCTTTGGCCAAGTATCCGTGGACCATGACTTTGTCACCGAGCTTCACCACGTCGGGGCTCCAGCCGAAGCGGCTCAGCATCCCCAGGCTGCCGCACTCTAGCATCCAGTTAGCCGTTTTGCCGTGCGGGTCGGTGATGTCGGCGTACACGTAGGCGTGCGGGTTGATCCAGTCGAATTTCGTGATTGTGCCCTGCATGGTCACCATGTGGGTGGTATCGAAGCGGGCCAGGCCATGATGGGCAAACACCAGTGGCACGCTCAACAAAAATGCCGCGGCTAAAACGATTGCTGCAAGTCTTGGATTCATCGGAGCATTCCGACACAGTCTATCCGGAGCCCTGCATGGTTTACCGGAACAGAGTTTGTAGTGAACCCCAGATCATCAGTTTACAGGGAACAGTGCTCGTACAGAAAGCAGGGCGAAGACCATTTGTTACGTCTTAGTCGCCCACGGACGGAAACGGATCCCGTTTCAGCGGACTGGTTGCGAGAACTGGATAAGGCGGAGTCCGACGCGTGCCCTCGCATTGCTACGATCGAGCTTGAGGACGAGATTGTACTCGTATGTTGCTAGCCGATAATCCCCGCGCCGCGCCGCCGTGTCCGCCACCCTCAGCAACTCAGGGATGTTCTTCCGCGTAAACCCGTCCACGGTTGGGGCTGGCTGGCGCAGCGGCTTGTTCGGGATTTGTGCCGCTAGCGATGGGCTCCCTTGAGAGTCTTTGACGACCGGAGAAAATGGCGATCTCTCCGAGTGGTCCCCAGCCGTGCTTACAGCGCTTCCAGGCGCGGCCGCTGGAACGGCCCCTGTTTGTGGCGATGCTTGCCTGGGAGCCTGACTCGTCACTCCAGGGGGGCCGGTGCCGTCTGCTGGACTGATCGATTGACCATCAGGCGTCCCAGTGGATGGTGTTGCATCGTCAGAACCATCGGGCGTGGTCTGTAGGACAATTGGCGGCGCCTGGTCAGGTATTGATCCCGGCTGCGCGCCAGCGTTGTTCACCGAATCTTCGGCATTATGACTAGTACTGCTCTGTGTGCTCTGATCCGGGAACGTCGCTTTATCCTGCCCGGTAGCCGGCTTGAGTTCTCGCAGCGTTTGCGGTAATTGGTGAGCGCCCGCCGTCAGTTTGTTCACGAAAGCAGGGTAAGAGCCTGTGGTCGAGTGAATGTAGAGAGCCCAGGCTGCCGTGCCGAGAAACAGCAGCATGAATACGATCGGCCACCAGTTTCTCGGCTTCGGCGGTGGCTCGGTCAGAAGAAAGCTGGGCAGCCCAGCCTCTGGTTGGGCTTTCGCTTTCACCGCCGAGATCGCTCCCGAACCCAGGGCCGCGGAGCTCACATTCATGCGCGCGGCCTGCTCGGCGAACGCCGCACGCAACTCCTCGCAGGTCTGGAATCGCTCTTTTGGCTCCTTGGCCAGTGCTCGACGGATCACCGCGTCAATTCCGCCAGGAACCGCGGGATTGATCAGCGACGGCGCCACCGGATCTTCATTGACGATCTTGTATAGGATCGTAGTCACGTCGCCGCGGAATGGCCTTTCGCGAGCCACCAACTCGTAGAACACGGACCCCAGCGAGAAAATATCAGAGCGCTGATCGACTTTCTTGCCTGCCAGTTGCTCGGGAGACATGTAGCTTGGTGTCCCCACGACCAGCCCGGTCTGAGTAAGCGACGTGTTGTCGATTTTCGCGATCCCGAAATCGAGCACCTTAATCACGCCCTCTTCGGTCACCATCAGATTTGCGGGCTTCAGGTCGCGGTGAATCACGCCGCGCGTGTGCGCAAATCCAACCGCTGCGCAGATCTGATCAGCCCACGAAAGGAACGTCGCCAGCGATGGCACTCCTACGTCAGCCAGCAACGACGCCAGCGTGATCCCTTTCACGTACTGCATGCTGAGGTAAACGACGTCGTCTTCCTGTCCGACGTCATAGATCGTGATGATGTTGGGGTGATCCAGGCCTCCGGCCGCCTTGGCCTCCTGCTTGAGCCGCTCGATCAGTTCTTCGCGGTCGGGAGCATTGCGATCGATGGAGATGGTTTTCAGTGCGACGGTGCGTCCAATGCGTTCGTCATAGGCCTTGTAGACGGCTCCCATCGCACCACGTCCCAATTCTTCCTGGATCTGGTAGCGGCCGACGGTTTTGAGGCCTGCGCGGCTTGCCTTCCGGAGGTGTCCATAGGTCGACTCATCAGTCCACAGCATCTCGTAGATGCCTTCGGGGCCGAAGGTCTCTCCTGCTTTCCGCAGCGGCGTGGAATTGAAGCGGAAGCCGGAGGCATTCTTCATCACCTCGTAGATGCATTCGGCGATCAGAATCTGCGCCGACGTCACATTCGCCAGCATATCCTCGGGAAGAGCCCCGTCAGGTCCGGATGGTTTGTCTCCATTTGTGGGGTAGATCAAGATGGAAGGAACCACCTGCTGCGGTTCAGTTTTTCGCTGAAAAGTCAGAAACCGTTGCTGTAACGTTTTCGCCGTGGATAGGGCGTGCGGTGAATTGTCGAAGCGGGCCGACCAGAGTTCCGGCAGCCGTTGTGCAATTTTTCCTTTTCCCTCGGCGACAATTTCCTGGATCAGTTCAGCAATCTCCGCATTCTGCTCGACAACCAATCCGCTTGGCGGCAGGGTTGGACCGCCATAACTCCACAAACGCAGAAACAGCGAGATGCCTCCTTCGAGAGATTCATCCTCGATAGACCGTTCCTGCGGTTCTGCTGAGATCTGTGGCGGTGTCGGGAGTTCCATGAATTTCTCTTACGACCCTCGCAAACACGCTAAAATAGGCATGTTTGCGAGCCTGGGGCCAGCTTCAGAATAGCGGGACTGGCCGTTTTTTCCAGTTACTTTGGTCTTTGGCCACGGAATTTCCAGCGCATGGCAGCAACTTTCGAGCGCTGACGACTGATTCTCGCAAAAATGTTTCCAGAAAAGCGTGGGTTCTCGTGAAGGAGGAAAGATGTCAGCGTCGGATTATGAGACTAGTGGGTCGCGCAGAAAGCGTTAGTGGTGGAAACGCGGTTGCTTTTCTCAGCGTTCTCTGCGGACCTTCTCGGCGACCTCCGCGATCTAAGCCTTGTTTTCCCCAGTCTGGCCAAAATCCCAAAACGCAGAGGCCGCCGAGAACAACCGCCGAGTTCGCGGAGAAAAGGTATCTGGCGACACGCTTCACCTTCTGCCAACAACCAACCGCTCGAACCTACCAACGAAATTTATGCCACAGGCCACTTGTCTAGTGACCGAAGTAAGATCGACATCTGTGGGCGCAGGGAACTACGCTAGACAAACAGCGCGCACGCACTCTCCAGTCGTGCCGGCGCGAAAGGATTTCTCGAGGCATGGCTTCCAAACCGCAACAAGACCCCGAACTTTCCTCTCGTCTGAAAAAGACCAACGACGAGCTCAAGCAACTGCAGGATTCCGTGAAGACGGGCATGATCAACGTGAAGGTCCTTATGGATTTCCGTGTTGCGTCCGAGCGCGCCCGCCAGGCCAGCGTTGCCGTGCAGCGATGGCTCGACAGTCAGGGTAAAGGGAACGATCCCTACCAACTCATGAATGAAGTCATGCGCCAGAGGGTCGAGATGACCACGCAACTTGTCAAAGATGTTGCGCGCGATCTAGAAAGTCTTGACCTCGACTTCGACACGCCCGGCCTTCCCGCATTGAACCAGGCAGTCCAAACGCTGGCCGAGCGACTGACCAAGCTCTTCCCACAGAAGTCATAGAGAATGCCGGAGGAGGCGTGATTTGCGTTTACGGACTGCGGCAATCTTATCGGTCGTACTCATTGGCGGAATGTTTGCGTTGCGTTCCGCTGGTTATCACCTTGCTCTCTCCTATGTCGAACAGGGCGTGAAGGAGATTCCGCCGTCCGCTAGAATGTTTTTCGTCATCACGGCATTCTTTTACAGCTTTTGGTGGATGCTGGCGCCTGCGATCGTCGGCGTGCTGTTCACGGTAGCGCTCCTCACACGCCAGTCACGCCAACGCCTCTGACACGATTTAACTTTCTGCGCACAACGGATTGCTCACTGCCCGCTTTTGCCTCAGAGGCGTAATATTTCACGCATGCCATACTCCAACTTCTCCCGGCGGTCATTTCTCGCCATGTCGGCGGCGTTACCGTGGACCTTTCGTGGACTAGCCTCAGGCCTGGCCTCGTCAAAATCCATCCCCGTGGGCTTGGAGCTCTATTCCGTGCGCGACGCGCTGCAGAAGGATGCCCAAGGCACGGTCCGCGCCGTGGCTCAAATGGGATATCAGGTCGTCGAGTTCTACGGCCCATATTTCGAGTGGTCTGAGGCGCAGGCAAAAGACATGCGCAAGCGGATGGACGACCTTGGCATCCGCTGTCTTTCCACGCACAATGATGAAGCCAATTTCAGTGACGCCAAGATCGAGCACACCAAGGCCCTGAACCTGATTCTAGGCACGAAATACGTTGTGCAGGCTTGGAGCGATCCCAAGCCCACTCTCGAAGGATGGAAGGGACTCGCCGAGAAACTGAATGACGCCTCCGCCAAACTGGCGGCGGGTGGACTCAAAGTCGGGTATCACAATCACGACGCCGAGTGGAAACCGGTGGAAGGGAAGCGCCCCATCGAGATTCTGGCTGCGAATACCAAACCGGACGTGATGTTGCAACTCGATGTGGGGACCTGCCTCGAAGCAGGCGCCGATCCCGTCGCATGGATCCGAGCCAACCCGGGACGCATTCGCTCCATCCATTGTAAAGACTGGTCTCCCGACCCCAGCATCGGGTACAAGACGTTGTTTGGGGAAGGGAAAGCGGATTGGAAAGGGATCTTTCAGGCGGCCGAGAGTGTGGGAGGAATCGAATACTACCTCATTGAGCAGGAAGGAAGCCGGTATGGGGAATTAGAAACCGCGCGCCGCTGCCTCGAAGCCTTCCGCAGGACGCACGAAGGAAGTTAACATAGACCTATGCGCAGTTTCCTGATGGTGTTGCTTCTCGGTGTGGGTTTTGCCGTCGCGCAGAACTCGTCTCCGTCTGTCCCCGCGAAATCGCAGAAGACCAACTCCACCCCGTCCGCGCCGGACAAGTCGTCGGCGCACAATCCGAACCTTGCGCCTCCGCGTTCCGACAGCGTCGACGCCGCCTCTCTCGGGGACGATCGCGGCGACAGTTCCAGCAAGGACACACAAATCGATTTGAGCCCGCCCCCGAACGACGCGAAGGACCATCCTAATAGTTCCGACATGCTCAGAGACGAAAGCGCATCCGGCGGCGGCGATACCACCGAGTTCCATCTTTGGGACCCGCATAAAGCGGCGAAAGACATTGAAGTAGGCGATTACTACTTCAAGCGCAAAAACTACATCGGCGCCGAGAGCCGTTACCGCGAGGCCCTTGTCTATAAGGAGAACGACGCGGTTGCCATCTATAAACTTGCAGTCTGCCTGGAGAAGATGAATCGTTCCGACGAGGCCATTTCCGAATACGAAGGCTACCTGAAGATTCTTCCGTACGGCCCCGAAGCCGGGGAAGCAAAGAAGGCCATCGAGCGCCTTAAGAGTCCGGCCGCCAGTGTGAAATCAAACTAGCATGTGAGTCTCAGGATTAAGAGCTGAGTTGAGTTGAGTTGAGTGTCCGGACACCAGGCTCCTGCGCAACTCGCAGGTAGAATCCATGTCATCGCCCGCGCTTTCCGGCTCGACCTCTCTTGTCTTTTTGATCGCCGTTGCCTACCGAGCTGCGCTCCGCTTCACCCAGGACCAGATTCGCCGGCCACTTCGGACCAGAATGCGCGAAGGACTTCTGCCGGGTTGCCCCGCGAAGAATCGCCTGGATCGTGTCATTGCAGGCGTGGATCGCTTGTGTGCGCAGAGCCCCTTCGAACCCACCGCGGATGATCAGCATCGCCGTTCCGTGCATCAGAGACCAGATCGCCAGCATCAGGCGGTTGTGTTGCCGAGGCGTGCCCCCAAGTTGTTCCGCCAGTCGCTGGCGCATGAGGTTGAACGACGGCCACGGTTCAAATAGCGATGGAGGCCGGCCCACGCCATCGAACAAAACTTCATATTCGTGTGAGTTGTTCAGCGCGAAGTCCAGGTATGCATGGACTGCCTCCGCCAGCGTGCGCGTCTGACTTAAGGCGGCAAAGAGTTCGCGCCGCGTTTTCAAGCGCAATGCGCGCAGAATGTCGGCCCGGTCGCGATAGCGCTCGTACACCGTGGGCGTGGTTGTCTCCGCAGCGCTCGCGATGGCCCGCATGGTTAACTTTTTTTCTCCGCCACGGGCCCACAGCCGCGACGCCGCTGTCAGAATTCGTTTCTCCAGGTCCGGATCGGGATGACGCGGCACGTTGCCTCCAGCAAAACTTTGGTAACTTATTACTTCCACAATGTATTAGTAACAATGTATACTTAATACCAATTACCGAATAAGCGATGTCGCAGCGTGGGTTCCGCTGGATTCCCGAACGGCAGTCCTCCCATAGGAATCCCGGAATCCACCTGCGTGCCCTCCCCAAAATTACGAAACAAAAAGGAGCTGTTGCAGAATGCAGTCCGGAAGTGGAAAAAAGATTGACGTTGCCCGCCTCAAAGCCGATGTAGCCGCCGTGGGAGTCGAAATCCTCAGCGCTCAATGTGCCGCCGATCGCGTTCGCCTCCGATATTCACCAGAAGACATTGTCGCCTTTGGCGAGCGCAGTACCTTGAAAAAGGCGATCACGTCCTCGCACGCACTCTACCGGTTCTTCACTTTGATTGAGGCCCAGCTCAAACACTCTGAAGACTCCGGCCGATAGACAATTTGCGGCCCTCCGCGCTGGATAAAGTTCTATTTCTCGACCCGGATGAATTCGCCCGTGGATGCGTCGACGGACACTGTCAGCTTTGAGCCTTCCCGGCCGGCGCCAAAGATGACGTGCCATATCAGTTGATTTGTGTTGTGGTTCCAGTCACATACATAGGTCACAGGCGTGTCCGGGGCTTTCTCTAGAACTTTGTCGCCGCCGTGTTTCATGGCGGTGGCCAACGCCTGGTCGGAATCGATCTTCAGGAACTGTATGTCCCACGTTTGCATGGACGCATTGGTGGGACTATAGCTGTCTTCATTTCCAGGATTGATCCCGCGCGCCGGCGCACCTTCTGCCGCGCTTCCGGACCAGGTGTAACCCTTGGCCGAGCGTTGCGTCGCCGAAGCGAAGCCGCCCCGCCACACAGCCCATTTGCCGTCACGCCCGTTACCATCGCTGGTCACCACCGATTCGATCCGGTATGGCCGGGCATCCGGATTCCAGCCGCGCGCCGCTATGTACAACTTTTGAAACCCCGAACGTGCCGTCAACAACTCCGGACCCTTGACCTCGGGCTTAGCTTCTTCCTTGGGCTTATTGGAGTCCGACGAGCAAGCCGCCAGCAATGCCAGCACAATCAGAATTGCGGCAATCCCCATGGAACGGATGCAGCTGGAATGGTTTTCGCTCTGCAGTCTCCGTGACAGGTCGCTCTCATTGGCTGCGCACTGCGTGTGGGCAAGGCTCCCCGTTTTCATGGCATCCTTCCTGACATGACCCTATTTGGATTTCTCTGTGCGGCAACATTCTAACTGAAAGGCCGTACGCGGGGAGTAACACTCATGGCCCCTGCCGGGGGCACTGATTGGATTGGAATCTGGACGTGGTCTTTGGAGTGACGATGCTACTGCTATGGCAGGAATTGTTCACGAAGAAATTGCGAGATGGAGGCGGGGCAGAAGAATCGAATCCCACCCTTGCCGAAGATGCAAGGGTGGGGGCGCTCCGCGTAAGACAGGAGTCCTGCAGGTGGGATCCCACTGGCGCTTCAGGCCGCAGTTCGCAAGTGGGTAAGGACGGGTATTTTAGTGCAGGTGGTCGATCCTTCGAACTTGAAACAATATTGTTGAATGTGGAACTCGCGCGCTTCGCCATCATCGACTTGCTGGGGCTTAGGTTTGGTGGAGGAAACCTCGTGCTTGGCACGTTCTGTCACGGTGACTCCGAGTTCTCTGAACTGCGCCTTCAGTTGTTCGAAGCCGAAAAACGGACGTCCCGTTCCGTTGACATAGTGAGCCGTGGCAGCCACGGCTTGAGCCGCCATGACTTCGGGCCTCGGGTCGCCTCCGTGGAGGGCTAACCAGAGAGCGATAATCCAGGCAGCATCGAGTTCGTGAGCGGGATCAGTTGGCCGGACCGACATGAGGAATACCCCTTAATATCGAGATAGTGCGGGAGAGGGCGAAAACGTTTCTCGAATTCTGCAAAATCGGGGGGGGGAGCGCGGACTGCTCCCTGGCGGCTGTCTGAGCGAGGAGAGATATTGGAGAAGAAAGATGCGGGGTATTGGGTGAAGCGACTGCGGCTGGAGCCGCATCCGGAAGGCGGATATTTCCGGCAGACCTATCGGTCGGAGATTACGATCGCGCGTGAGGCGCTGCCCGCAGGTTTTGGCGGGGCGCGAGCAGTTTCGACGGCGATTTACTTTCTGCTCGAGGGGAAGAACTTTTCGGCGTTTCACCGGCTGCGGTCGGATGAGGTGTGGCACTTCTATGAGGGGTCGCCACTTCTGGTGCATGTGATCGATCTCAGTGGGAAGCACTCGACGATTTTTCTGGGAAGAGCGCCGGATGTGGGGCAGACACATCAGGCAGTGCTGAGCGCGGGGTGCTGGTTTGCCTCCCATGTTTGGGATTGGAAGTCGTACGCGCTGGTGGGATGCACCGTAGCGCCGGGATTCAATTTTGAAGATTTCGAGATGGGAAAGCGGGAGGACTTGGTGGCGGAGTTTCCGCAGCATCGGGAGATTATTCGGCGGTTGACGCGGGAGTAGCGGTTGTGAGGCTTTCGAGGCGGTGCACTCTACCGAAGAGGAAAGTGTGTTGGACGCATCAAGCTAACGCTGTTCGCGACAGCTAGTCAAGACCTTTTCATAGAATTGCTTTCAGACCACTGGTGCCTTTGTCGGCCCCTCTTATGGTTTCGAGTTGCGTCGGCTCTAGTCTCTTCTTGTCGGGAGCGACCATTGCCACGTTGCTGTTGAGCACTTGTATCAAGTGGTGCATGAGTGCTCGAAGGTCATCCTCGCCCTTGTCCAGGACCTTGCGCACTTCCGCGCTGGCCTTCATAGCTTTGTCATACTCATCCCGAGCCTTGGTAAGAAGGGGAACGTGTTCAATGAAAGCGGTGGCGTTCCGGGTAAACTCGGTTACGGCTTCCGTGTATGCCGCCATGCTTACTGGCGTCGATGGTAGGGCTTCGGCAAAAACCCTCTGCGGACCGACTTGCTCCGAAAGGTTATCGAGGTAAA
>Ga0210408_10000065_pt1 | contig 164340 bp, 149 predicted proteins | sample IncBWH4MmetaG_FD_155471 | JGI IMG/M metagenome (GOLD analysis project Ga0210408, IMG submission 155471) | Forest soil microbial communities from Barre Woods Harvard Forest LTER site, Petersham, Massachusetts, United States - Inc-BW-H-4-M | ecosystem: Environmental > Terrestrial > Soil >... | reverse complement strand
TCTCCAAACAGCTTCGCAGTGATTTGAGCCGGTGAAGGCGTAAGAAAGACGGCGTTCGCGGTAAGCTAGAGTGAATAAACTGGTGCGCCCTGAGAGATTCGAACTCCCGACCTTCTGGTTCGTAGCCAGACGCTCTATCCAACTGAGCTAAGGGCGCGAAAATACTAAGGTTTCTGCACTGCGGATTCTGCAAGCCTTCCAACCGCTTGACTCAAACCAATGCGGCTGGAGTCAATTCGGTCGCAATACATCGTAAGTGAATGCCGAGCGTGGCGTCAAACGGATCGCGGCATGTAGCGGGCTTCGAGCATCACAATTTGTCGATATCTCGTCATCGTTGACGATAATTGAGTCGCAAGTATTGCACGGGCGCTGTAACAGTATTTTCATCTTGCAGGAGCAGGCTCATGCGATTCCGAGAGGTGTAGCATCTTAGGAGATCAATTAGGAGAGCATGTGATGACTGACGTGGCCTCCGCCGATTCCGTGACAACTAAAGCTTCCAACCAGACGCTTACACCCGACGAACTGCGAAAGATCAATGCCTACTGGCGTGCCGCAAACTATCTTTCGGTGGGCCAGATTTATCTTTATGCTAATCCGCTTTTGCGCGAGCCGTTGAAAATTACACACGTGAAGCCCCGATTGCTCGGACATTGGGGCACCACCCCAGGACTCAACTTCGTTTACGTCCATTTAAATCGGCTCATCCAAAAATACGATCTGAATGTGATTAACATCACGGGGCCAGGTCACGGGGGGCCTGGAATTGTGGCCAACACCTATCTGGAGGGAACTTACAGCGAGCTTTACTCTGACATCCAACAGAACGAGAAAGGCATGCGGAAGTTGTTCAAGCAGTTCTCCTTTCCCGGAGGAATTCCTAGCCATGCTGCTCCGGAAACTCCCGGTTCAATCAACGAGGGCGGAGAACTCGGTTACTCCCTCGCTCATGCGTACGGAGCCGTGTTTGACAATGCGGACCTGCTGGCCTGCTGCGTAGTCGGCGATGGTGAAGCAGAGACCGGTGCGTTGGCTACGAGCTGGCATTCCAACAAATTTCTCAACCCCGCGCGGGATGGCGCAGTGCTTCCGATTCTGCATTTGAACGGGTACAAGATCGCGAACCCCACCGTGCTCGGGCGTCTAGGTGATGAAGAACTCACGCAACTTTTTAATGGATACGGATACAAATCCTACTTCGTCGAAGGAGATGAGCCCGAGCCTATGCACCAACTCATGGCATCCACCCTGGAAACCATAATCGCGGAGATCAGGGGGATTCAGGACGATGCTCGCTCCAATGAATCCAGGAATCGTCCCATCTGGCCGATGATCATTCTGCGCACCCCGAAGGGCTGGACGGGCCCAAAATTCGTGGATGGCAAGCCGGTTGAGGGTACGTGGCGCGCTCACCAAGTACCAGTCGCAGACTTGGACACCAAGCCGGAGCACCTCAAGATCCTGGAAGATTGGATGAAAAGTTATCGGCCTCAGGAGCTTTTCGACGAAAGCGGCAAGTTTCATCGAGAGCTAGCTGATCTCGCACCAAAAGGCGACCGTCGGATGGGCGCCAATCCGCATGCAAACGGCGGCTTGTTACTCAAAAATCTGCTCATGCCGGATTTTTGTGACTACGCCGTGAAGGTGCCCAAGCCGGGCACTCAGACCGGAGAAGCCACGAGGGTCCTCGGCACTTTCTTGCGCGACGTCATGAAGTTGAATATGGATTCCAAGAACTTTCGGGTATTCGGTCCGGATGAAACTGCTTCGAATCGCCTGGATGCTTTGTACGAGGTCACAGACAAAATCTTCATGGAGCCTCTCCTGCCTACCGACGAGCATGAATCCGCTACCGGACGAGTCATGGAGATACTGAGCGAGCACATGTGTCAAGGCTGGCTCGAGGGCTACTTGCTTACGGGTCGTCACGGCTTTTTTTCGTGTTACGAAGCGTTCATCCATATTGTTGACTCCATGTTCAACCAGCACGCGAAGTGGCTGGAGGCGACTCGTGATATCTCGTGGCGTCGACCGATTGCGTCTCTGAACTATCTTTTGACATCGCACGTCTGGCGCCAGGACCACAACGGCTTCAGTCACCAGGATCCCGGCTTCATCGATTTCGTTATGAATAAGAAAGCGGATATTGTGCGGGTTTATCTTCCGCCCGACGCCAATACCCTGCTTTCTGTCGCCGACCACTGCCTGCGCAGCCGCGACTACATCAATGTGATTGTCGCTGGGAAGCAGCCAGCTCTCCAATGGCTCGACATGGATGCCGCAATTGAGCACTGCGCAAACGGAGTCGGAATCTGGTCGTGGGCGAGCACTGATCAGAACTGCGAGCCCGACGTGGTGATGGCCTGCGCCGGCGACGTCCCCACTCTCGAAACTCTGGCTGCCGTCGACCTGCTCCGGCAGAATTTCGTCGATATAAAAATCCGGGTCGTGAACGTGGTAGATCTGATGACGCTGCATCCCCCCTCGGAACATCCCCATGGAATCTCTGACCGCGATTTTGATTCAATGTTCACCACCGACAAGCCTGTAATCTTCGCCTACCATGGTTATCCCTGGCTGATTCATCGGCTCACCTATAGACGCCAGAATCATGACAGCTTCCACGTCCGGGGTTACAAAGAAGAGGGCACGACGACAACGCCTTTCGACATGACGGTCCTGAACGACCTTGACCGTTTTCATCTCGCGGGCGATGTCGTGGACCGTGTGCCTCGGCTTCAGCGCATGGGGGCGCATTTCAAGCAGTCTCTACGCAACAGACTCGTGGAGCACAACCAATATATCCGGCAGCATGGGGATGACATGCCAGAAGTGCGCGACTGGACTTGGCCTTATTGACGCATGAAGATTCTCGTGCTGAATTCGGGATCCAGTAGCCAGAAAAGCTGCCTATACGAGATCGGCGACGTTTTGCCGGATGATCCGCCGGGTTGCCTTTGGCAGGCGAAGATCGAATGGGAGAGCGAGTCCGCACAAGCGGAGATCAAGAATCAGCGCGGATTCGCCAGAAAAGACCGCATTCAGGTTTCCTCTCGTGCCCAAGCCATCGAGCATTTGCTGGATACTTTGTGGAAGGGTGAAGCGAGCGCCGTACGATCGCCCTCGGAGATTGACGTCGTCGGACACCGGGTGGTGCACGGTGGTCCAGAATTTGAGGACCCGGTTGTCATCACGGCGGAAGTAAAATCGGCGATCGCGAGTGTTTCTGCCTTTGCTCCTCTGCATAATCGTGCAGAACTGGAGGGCATGGAGACAATCGAGAAACTGCTCGGAGGTGTGTGTCAAATCGCAGTTTTCGACACTGGTTTTCACAAGACCATGCCGTTGCCTGCGGCGGTGTACCCGGGACCCTACGAATGGTTTGAAGCGGGAATCCGACGCTACGGTTTTCATGGCATCAATCACAAGTATTGTGCTCGGCGTGCAGCGCATCTGTTGGGCAGACACTTGAATTCGTTGAGGCTTGTGACTTGTCATCTGGGAAACGGTTGTTCTCTGGCGGCCATCCGCAACGGAAAGAGTGTAGACACCACGATGGGATTTACGCCGCTAGAAGGTTTGATGATGGGCACTCGTTCCGGCTCGGTCGATCCCGGGATTCTCACCTACCTGGTGCGCCAAAGTCAGCAGACCGGGGAAGAGCTCGACGAACTGCTCAATGAACACTCGGGTTTGTTGGGGATCTCGGGGTTGTCAGGAGACATGCGTGAAATCTTGGCCGCCGTAAGAAATGGGCACGAACGGGCAAAGCTTGCCTTCGACATCTACGTCCACCGTTTGCGCTCAGGTATCGGCGCCATGATCGCGGTGCTGGGTGGAATTGACGCCTTGGTTTTTACTGCGGGAGTTGGAGAGAATTCGCCAGACGTGCGGGCCGCCGCTTGCGAGAATCTGCAGTATGTCGGCCTGAAACTTGATCCGAAGAAGAATGCAGAGTCGCCCCCGGACCAGGAGATCTCCGCTACAGATTCGCTGATTCGCGTGGTCATCATTCGGGCTGAAGAAGACTGGGAGATTGCCCAGAATTGCTGGGAACTAGTAAGCAAGAACCAGGCTTTGCGGCGGGAGCAGCATACCTAGCCCGCCGCTGACTTGAAGAATGCTCGGCCGGCTCCTCTGCTTTTTCCCTGATTAACTTACGTCAAAGGATGGGGCGCTACCGAATCGTGTCCTCGCACGTCTGCTCAAAGGAAACAGTTTGCTATATTGATGCGCCCGAGGAGAGAGAGCTTGATGATTCGAGTGGTTAAGAAGATTTCTGCAATGATTTTCTGTTGCGCGCTTCTCGCGGCCCCCGCATTCGCGCAAGAAACGAGCCCAGGTTCGATCCCGAGCCCACCAGCATTCACCGTTCCGGCCGGAGCCGCGGCGCAACCACTAAACGTCAAGGCTGCAGTGGACGCTTATCTGGCCACGGTGCCGGCGGATAAACGCGCCCATTCGGACGCCTACTTTGAGGGCGGGTACTGGCTCCTCCTGTGGGATTTCGTGGTGGCGGCGCTGGTGATGTGGTTGATGCTGCATTTTCGATGGTCGGCGCGGATGCGCGACCTCGCCGAGCGCATTACTCGCTTCCGTCCTCTGCAAACCGTCATCTACGGCGTGCAGTTCATCCTTGCTCTTACGGTGACTACGTTTCCCTGGACAATGTACGAAAGCTATTTCCGCGAGCATAAATATGGGCTGTTGAATCAGACCTTCGGGCCGTGGCTTCAGGACCAGGTAATCACGTTAGCGGTAAACGCCGTGCTGGGAGCTCTCTTCCTCCTGCTCCTTTTTGGCGTGATACACCGCACCGGAAAAAACTGGTGGGTTTGGGGATCAGTGATTTCCGTGATTTTTCTGGCCTTCGTTTTCCTGATCTCACCGGTTTTCATTTTCCCGTTGTTCAACAAATACACCAAACTCGGAGATCCACGGATCAAGGATCCGATTCTCAGCATGGCGCGGGCCAACGGCATTCCGGCCACCGACGTTTACGAATTTGATGCTTCGCGGCAGTCGGACCGGGTAAGCGCCAACGTGAGCGGCTTTGCGGGAACTACTCGTATCTCGCTCAACGACAACTTACTGAAGCGGTGCACGCTGCCAGAAATCGAGACCACCATGGGACACGAGATGGGTCACTATGTCCTGAACCATCAGTACAAGGGGCTGGTCTTCCTTGCCGTGGTGTTAGTGATTGGTTTCGCGTTCTTGAACTGGGCGATGAACTTCGGTCTGGCTCGTTGGGGGCAGGATTGGGGAGTGCGTGGGATCACCGATGTCGCGGTTATCCCACTAGGGGTGGTGATCCTATCGTTCTACCTCCTTGTCATGACTCCCGTGACCAACACAATCACTCGCACCATGGAGTACGAAGCTGACATGTACGGCCTGAATGCAGCGCAGCAACCGGACGGCGAGGCGCAAATCGATTTAAAACTGGGCGAATACCGCAAGCTGGATCCGGGGCCGGTGGAGGAGTTCATCTTCTTCGACCATCCCAGCGGACGCACGCGAATTACGGCCGCCATGCGCTGGAAGGCGGAGCATCTGCAGCCGGCGCAGGGCGGATCAGTCAAGTAGTTGCAACGAAGAAAACGCTCGGGCGGAAGAAGTGAACTGCTTCAAGGAGGCACTCTCGCGTTGTTTTCAACAGCTGGTTCGGTATGGTTCGTGCCTCGCAAATGCCAAAGTAAATCTTTCCCAAAGTGGGGCAATTCCTACTCGCGAACAATTTGCTCGGCGCTTTTATTTTCAACGGTTTAGCATTGGCCCCGGGGGTGCTATGTGAGGAGCAGACGAAGTGGCGCGCAACGGGGCGCTCCAGAGAATAAACTTCGGCCAGAGGTTTTCTTGGGCGCCCCTTGCATTTTGACGCCTTTCATTTGTAAGACGTTCATTGCTGATTCTCCTGCCCTCTCCTTAATCCTCTGATGTAGGCCTCCCGAACACATCTTTACGAAGAAGATCAAGCCAAGGCAAGCCGCTCCCGCAAATCAACCCCCGCGTTTCGCAGTAGGGCTGCAATCACTGGTTCCTTGAAACGCGAAGCGTCGAACTCCAGGCGGACGATTTGTGCTTTGGGATCGAATGTTATGCGTCGGACCCCGTAAACTTCGCGTACCTCGTCGAGGGCACGCATCGTTGCTTCGCGGAGGGGAGCGCCGTAGCGGTATGCGACTTCCAAAAAAGTCATCGAAGGCAGCCTCTCTCACTCGGAAAACTCAGATTGCTCCAATTCGCAGCGGAGTGAATCCAATATAGAGCAGCACCTCCTCGGAGTACAAACGCAGATGCGGCCAGCATGCCAGCAGGAAGCGTAAGCTCTCAAAGAAGACAGAGAATGCCGATGTCCAGCAATCGCGCGAGTTTGATCGAAATGCGCCCCAAGGACCCGGTTTGTGGGATGGCCGTCGATCCCTCAACGGCCAAGTACAAATTTGAACAGTCGGGAACCAACTACTACTTCTGCTGCGAGCGTTGTCGGGAAAAATTCAAATCTGAACCGGACAAATTTCTGAGTCGATCATCGCCAATAAATTCGCCTGGAATCGTCACATTGGGCGTCGCCGGAAGACAATCAATCACTTCCGGACCTGAGGACGAGACCAAGCGAAACGCTACTGAGAACTACGTCTGCCCCATGTGCCCCGAGGTTCGGGAGACAAGGCCCGGATCATGCCCAAGTTGCGGAATGGCTCTCGAACCCGAGATGCCGGTGGTAACGACCCGGGTTGAATATACCTGCCCCATGCATCCCGAGATCGTCCGGCCACAACCGGGAAGCTGTCCGATCTGTGGAATGGCGCTAGAGCCTCGGACGGTAACTGCGCGAGAAGAGGAAAACCCTGAGCTGCGGGATATGACCCGCCGTTTCTGGGTAGGTGTGCTGCTGACGGTGCCTTTGCTGGGAATCGCTATGGCAGACATGCTGCCCAGTATGCCCGTGCAACGCGCGCTTCCTAATGGGTGGCTACCATGGATCGAACTGGCGCTGGCCACCCCAGCGGTGCTGTGGGCCGGTTGGCCTTTCTTTCAACGGTTTTGGACATCCTTGATAAACCGCAGCCCGAACATGTTCACTCTGATTGGAATGGGTACTGGAGTGGCGTACCTGTATAGCCTGGTAGCCACTTTGTTTCCGCGCATCTTCCCACCGTCGTTGCGGGGAATGGATGGTTACCCGGATGTCTACTTCGAGGCGGCCGCTGCCATCACCACGCTGGTTTTGCTCGGGCAGGTGCTGGAGTTGCGGGCTCGCGGCCGAACCGGCGCCGCCATCCGCGCCTTGCTCGACTTAAGTCCAAAGACGGCCCGCATTTTGCGCGACAACAAAGAAGAAGATGTTCCTCTGGAGGGCGTGCAGCCCGGGGACCGTTTGCGCGTGCGACCCGGCGAGAAGATTCCAGTCGATGGCGTGGTGCTCGAAGGGACGAGTTCGGTTGACGAGGCGATGATCACCGGCGAATCGATGCCGGTTACAAAAACTCCGGGCAGCCGGGTAATCGGGGCTACGGTGAACCAGACCGGATCGTTCGTAATGCGTGCTGAACGCGTGGGCAGCGAGACTTTGCTGGCTCAGATCGTTCAATTGGTCAGCCAAGCGCAACGCAGTCGCGCTCCTATTCAGCGGCTGGCGGATCGAGTGTCAGGATGGTTCGTTCCCGCGGTCATCGCTGTTGCGGTTGTTACGTTTATTGTCTGGAACTTCTTCGGACCGGAGCCGCGCCTCGCACATGCGCTAGTGAATGCCGTAGCGGTGCTGATCATCGCCTGTCCGTGTGCTTTGGGATTGGCTACCCCCATCGCCGTTATGGTGGGCACCGGGCGAGGTGCTCACGCCGGTGTCCTGATCAAGAACGCTGAAGCCCTTGAAATCTTGGAAAAACTAGACACGCTGGTTATCGACAAGACCGGCACGCTGACTGAGGGAAAACCGCGAGTTGTCGGGGTATTTACGGAGAAGGGAATTGAGCAGTCCGAATTATTACGCATGGCTGCCAGTTTGGAGCAATCGAGCGAGCACCCGCTTGGCACTGCGGTGGTTACGGCAGCCCGCGAGCGCGGAGTTGATTTGTCGCCAGCGCAAGACTTCGAATCCTTGACCGGTAAAGGCATAGTCGGCAAAGTGAACGGGCATGCTGTGGCCGTTGGCAATGAAGGATTGCTCCGCGAACGCGGAATCCGTGTCGACAATTCGCCGGAAGCAGCGGCGGTCGCGGGCGTCGGTGGGAGCACAATAGTTTTCGTTGCTGTCGACGGACGGCTGGCGGGATCGATCGCCATTGCCGATCCCATCAAGAGTTCCACGCCTGACGCAATCCGCGAGTTGAAAGCGCAGGGCATTCGCCTGGTGATGCTCACCGGTGACTACCGGGCCACGGCGGAAGATATAGCGCGCAGGCTGGGCATCGACACGTTCGAGGCGGAGGTCTTGCCGGAAAGAAAGTCCGAAGTCGTACGTAGCTTGCAGAAGGAAGGGCGCGTGGTAGCAATGGCGGGCGATGGCATTAACGACGCTCCCGCGCTGGCCCAGGCCGATGTGGGCATTGCCATGGGCACGGGAACCGACGTCGCCATCGAAAGCGGGAGTGTCACCCTGGTAAAAGGCGACCTGGCCGGCATCGTCCGTGCCCATAAGCTGAGCCAGGCGACCATGTGGAACATCCGCCAGAACCTGTTCTTTGCATTTATTTACAATCTGCTGGGTGTGCCGATCGCGGCGGGAGTTCTGTATCCTTTCTTTGGCATCCTGCTAAGCCCGATCCTGGCAGCTGCTGCCATGAGCTTCAGTTCAGTGTCGGTGATTTCGAATTCCCTGCGTCTGCGGAATGTGAAACTGTAGAGACACAACTAAAGCTTACCTCTGAGCGAACCCACATCTATGGCTGAATGACCCGACAGTGCTCCCTGATCTTGAGGCAGGTCAGAACTCAAGGCGCGCCTGAAACGCGATCATGCGCGGACTGCTATCGCCACCCAAACCGACGCCCAGCAAGCCAGTCGGTGGAGAGGTTGTGTACGTAAGGGCTCCAAAGCCAGTCTGCGTGGAGTGCTTTCCAGGAATCCCGGCCAGCACCATGCTGGGAAGCCCAAAGTTCGGATGATTGAAGACATTGAAAAGCTGGGCGTCTACCCTGAGCTTTACACGCTCGGTCAACGGGAACCACTTCGTAAGATAGAAGTCACTCCAGAAGAAATCGGGACCGCGCAGGGCATTGCGCCCAAGGTTTCCGAATTGGCAATGCTGTGGGTTGTCGCCGCCATTGCACCGGCCAGTACTCGGATCAACGACCGATACAAAGGCATCCGGATTGAGCCATTGGATTGTCCCCGGTTGCGTTACGCCAGGGATGACATGATGCGCATACAGCGGAACGCCGGGAAGGGCACTGGCGAACTGCGGTCCACTCCCCTGCACAATGCCGTTTCCGTTCGCTGAATAGGGCGTGCTCAGCACGGAGAACGGAACTCCACTATGCCAAAACATGGTTCCGGAAATCTGCCAACCGTTGAGTGCCCACGCCAGTTGCTGATTCCGAATTTTGATCGGCAATTGATACAAATACTGCCCATTGAGATTGTGCCGGATGTCGTAGTCGCATGGGCCGTAATCGCGGGCGAGTTCTCCCGGCAGAGGGGAAAGGATCCCTCCCGCGGAAAACTGAAGGAATCCCCCGTTCGAAACTGTATCCATGCAGCGGCTCCAGGCGTAGTTGATCTGTCCTTGCAGACCATGTCCGAGCCGCTTTGTCGCCTTCAGTTGAAGTCCGTTGTAGTGACTGTTCTCGCCAGTGGAAAACTGCGTCACCGCGCCGAATCGTTGGTCGGAAGGTTGCTCATAGGGAAATGGCGTAAAACAGCCTTGACAAACAGTTTGGTAGCCGTTCACTTGAGTGAGGTAAGGTTGATTCACTGCGCGAGTGCCGACGTATTGCACTTGCGCGCTGGCACTCGTCCCGAGTTGATGTTCAATGCCCAGGCTCCACTCCATGAAGTAAGGCGCATGTAATTTGCCATCCGGTGCTGCGGTTATCGCGACTGGTGGAAGGCAAGTCGCGGGATTCGCCTGCAGAGACGCACACGAAAGCTGGCCCTGAGGGAAGCCCAAACTAAATCTCTGATTTGCCGCCACGGTTGCGTCGACTGCGCTGTCAAGTACTCCTGGCGCAATGGCTGTGCCGCCGACGGTGCCGAGCAAACCTCCTTGAAAGGTCTTAACATATGGTGGATTGGTGCCGATCAGGTCGGCAATACTGCCCGGCAAGATATCGCTGAAAATACCGAAGCCAGTTCGCAGCACGGATTTCGGTTCAAACTGCCACGCGATGGCCGTCCTCGGTTGCAGGATGGCGATGGGCGAGGATGCGAAGAGATTGCCTAGATGAGTTTGAATGGCAGCGTTCAGTGGCTGATTGACATCGTGCGAGATGGAACTGAAAGAGCCGCGAAGACGGGCGATTTGATCATGAGGATTTAAGGGATTGGAGTTGAAGGTGTCGCGCAGACCGAATGTCCAGGTGAGGGTCCGTGACACTTTCCAGGTGTCCTGAGTATAGAGATCGAGATTGAGGAAGCGAAATGGTTCGTTTGCTGTCAGTGGAAATGTCCTGGTTGCGGTGGAAGCCACTCCGTAAATGAACTGCGGCAGAGACGTGTATGCCACGGTAGGAACAGTTCCTTGTCCGAAGTCGTAGTCGTTCAGGCGAAAGATTCGAGTGTTCGTGCCAAACCGTAATTCGTGGCCAGCATGGCTCCAAGCGAGGTTGTCATTAATGAAGAAGCGAGAAACTCGCCTGCCTTGTACCCAGGTATTGTCGAGCCCGCCAACCGTAGTGAATGGTGCATTCGCACCGCTGCCCTGCAACACGATCGGAAATGCCGAGAGCGTCTTCGGAAAATCGCGTGGTCCAAATAAGCTCTCATACCAGGAGAAGGCGGGATTGAAATAGTTCACCAGATTTTGTGAAACGACGTGGGTGTAGCCGGCTGCAAACGAGTAAAGAGGTTGAGGCGACACCGCATCAAACAAAGAGTTGATTGGGTCAGTGTAAGCAGCTTGCACACCAGTGTCAGCCTGGAAACGAAACCAAGTGGTATCTTTCTGGTTGATGTTGTAATCGAGCCGCAGAGTTTGTACTTGCTCGTGGTCATCGCTGGAGTGCGACACGCTTTGGCGGTTCGCGCAACCGTTCCCATTCGATGGATTGCCGGAGGCCGAACCGCTGTCGGAATTGAAAGGACAACCGAGTACAGCGAGTGGGGTACCGTTGCTATTGCGGTACAAGGAAAACATCCTTTGGTAGAACGGTACAAGTTGCGGTGCTGCCGGATAGCTTGATCCAGATACGGAGTCCGTTCCGCCTAAAGGAAGTTGTTGCAGCACGTATTGTTGGAACGCCGCACTCGGAACTGTCGTGGGTGTGACGATAGGGAGTGCGATCCGAACCCACTCGCTGTCGAAGAAAAAGAAGAGCTTGTTATGCACAATCGGCCCACCCAAACTTCCTCCAAAGTGGTTTACGGTCGATCCGGGCTTGTGGTTTCCCGCCGTCGCATTGGTAAAGTAGTCCGCCGCATTGAGTAGCGAACCATTCCACAGTTCATAGAGATTCCCGTGAAATTGATTCGAGCCAGACTTGGTGACGTAGTTGACCTGGGATGCTCCGTACCGTCCTTGGTCCACGGAATAGGAAAGAGTGTTGACGGTGACTTCCGCGATCGAATTCAATCCCAGCACGAGGTTGGTTGAGAGGCCACTGTTGAGATTGGTCAGCGGGTCGTTCGTTTCCAGCCCGTCAACGATATAGCCGTTTGAGAGGGCGGGTAGGCCGTTGAATTCCACATTGCCATACCCGTTTGTGCCGCCAACGAAATCGTTGCCGCTACCCGCCGTGTTGATGAGGGCGCCTGGAGCAAACTGTAAAGGATAGGTGAGATCACCACCTGGATTTGGCAGGTCTTCAAGCGCAGGCGCATCCAAAGTAGTGGACGTATTGGCGTCTGCCGGATTGAGGAGTGGGGTCTCGCTGCTTACTTCGACGGTCTCATTTAATCGCGCTACTTTAAGTGTGAAATCCACGGTCTGCTTCTGGCCCAGGCCCGAAACGACATTGTCATTTTGCTTTGGCTCGAAGCCCTGTGCTTCCACCTTGACTGAGTAAGTGCCCGGCTTTAACTGCGGAAAGTTGAACCGGCCGCCTTCATCAGTATTGGCGGTACGCCTCAGTCCAGTCTCAGGATTGGCGATAGTAACCGTGGCTCCTGGCACGACCGCATTCGACGTATCCCGAACTTGGCCAAGGATGGCACTTGTGGTTTCCCCTTGCGCCAGAGCCTCCGTCAAAAGAAGACACGCGACACTCAACAAAAGAAGAGCAAAGGCAACTAGCCGCGACATGTCTTCCCACCGCCCCAAGGCACGCTCCCCACCGGTTAATATTAATCAGAGATGATGCCCACTAGTTAACCATAGTTAACCAAAGCAGACAAGCGAAAAAGTGGAGGAAAGCGAGAGGGCACAGGGTAGAGTCTTGCGTAGGAGACCAGCAAGTCGCAGTCTGCTAGGAACTTGTGAGCGTGAGGGGGCATCGTGGCGGAAATAGATAATCGGCACTTTGAAGGGCAAGTCGAGTCTTTGAGTTATTTGTTGCTGTCCATTGCCGTGAATAGGCTGTTCAGCGATTCTGCCAGAGTTGGGTGAGCGAAGCGATCGCCTCCATGTTGCCGACGCTCTGGGATCTGATATGTGCGATCAGAATTCGTACCGCAACGCGAATTGCATAACGCGCGGCTGGGTAAGCAGACTGGTGTAAGCTCCAAAACTGTTCGGCGACTGCGTAAGCGAAGTCAGCAGAGACGATCCCACACCCTGGGCGTTGAAGCGCGTGAGGTTCGGCACGTTAAACACCTCCCACCGGAATTGCAGACTGTGACTTTCCCGGTAGGGCATGATCCAACGCTTGCCTAAGCTCATGTCCCAACCCGCGAAGCCGTCTCCACGCAGAACGTTGCGCGAGCCGACTCCCCCTGGAAGAGGCAGGGTGAAGTCGCCCTGTGCTGCGGCGGGATCCGCGAAAACATTGACGCTTCCATTTCCCTTGAACGTGCCAGTCCTCGGTCTTGTGGTCATCTGGGTGATCGCGGTCAGGAACCAGTCTGTGGGCCAGCGCTGTCCGCCGTCCACACTGAAGGGGAATCCGCTGGTCCAGCGGGCCAGGCCGGAAAGCTGCCAGCCACCGATGAAAGCGTCTAACACCCCACTTGCGTTGCCCCCCAGGGCACGCCCTTTCCCAACCGGCAGATCGACAATCCAGTCGAGGTTGATCTGGTGGGTGAGATCGAAATCGGAGGGCGCACGCGCCAGGTTCGGAGAAAAAGCATTTGCCAGGCGGCTTCCGACCAGCCCGATGTTTTGATAACCATAGACAGAAAATCCAACGCGTGACGCCGCAGACGTAATATCGAGTGACTTCGAGTACGTGTAGTTCAGATCAAACTGAACTCCGTGACTGAACTGCTTCCTCAGGTTCGCCTGCAGCGCGTGGTAACTGGAACTGCCAATCGAACTCCATCCGTACATGGAGATGGCCTGGTTGTTCAAGAACTGGCCGGAGTTATTGCCCAGCAAGCCCGGCGGCCCATTGAAGTAATAGGATCCCGAGCCGATGTTGTCGCCCAGCCCGCCGTACAAATCGATATCTGCTAGTCCGACGATCTCGTCACCGATGACGGAAAGGGCGGGGTTGTAATAGAGGTTAAAGACTTCCTGAATCAGCCCATCTCTAGGATTGGTCGCGGTGTTCACGAATCCTGTGCTCAGGGTGTCCGTATACTGAGTGGCTCCCTTTCGAAGCGGTGGCAACATATCGATCCAGTATTGGGCCGTGGGACCAAGCATCTTGGCGGTAACGCTGCCGATTTGGGCAGTCGTAGGGAAGCCCTGATAATAGTTAGTTGGCGCCCCACCATTGTTGGCTAATGCAAAGGACCTTGCCAGATTGGACAAGGCCGATGCGGCCGTATAGTAGTCAATCCCCGTCTTCGGATCCACGATATCGAGCGGCTGCGTCAGGTCGCGCTGCGTAAGCAGATCGCGCCCGAAACGCCCGACGTATGAAACTTGCAGCGAGAATCGCTTGGGTAGCTCGCGTCCGATGGAAAAATCCGCAGTATATGCGTGCGGGGTCTTGAGCGTATTGTCAGTTCCCCACAAATTGGCCTGGGCGCTGACCGTGGGTATCTGGGGAAAGCCCTTCGGCGGCGGCGGCAGGAGGAATTGAGTCGGAGTGGGCGTCTGCAGGTTTTGCGTGGGAATATCGTGGATGCCTGTGATTCGCGGCAAAACCTCCGCGCTGGTGACACCGACCGTGCAGCAAGTGTTTTGAATGGTTGTGGACAAACCGGCGGCGCCGATCTGGTCGAAGCTGTTCAGGAGTGCGAATCCTGCCCGGTCGTAAACTCGACTGAACCCCGCGCGGATGACGGTCTTGTCGTTGTCGCCAAAAAACTTCTTGAAAGGCCCTTCCCTGAAGCGCGGCGAGTAGGCTATCGAGACTCGCGGCGACCAATCCGTCTTTTCGAGCGAATAGAAACCCGGGCCGTTGTTTGCCGGACCTGCCAAATTGAACTTAATCGAATCCTCCGCTCCATAGCCTATGCCTTGCCTCATATTGGCTACGTTCCGATTGAACTGAGTTCCCAGGCCGACGGTCGGAGCTGTCTGGAAACCGTTTGTTTCCCAGGGCGCAGGAAAGAACGACCAGCGCACTCCATAGGTCAGGGTGAGGTTGGGTTTGATGCGCCAGGTGTCCTGCCCATAAAACTCATACCAGTCGAGGCCATAGTTTCGCTTGACGGGCGCACCCTGCGGCTGCACATTGCCGTTTTTGTCCAAGTTGTAATTGGCGACGACGTCCGAGATCATCCCAAACAAGGCCAGCAGGGGCCGATCGTACTGCGTAGCAGTCTGAGGTTCAGGCCCGCTAATCCCTGGGTGAGCGTTGGGGTTGGTGTTGGTCGGATCCAGCGTGCTTGTGGTGCCTGCGAAGCCTATCGGAGAAGTCCAGTTGGTTGTTCCAAGTCCCAAAGTGTTGGAGTGCAGAAAACTTGTCCGGGGATCTCGAGCGATTCCGATCGCCGTTCCGAACTGGAAGGTATGCGTCTTCTTGGTCCACGAAATATCATCCACTAAGTTGTGCAGTGGCACTTGGAAATTATGGCTGTAGGTGATGCCTTGATCTAAACCCAAAAAAGTATTCCACTGCTGGTCGGTGTTGCCCACGATTCCAAAGCTCTGGCGCGTGAATCCCCAATGAAAGGAATTTGTGAGAGTGGGACTGAGAACCGCGATGTAGCCGAAGACAAAGCCTTTGCTGTGATCGACAGTGGTTTGCTCAGGAGCATCGCCCGGCAAAAAGGGAGCCCCTGGGTTGCGTAAGTCCTGCAGCGCGCCGCGCCAAAACAGTGTGTGCTTGCCGTTTGCGGTGAGATGGTAGTCCAAGCGCGCAATGAAAACATCGTTGTCCAGGCTGGTGGGGGCGCGGAAAACGTAACCGGCATAGTTCAAACCGTCTCCCGCGGAAGGATCGTTGGTCACCGTCTGGCCGGTGCAGAAGGTCTGGTCGAGGTAACCAGTGTGGTTTGCGTTGAGCATTGCCTGATCAATGCCGATATGACGGGGATCCAGTAGCTTGAGCTGCCCGGAGTCCCATCTTGTGATCCCGGTGTTGCCCGCGTTCACATACTGAAAGATACCCTGGCAAAGAGATGGCGTAGGAATAACGCGTTCCGCGCGCTGCTGCTCACGCTCACGGGTCCCCTCATAGTTGGTGAAGAAAAACAATCGATCTTTCTGAACCGGCCCGCCAACCGCCACCCCAAAAATATTGCGGTTTAACGACAGAGGCTTATTCGGCAAACCTATGTTCAGCTCGGACTGCTTCACGAGGTAGTCGTTCGCGCTCGTGATCGTATTGCGCAAGTATTCATAAGCCGAGCCGTGAAAGGCATTCGTGCCGCTCTTGGTCACCAGCGCGACTTGTGCGCCGGAGCCCTGCCCCTGGTCTGCCCCATAATTAGTAGTGGTTACGCGGAATTCCTGAACAGAATCCTGGGTTACCGGCAACACCGACGTAAACGCATATCCATTCGACTGATCGTTTACGTCAACCCCATCGAGCGTGATGTTACTCTGATCGCTCCGCGCTCCATTCACCGCTCCATTGCGAGTGTCCTGGTCCTTGTCTCCGATACGATTGCCCGTGTAGGCCACTCCCGCCTGCAGACTCAGCAAGTCGGGAACATTTCGTCCCTCCAGCGGAATCTGCCGCACTAGTCTTTCATCAAAGGAATTGCCCAGCGACGCGTCCACCATGTCGATGGCTGGGGCCTCGGATGTGACGGTTACGACTTCAGCTGCCGCGCCAACTTTGAGCTGAACATTGGCGGTAGCCGGTGTATTCACCAGCAGGACCACTTCCTTCTGTTCATAGCTGCGAAACCCGGCTGCTTTTACGGTGAGTGTGTAGGTGCCGGGAGGGATAAGAAGGAACTGGTATTCTCCCTGGTCCCCGGTCGCCGCGGTCCGTTGCGTCTTGGATTCGGCATTCGCAAGCACAACGCTGGCACCAACGACGGCGGCCCCGTTGGGATCAGTCACGGTGCCGCGGACCGAAGTGGTGGCCTGCCCGTTGGCGACGCCACTCCCGAGCAAGCACCCAAGTAGCGTCAAGGCTGGAATCAGAGAGATGGGCGAGCGCTTTGAGGAACGCGAACGAAATACCACAGCTAGACGGGCCAAGGAGTTAGATCGAGGCATATGTTCCCCTCCCGAACAGCGATTGGTTATTGGTGAGACTTCGCCGAGAATATGCCATGTACACCTCGGGGTACATGCTTGTCAAGCCACGAATCGGCGACAGCGCAAACCCGTCTGCTGGAGCTGGTGTTGATGTGCACGAAAAAATTTATCGCTCAGAAGCAAACGTAATCTGCAATAAAGGTGGTCGAGTGCTTAACTTACTCGTTGCTGTCCATCGCCATAAACAAGTTGTTCAGCGATTCCGCCAGAGTAGGGTGCGCGAAGACGCCATCGCGTAACGCGGTGTATGGAAGTTTGCCCATCATTGCAACCTCAAGAACAGCCATAACTTCGCCGCCTTCGAGGCCGAGAATCGCGGCCCCCAGGATCCGATTGGTTTCGGCATCAACTACGGCTTTCATGAAGCCGCGTGTCTCAGCTACTTCGAGGGCGCGAGCGACGGAAGTCATGGGCAGCTTCGCGACCCGAATGTTGCGGTTTTGGGCGCGGGCTTCAGTCTCCGTCAATCCAACCCGGCCCAACTGGGGATCGATAAAGAGAGTGTAGGGCACCACACGATTGGCAATCGAGGCTGTCTTCTTTTCGAGCAGATTGGCGCGGATGATACGAAAGTCGTCATAAGAGATATGAGTAAACGCCGGGCCACCCTTGATGTCACCGAGCGCGTAGACGCCAGCGGCCGTAGTTTCGAGACGATCATTGACTTGGATGAAGCCACGGTCGTTGGTTTGAATGCCAGCCGCCCCGAGATTCAGGGTGTCCGAGTTCGGCACCCGCCCTGTGGCAGCTAGCAGATGTGAACCCACCAGCGTGTTCGAATTGCCGTGACACTGAACTTCAAGGCGAATGCTGCCGTTTGACCGGCTGACACGAGTCGCTTTCGCCTGCAGCATGATCTCGACTCCGTCCTGCCGGAGGATTTTGGCAACTTCTTCGGCGATGTCGAGGTCCTCCTGAGTCAGCAGTTGGCCAGCGGACTGAATGATTGTGACGCGGCTGCCGAAGCGCCGAAAAAGCTGCCCGAACTCGAGAGCGATATAACCGCCCCCCAGGATCAACAGGTGATTGGGAAGAGAGTCGAGTTCCATGATGGAGGCATTGTCAAGGAACGGAATGCTTTCCAAGCCATTCAGCCTGGGGTGCGAAGCACGCGTGCCGGCATTAATAAAAATGTTCTTGGCGGAGATGACTCGCTGACTGCCATCTTTAGTTCTGACTTCAACCGACTTTGGAGCAGTAAAACGCGCCTCACCGAAGATCAACTCGAGGTTCGTGGCCTTCTCGATGCGCGACTGACTACCGTTTCGGAAGCTGTCCACCATCTTGCGTTTCCGTTCCCGGACTTTTGGCATATCGATACTGATGGGGCCAGTGTCCACACCGTAGTCGGCAGCGCGACGTGCGAGGTAGGCGACTCGGCCGCTTGCCACCATTGTTTTCGTAGGAGTGCATCCCTCATTGATGCAGGTTCCGCCGACGTGTTCGCGCTCGATTAGGGCGGTTCGCATGCCGGCTTGAGCAAGAGTCGTGGAGAGAGGTGTGCCAGCTTGCCCTGAGCCGATGATGATGGCATCGTATTGCTGCGAAATGGTCATAAGGGCGCTCTAAATGGAATGTGTGCCAGCCACGTGAGGCCGGGATTGCGAGCATAAATTGCTGGCTCAGAACCTGGAAACCAGAAATATTCCCAACCCAACTGCGACCAGATCCTCGGGGATGGCAATTGCAAAATCCGGAGCGCCAAGGGCTCGAACCAATCCGACGCGCGCCCGATAACCGCCGAACGTTCCTACAATTGCGCCAATCGCCCCAAACAGCGCTCCCAGCAAAGGGGACACACCTCCAATGGTGCCGAGGCAGGCACCCGAAAGCAATCCCATAACAATTCGGGCGGTTAGCGGGACGGCGGTGGTACGGGCGGGAGTGGCGGGGAGTTGGTCGGCTACAAATTCGACCAAGGCTCCAAGGGTCAGGATTGCGACGGCCCAAGTGGAGCCCATGAAAGCCAGGTGAGAGCCCGAAAGATTGATCCAACCCAGATGCACCGCCCAAGCCACAACGGCAGGGGCGGTCATGGATCGCAACCCGGCTACTATTCCAATAGAGAAGGCCAACAACAGCGTCAGTCCGGAATTCATGAAGCCTCCTCCATTAAGAGGGAAGACCCGCTCGCGATGCCTTCAGGTTGAAGTCGGAATCTGCTCCAACCGCTGGCGGAAGTACTCCTTCCAACTCTCCGGCAACACTTCAACTCGGAGCGCACGCTGCACCCAAGCCACATCGGCGTCGCTATATCTTTTCTCGGCATACAAGCGAGTGATTTCCGAGACTGGAACGCGGTTTGGGTCGCGGCTGATGAGCCTCATCTCATCGCCGCTGCCGACTTCTCCCTCGCGAGTCACGGCGAGGTAGAAACCTGTCCGGCGGCTTACGAAGAACCGCTTTACCATGTCGTCGGCTTCAAATCTGATCCCAAGTTTGTAGCAAGGAAGGCGAGGCTGGGTCACGACAACTTCTGCCGAACCGACAGAGAACTGATCGCCTAGATGGACTGACTCTTCGAGCAAGCGATCCAGTGTGAAGTTCTCTCCAAAGGTGCCCATCGGCAACTCTCGGCCTGGCAACTCTCTTTTCCAGTATTCGTAGTGTACGAGCGGGTAGCAGTAAACGGCCTTGTATTCGCCGCCGTGAACACTGAGATCGGCCTGGCGGTCACCGTCCAAATTGAGCTTGCGCAACGCCACGCGTCCCTGGACCGGTTGTTTGAAGATTCCGGTAGTCACACTTCTCCCGTGCCACGTCACTTCGCGGGGAAGCCCAGTGTTTACCGACAACAGCCTCATCTGTCACTGGTCCTCATCTGTCCGTTTCCTCAGGAGCGACTCATCGGGCAGTATAGCGGGTCACCGAGGCAAATAAAATCTCGGTCACCCGGCAGAGTTGGGGTTCGACGTTCTGAGGTGAGAGATGGGGGCCATGCTTTGGAATTACTATTGAGAGCTTCCCGCACTTAGAGTTCAACGAGTCTCATCTAACGCGGTAGCGAGACGAGAGGTGTAATTTGCTCAAAGCAATCCTGATCGGACTTCTGCTTTGCGGGCTCCTCGCTGCACAGACCAAACCGCCGGAGCGAAAGGTTGACCAAAACGTTATCACTTCCAGACGCGATCCCGAGGTGCGGATCCGGCTCCCGAAACCGGTGCAGTACGTCGGCGCTGACCGATGGGTACTCTATGGCATCGCAGATTGCGAACTACACGCCTTTGTCGAGGCAGATGAACAGAAAGAGGTTCACCGGCTGTATTGGGTGCAGTTTGAAGGCTACATTCCGGAGAAGCCAGAGTTGAAACACAAATATGATTCACCGCGGCACGCAAAGATCGGCGGCATGGATTTTTACGTGGATACGTGGGTACGCGCGAACGACGCCGAGATCGAACTGGGTTCAGACCGCGAGCATATCGAGACGCTCATTCGCGCGAAGGGATACAAGATGCCGGCAGGAATGATGTATGTGCGCCTCGTTCATCTGCTGGATGAACAGAAACGCAAAGAGTTGATGATCATCTATGGCGAAGATCTGGCCTCTGCGGGGCCCACTGTGGCCGAATTGCAGCCTGGAGGCAAAGCACACGACCGCTGGCCGGTGATCGACAAAGGCTTGATTGAAAGGGCCGAAAAGAAGATTGTCTTGACGGAAAAAGCTAGACCAACTTACTGATAGCGGCTCTGTGAGCTTTCGGGCTAGATAGCCGCTAAAAAGAACCCAACCACTTTACGGGAAGATGCGCCGCCAGGGCATTCGCCAGGCGTTCGTCAGCGGTAATCAGTTCTGTTTTAGACGTCAAAGCTAGGGCAACGTAGATACCGTCATATACGGTCCGATCGAACGTTGAGGCGATGGCAAACGCATCCTCAAGCAGAGTGAGGGAGGAAACGCTAGGAAAATTGCGATCACGCATGGCACGAACCGCAACCTCAGCCGAAGCCTGCGGCCATCTCCTCTGGCGGACCGCCTTCCACATGATGTTGGCAAATTCAACCCAGAACAAATCCGGCACCAGGAACCTCAGCTCGCCGGCAGCATAGCGCTTCAACAACTGCAAGGCTTGTTGGGTAAGAGTTTCGCCAGCCGCGGGAAGGAACCATTTAGCCGCGACGCTGGCATCAACCACCAAGGTGGTCACCGCGATCGGTCTTCCCGTTGCAGTTCCTCACTGGGTGAGAAGGGGCCGGCTGTGCGTGGGCGGTGGGAGCGCAAACGCCCGGCTCGCCGCAGGAATTGTCGTCTTGCTTTCCGCTCGTGCGCGGTCACAACATTTTCCTCGAGCAGCGACATCACCTCTGCAGCGATGGACTTGCGGTGCTGGCGAGCTCGTTCCCGGAGAGCCTCGTACAAGTCGTCTGGCACATTCTCGACATACAGTGTAGCCATAGGTATATCCTAGTCCGATTCTAGCACAATGCTAGAGTCACTTGAATCCATATTGCTCTTAATGGTCTACGGCACCAGTCTTACAATTGACACTATTCTCCCCGTGTTCAACAATTGATGCAGACATTCCAAAACAACCAGCGTACGGAGGCATATGGCGGACGAGGGCGCGGTGCATGTGGAGTCGGAAAGTAGTGCTGGGAAGTGGATTCTTTTATTACTTGCTGTTCTTTATGTAGCAGGCTCTGGCTACTTTCTTTTTGCCCTGCGGGGGCGGCTGGACAAGCAAAATAAGGACCTCATCGCCAGCAACAGCCAGATTCTCGATCTCAGCAAACGCATTCAATCTGCCGAAGCGAATGACGAAGCACTGGCTCACCAGGTCGGATTGACCAAAAAAGAACTAGCTGCGCGCTCCACTGAGTTACAGCGCGAGCAACGGGCCGCAGAAGCACGCCTGGCGGAGCAGGAAAAGCAACAAATCAGCGCGGTTACTGGAGAAGTTGCCGGCGTGAAAACTGACGTCGGCGGAGTGAAGACCGACGTGGCTTCAACCAGAGCCGATCTGGAAGCGACCAAAGCCAAGCTGGAGAGCACGATTGGCGACCTTGGTCTGCAGAGCGGGTTAGTCGCCAAGACTCGCGACGACCTCGAGATCCTGAAACACAAGGGCGATCGCAACTACTATGAGTTCACCCTGATCAAGGGCGCTAAGCCACAACCGGTTTCCACGGTCAGCCTGCAGCTGAGGAAAGTGGATCCCAAGCGAGGCAAGTTCACGTTAAATGTCACTTCCGATGACAAAACCATCGAGAAGAAGGATCGAAACGTAAGCGAGCCTATCCAGTTCTACACTGGGCGCGACCATATGTTGTACGAGTTGGTCGTCTGGTCGGTGGATAAGAACAAGGCGACCGGATATCTGAGTACGCCCAAGAATGCTCCTGTACCAGTCACTGCCTCGGCGAGCCAGTGACCCTCTGATGCTTGCCGGCGGACACGTTCTCGTCCAAATCGCACTGCGGACGGCGATTATTTATTTTGTCGTCCTGCTAGGTGTGCGTCTGAGCGGCAAGCGTGAAGTGGGGCAGATGACCCCCTTCGATCTGACCCTCCTGCTGCTGATCAGTAATGCCGTGCAAAATGCAATGACGGGTCCCGATACCTCGCTGCTTGGTGGTGTGGTCGCTGCTTCCACCCTTCTGGTGCTGAACTACCTGATTGCAGAAGTTTCGGGCGGCAACCGCCGCTTCCGCAAGTTCGTCCAGGGCCAACCCAGCCTGCTTATTCACGATGGCCAGGTAATCGAGTCGCACATGGCGAAAGAGCACGTCAGCATGGACGAACTGCAGCGCGCCCTCCGCGAACACGGGATCTCCAGCTATCACGACGTGGCGCTGGCGGTGCTTGAGGTGGACGGCTCGATCAGTTGTTTGAAATACGAGGAGATTAAGCCCGACGCCAACACGCACCTGGTCCGCAGGAAATTCTTACAGAAGCACTAGAGACTCTACTACTTGGTTAGAACCAGAGGCACCGCCTGATCGTAGGGCTGGATCACCACGCTCAGCGATTGGCGCTTGTCGAAAGTCTGCTGGATCACACGAAAACTCACCACTATCGTTCCCTGAGCCTGGTCTCCGGGCGGAATCTTGGTTTCCGGGGTGAGCGCCGGGAGAGTGTGCTGCTTTAATGCGGGAAAAGCCTGGAAGTAGCGATCAAAGTCCATCGCCGAGGCCGCTTCATCGCTAAACTCGCCGCTATCCGTCTTCAATGTGGCTTTGATGTCCTTAATCCAAAGAGGTTTTTTGCCTGAGTTTTGCACGGTGACGTTCACCGCGACCAGCACTGCGTTTTGGTCGGGAATCTCTATTGCCGCAATATTGTCGATGGACCCTCCGCCTTGCGGTTTTGGCCGCAGCACAAAAGCCCAGACCGCCAACACGACCGCCACCACCGCCAACGCAATCGCGATAATTTTCACCGACGGCAGATTCTTGCGGGTGGTACCGAATTCTTCGCCAATGTTGATGGTTGGGCCGAACTGATGTGATTCGGCGGGAGGACTTTCTGGCGCGGGCGTAATGGGTTTTTCATCGGGCAAGGTAGCCTGGCTCCCCGACAGATTCTACTCCGGTTTGAACCCTTCGTAGAGCCGAGCGTTGCTTGGTGGGTCCTGGCGGAAGTGAAATTTGTGTTCGGCCTGTAACCAGAGATCAGTCAATTCCATGCGTGTTTCATGGCCTTGACGAACTCCTGGGCGGGCAGTGTGTTCAGCACATCTTCCTTCGTCAGCCAGGCGCGGCGGGCTTGCAACACGCCATAGCGGATCTTCTCGAGATGGGAAGTGTGGTGCGAGTCCGTATTGATCACGATCTTCACGCCGTGCTGTTTGGCCAGGCGCAGATGGCGGTCACACAAATCCAGCCGGTCGGGATAAGAGTTGAGCTCCATCGCGACTGTTCTTTGGGCCGCGGCTTTCAAGACGCTATCCAAATCGAATTGATAGGCATCACGGCGTAAAAGCAAACGGCCGGTGGGATGGCCGATGATCGAAGTGTTGGGATTTTCTACGGCCTTGAGCAGGCGGTCAGTCATCTCGGCTGAACTTTGGTTGAAGTGGGAGTGCACGCTGGCGATAACCAAATCCATTTGCTCCAGCACGGAGTCAGAGAGATCGAGTGCTCCGTCGGCGAGGATGTCCACTTCAATGCCGGCGAATATCTTGATGCCATTGACCTTGTTATTGGCGGCCCGGATGCGCTTGATGTGCTCCACCGCCCTTTTGTCATCCAAGCCATTGGCGAAGGCCAGATTCTTGGAGTGGTCGGTAATGGCCATGTATTTATATCCTCGCGCCTTAGCCGCCTCAGCCATTTCTTCAATGGTGTTGCGACCATCGGTTTCGACGGTGTGCATATGTACGTCGCCCTGCACATCGGCTTGCGAGATCAGCGCAGGCAGCTGGTGCGCGCCGGCAGCGTCGACTTCGCCCTGGTTCTCGCGCAGTTCTGGCGGGATGTAGTCCAGCTTAAGTTGGGCGTAGATATCTTCTTCCGTCTTTCCCGCGACCACCTTCTGGTTGTCCAAACGCGCCAGGCTGTACTCGCTTAGAGTGAATCCCATCTTGAGCGCGCGCTGGCGCAAAGCTACGTTGTGCGCCTTGGAGCCGGTGAAATACTGCATGGCTGCCCCAAAGGATTCAGGTGCGAGAAACCGGACATCCACCTGCATGCCGCCGCGCAACCGAAAACTGACTTTATTATCCCCGCGTGCAATGATCTCCATCAGCCCTGGAAGTTTGATGATGTGATCGATGAGCTTTTCACGCTCGCCATCATCACAACATGCGGCGCCGGTTACAAGGACGTCGAGATCGCCCACCGTTTCGCGTCCACGGCGCAGAGACCCGGCGGGAGTGATCTTCTCGACACCGGGAAAATCGTGTAAGTGTGCCTGGATTTTCTCGGCTTCGCGCTCCGCAACGTCGAGCAGGAATCGCCCTGCGATGCGGCGGTAGTCCTCAATCGCTTTGAGCAGCTTCTGTTCCTGCTTTTCGCCTATGCGAGGTAGTTCGCGGATTTTGCCCTCACGGGCCAGCTTCTCCACCCCTTCGACATCGCAAACCTGATAGGCGCTCCAGATCAGGGCGATGGTTTTTGGGCCGAGTCCCTGGATCTTGAGCAGATCGAGCATGGAGGGCCGGTATTTCTTGAGCAGGTCGGCATGCACCGAGAGCCGACCGTCTTTAAACATTTCTTGCAGGTTAGTCAGCATGCCTTTGCCGATGCCTTGTATTTCAAGTATTTTCTTGGGCTCGCCGATTATGTCGGCGATCTGTTGCGGCAGCGCCTCAATGGCCTGCGCGGCATTGCGATAGGAACGGATACGGAAGGAATCCTGTCCGTCGATTTCCAGCAGGTCGGCGGTTTCGTACAGAATTCCGGCGATGGCCTTGTTGTCCATTGCTGCAAGTAAAGATTAAACAAGTTGCGGCGGGAGGGAAAGACAGCGTCCTCGTGATAGGGTACCGGACACAGGAAAACACAGCCCCGCGCAGGTATAGGGAAGAGAGTGGAGCAAGCTCGCGGTCTGCTGAGCTATTCGGCCTTGCTGACGTTGGCCGCTTGCGGTCCTTTCTGGCCCTGAGTGATCTCGAACTCTACCTTATCGCCTTCCTGCAGGCTTTTGTATCCTTCCGACGTGATGGCGCTGTAGTGCACAAAAACATCAGGGCTGCCATCGTCGCGTCCAATGAAGCCATATCCCTTGGCGTTGTTAAACCACTTTACCGTACCTTTCAAGCGTTCCACTTGCGCCCCCCGGGGCACGTACTCTTTCAGCTCCGAGGCCGTGCCTTTCCAATGGGCCAATTGTGCTTCTACTGGAGGTGACTGTCAAGCAAGAGTATCGCCGGAAAGCCGCTATCGGCGTGGCTTTGAACCCCTCCGCTGGTGGTTGAGCCAAAGGATGGAGGAGATGGTTTTGGCATCCTTAACAGTGCCATTCATCACCATGCTCACAGCCCTGAAGAGGGGGAAAAACCGAACCTGGATCGCTTCGTCATCCTCGGGCTGGGCGACTCCCGGGTGTAGTTTTCGGGCGAGATAGACATTCATTACCTCGGCCACGAAGCCGGGGCTGGCGTAAAACTTGAGGATTCGTTTCCACACAGATGCCGTGTACCCGGTCTCTTCGAGTAGTTCGCGCTTCGCGGCAGTTAGGGCTTCCTCTCCATCATCGATGCGACCGGCAGGAAGCTCCCAAAGAAATTGTTGGGCGGCGTGGCGGTATTGGCGCTCGAGCAGGATACGGGGAACGGCTCCGGTTTCATCTACGGCAAGTATGACCACTGATCCAGTATGGCGCACGATGTCGCGGCGAACCCGCACGCCCCCGGGTTCCAGCACTTGGTCGGTGGTTACCCAGAAAGCGGGGCCGCGATAAACCTCGCGGGAAGAGAGAACACGGGCTTTCGTGGTCTGACGCGCTGGTTTGGGCATGAAAACAATATAGCGGAGATTCTCTGGTTCGCGGTTTCGGCTCAGTTGCGGAATTTTGGTCCGACAGAGTCGCCTGCTATCCTGCCCGCGATGGCAAGCAAGCCACAGATTGCGATCATAGGTCCGGGACGACTGGGCAGCGCGCTGGCCCTGGAGTTGCAACGCGCGGGATATCGGGTTCGCGAAGTCATCTCACGAAACAATCGCGCCTCGCGGAAAAGAGCTCAGGAGCTAGCCAAACGCCTGAGGGCGCATGCTTCTTCAAGCGAGACAGCGAGGATCGATGCTCCGCTTATTTGGTTCTGTGTGCCAGATCGCGAGATTACCAAAGCGGCCCACGACCTGGAACAGGCGACGGCGTGGAAGGGAAAAATCGCATTCCATTCCAGTGGGGCATTGGCCAGCGACGAACTGGACGCGCTGCGGAAACGCGGGGCCAGTGCTGCCTCAGTTCATCCCATGATGACGTTTGTTCGCGGCTCTGTACCCTCGCTCCAGAACGTGCCGTTTGCGTTGGAAGGCGATGCCTCCGCTGTCCTCGTGGCGCGGCGAATCGTCAAGGACCTCGGCGGAAATGGTTTTTCTGTTTCAAAAAAGAATAAGGCCGCCTACCACGCCTGGGGTGGTTTCATCTCACCCCTCCTGGTTTTAACGTTGGTTGCTGGTGAGAGAGTGGCGCGTGCAGCGGGATTTTCCGCGGAAGACGCTCGCAAGAACATGCTGCCGATCGTAAGGCAAACTCTGGCGAACTACGCTAAGCTCGGTCCGGCAGCAGCGTTCACGGGTCCGATCGGAAGGGGCGATGTCGCCACCGTGCGCAAGCATCTGGGTGTATTGAAGAAGATTCCGGAAGCAAGAGAAGTGTATGTGGCCTTGGCGCGAGTCGCCTTGCGACATCTGCCGGTGCAGAACCGGAAAGAGCTGCGGAAACTCCTGCGAGCATCACGGACTTAAAACTCAGTGTCATCCTGAGCGCAGCGCGTCCATTCGTTCCCGAATGGACACGCAGAGTCGAAGGATCCCCTAGTTCTTGAGTTGCCGAATCTCGGTAGGGGCCCTTCGACTCATGCCCCTGCGCAGAGCGAAGAGGACATTCGCTCAGGGTGACAGACACTCTGGGTCACAAACGGACAGACGAGAGTGTCTAACCGGATTCGAACTGTTCAACTCAACATCAATCTTTCAATTGTTCTTGCGTGTCCTGATGTTTCGTCGCAATCCACCACGACGGCGCACAATCGCACATCGCCCGTAGCGGGCTCGAAGCGAACTGGCATGTTGCTCAGGAACTTGCCCACGACCAACTCTTTCTTCACGCCGATCACGCTCTCGTAGGGACCGGTCATGCCGACATCGGTGATGTAGGCTGTGCCTCCTGGCAGCACACGTTCGTCGGCGGTGGGCACGTGGGTGTGAGTGCCGACGACGGCGGTAACCCGGCCGTCCAAGTACCAGCCCAGAGAAATCTTTTCTGACGTTGCTTCGGCGTGCATATCGACAAAAATAATCTTCGCTTTGATCTCTTTCAGCAATTGATCGGCGACGCGGAACGGGTCCTCGTTAGACGCCATGAAGACGCGTCCCTGCAGATTGATCACGGCATAAGGGACTTCGTTTTTTCGACCCTGGTACAAACCCCATCCCGGCATATCGGACGGATAATTTGCCGGCCGCAAGATTCGCCGCGCCATCCCGTTGTGATTGCCATCCGCCATCTGGAAGTAATCGACGATCTCGCGCTTGTCCCAGACATGGTTGCCGGTAGTGAGAACGTCAATGCCTAGCTCGAACAGGTCTTCAGCCAGGGGGGGAGTGATTCCGAACCCAGCAGCGGCGTTTTCGCCGTTCGCAATAACGAGGTCAGCGTCGTATTTCTTGACCAGCCCAGGCAGCCGATCTTTGACAATCGTCCGCCCAGGCCTGCCAAAAATGTCACCTATGAAAAGAATCTTCACGCTGATTCGATGGTAACACGCGCAAATTTGTAGTTGGTCTTATCGGTCGCCGGTTAGTTCCGCTGTTCTTAGAAAGTCGTAGTTCCCGGACGGATTCAGAGTCAGATTTCTAACTCGCCTCGAATGTACCAGCACATTGTCCTGGTACCACAGATCGATATAGGGCACCTCCTGGGCCAGAATCTGCTGAATTTCAGCGTACAACTGCTTGCGGGTTTTCTGGTCAAGTTCGCTACGCGCTCGGTCGATCAGCGCGTCTACCCGAGGATTGGCGTAGTAACCACGATTGGCGCCGTTCGGCGGGAACTTGGACGAGTGGAAAATGTATTCGAAGATGTCGGGATCCTCATTGCCCCCGATCCAGCGAAGTGAATAGAACTGGAACGCTCCCCGAGTGACGTCAGAAAAAAAAGTGGCGAATTCAAAAGTGCGGATATCGAGAATGATGCCCACCGCGCGCAACTGCTGTTGCAAGACGGCCGCCATCAAGCGCGTGCTCTCTTCGGTTGAGCTTTTCATGGTGAGGTGAAAGCGCACCCCATTCAGCGCTGGATAGGGGGCGGCGTCCAGCAACTGGCGGGCACGCTCAGGATCGTATCTATAGGTGGCAACTTCGCCGTTGTACGCCCAACTTTCTGGAGGCAGAACGCTGTTGGCGAGCCGGGCAAAGCCGCGCCCCAGGTATTCGATCATCGGCCGTCGATCGATGGCGTATGCAATCGCCTGCCGTACTCGGACATCCTTGAGGATGGGATCGCGCAGGTTGAACGCGATGTAGCTCAGCACCGTGCCGGGGGCGCGCAAGACTTCAAGATTTGGATCACGCTCTAAAGTCAACACCATGTCCGCGGTCATTGCGTTGATGGCCATGTCGGCGCTGCCCTTGCGTAGTTCCAGCGCGCGCGTCGTAGCATCCGGCACTACGATAAAGCGCACCCGAGGGATTCTCGCCTTCTCGCCCCAGTAGGCGTCGTTGCGTTCGATCACAACCTCTTTATCCTGTTCGGCACTAACGAACCGAAACGGGCCTGAACCGATAGGGTGTTGGCTGATCTCCGCGCCGCTGCCATACGGGACAATACCGATAGCGCCGTCGGACAGATTCCACAACAGTGTGGCGAACGGTTCTTTGAGGTGGAACACGACCGTGAAATCGTCGGGCGCGGCAATCTCCTGCACCAGCCGATAGGCGGCCGACTTGGTGCTGCGAATCTTGCCCTGAAGTAGGGAATCGAAAGTCCATTTCACATCCCGCGACGTCAACAGGCGGCCGTCGTGAAATTTCACTCCGGGATGCAAATGAAAAATGTAAGTCCGAGGATCGGGAATCTCCCAACTCTGGGCGAGGCCCGGCTGGACGCTCAAGTGCTGGTCTCGGGTGAGCAGGTCATCAAAAATGAGGTCATCAATGCGCTCGGAATACGCGTCGAGTCCGATCCGTGGATCGAGGTTGGTAGGGTTGTTTTCAATGATCATCACTAGCGTGCTGGAATCAGGTTTGCCAGAACAGGAGAGGACAGAGAGACCCAAAATGACGATCGCGAAAACCTCAAGCGTCCGGATCATAACGAAACATGGAGACACAGCCGCCTTCTGGCAGCGAAAGTGTTCCTCCAATCCCTCATGCATGCGAGATCTTTCCCAGGATCGCAGGTCGTTTCGCCCCCGTGGCCGATGGAATATTCGACGGTTGTCGATGCCAGGTTTGATAGGCCAGCAACGCAAACGCCATAGCTTCCTTTGCCTCCGAGGGCACTCCGAATTCATCGGACGATCGAATCTGCAGGCCGAGCGGCCTGAGTTCATGCGCCAGCATAGCCAATAACGTGGGATTGTTGGTGCCACCGCCGGAAACGATGAACTCGCTGAAGCTGCTGTACCGCGTTATGACGAAACGCCGTAGCGCGTCCGCAATCGACCGAACAGTCAAGGCGGTGGCCGTCGCAACCACGTCGTGCTTGTTCGCCCGACCGCAGTACTTCATGAACTCCTGGACAAACTCACGACCAAATTCCTCTCGCCCCGCCGTCTTCGGCGGTCTGCGACGGAAGAAAGGCAGGTGCATTAGGTGGGTCACGACGCGTTCCAGGACGGCGCCTGAGGCCGCGATTCTGCCACCACTATCATAGCGCTCGCCGAACAGGCGCTCTGTAACCGTGTCAATCACCATATTTCCTGGCCCGGTATCGAAAGCCAGAACTTTCTTGATAGAAGCACGCGCAGGAATCGCAGTGAGGTTCGCGATGCCTCCGATGTTTTGGACGATGCGGCTAACTCGCGCATCGCGATAGATCAAGTAGTCGAAAAAGGGAACCAATGGAGCGCCCTTGCCGCCGGCGGCGATGTCCGCGGGACGGAAATCGGAGACGACAGGCACCCGTAGGCGTGCTGCGATGACAGCGCCCTCGCCGGTTTGCCAGGTTGCTGCGATTTTTCGTCCTAGAAATCTCTCGGGCTCGCCCTGATGGTAGAGCGTCTGCCCGTGGCATCCAACAAGTTCGGCTTTGAAATCGAACTGCTTCTGGGTTGCCAGTACCGCTTCTGCATACAGTTCGGCTAGTAAGAAATTCAGCCTGGCCAGGTCGGCCACACTCGCCCGCCGTGCATTCATCGCCGACAAGACGGCGCGGCGAACATCTCTGTGGTAGGGAAACGCAGCATGGCCGAGAAGTTTGACCCGTGGCTGGAAGTGAACCCGACTCGCGGATGAAATCCGCACCAGGGCAACGTCGATGCCATCGGCCGAGGTTCCGCTCATTACTCCGGCCACGATCATATTGGATCCCGCCGATCAGTGCTCTTCTGATTAATGCCTTCCAGCCGCACCTGCTCACCAAACTCCCACAACTGACGCGAGAGCTTCGCCAATTTTGCCGGGGCCGGTGCCGTGGTTCTGCGCTTTAGTACCGGTGACTTCTTCTTGAACGTCAGCACCCGTCGCGCAGACTCTTGCGCCCGCCGAGCAAACCTGCGATCGCGTTCGATCTCTTTAAGCAGCTTTTCATACGATCGGACGACGAAATCCTCCCGATGGCAGATGAGGCAAAGGTCGCCACCGGCGCGAATATGGTCAACCGCCGCTTGTTCGATGGGAGCCGCCTTGAGAACTCCGCCCATCTCCAAATCGTCGGAGACTACCAACCCGTGATAGCCGATTTTTTGCCGCAGAACATCGGTGATCCACTTCCTGGAGAGCGACGCTGGCAAGCTGTCGTGCGTGACCGCCGGATAGTTCGCATGCCCGACGAGGATCATGGGTAATTGCCGCCGCAGCGCACGGTAAGGATAGAGATCCTCCTCCCAGAGCTTCTTCCAGGTTTTTTCCACGTTGGGCAATTCGTGGTGCGTGTCGAGATTTGCCTCGCCGAGTCCCGGGAAATGTTTGGCCGCGCCGATCACACCTGCCGAGCGAAGTCCTGCAAGGAATTCTCGGGCGTAAGCCACTGCTTGTTTGGGATCGGCAGAGACGGAACGGGAGCTCATGACGGTGCGAGATGCTTCCAGAGCCAAGTCGACCACGGGTGCGAAATCCGTGTTGAAGCCCAGCGTCCGGCAAGTTTCTCCGATCATCTGGCCGTGCTTGCGGAAAAGCTTGCGGTCCCCAGTGGCGAATACGTCGGCCGCTGACGGAGTGGGGCCGGTCACGTTGCGGAACCGGTCGACGCGACCGCCTTCCATGTCTACGCAACTGAACAGAGGCTCGGACACGCACGTCTGGCAGTCTTCCAGCAACTTGTAGGTTTGGTCGGCGGACGTGATGTTGCGAGCGAAGAGAATGACGCCGGCAGGTTGGAGCCGGGTGAGAAGCGTCCGAAGCTGGCCCGACATCTCGGTGCCGTCAAAGCCGATGATGAGGAGCTGACCAGTATCAAGTTTCTTGTGCATTCACCTTGGTGGCTAATTGTCTGTTTGTCATACGGTGCGCGTCCGCAGCTTCGCTCCGCAAAGCTGTTAATCAATCAATTTGCTTCTTTAGTTCGGCCAGCAGATTCAGCGCCTCGAGCGGTGTAAGACGATTCAAATCTAACTCACGCAGCCGCTCCAGCACCGGCTGCGAAAGCGGCGTGAAGATGGTCAACTGTGCCGTCGGAGGGTCGGCACCAGGAGAGAGGTGTCCGGTTACCTGCCGCTCGGCATTCTCATGTTCCGCGAGCACTTCCCGTGCCCGCTCGATGACCTCATGGGGCAATCCCGCAAGTTTCGCCACTTCAATGCCGTAGCTGCGGTCGGCCGCGCCGGGCTCAACTCTTCGCAGGAAGGCAATGCCGCCTCCAGTTTCTTTCACCGAAACGTGGTAGTTCTTCACGCCAGAGAGCTGTTCTGCCAGTTGGGTCAATTCGAAATAATGAGTAGCGAAGAGAGTCTTAGCCCGAGTGCGCGCGTGAATAAATTCGATCGCTGCCCAAGCGATCGCCAAGCCATCGTAGGTCGATGTGCCGCGGCCCACTTCGTCCAGCAGAATCAGGGAGCGTGGCGTGGCGGTGTGCAGAATCGCAGCGGTCTCTGTCATCTCAACCATGAAGGTCGAACGACCACGCGCCAGGTTGTCGCTGGCGCCGATGCGGGTGAACACACGGTCTACAACGCCCAGCCGCGCCGAACGCGCTGGAACGAACGATCCCATCTGAGCCAGAATCACAGTCAGCGCAGCCTGCCTGAGATAGGTCGACTTCCCTCCCATGTTCGGGCCCGTCAAGACCAAAACCGCGTGCGTAGTGGAATTCAAATACAAATCGTTGGGCACGAAGCGCTCGCCACCGCCCGAGATTTCCTGCTGTTCGATAACCGGATGGCGTCCCTCAATAATCTCGATGTCTGACGACTGATCAAACTTGGGCCGGCAATAGTTGCGCAGCGCCGCAATGTTCGCCAGCGCCGCCAGCACATCCACCTCGGCTAAGGCCAGCGCGGTCTGCCGGATGCGCCGGGCCTCCCCAGCAATCGCAGATCGCAATTCACTGAACAATCGGCGTTCAATCTCGACGATTTTCTCCTGTGCGTCGAGAATCTTCGACTCATATTCCTTCAATTCCGGCGTTGTAAAGCGCTCAGCGTTGACCAAGGTTTGTTTGCGCTCGTAGTCCCGCGGAGCCAGATGCAGGTTGGGCTTAGAGATCTCGATGTAATAGCCGAAAATGGAATTAAATTTCACCTTCAGCGATGCAATTCCAGTCCGCTGCCGTTCGCGTTGCTCGATCTGAGCGAGAAACTGCTTGCTATGGCGGCTGAGATCGCGCAGATCGTCGAGCTCTTTATCGACGCCGCTCGCAATCACGCCGCCGTCGCTCAGTGAGATCGGCGGCTCAGGCACGATGGTCTTGTCGATTCTCGCGCGAAGGTCGCTCAATTCGTCCGCGGACGCGTGCAGCGTGCTTATCCGCTCAGCCGCCAACCGGGCCAGCGCGACGCGAACTGCGGGAATTTTGTCGAGGGATGCTGCCAGCGCCAGGACATCGCGTGGATTCGCAGTCTCAAGCGTCACCCGGCTTAAGAGGCGCTCCAAATCCAAAATGCCGTCCAGCGCTCGCCGCAATTCCTCACGCGCGACGGTTTCTTTCACCTGCACTTCGACCGCATCCAACCGGGCGTTGATTTCCGTCTGATCGATAGCAGGCCGGAGCATCCAGGAACGCAGCAGGCGCTTGCCCATGGGAGTGATCGTGGCGTCAATCGAACGGAAAAGAGTGATGCCGGCAACCATCCCGGGAAACAACGGCTCGATGAGTTCCAGATTCCGCACAGTCACCGCATCCAACACCAGGCATTTCTGGCGTTCATAAAAGCCGATGCGATCCACATGGTCCAACGTCCCGCGCTGCGTAGAACGGACGTAGTAGAGGATCGCCCCCGCCGCTGCCGCCGCTGCCGGCTTTCCCGCCAAACCGAATCCTTCAAGCGACAAGACACCGAAATGGTTTTCCAGAAGGGGAATGGCATGGTCGGGGGCGAAAATCCAGTCATCGAGAGGAGTCTCGGCGCAGGCAGAAGTGCCGCCCTGGGCGTGGCTTGGAGGGGACGAAGTCCCATCCCCGAATGAGCGCCTCACCTCAAAGAGAGGAGCCGACGACGCATATAAAACTTCTTTCGGGCGCAACTGCTGCAGTTCTTCTTGAATTCGCTGCGCGGCTCTTTCGCCCTGAAATTCGGTAGCGCGAAACTCCCCCGTGGAAAGATCGAGGGCGGCAAAGCCGACTCGGTCACCACTTTGCACCACGGCTGCCAAGAAGTTATTTTCTTCGGAACTGAGCGAAGAGTCTGCCGCTGTTCCGGGAGTGACCACCCGAGTTACCTCGCGTCGCACAAGTTTCTTTGCGACACGCGGGTCTTCCATCTGCTCACAAATCGCAACTTTGAATCCCCTGCGGATGAGCTTCGCAATGTAACTTTCCGCGGCATGATACGGAACGCCGCACATTGGGACCGCCACGCCTTTTTCCTTGTTGCGCGAGGTCAGCGTGATCTGTAACTCACGGGCGGCCACCAGGGCGTCATCGAAGAAAAGCTCGTAGAAATCGCCCAGGCGGAAGAACAGCAGAGCGCTGGGGTGTTCCTTCTTGATGGAGGCATACTGCCGCATCAACGGAGTGGACGGCTCAGTCATCTCGGGCGGCTGGTGCGCGGATTATAACAAACACGAGCGAGGATTCTCTGTGACGGAGAAATCCTCAGTTGACGCGCCCGCCGTTGCAATGGTTTCCTACTGGCATGGAGCTCCGCAAAGATCCCATCACCCGGTCTTGGGTAATTACTGGCGATGACGTCCAGGAGAGCGCGCCTCGTTCCGAACCATTCTGCCGCTTCTGCGCCGATTCGCCGGCTGTGCCACAACTAGTCTCCACGATGGGCGGGTCTGACGGGCCCTGGTCGGCGCGGGCGGTGGTGCATCCCACGCCTCTGTATCGAATCGAAGGCGAGCCCTCCCGGCGTGGCGAAGGCCTCTACGATCGCATGCGATCAGTGGGTGCGCACGAGGTGTTGATTGAAAACCCTCGACACGATCGCAACCTGTGGAACGCGAATGATGGGGAGATCGAACAGTTCCTTATCCTCGCAGCACAGCGGATCCAGGACCTCAAACGCGATGCACGCTTCAAGTACATCAGCATCTTCAAAAACCACGGGGGCAGCGCCGGACAGGAGTTCGAGCATCCCACGGCGCAGCTCACCGCAACCACCTTTGTGCCGCGCCGCGTACTCTACGAACTGCGGGCGGGCCGCGATTACTTTGCTCAGAAAGAACGCTGCGTGTTCTGTGACATCCTTTCTCAGGAGTTGCAACAGAACCAGCGCGTACTCGAAACTCGGGGCGATTTCGTCGCACTTTGTCCCTATGCTCCGCGCGTGCCCTACGAAACTTGGATCATGTCACGCATCCACGAAGCCGCCTTTGAACGGTTTGGATTAGGCCGTCCGGCCAGCCTGCGTGACCTCGGCGCTCTGTTACGCCACACTCTGCAACGTATCCGGACCGTTACCGAGGAATTCCACCTCGTCCTGCACACGTCACCCAACACTCTCCACCGTTCGGAGAGCCTGGGCTACTGGAAGACCATTGACGAGGATTACCACTGGCACATCGAGATCCTGCCGATCATTGCGTCCAAGGCGAAATCGTACACCTTCAAAGAGGTTTATTACTCGCCTGTAGCGTCGGAGACGGCGGTGAAGCGGCTGCTGGACGCAAAGATCGAAGGATAAATCTTGAACCACAAAGCGCGAAGGTTCACCAAGGCACAGGTTTGGCTTGAATTTCCCTTGTGTTCCTTGTGCCGACTGCTGCCGAGATGCCAGCCTATAATGCCGCTCGAAGGAGCCATCTCATTGAGGCCTCTGATCCTGCTTTTTCTACTGCTTGCTGCAACGTACGCCCAGACTGGTGCCAGCGCTCCAGCCAAGCAGCAGCTACTCTGGCAAAAACTCGAATCTTCGATTCACGACGTGGACCGAGACCTCGATGGTGTGCTCGGCGTCGCTATCCTCGATCTAACCAGCGGCCAGCGCTTCCTCCTGCACCCCGACGAGGTTTTTCCTCAGGCCAGTTCGATCAAGATTGCAGTTCTGGCCGAACTCTATCGCCAGGCGCAGGCCGGTAAGCTGAAGCTCACCGATCTTTACACTGTTGCATCCTCCGACCTGGTTGCCGATAGTTACATCATGGAAGGGCTCACGCCGGGCGTCACGAAGATTACACTACGCGATCTCGCCACGATGATGGTCGCTGTAAGTGACAACAGCGCGACCAATGTGCTCATGGATCGCATCGGCATGGACAACGTTAATGCGCTCATGGAGTCACTTGCTCTCTCCCACATGCGTCTCCGCCGGAAGATGATGGACTTGAAAGCCGCTGGTGAAGGACGGGAGAACATTTCCACCCCGAGCGAGATGATGACTCTGCTGGAAGCCCTCTATCGCGGAAAAGTGCTCAATAAAGAAATGACGGACGATTTCTTCAAGGTCCTCAGCACACCGAAAAAAGATAGCTTCCTTCCCCGCAATCTTCCCGAAAATCTGAGGGTTGCCAATAAGCACGGGGAATTGGAAGGCGTGCGTACAGACTCGGGAGTCGTCTTTCTATTTAACCGGCCTTACATTATCTGCGTGATGACCACATACCTGCGAAACGAACGCGACGGGGAGGAATCCATCAGCCAGATTTCCCTGGCGGCATATCGCATGTTCGACCGGTTGGGCCGAGCTTCGGAGTATGGGCGGGTGATTTCACCGGCGAATAGCAGTCGTTAGCATTCAAGCTCGACCTGTGCACGTTGCTCGCGATTCACTAGTTCCGGGTGGCAACTGGAATAGTACTGCTGATTTATGACCGTTCGTCGGATGAAGACCTATACCGGTGGCCAGGGATACGTGTACCAGTATTACTTCGTCGGCAAGCGGCGAGCCCTTGCCGAGGCAACGCGGGTGCCTGCGACTGAGTACATCTTCGATGTGACTTCCGATCGGAAGACGACCTTCGCCGTCAGCGTCCTCCTGCATGATGACGCGGTCCGGAGTTGGTCCTCCGCCCATGGTCGCGCCCTTACCGATGCCGAACAATATGGCGCCGTCAAGATGCGCCTGTTTCAAGGGTTCGACGAAATCGAGGACATGATGACCCACGGCCGAAGCCTTCTGGTGACTGCCGAGCAACTCGAACAAGTCCTGGCCTCGCTGGGGGTGCAGTAGAACCTATCTCATAGAATCCGCTGTTCAGCAATTACCCATGTGCGAATCTTGCCGAGCCCGTCCCGACTTGCTCACTGAGTCCACGCAGCTACCTTACTGATGTCAGCTAAGTTGTACTCGTGAGTTTGGCCACAAGCTGGGCACGTAATTTTTCCCTTGTGCTCAGCGGCTTCCCTGACGAATATGGAAAAGACCTCGCCGCAGTTCTTACAGGGAAGTTCAACTCTAATCTTACCCATGGTGCCCCTTTCGGCGGTCTGGGAGGTTTCTCAAAACAAATGAATCGTTGTGCTCACCTGGTTCGGATACGTGTAAGGCGTTGGCCTGAAAGCGCATGTTTGACAACCCGGCCAACGCCTCCCACGTCATCTGACATTTCTCAGATTTCTTCGAGCTCGTGCTTCCGAAGGAACCCGATCGTGCGTTTCGCGTCTTCGAGTTCCATCAGTTCGCGACGGTCGGCAGGATCAGACCGCACTTCAAGCAACCGATCCTGCACCGCTTTCAATGCTGCTTCCAGTTTGGGTTTAAAACGTGTTTGATCGAGCTCAAACAGCGCGTCTTGGTAAACCTGCTTCCACATAGACTGATTCCTGGCTTGTGAGACCTGCATGACACACCTCCAGATTGGCAAGTGAGACTTTCCGGCCAAACGTAGCCGACGCGGCAGAGCTAATCCCTGCGGCTCTGGCAACTTAAATTTGAGGTCTGATGAGTCTCAGCAACGGAGAACACAAGCGGCGAGAGATAGCAGTGTTGGAGGGGTTGTTCTCTCGGAAGAACTTAGAGAGCACGTACTTTGGTTCGCGGCGAAGAGCCTCGGGGAGTCCACAGCAAACCCCTGCTGATCCCGGTGACTCGGGATTCTTACGGGTGACACGTGCAGCATCTCAATTTGGGTGCACGAAGAGTCGTCGTCCGAGAGGTCGTCAGGGTAGGCGAACGAAAACACCGCAAAGGTGGCGAGAACCACGAATAATATCCGTACGAATTTCCTTTTCATGGTTTGCGGTAACATCGACGAAGTAAGTTTACCATCGAATGTAATCGGTCAAAGAGCTTTTCTTGTTGCCCTTGAAATCTCGTTTGCGAGTGTATGGGTTAGAAAGCCCGGCGTGGTGCAAGCCCGAAGTCGTAAACGCTAGTAGTTGATTGATCGACAGCAAGCCGGTACGAGTAGGTGTTGCAAGCACCGTGTTTACACCACCCTATTTTGGGAGCACGCCTACCCAACGATTTGTGAGAAAGCCTAGGTGGCTTCGAGCTTGCAAACCCAATCGGTTCCTTCTACCCCTCCTGCCGCGCAGACTATAATCAGCTTGCGGATCGTCTAAGGAGCCTGGCTTAACTAGGGCTTCCGGTCAACCTATGCCCGTGCTTTGGCTGCGAGTCGCACTCGCTTTCTATACCGTGGGTCTGCTTTATGCGCTGTTGGCGCTTACTGGCACCAGCTTTCGACTGAGCCGGATCGCGCTGCCCGCGATGAGTCTTGGCATGGTCTTCCAGTTCGTGTCTCTTACGGAATCGGTAGTGCGCTCCGGACAAATCGCGCTGGGATCAGTCAACGACTCCGAGTCCCTCCTCGCAATTCTTGTAATGGTGGCGTTTCTGATCGTATTTTTGATCTACCGAACTACTTCACCGGGCATCGTGATCTTTCCGCTGGTTTTCGTTTTGACCTTCATGGCTGCCACCGGCCAGCAGCCGTTCCTGGTTACGTCTCCGGGCCTGCGCCGGGGATGGCTGATCGCGCACATTGCCCTCATCTTCACCGGATACGCGGCACTGTTCCTCAGTTTCAGCGCCAGTCTTTTGTATTTGGCGCAGGAACGCAGTTTGAAGTCCAAAAAGCCGGGCGGATTCCTGTTGCGGCTGCCCGCGCTGGAAGTAATTGACGAGATCGGATATCGGTCACTGCTCCTGGGTTTTCCGTTCATGACCTTCGGCTTAGTCGCGGGTATGGTGGTTGCCCAGGCCGCATTCGGCCGGATCGATTTACTCGATCCAAAGATTTTGCTCTCGATTTTGATGTGGGCGGTTTACATGCTGATGCTGTACACGCGTTGGAACGCGGGATGGCGTGGCCGTCGGGCAGCGTATCTGGCTGCAGGCGCGTTCGTAGCCGCAGTAATCGCGTGGTCAGCCAACTATTTCAGCGCGATTCACAGGTTCGTGCAGTCATGAAATTCCAGCTCATCGGAGTAAACCACAATAGCGCGCCGGTGGAGGTGCGCGAGCGGCTGGCTATTCCCGAGTCGCGACTGCCCGACGCCTTAAAGCGCTTGGCGGAGCACCCAGGTGTTGACGAAGGTCTCATCCTGTGCACCTGCAATCGCGTCGAAGTGCTGACCCAAACCAAGAACGGCGGCGCTGACCTTCGGCGCTTTCTGCGCGACTATTTTCGTCTTGATCCCGCCGACTATGAATCCCACTTGTACGAGTATCACGAACAGGAAGCCATCCGGCACTTGTTCCGCGTGACCTCGAGCCTGGATTCGATGGTGGTCGGCGAACCGCAAATTCTGGGGCAGGTAAAGGAAGCCTACGCCACGGCTCGGGCCGTGGGCGCAGTCCACTCCCAGCTAGATTCGCTTCTTACTCGCGCGTTTGCAGTAGCCAAACGGGTGCGCACCGAGACTGCAGTGGGATCATCGGCGGTTTCGGTGGCGTCGGTCGCGGTCGAGTTGGCCAAAAAGATCTTCGGATCGCTACATGGCAAGCATGTTTATCTGGTCGGCGCGGGAAAGATGAGCGAACTGGCTGCGCGTCATCTGCTGGCCCATGGCGCTGGCTCAATCTTTGTCGCAAATCGCACTTTCGAACGCGCTTCCCAGTTGGCTGCCAAGTTCAATGGACAAGCAATCCACTTTGAAGAGCTTTATGAAACCTGCGATCGCGCGGACATCGTGATCACCTCGACTGGCGCTCCGGTCACGATCTTCCGCCGCGAGCATGGCGAACGCTTCCTGCACCGGCGGAAGAACCGTCCCATGTTCTTTATCGATATTGCGGTGCCGCGCGACGTGGACCCGGAAATGAACCGGCTGGACGGTATCTTCGTCTACGACATCGACGATTTGCAGCAAGCTGTATCTTCCCACGTGGCTGATCGTGCCCGCGAAGCCCAGCGCGCCGAGGCCATTGTCAATTACGAAGTGGAACGCTTCCAGGCACGACTCCAAACGCTCGACGTCGTGCCTACGATTGTTTCTCTTCAGGACCATCTTGAAACCATTCGCCAAGCCGAAATCGATCGGGTACGCGGGCGCCTGGGACCGCTTTCGCCTGAGCAGGAACTGGCTATTGAAACTCTCACCCGCGGGATCGTGAGCAAAATCATGCACACGCCCATCACTGCCTTGAAAACTGCGGCGCTTGAACCTGAGGCCACCACGGTCATTGACGTTGCACGCCGGCTGTTCAACCTCGAACAGAAAGATCGGAAGGAAAAGAAGAAGGCGGCCGAATCCGGGGGCGGAGAGTCCGGAGTCGAAAGCTAGTGGCCCGGCTCCGCATCGGCTCGCGGGGATCACAACTCGCTCTCTGGCAGGCGAACCATATCAGCGCTCTATTGCGCGAGCATGGCCATGAAGTGGAAATCGAAATTATCAAAACCACCGGAGACAAGATCACCGATGTTGCCCTCGCCAACGTCGGCATCAAGGGAATGTTCACCAAAGAGATCGAAGAGGCGCTGGCTGCGGCAGGAATCGATCTGGCTGTGCATAGTTTGAAAGATCTGCCTACGGAGATTCCCAAGGGTTTCGAAATTGCGGCCATTACTACGCGCGAGAATCCCAGAGACGTGTTCTGCTCGTCCAAGTACAAAGACATTGGCCAACTGCCGACGAGGGCACGTGTTGGCACCAGCAGCCTGCGCCGCCAAGCGCAATTGAAGGCGCTGCGGCCCGACCTAGAAATTCATCCCCTCCGCGGCAATGTGGATACACGCTTACGCAAACTGGAAGCTGGCGAGTATGACGCGATTATTCTGGCAGCAGCCGGCCTGACGCGGATGGGCAAGACGGAATTGATTCGGCAGGTGTTGCCGGTGGAGATGATGTGTCCTGCGGCGGGACAAGGCGCTTTAGCCATTGAGATTCGTGCCGATGATTTTGGAACACGCCGGCAGGTGAAGTTTCTGGACGATCCTGCGGCGCGCGCCACCACGACTTGCGAACGAGCATTGCTGAGCAAGCTGGGCGGAGGCTGCCAAGTGCCGATTGGAGCACTGGCGGAACTGCGCGGCGGCCGTCTACATCTGGATGCGATTGTGGCGCGACCCGACGGCACGAGATTATTGCGCGAATCGGGCGAGGGTAGCGAACCGATTGAAGTGGGCGAGGCTGTGGGCGAAAAACTACTTCGGTGCGGAGCAGATACCATTCTCACAGAAGTCTGTAGCCAAAATGTAGCTGCGCCACAACAGCCGTGAGACTGTGTAGCGCGGGCGCCCCCGACTGCGTCCTGCTTCATGTAGAAATTGAAATATGACGGCAAATCACGTGGTGCCAAAACCACGGCGCTGCCTTTAGTTGGGCTTCGCGTGCTGGTCGGCCGGGCGCGGCATCAGGCCAGTGCACTCTCTTCGGGTCTGTGCGAACTCGGGGCGCGAGTCGTCGAAATTCCCTTCATCGAAATCCGGAGGCCACGTTCTCACAACCGGCTCGATGCCGCGCTAAAAAAGCTTCACGAATACGACTGGCTCGTCCTAACCAGCGTCAATGGAGTCGAAGCCATGTGGGATCGGCTGCAAAAACTCCGTCTCAGCCGCAAGCATTTGCGTCACCTGAAAGTTGCCGCCATCGGTCCAGCAACGAAACAGGCGATCGAGAAGCGCGGCATGAAAGTGGACGTTGTGCCCCGGGAATATATAGCGGAGTCGGTAGTCAAGAGCCTGCGCCAGCGTGTCAGAGGAAAGCGAGTATTACTGGCACGCGCCAAAATCGCGCGTGATGTTATTCCTCGCGAACTGCGCAAGCTTGGAGGGCAAGTAGACGTTGTCGAAGCCTATGAAACCGTGGTTCCGCAAGCGTCGCGTCGGCGTTTGCGCGCTGTACTGAATGATCCCAGGCGTTGTCCGCATGTGATCACTTTCACTAGTTCTTCCACCGCAAAGAACTTTGTGGCGCTGCTGGGAAAGATGTGGCGCGGATCTGCCGGGAGTGACAGTCGAAGGCGCCCGCTCCCGAGGAAAACGAGCCCGCCCGTCCCCGATGGCATTCGCCTCGCGTCCATCGGCCCGGTCACATCCTCCACCCTTCGCGAACTCGGTCTGCAAGCGCACATTGAAGCGGAGAACTATACGATTCCTGGGCTGATTAAAGCGATCGTGGCAGATACTGATCGCGGAGGCGCGCCCAAGTTCAGACACTAAGGGTTCAGCGAACAGCCACAGTCCGCCGGGGGCACTCGTGCTTTCAAAAAATCGGCAACGCGCTGGTAGGCGTCAATCTGGTTTTCCAGACGGGCGAAGCCGTGGCCCTCATTTTCGTAGACTTTGTATTCGGCGACTCCGCCCCGCTTCTTGACCGCGTCAATTACCTGCTGAGCTTCCTCTTTTGGACATCGCGGGTCATTTCCTCCCGCGAGCAAAAGCAGGGGTGCCTTAATCTGGTCGACAAAGAAAATCGGAGAGCGATCTTCATAGAGCGCCTTGTTCTTTACCAGATCCCCCATGGTTGCCAGGTCCATCTCGCGGAGCACAGGATCCTCATTCTCGATTTCGGTAAAGTAATTAACAAAAGGCACGATTGGGACACCTGCGGCCCAGACGTCAGGCGCCTTGGTCACTCCCATCATGGTCAAGTAGCCGCCGTAGCTGCCGCCCATCAGGACGATCTTTTTGGGATCGAGATAGCCGGTTTGCTTGATGAAGTCCGCCGCCGCGAGCACATCGTGGAGGTCGCCGCCGCCCATGTCGAAGAGATTTGCCTGTTGAAATTCCTTTCCATAGCCGGTCGAGCCTCGATAGTTGGGCGCGATCACCATGTAACCCTGGTTCACCATGTGTTGGATGAAACGGTTAAATGAGTTCACAGTCTGGGCCGTAGGTCCCCCATGCACGTAAACGATCGCCGCGTTCTGCCCATTGCGCTGCATGTTATAGGGCACGTAAACAAACGCAGAGATGACCCACTTGCCGTCGCGGCTGGGATAGTGCACCAGAAAAGGTTCGACCATATCCTCTGCGCGAACGCCCGCGATAAGCGATTTCGTCACCTGATGTGAACTGCCGTCCGCTAGCGAATACCCCCAGACATCACTCGGCGCGGTTGGGCCGATATGGTAATAAAGCAGGTAGGAGCCATCGCGTGTGAAGGCCGACTCCGCTCCGCCCAACGTATTCACGCCTTTCGGCAGGGGCAGGGAAGTGGTCTTTCCCGAAGCAAGATGGTGCAGATAGATGTCCGTGTAGCCGTCCACGTTGGCGATCCAGGTGACTGACCGGCCATCAGGTGAAAAATTGCCCCCACTGATCTCCCACTTGTCCTGAGTAAGCCATTCAATCTTTTTCGACGCGATATCAAGCAATCCGACATTGTCATAACCGGTCGCATTTGAAGTGATGAGCAGACGTTTGCCGTCCGGCGCGAAGTCGTTGGCACGGTACAGCCGCTCACCCCCGTGAGAAGTAAGCATAGTGGCTGTCCCCGTCACCAGATCGGCGAGAAAAATATTCGAATCCGTACCTTTGGCCTGTTCTTGCGTGTACGCGATGTACTTGCCGTCCGCGGACCAGATTGGACTGACGTTCATCTTGTCTTTGGGAGTGCCCGTGGTTACATGCTTGGTGTCGCGCAACAGCGTGTCGTAAACATCGATCTCATAAACTGACGACGTCTTAGGCTTCACTGTGTATGCGAGATAACGCCCGTCGGGAGACCATGTAGGGCCCTCCTCCGCGATTTCCCTCGTATTCGTGATGTTGATCACTTGTCCGGTCTTGGGCGAGACCAGAAAAATATCCCACTGTTCGTCGCCATCGTAGTCGGACTGATAGGCGATCCATTTTCCATCGGGCGACCAGGCAGGTTGGCTCTGACGCTGGTCACTGATGGTGAGTTGGGAGGGCCAGCCGCCTTCAGCGGCCACCAACCAAAGATTGTTGCGTCCGCTGATGTTAGAGACGAAAGCGATGGTCTTGCCATCTGGCGACCAGGCCGTGCCGCCGATCGAGCGCGTCATGTAGAGCTTCTCGAGGGAGAGACTTTGCGAGCGCTGATCCACTCTCGCGTTTGGTTTGCTGATGATCTGCTTGGGATCTGTAATGGCCTGGGGCACGGGCAAAGACTGGGCGAGGGTGACAGTGCTCATGAAGATGACAATAACAAACCGGATGAGAGGGCGCATGCGGGTCCGTGGTTCAGAGAGCAGAAAAAGTGTAGCAGAGGCGCCGGGAGGTCAAGCTTCACCTCATGGTCATCAGCCCAATTCTCATCACCCCAAGATTGTCATCCTGAGCGAAGCAGATTCTTCGCGAATGCGAAGCATCTGCGAAGTCGAAGCATCCCTTTCACTACTCTACTTCGCGTTCTTGTGAATCTCTACCGTCGTCCACGTCTTGTCGGCGGCATGACAAATGTTTTCTAGAGGGCACTCCACACACTTCGGCCGCCGTGCAATACACAGCTTCCGACCGTGCCAGATAATCTGGTGGGCGAAGAGCGTCCACTTCTCCCGAGGAATGATCTTCATCAGATCTTTTTCGATCGTCTTGGGATCGTCATTGCGAGTTAGTTCCAGGCGCCGAGCGATGCGGTGAACGTGGGTATCAACCACCAGGCCTTCGTTCTTCTTAAACCAGGTTCCCAGCACTACATTGGCAGTCTTTCGCGCTACCCCGGGCAATGTAAGGAGTTGGGTCATCTCGTCCGGGACCTGGCCACCGAAGTCGGCGACAATTTTTTGGGCGGCTCCGACCACGGACTTGGATTTATTCCGAAAAAAACCAGTGGAGCGGACATCGGGCTCAAGTTGCTCAGGTCGAAGCGCAGCGAAATCCTCGACCGTTGGGTATTTCCGGAACAGTTCGGGCGTGACGCGGTTGACGTTTACATCAGTCGATTGGGCGGAGAGAATCGTCGCAACCAGGAGTTCCCATGCGCTCTTGTGTTGCAAGGCACACGTGACGTCGGGATAGAGCTGATCAAGCCGCTGGAGGATTTCGTGGATTCTTTCGGGTGCAAGCGGATTGTAGGCTGCTGTCCGGCCGGTTCGGGTCGTCTTAGCGGGCCGTGTGGGGACGGGCGCCCCCGCCCGTCCGTGCCGGTTCAAAGAACCGGCGGTTTTTACTTTCGGCACTCGCTGGATGCCGCGTGTACCTTCGTGACGTCCAGTTTTGGCGGGCCGACGAGGAACGATACCTCGGGGCATGGTCTCCCTCTTCCAAACAATGAAAGATAGATGTTAGCAGAAGCGTCGTTAGCAAAATGCCGCGCATCCACTCGAACGATGACCGCCCTTTGGTAATGGCGCTGGACCACGACGCCAATTGACGTGCCCTACGCCTCCCGGTAGTCTGGAAGCGAATCCACCAAGCACAGGGAGTCCCTAGTGGCGGTGAAGTCTATCCAACTCGGGCAGGTCTGGCGCAACGACGCTGACAGCCAGGACTATCTCGTTACCAAGATTTACAGCGAGGTGTTTACTCAATACGCCGTACTGCGTCCTGCTGAAGTCACGGCGCCGGAGGCGCCCACGGTGCGGGTGAAAGTGGCCAAGAACGCGGAAGGAGCCTCGCTGCCCGGGTATACCTTTACCCAAGAAGGCTCATTCTAGTCTTCGTACAGAATGCAGTGAAGCGTGACTTCTTGCGTCTCTGTAGATATTCTTCCCAACACGTCTGATGACTGAAAGAATCCTCGCTGTTCTGTTTCTCTTCATTAAGTCTGTGATCGCTGCCACCGGATACGGCGGTATCGCTCTCCTCATGGCGATTGAGTCGGCTTGCATCCCTTTGCCCTCCGAATTGATCATGCCTTTTGCTGGCTACTTGGTCTATGAGGGCACGTTCAAGCTGCTATGGGTGGCCACGGTTGGGGCGATCGGGTGCAATCTGGGCTCGCTTGTGGCCTACGAGATAGGCTCCTACGGGGGCCGTCCGCTGGTGGAAAAATACGGGCGCTGGATTCTGATGGGGCGGCGTGAACTGGACTGGGCCGATCGCTTCTTCGCGCGCTGGGGATATCTGGCGGTTTTCGTTGCGCGCCTGCTGCCTGTGGTCCGCACGTTCATCGCCCTGCCGGCTGGCATCGCCCGTATGCCGCGCGGACGGTTTCACCTTTACACCTTTCTTGGCTCCTGGCCGTGGTGCCTGGGGCTGGCGTGGCTGGGCATGAAGCTGGGCGAGAACTGGCGCTCCCTGGGCAAGTATTTCCATCAATTTGATGCCGTGATCGGCGTCGCCCTGCTGGCGGGCGTGGCGTACTTCGTCTGGAGCCACTGGCAGAATCGGATGCGGGCAGCGCAGTAAGATCCGCCGACGCATTTACGCATGGAGATCAGGCTGGCCTCGCCAATTGCGACCCGACGATCTGCCACTTCCCAGTGCGCTTGATGACAACATCCGTGTAAACGTAGCGGACTGAGAATCGCTTGCCGTCTTGCTCCACCTCGTCGTCTTCGGAACCGTGGACGATGGCGAAGTCTCCGAACAAGCGTATCTGCCGGCCGGTGGAGACCATCGAGATATACCGGATCCTGCCCAACTTGAGATTTTCCAGCACGTCATGTTTGGTGAACGCCCTGCCTGACTCGTTGTACTGAACGTAGTCGTCTGCGAAAATCCGCGACAGCTTATCGATATCGGCGCTCATCAGAGTCCGATCCCCATCTTCGAAAAGCGCTAGAATCTGGTGCTCGTCTGCCGGCTCCATCCACTCTCTCCTTTGACGCGCAAGACGCTCTCGTGTACAAGCCTAGTGTACAAACAAACAACTCGAGCACACGAGGAGGCTCCGTGGTCCCAACGTCCCGCATCTTGGCCGTCCTACTTCTCTTAATCGTGTATGCACCGGCCGCTCTTCACGCTCAGTCCGCGCCCGCGCCTTCCGATAAACCATTCGTGGTCGAGTATTACTACAAGGTCAAGTGGGGACACGCCGATGAATTCCTCCGACTGTTCAAGAAGAACCATTACCCTCTGCTCAAGAAAGAAGTCGAGATGGGACGCATGCTCAAGGTCTGGATGGACCAGCCGCGCTATCACACTACCGAAGATGGCCGCTGGGATTACCGCGTGACCATAGTCTTCAAGAATGCCACCGTGGCCAACGAGCCATTTGATGAAGACGCGCTCAAGAAACAACTATTTCCTGACCAGACGGCATACGAAAAGGAAGAGCAGCGGCGGTTTGAGATTCTGGACGCGCATTGGGACTTGCCCATCAGGACTGTGGATCTGGAAGGAAAATAAATCCGAAAGTGACCGAGACTGGGGTTTGCTGAGCTTGACTCCTATTAATCAAGCTTCAGGACCTTCGCCACCAGCTTCTCGTGCCACTTCCACGGTAGCCCACGCTTGAGCCAGAGCTGAATGTGGGCGTCTTGCCCAATGAGATATCGCAAGCGAGGATTCGGATCCTGCGCAATGCGCGCAATCAATTGCGCTACTACGATGGGATCGCGCTTGCGAATTTTCTGGATCGCATCCCGCATGCGTTCGCCGCGGGCACGGTTGGGCGAAGTGCCATCCACCGCCTTCTGGCCCATCATCACGTTGCGCGTCCAGATGTCCGTCTGAAATGATCCGGGTTCGACTAGCACCACTTTGATGCCGAGCGCATTAACCTCCATGCGCAGCGACTCGCTCCAGCCTTCAAGCGCAAACTTGGACGCGGAGTAACTGCTGACCGAGACTGATCCGTGCAGCCCGGCAATGGATGACACCATGATGACATGCCCTGAATGCTGACGGCGCATGGTGGGCAACACGGCTTGGGTCATGGCCACGTGAGCGAAGAAGTTGGTCTCGAACTGCATGCGGATTTCTTCGAGCTTCAGGTCCTCGGCAAACCCTGCGACCGCGAAGCCAGCGTTGTTGACAAGGACATCGACGCGTCGGTGGTCGCGGACCACCGATTCAACAAATGCCGGAATGGCGTTGAAGTTTGTGACGTCGAGCTGGCGGACATCGATCTGGCCGGGAACCCCAGCCGATGCCGCCGCCTGGTCGAGCCGCTCGCGGCGTCCGAGATCACGCATCGAAGCGACAACTTTGAAGCCTTTCTTGGCCAGCTCAACTGTGGTCAACAGGCCGATTCCGCTGGAGGAACCGGTAACCAGCGCAACTTTTTCGGACGCGGTCATGTAATGTTTTGTACCACAAATGGTCGCGCCGCAGAGCCTCCATTCAATCGCCCGCTCGCGCCTTTGAAGCGGAATTCTGCGCGTTCGGCCGCTCTCATTTGCAAATCACCGCTCAGTACGAGAACATAACCGTTTGTCATCCATCCAACTGAACTCATAAGGAAGCAGCCTAAATATGCCGACGCGGCAGAAGTACGTAAAGAGGGAGACTCAGAAGCACCAGGAAAGCGAAATCCAAGCGCCCAAGGGCAAGCTCGGTATCATGATTCCCGGCATGGGCGCGGTGGCCACGACATTTGTGGCGGGCGTTGAGGCGGTTCGCAAGGGATTCGCCAAGCCCATTGGGTCACTCACCCAGATGGGAACCATACGCTTGGGCAAACGTACCGATGCCCGTTCCCCAAGGGTCAAGGAATTTGTTCCGCTGGCCGGGCTCGACGACATCGTATTCACCGGATGGGACATTTTCGAAGACAACATGTATGCGGCGGCAAGCAAGGCCGGCGTGTTGGAGCGCGAACTCCTCGACCGGGTAAAGCCTTTCCTCACGTCTATCAAGCCCCGCAAAGCAGTCTTTGACCGCAACTATGTGAAGAAGCTGGACGGCCCCAACGTCAAGAAGGGCAAGAACAAGATGGATTTGGCGGAGCAGGTGCGCGCCGACATCCGTGACTTCAGAAAGAGCTCAGGAGCCACTCGGCTCGTGACCATCTGGTGCGGATCAACCGAGACATTCCTTGAACCTACGGCTGTACACCAAAGCATAAAGGCCTTCGAAAAAGCGATGACAGGGAATGACGAGAATATCGCGCCATCGATGATCTACGCCTACGCCTCGCTGATGGAAGGAGTGCCCTTCGCCAATGGAGCTCCGAACCTGACGGTCGATCTCCCCGTGATGGATCAGTTATCGCGCGAGCATGAGGCCCCCATCTGCGGGAAGGACTATAAAACCGGTCAGACCCTGATCAAGACGATTCTGGCTCCTGGCTTCAAAGCCCGCATGATCGGACTGAATGGCTGGTTCTCGACCAATATTCTGGGCAATCGGGACGGCGAAGTGCTTGAGGATCCAGGATCGTTTAAGACCAAGGAGGAATCCAAGCTTTCTGTGCTCGAGCACATCTTGCAGCCCGAACTCTACCCGGAGCTCTACGGCCATTTTACGCACAAGGTTCGGATCAACTATTACCCGCCGCGTGGTGATAACAAAGAGGGTTGGGACAACATCGACATCTTCGGATGGCTCGGCTATCCCATGCAGATCAAGGTGGATTTCCTGTGTCGCGACTCCATCCTCGCTGCACCCCTGGTTTTGGACTTGGTACTTTTCCTCGACCTGGCGCAGCGCACCTCTGAGTTACGAGGAATCGGAATCCAGGAATGGCTCAGCTTCTACTTCAAGTCCCCTATGTGTGCGCCCGGCTTATATCCCGAGCATGATCTGTTTATTCAGTTGATGAAGCTGAAGAACACACTGCGGCACCTGAAGGGGGAGGAATTGATCACGCATTTAGGCCTGGAATACTACGACTAGGTTGGTGTGGCGCGGAATTGATGTGGCGCGGGCGCCCTCGCCCACGCGTTTTTGCAACGCCTTCAAGGGGCCGTCTGTCCAGAGCTCGTACAAGTCTTCGTCGGGCCTGGTTTCTTACAGCTTCCTCTCCCGCTTGTACTCATCGAACTTCTCCAGAAACCGATCAATATCCTTCTTCTGCAAATAATACGGCGTCGACAACCGCAGCTTCGACGGCTCTCCACCACGGATTCGGATCTTATGTGTGCTCCACATCCATTTTTCCAAATCCATGCGCTGAATCGGCGGAACGTTGACCGTTGCAATCGCACAACGCAGCGCGGGTTCAGGAGACGTCCAGGATTCCGCTCCACGTTTCGTCATTTCACCCAGAATGTAGTTGGCCAACTCACGATGACGGTGCTCGATGCGATCCATGCCAATATCGTTTGCCAGCTTAATCGCGGCGCGCAGCCCGCAGAGCGCGGGCACGTTGGAGCTCCCAATGCGCTGAAAGCGCTCGGCACGCAGCTTGCGTTCGTCCCAACCTTCGGTGGCGATGGTGTTCCAGACACGGTCAATCACTTCATCGCGCACGTAAAGGAAGCCAGAACCTTTCGGCGCCTGCAGCCACTTGTGCGGACTCGATGAGTACAGGTCGCAGCCGAGGCTGTGGACATTCAGAGCCATCATCCCAGTGACATGGGCGCCATCCACGGCAGACAAAATCCCTTTGGAGCGGGCGAGCGAGCACAGTTCCTTGGCGGGCAGCACCACCCCGGTTACGGTGGTGATATGACTGAAGAACATGACACGGGTGCGAGGCGTGATGGCATAGTTGAAAAGGTTCAGAACCTGAGCCGTGTCGCTGACTGGCTTGGGCAGTGAGACTTTGTTGACAACAATGCCGTAACGCTTGGCCCTTAGATTCCAGGGGTGCTCGCCACCAGGATGCTCTTGGTCGGTCATCAAAACTTCATCGCCCGGTTTCAGGTCGATGCCGTTGGCGATGTAGCTGTTGGCTTCGGTGGCATTGCGCAGCAGGGCGATTTCATCGCGGCTACAGCCCACGAATGCGGCCAGCGGGTCGCGGAATTCGTTCCAGGCAGCATATCCCCAAATCGGATAGTCTTCCGGATCCTGCTGGTCCATCTTCTCGGTGCTGCTATAACCATCGAAAATAGCGCGCAAAACAGGTGCCGGGCTGGAACCTACGGTCCCGTTGTTCAGGTAGACCTCGTCCCCGGGAATAAGAAACTGCTTGCGCAGTTCAGACCAGTAGGCCTCGCCGTTGTACTGCGCAGGATCGGGCAGAGTGGAAGGGACTTTTTCGAGCTGTGTCCAGAGGCCGCTGCGGAGAGCAAGAGCGGCAGCAACTCCAGTGGTGGCAGTGAGAAAGCGGCGACGGTCAAGCAAACGGCACCTCCCGACACCAAGACCGTCATGTTACGGCGGGGAGCGAGATGTGGCAAACGCAAGGCTGGTGGAATCGGCCGGTTACGCGAACGCACGGCCCAAGGCGATATAGGTCGCTCCAGACACACCGGATAACCTTCTTACGCAATTGTGCGTCCAACCTGCTAGGAAATCCACGGCGTACTGTCTCTAGGCGGGCGTATAATCAGAACAATGGGTGGACAAGGGAGTGAGTTATGAAGTATCGAACCTTGATATTGGCAGGGACGCTGTTGGCGTTCAGCTACGCAGTGCCATGGAGCTTTTCGCAGGATAAAGGTGGCACGCCTCCGGTCGACCCAGTCCCGGGCAGTGGGACAGCTCAGACCGACCAAACCGCTCCGCCTCCGACACCGCCTATTCAAGCTGCGGATCCAGATAAAGTCAAACACGATGGTGGCAAGAGTGACGTGGATGCCGTCGGTAATCGCAACGTGGGTTGCAAGACGGGCGTCGGGAACTGGTATGGGGTGGAGAAGCAGATTGCCATGGGCAAGCAGTATGCCCAGCAGGTGGAATCCACGGTAAAGCTGGTGCAGGACCCAGTAATTACAGAATACGTCAACCGGCTGGGACAGAACTTGGTGCGGAACTCAGACGCGCAGGTCCCGTTTACCATCAAGGTGATTGACGCGGACGAAATCAACGCATTTGCGTTACCCGGTGGATTCTTCTACGTAAATTCCGGCTTGATTCTGGCAGCCGATGAAGAGGCCGAGTTGGCCGGTGTGATGGCCCACGAGATTGCTCATGTGGCGGCTTGCCATGCGGCACGAGAAAACACTCGTGGAAATTTGATGCAGATGGCATCCATCCCGTTGATCTTCGTGGGTGGAGCGGTCGGGTACGCGGGTTATGAGGCTGCTGGTCTCGCCCTCCCGTTGACGTTCTTGCACTTCTCGCGCGGATTCGAAGCCGAAGCTGACTACCTCGGGCTCGAGTACATGTACAAGTCCGGATACGACCCGCAGGCTTTCATCAGCTTCTTCGAAAAGGTGCAGGCGCAGGAGAAGAAGAAACCCGGCACGTTGGCCAAGGCGTTCGCGACGCATCCACAAACACCGGATCGCATCGCAAAATCGCAGGAAGAGATTTCGCAAATCCTTCCTGCACGGCCGCAATATCTGGTTTCGACCTCAGAATTCGATGACGTGAAGTCACGGCTGGCCGCCCTCGAGAACCGTCGCAAGCTCGTGGACCAGAAAGATAACGGAAAGAAGCCCAGCTTGCGCCGCACGTCCTCGACGGATAAGAATGGCACTGACAACAAGGGTAGCGACGATGATCACCCTACGCTAAAGCGTCGGGATGACAGTAGCAGTAACTAAACTGAGTTCCATCCTAGTTGATTCTTTGACCGGCGGCTTCGGCCGCCGGCTTTGTTTTGAACCAGTATTTCCTAGACTAAAACCAAAGGGCCGCGAGAAAACTCGCGGCCCTTCTGGACCAACTTCGGAGGAAAATACTTACACAGCTTCTTTTGTTGCGAGTGCTGGTATCGCCTTGCTACCGACTGTCGTTGAATTCAAGACCTTCATTTCTTTCCAGTCGTATCCAAATTCTTTACCGCAGTCGAGGCAAACCACGTAGGTGCCATGCTGAGCGGCCGCCGAACCACGCTTACCTGAGCCTGGGCGGACTGTGAGCGGAAAGCTATAACGAGTATGCCAGCAGCCAAATAAGGCATCATATAATTTTGCAATCATCGCTCACCTCCCGCAGCCAGCCCCGTTGCTCGTGCCTGAGAGTACCCAATGCTGCGTTCTCTCTCTTAGATTCAGCTTTGCCCTAAAAGGTTCCTACCGGAAGTACGTAATCCGTCCCTTGGTGGATTCAGAAGGAAGCGCTTGTGGATACACGGCTTAGCGTAATGCGGGGGTCGCCATCTCAAAAAGGAGAAAACTTTTGCAGAGAGGTCAGACTTCCCGAGGTCCGGTCTTCTTTCTGGCCTCGCACTTAGCAACTATGGCCGATCGGAGGCGGTTTCGCAGATCGTCAGGCAGTTCGTAGAGCTGAGAATCGCGGTAGATCTCAATGGTCTTTTTGGTGGTATCGCAGACGACGTAGCAGTTGTGGCACCAAGCCAGGTGATCTTCCAATTCAGACTTGGTGCGATCATCAAGAACGCCGTCCAGGTAATTTGTCAGCTCTTGCAAAAACTCAGAGCATTTCACTGTTTGCCATCTCCGCTCTCACGTTTCTGGAAGTAGCGGCTGAGCCTGTCCCGCAACTGCAGCCTTGCCCGCAACAGCCGGGACTTTACCGCGGGAATGCTGAGGTCAAGCGCCTCGGCAGTCTCCTCGGTCGAGAGACCTTCCACATCTCGCAGCACAAAAACTGTCCGAAAACTGGGCGGCAGTCCCTGAATCGTCCGAGTCAGAATATCGCGCAACTCGGCTTGACTGTACTGCTGCTCCGGATTCGGGCTCCAATCCGCTACTTCACGAGGAAGCGAATCTTCCTCGGTCTTAACATCCTCGTCCAGCGAAACCATGCGCTCGGGTCGGCGGCGGCGCAACTTCATCAGCGCTTCGTTGACCGCGATCCGCACCAGCCAGGTATAGAACTTGGACTGTCCCTGGAACTGGTTCAGATTTCCATAGGCCTTCAAGAACGCATCTTGCACCACGTCTTCCGCGTCTTCACGGTTTTGCGTGATGTGCTGCGCGATGCGAAATACGTTGCGGTCATAGCGTCGAACCAATTCCTCGAACGCCGTGACGTCGCCGCCCTTGGCCGCCTGGACCAGCGCCAGTTCATCACTGACGGGCTCACTCAGTTTAGGTTGGATGGTACCCATTGTCCTTCCGATGCAACAATTTTCGAGCTGCCCGGCCGTAGAAGCGAATGTTATTTTACTTGGTAACCTGGTGTGTGGCTTAACTCTTTTGACGTATCTATAACTGCCAGGTTTACGCTAAATTCCAGAGTGCGGTGATCGACGGGGGGAACACGTCCTTCGGTGACAGGAACACGAGCAGCCAAGTAGCCATATAATCATAGTTTAGCCGAGATGAAGGGACAAAAAAAGTCGACCAGCGGTCGTGCCGAGGCCGACGAGCAACTCGCAATGGCAGAAACCAGCGGGACTGCGCAAATCGTCGAAAGAGTTGTGTCTCAAGTGCTCGAGGGCCATATTGGCCAGATTCGACAGGACTTGGTGCGGCGTGTTCTAGACGAACTTCCGGCCTCGGCGCCTCCCTCCGCAGCTGTCTCCCAAGACGATACCGCGGCCAACTTACTCGCAGCGATATCGGCCATCCATGCCGGCACTTCGCAGAAGGAAATTCTGCGCGCGCTGTTGGACAATACCGTCCGTTACAGCGGGCGTGCGGCCCTGTTCGTCATAAAGGCAGGGTCCGCGACAGGCTGGCAGGGGCGCGGACTTAGCCAGACCGGAGAGCACGACGAGCTCAAAGATTTCTCGCTCGACGTGAGCGCTGGCCTTGTCGCTCGGGCTATGCAATCACGGATGGTCGTGAACGGCGCTGCCCGCGAAATGGATCCTCAATTTATCTTGCGCTTTCAAGCACCGCTTGATGATTCAGCGATGTTGCTCCCCCTTCTGCTCAAGGAGAAAATTGCGGCTCTGGTTTATGCCGATACCGGTTTGGAAGCAGGCGGAAAAATCGATGCCGCGGCCTTGGAACTGCTGGTAATGGCGACAAGCGCATGGTTGGAAGTCACGTCGCTACGCAAGCAGGCACACAAAGAAGGCGGGCTGGAAGCCGGCGGGGTTGAGAAAGCGACGGCCGCGTCTGCGTCGCCAGTACAAACAGTCTCGTCTTTTTCAGACCCGTTTGCGGCCCACGCCCCCAAACATCAGGGTGGAACTGCGCCGGCTCCAGTTGCAATGCACGAGTCAGCAACCGTGGTCGAGGCCGAACCGGTGGCGGTCGCCGTAGCTGCTGCAGCGGCGCCGGCGACAGATGCATCTGCCCAGTTGCCCCCGGAGGAAGCCGACATCCACCGCAAGGCGCAGCGTTTCGCGCGTCTCCTGGTAGACGAGATCAAACTGTACAATCAGGCCAAAGTGGCGGAGGGACGCAAGCACAAAGACTTGTACGATCGTCTGAAAGAAGACATTGAGAAGAGCCGTGGAACCTACAAGAAACGATATGGCAATACCGCGGCCGCCGACACCGATTACTTCAGCCAGGAACTCGTCCGCAGTTTGGCGGAGGATGATAGTTCAATCATGGGCGCCAATTTCAGGCGATAATTGAGAGAAGTGGTTCCTCATCGCTCCCAATGGATTCTCCGTTCGGTACTTGTTTTAATCCTCGCAGTCTTGTGTATTGATCAGGGCCGCAGCAACGCACAGTCAACCGCGACCCCAACTCAATCGACTCAAAAGAAGAGCGCGAAGAAAACTGCAAGCCAGAGGCGAAAGCGAACCTCCCCGCGACTGCGACGCATGCATCAGGCCTTTGTGGCGTCGGCCACCTTGAAGCCAATGGCGCGGCAGCTGCTGCAGGACCGTACTGCAGCCGCATACGCCGGAGTTGAGATCTTCGCCCGCCGTCACTCCAAAGAAGATGCGGGGGCTCTGGCGTGGCTTGTGGTGGGATACGCCCATGTCTTGGATCATGACTATGCCAAGGCCATTGACCCGTTAAATCGGGCCAAGCCGCTCGCCGGCGATCTCGGAGACTACGTCAGCTACTACCTCGGCAGTTCGTACTTTCAGACCGGACGGACCGCTGAAGCGTTGGCCAGCCTCACCAACTTCGATCAGACCTATCCGGAATCACTGTTGATTCGCGATGCGCATGTGATGTTAGCCAATGCGTTGCTGGCGGAGGGCAAAGCTCAGGAAGCCATTACGCTGCTGGAGAAAGAGCGCGAGCCCACGCGCGCCGATATCGAACTCACGCTGGGACGTGCCTACGCCGCCTCCGCGCAGACCGAGAAAGCAGTTACCACCCTACGAAACTTGTACTTCACCATGCCGCTAAGCGGCGAGGCGGGCCAGGCAGAGTTCGAACTGAGGAAATTAGCTGCGAGCACGCAGGTACCGCCACCAGGCTTGAACGGGCGGAGGACGCGTGCTGATTTGCTGCTCAAAGGCAAACGCTTCAGCGATGCCGCCAACGAGTATCGCGGGTTGGTGGGCGATGTGAGCGCCAGCGAACGCCCCCAGGTACAACTTGCTTTGGGAACAGCTTTGCGACACGCCGGCCAGAACCGGGAAGCAAAACAGGTGCTGGAGTCGATCTCAAGTCCAACGCCAGAGGTAAATGCCGAGCGCCTGTTCAACCTGGGAGAGATTGCTCGCGCGACCGATGATGAAAATGCGTTTCTGCAGATTCTGGGGCAGCTCCGCGAAACCATGCCCAACAGCCTCTGGCTGGATCAGGGATTGCTTTCCGCCGGAAATATTTATCTACTGAAGCGCGATTACGACCACGCGATTGATACTTATCGAGAGCTGCAAGAACGCTTTCCTAACGGTGGCCGAGCTGCCTACGCCCACTGGAAAGTGGCGTGGCTCAGCCTTCGTCAGGGAAGAAATGCCGACGCCAAGAATGGATTTGACCAGCAGATCGCGCTCTACCCCAATTCCGCCGAAGTGCCGGCGGCGCTATATTGGCGAGCCCGGCTGGCGGAAGAAGACGGCGAATCGGCCACAGCGAGGGCCTACTATCAGAAACTCTCCGATCGGTTCCGGAACTACTACTACGCCGAATTGGCGCGGCAGCGACTGAAGAAAATTCCCCCTGACAGCGACCCTGTACATTACGCCTTACTGGACAGGGTCCCGCCGATTGACTCCGGCGCGATAGTGACTCTCGATGCAGTTCCAACCGACGATCTGCGTGTGCAAAAGGCGCAATTGTTGGAGAACGGCGCACTGCTTGATTTCTCCGCCCGGGAATTGCAGGCCGCGGCCGCCGCGGACAAGGGCAACTGGGCGACAGCCGAAACCGCGCGCATGTACAACGACGCCGGACGTTATGACATGGCGATCGAGGTCCTGAAGCGGGCGGTACCCAGCTACTTTGCCGTGGACCTGCCGAGCCTCCCGCGGGCCTACTGGGAAGCGCTCTTTCCAAAAGCCTATTGGCCAGATTTGAAGAAATTCTCCTCGCAAAACGCACTGGATCCTTATTTGGTGGCGTCGCTTATCCGGCAAGAATCGGAATTTAACCCGGCTGCAGTCTCGCGCGCGAATGCTGTAGGACTGATGCAACTTCTCCCCAAGGTGGGAAAAGGAGTGGCCAAACAAGAGAAGATCAAACATTACTCCGCCCAACAATTATTCACACCAGCGATAAACCTGGAACTTGGGACCCGCTATTTCCGCGCCATGGTCGATAAGTTTGGCGCGTTCGAGTACGCGCTGGCTGCTTACAATGCCGGTTCCGATCGAGTTGGGGACTGGCTGGGACAAGGCAAATACCGTGACCCGCAGGAATTTGTGGAGTCCATCCCCTTTACTGAGACTCGCGAGTACGTGCAGGCTATCCTGCGCAATGAGAACGTCTATCGCCAGCTGTACGGAACTCCGTAGATTCCAACGAAGCCATAGACCCGATCCTATTTTGAATCCTTAGAATGCGTCGATCCCGGTGACGCTCTGCCCAATGATCAGAGTGTGGATATCGTGTGTGCCTTCATAGGTTTTCACCGACTCCAGATTCATCATGTGACGCATGATGGGATATTCGTCCGCTACGCCATTCGCACCCAGAATGTCGCGCGCCATACGAGCGCACTCCAGCGCCATCCAGACGTTGTTTCGCTTAGCCATGGAAATGTGTTGCGGGCCAGACGCGTCTTTATCTTTGAGGCGTCCAACCTGCAGCGCCAATAACTGCGCCTTTGTGATTTCGGAAATCATCCAGGCCAATTTCTCCTGCACCAGTTGCCGCGACGCGATGGGTTCGTCGTGGAACTGCTTACGGAAAAGCGAATACTGCAGGGCGCAGTCATAGCAAGCCATGGCCGCTCCGACTGCTCCCCAGGCGATCCCATAGCGCGCTTGATTTAGGCACTTGAGAGGAGACTTCAGTCCGCCTGTCCCCGGAAGCAAATTCGATTCTGGCACGTGTACGTCCTGCAACGAGAGGCTCGAAGTTACCGACGCCCGTAGCGACCACTTGCCGTGTATGTCTTCGGCGCGGAAGCCATGACGATCGGTTTCCACCAGAAAACCGCGAATCGTATTCTCTTCGTCCTCAACTTTCGCCCAGATCACCGCCACGTCCGCGATCGACCCGGAGGTGATCCACATCTTTTCGCCGTTCAGAACATATTCTTTGCCAACCCTGCGCGCCCGCGTGCGCATACCACTCGGATTTGACCCGAAGTCCGGCTCAGTCAGGCCGAAGCATCCCAGCTTTTCCCCCTTTTGCATCGCCGGCAGCCAGGTCTGTTTCTGCTCTTCACTGCCAAACGCAAAGATTGGATACATCACCAGCGCCGATTGCACGCTGACGAACGAACGTACCCCAGAGTCGCCACGCTCCAACTCCTGGGTCACCAGTCCATATTCCACGTTGGACATTCCGGCGCAGCCGTAACCCTTGAGGTTGGCGCCGAAAAAGCCGAGATCGGCCATGGGCTTTACCAATTCGCGAGGGAAACGGCCGGCTCGATTGCACTCCTCAATGATCGGGATCAGATTGTCCTCAATGAACTTGCGAGTCGTATCTCGGACCAGACGCTCGTCGTCGGTGAGCAGCGTGTCGAACTTGAGGAAATCAACTCCCCGGAACTTAAGGGCCATGAGATTCTCACTTCTGTTTCTTCGCCGCGAACCGGGCGCATCCATCGAGGGAGAGGAAACCCTAAAAGGTAGCAAAGGGTACCCAACCCGTCAAACCGGTCCTTTTACAATCTTTTTGCAATTCGTATTAAAATCGCTCGGGCTTCTGGCATCTAACTTTTCAAGACGAACATGGCCACTGATTTATGCCGTAAACGAGCTTTGTCAGCCATAGGCTTGGCATTCATTGTGGGTGGCCTCTGCCTGTCCGCTGTTGCTGCCGATGCTCCCGTGGCCAATACTCCTACGATGCGCCCCACTTTGGACGACGGTTTTACTCTGCTCTATAACCTCGACTTCGACCAGGCCCACCAGGTTTTCATGTCCTGGCAGCATGAATATCCCGGGAACCCGATGGGCCCAACTTGCGATGCGGCCGGATTGCTCTTCTCCGAATTTCATCGCTTGGGCGTGCTGGAAGGCCAGTTTTACGTCAATGATCAGGCCTTCGCAGCGCGCAAGAAACTTGATCCCGATCCTGCCCTTCGCGATCGTTTCAACGCCGCCTTGGAGCAGGCTGAAACCAAGGCCAAAACTCGATTGGCCACTGACCCGAAGGACCGCGACGCGCTCTTTGCCATGACGCTGTCATCGGGATTACGAGCCGATTATGCCGCTTTGATCGAAAAGCGCAACTTGGCTTCTCTCCATTACACAAAAGTAGCCAATGCCTGGGCTGATCAGCTGCTCGCCGTCGACCCGAACTGTTACGACGCTCATATCGCTGCAGGCTTCAGCAAATACATCATCGGCAGCATGTCCGCGCCGGTGCGCTGGATCGTCCGACTGGGGGGCGTTTCCGGCGACAGGCAGGCCGGCATCAGGGAAATGCAGGTGACGGCCAAACGTGGACGTTATCTTGCACCTTTTGCCCGCATGCTGCTGGCCATCGCCTACGTGCGTGAGAAGGACAAACCGCGGGCCCGCGAGTTGCTGGCTTCTTTGCGGGATGAATTTCCTCGCAACCCCCTCTTCGCCCGCGAAATCGCCCGCCTCGATGCCGGTCAGTAACCCCATCGGGCACTTCTGAAGTTTAGAGCTCACTTCGCCGCCCTGCGAAAGTCCTTGCCCTGCAATGTGATTCACGGGAAATTTACCCCTCTGTAACTATCCTGTAACATTCCGATCTTAAGCTTAAGCCCAAATAGACTAAACGGAGGAACCTCGCGTGCTACGTCGAATCGCGCTATTGTGCGTTGCTTTAGCGATCCCCGCTTTGGGGCAGACCACGTTGAACGGGGCGGGCGCAACTTTTCCTTACCCGATGTATTCCAAGTGGTTCAGTGAGTACCACAAGCTTCATCCAGATATCGAGATTAATTATCAATCCATCGGAAGCGGCGGTGGCATCCGTCAGGTTCTGGCGGGTACAGTAGACTTTGGCGCCAGCGACGGTCCCATGACCAACGACCAACTCGCTCAGGCTAAGACCAAGATCCTACACATCCCTACAGTATTGGGAGCCGTGGTTCCGGCTTATAACGTTCCCGGCGTGAGTGGAGAGGTGAAGTTCACTCCCGAAGCCCTGGCGGGGATATTCCTGGGCAAGATTACATCTTGGAACGACGCCGCTATCACGAATGCCAATCCCGGCGTAAAGTTACCGGCGCAGCCCATCGTTGTCATCCATCGCTCTGATGGCAGCGGCACAACCTTCATCTTCACTGACTATCTCTCCAAAATAAGTCCGGAGTGGCAGAGCCAGGTGGGCAGCTCAACTTCGGTCAGGTGGCCGGTCGGCCTCGGCGGAAAAGGCAATGAGGGTGTCGCCGGAATGATCCGCCAAATGCAAGGTGGAATCGGCTACATCGAACTGATTTATGCGGTGCAGAACAAGATACCCTACGGATCGGTGAAAAACGCCTCTGGGAACTTTGTTAAGGCCAGCCTCGACAGCGTTACGTCAGCGGCCGCATCCGCTCCCAAAATGCCGGCGGACTTTCGTGTTTCCATCACCAATGCCCCCGGCAAAGATGCCTATCCCGTCTCCAGTTTCACCTGGCTGCTGATCCCGGAGAAGGCCAAAGACGCCGCCAAAGGAAAAATCATCTCTGATTTTCTGAACTGGATGGTGGACGATGGTCAGAAAATGACTGCCGATCTCAGCTACGCGCCACTTCCTGGAAGCGTCGCTTCCAAGGTCAAAGAAACAATCAAACAGGTTCACTGACTAAATAGGTCCTCAGAATTAAGGAAAAAGAACGGCGCTTAGACGGAGCTGTCCGGGGACGGGAGCGCTTCTATCTGTTCTATACTGACTGCTTATGAAGTCGTTGTCAGTAAGAACCGTTTTCCTGCTGGCGCTCCTGCTGCCGCCGTTGCACGCCGCCAATAAGCCGTACCAGACCGGCAGGATTGTTGCGGTGCAACGAAAATCCCGGGAACGGATCCTCTACTACGTGGTTAACACCCCGGTCACAAAAGACGATCCGTATTACGAAGTATCAATCCAGTTTAGCGATATAATCTACGATGCGGAGTATACCCCGCGGCACGCTTCGGATACAGTGCCCGACGAGTGGACGGCCGGCTCGGAAATTCAGGCGAGAGTCGACAATCGCCACATATCGGTCCAGGAGCCGAGCGGAGTCATTTGGAATTTGGTGATCGTAAAACGCAGGCCCGCGGCGCCGGAGAAGCCCCCTACCGATTCCCCGCCTGGCAAGAACTGAACGGGTAAGAGCCTCGAGACACCCTGGTTACTGTTGTCCCCTCTGAGTTATGGCGCGCCTTTCGCTCGATAGCCCGGCTTATTACATTAACCGCGAAGCGTCCTGGCTAGCGTTCAATCGCCGCGTGCTGGAGGAGGCGCAGGACGAAAGTAACCCGCTCCTCGAGCGCCTCAAATTTCTCTCCATTACCGCCAGCAATCTGGACGAGTTTTTTGAGGTACGGGTCTCCGGGCTGGTGCAGAAGATTGAGGACGGCTACACCGAGGCCGGACCCGACGGCCTGACCCTGGTGGAAGAGCGGGATCTGGTCTCTCGCGAGACTCACGAGTTCCTCGATGACCAATACAGCTGCTGGAACGAAAAGCTGCGCCCCGCGCTCACCGATCATGGCATCCGCGTGCTGGGTCTGCACGAACTGGATCTCGGCGCGCGGGCTTTCATCGAGGAATATTGCGAGCGCGAACTCGATGTGCTCCTAACCCCGGTCACGGTCGATCCCGCGCATCCCTTTCCCAGGGTGATCAACAAAGCCCTGTGTGTAGCCTTCCTGTTACGCCGGCGCCGTCGTTCCTCGCTCACCTACACCGGCGTGGTCACAGTGCCGCGCGCTTTGCCCCGCTTGGTACGCCTGCCCTCGGAGGGAACGGACGACTTCATCTTTCTTGCCGATCTGGTGGCTTACCACGCTTCGCGCATGTATCACGGGTACGATATTGTTTCCTCGGCAGCCTTCCGTGTGACTCGCAACAGCAATCTGTATTTGGCAGAGGAAGAATCCCGCAATTTGCTGGAGTCGGTGCGCACCGAGCTGCATAATCGGCGCAAGGGCGACGCCGTGCGCCTTGAAATTGAGGCTGACGCTGATCCCGAGATCATTGAACGCCTGCGCACGAACTTCGATTTGGAGCCCTGGCAGGTTTTCTCCGTCCAGGGCCCGGTCAACTTGTCACGCCTGTTCAACATCTATGAGCAGACCACCCACCCCGAACTCAAATTCAAGGCTTTTGCTCCGCGTGAACTTCGACTCACCGCCAAGTCCCAGGATCTGTTCGAGGAATTGCGCCGGCATGACGTTTTGCTCCACCACCCATTTGATTCCTACGACGCGGTGGTCTCTTTTATCGAAGCGGCGGCCCAGGATCCTCGCGTACTCTCCATCAAGCAGACGCTCTACCGCACCAGCGAGCACTCACTGATTGTGCCTGCGCTGATTTCTGCTGCCGAAAGGAAGGAAGTCACCGCGGTAGTGGAACTCAAGGCACGGTTTGATGAAGATTCCAACATTCGATGGTCGCGCGATCTAGAGGACGCCGGTGTCCAGGTGTTCCATGGGCTGGTCGGACTCAAGACTCACTGCAAGCTGTCGCTCCTGGTTCGCCGTGACTCGGATGGGATCATTCGCCGCTACGCTCACCTTGGCACCGGCAACTACAACACGTCTACAGCGCGCATCTACACGGATACCAGCCTTCTGACCGCCGATCCTGAGATTACCGGTGCGGTCCATGACGTTTTCAGTTTTCTGACGGCCTATGCCGAACATCCCAACTACGAGCCGCTGCTGGTTTCTCCGCTCGATCTCGCAGAACGCAGTCTGGCCCTGATCGCCCGCGAAGCCGAGCACGCCCGCCACGGCCGTCCGGCGTACATCATCGGCAAGATGAACGCGCTGCTTGACAAGAACATTATTACCGCTTTGTATCGCGCCTCTCAGGACGGAGTTGAGATCGATCTGATCATCCGCGGCATGTGTGCTCTACGGCCCGGTGTACGCGGCGTAAGTGATCGCATCCGGGTGCGCAGCATCGTCGGCCGCTTTCTGGAGCATAGCCGCATCTTCTACTTTTCGAACGGAGGCCAGGAGGAGGTCTACATGGGCAGCGCGGATTGGATGCCACGAAATCTCTATGAGCGGGTAGAAGTTATCTTCCCGATAAAGGACGCATTGCTACGGGTGCGAGTGCGCCACGAAATCCTGCACTCGTATTTGGCAGACAATTTGAAATCCCGCGTGTTGCAAAAGGATGGGACCTATAATCGGGTATGGCGAATCCAGGGTAAGCGCAAGCCGCCAATTGGACCCAGCGCCTTTAGTGCCCAGGATTTCTTGATGGCGCTTGCCGAAGGGAAGCAATCCCTGGACGCCATCCCCATCGCCCTCCCACGCAAGCCCCACCCGGGGAAGAGAACTCAAGTGAGACGGCAGTATGCATAGTTGCCACCAATTCGAAAGTTTTCCTGGCTTTTCATCCGCCAATCACAGGAGTTCGGACTCACAATGATCATCTATTTCCTGCGTCATGCCAGTGCCGGCGAGCCCATGAAAAATCTCAAGAAGGACGAGAAGCGCGCCCTGGACGAGGTAGGTGTCGAACAGTGTGGCAACGTCGGACGTGCCTTGGCTGCCTTAGACGCTCAGGTGGACGTCATACTCTCCAGTCCGTTGAAACGGGCCGCCCAGACCGCTTCTCTCGTCGGCAATGAAATGGGTTATGAAGGTAAGCTGCAACTCGAAGATGCGCTTCGCCCCGGTGCGTCTTTCGCTGACTTTCGCAAACTGCTCGACAAATACGCCCGTCGCGAATCCATCATGGTTGTAGGCCATAATCCCAATCTGAGCGAGTTTCTCGGACGCTCCATCAGCGAACCTGGCTGCGAGGCTTCCGTTGAGTTAAAAAAAGGGGCCGTCGCCCGCGTCGAGACTGGGCGCAATTCCGCTGTTCTTCATTGGTGCCTGACACCGAAGATCCTGCGCGCGCTCTACGCCACGGCAAAACGCTGATTCAATATCGACTGTTTGTGGTCCGGTCCGACACGATTCGGAGAGAATCGTCAAAACTGGTACGATAAATTCGCTATTGAGGGTTGCAACTACGCTGCTGCCGGCACTAGTTCCCGCCCGAAGATTTGGCGAAAGTAATTTTTTTCTTTCTCCACCGCCCACAGCTCAAGGTCCAAGCCAACTCGCCCTTTGGCCATCAGCGCCAGACTAACTTCCCCATCACGAACCTGCACTCGCGTTCGCTGGACCGCTCCGCCACGTCCAAGATTCAGCGCGCGCGCCAACCGGAGCAAAAGCGAGGCTTTTGGCACGTACTCCCGATCGGCGGGCAACAACACCTTCATCGGACTATCACCAGGAGTAGGCCGTGACTTGCCCAGATAGCGTGCGATCGCCGCGATGATCCGTCTTTGCTCTGGCGTGTATCCCAGGATTTCCGAATTCGCAATGATGTAATAGCTGTGCCGGTGGCGTCCGTTGCGGTTGACGTAGTCCCCCACTTCGTAGAGCATCGCCGCGGCCGAAAGCCATTCCTCATATTCGGGTGGCAGCCTGTGCACTGACCGTAGGGCGCCAAACAGGCTCATGGCGGATTCGCGCACTTGCAGGACATGGCCCATCTCCACCCGGTAGTGCTCCACTGCGGCCCGGATGGAATCCCAACGTTCGGACTCCAGCTGCTTTCCCGAGCGCGTGCTGCGATCGTATTCGGCCGCCATCTGTGCTAGCAATCCATCACGCAAGCCCAGCGGGGAGTAGCGGAAACCACGCAAGTCGCAGCGCTCCAACAATTCGGCATACACCACTGCGCCAGCCCCAATGATCTCAGCCCGCCGCGGTCCAACTCCAGACAGCTTCCGGCGCTCTTCGATCGGCATCCGCGACAACATTTTGGCGATGTGTTGCATTTGCGACTGAGATACCGCAGTCGCACGCGGTCGAGTGGTCTTGTACAAGCCCTGACAGACCGCGGCCAGCGAAGCGGCCGTGCCGGAAGTCGCCACCACTGCCTTCGGCTTGGCCCGGGCAATGCGATCCGAGATGCGCCCAATCTCTCGCGCCACAAATCCTCGAAGCCGCCGCAGCTCCGATTTGCGTGGTGGATCATGGTGGAAAAACTCGCTGGTCAGCCGCACCGCCCCTAGCGGCAGGCTCACCGTGTCCCGAATGTGCCCATTGCTGGAAACGGTCAGCTCGCAGCTGCCCCCGCCCAGATCAATCATCAGCATTGGGGAGACCTTCACTCGCAGACTCGACACCAGACCGAGGTGAATGAGCCGCGCCTCTTCTACCCCAGAGATAATCTCTACAGTCCATCCCGTCGTCGAGCGCACCCACTCCAAAAAAGCCCGCGAATTACGGGCATCGCGCAGAGCGCTGGTTGCGACCACGCGCACTGAATCCGCGCCTTTGTCCTGCACCGCGCGATGAAAACGCCGCAGCACCTTGATGGTTTCAGCCATGGCGTCGGGAGATAGAAAGCCGGTGCGGAATACCCATTCCCCCAGGCGGGTAACTTCGCGATCTTCGTGGACCTCGCGCAGCCGGCGCCCGCTCAGCCGCGCGATCTTCAGACGGACAGAATTGGATCCGATATCTACGGCGGCAAAGGTCGGCATGGGAGGGCGACCCAGTTTACCGCGTGATTGAAAATGTCCGGAAAAAATGTGGCCAGGATTAGAAAGTGTGTGGGGGTAAAAGACAAATCCACTACGCTACCGCTGCGCGCGCTCTTCCTGCCTGCGCTTGTGGCTTGGGTCTTGGCCGCGGCGGCACTGAAACCGGCACCTTCTCCGACAACGCCATCCGCGTTTCGGCCAGCGCGGAAACTGCCTCGCGGAACTTGGCTCGAGTCACGTTCTGTAGCGCTGCCACCAGGGATGACTCCCGGACACCGCCGAAGAGTTCTTCAGCTCGCTGGGTCAGCTTCAGCCAATCATGCCAGTCGCCGATCATATCCTGCATCCGTTTGAGCTGGTGCACCACCTGCCCAGCCGTCGGATCATGCCGCGCCAATTCCGCGATATAGCGCGCCCGCTTGCCCGCGATTCTGTACTGATGCAAGGTTTTTTCGGTCAGGGGAGCCCGCTCTCGTCCCAATTGCAGTACCGCTCTCATCCCCAGCCTCAATAGGTCTGTGCTTTCCGGAATTGCCATTTCCTGGGCCGCGCGGTGCAAACGTTTCCGCAATTGGCTGACTGTTTTTCGATCAAAATTCTCAGGCAGCGTTCTTTCTCGCTGTGTGCGTTCCTCGGATAGCGTCCGCATCAGTTGTGACTTGCGCCCCGGTTCCTGCGGAATCTTCAAGCTGCGCAACGCCGCGATCTGGACATCCAGGTCACGCACCCTGCCGGCCTTCTTGCGCAGCCCGGCCAGTTGCTTGAGCAGTTTCTTGTCATTGCGGCTCAACTTCGGAACCAGTTCGTCCAGCATTGCTTCTACCCGGCGGCTGTAAGTGCGAAACTTGTGTACATTCTCCGGCGCTGGTTTTTTCGTCAGCTTGGCTAACTGACGGCTCAACTTCCGAAATGCAACATGGCTGGGGTCTTGGTCAATCGGCATAGCGTCTAACCACGGGCACAGAAAAATACAACCTGGTCGGCGGAATTGCAACTCCTAGAACGGCAAACTCGACAGCAAGTCCCTCTGAATTCTCAACGCAGGCTTCCGCAACTGCAGGAAGAATCGGTCATTTTAACATTGCTGTAACACGATTCTGCTAGCGTCCCCATGGATGGTCAATCGAGCTCTAGGAGCGCCTCGCCTGACTGGACCGCAACCTCCTGATAAGCCAGAACTTGCAGTTCAAGCCAGGGCCCAAGCCGAGCCCTTGATCAAGGCCGGCGACAGCCATCTCGCCGACGGTATCTTCTCCGTCGCCATGCTGGGCTGTGCCCTGTGCGTTTTGGCCCTGGTTGGCCTTATCGTATACGAGCTGGTAACCAAATCCAGCCTGTCCTGGCATGCTTCGGGGTGGAGATTTTTCTTTCGCAGCGAATGGGACCCAGTCAACGATCAGTTTGGCGCCTTGCCGTTTATCTACGGCACCATCGTTTCTTCGATCCTGGCCCTCGTCATCGCAGTGCCGTTAGCCGTTGGGGTTGCCGTGTTTATCACGGAAATGTCTCCGCCATGGCTGCGCGGCCCATTGGCCTTTACCACCGAATTGTTGGCCGCCATTCCAAGTGTTATTTACGGACTGTGGGCGATCTTCGTGTTAGTGCCCCTACTCCGGCTCTTCGTGGAACCTTGGCTCGCCCGCTATCTGGGCTGGACTGGACTCTTTGAAGGCACTCCCTTCGGCATTGGAATGTTGGCGGCTGGAGTCATCCTCGCCATCATGATCATCCCCATCATCTCGTCGATCACGCGCGAGGTGATGACCGCCGTTCCCAACCATCAAAGAGAGGCCGTCCTGGCCCTGGGTGCGACTCGCTGGGAGATGATTCGCACCGGCGTGCTGCGCAACGCGCGAGCGGGTATCCTCGGCGGAATAATTCTCGGGTTGGGCCGCGCCCTTGGCGAAACGATGGCCGTCACTATGGTCATCGGAAACCGTCCAGAGATTGCACGCTCTCTGTTTGCCCCCGGCTACACCATGGCCAGTGTGATCGCCAATGAGTTTACCGAGGCCACTGGCGACGTTTACCTGAGTGCCCTGGTCGAGGTAGGCCTGGCGCTCTTCATCGTGACTATTATCGTGAATATTCTGGCCCAATTTCTGGTCTGGACGGTTACCCGCGGAACCCCTGCGAGGGCCAATGTCTGAGACCCTTACTCCCGCGACCACCGTTGCCTCCGCTCCAGTTAGCCTGTGGCGTCGCGGACTCAATAACCTGGTAACTGGCCTGGCGGTGGGAGCTGTAATTCTCGTTTTGCTCCCTCTCGGAGCCATCTTTGGATACCTGGTGTACAAGGGCATTGGGTCAATCAACTGGGCCTTCCTCACGCAAACCCCAAAACCGGTTGGGGAAGCCGGCGGCGGGATGGCTAACGCCATCGCCGGCTCAGCTTTGATCCTATTGATCGCGAGTCTTATGGGTGTGCCTATAGGAATCGGCGCAGGCATTTACCTCGCCGAGTACGGCCGCAATCGTCTGGGCAATCTGGTTCGCTTTACCGCCGACGTGTTGAATGGCGTGCCATCGATCGTGATCGGCATCGTAGCCTACGGTCTTGTAGTATTGACACAAGGCCACTTCTCGGCCCTGGCCGGTGGAGTTGCCCTCGCGATCATGATGATTCCCACCATCACTCGGACCACGGAAGAAATGCTTCTCCTCGTGCCCCACGCAGTGAGAGAAGCCGCCTACGGTCTGGGAGTTTCGCGCTGGCGTACTACGCTTTCAATCACCTTGCGCACGGCTACTTCCGGAGTCATCACGGGTGTGATGTTAGCCTTCGCGCGTGTCGCCGGTGAGACCGCGCCTCTGCTTTTCACTGCCTTCGGCAATCAGTTTTGGAACTGGAAGCTGAATCAGCCTACCGCCGCGCTCTCTCTGCAGATATTTACCTATGCGATTTCGCCCTTCGACGAATGGCATCGCCAGGCTTGGGCGGGTGCATTGATCTTGATTGTGCTCATCGTAGCGGCAGTTAGCGCGGTCCGCATCGCCGCCAGCCACGGTACTCTCAAGGGAGCGAACTGAATTATGGGAGTCGGCATTCAGGTCGACAAGCTGAACGCCTGGTTTGGCAAGACCCAGGCTCTCTATGACATCAATATGACGGTTGCGGCCAACCACGCCACTGCTGTCATCGGGCCCTCCGGCTGCGGCAAATCAACGTTCGTGCGCTGCCTGAACCGCATGCATGAGACCATCCCCGAGGCCCGGGCCGCAGGCCGGGTCCGCATTGGCGATCTCGACGTATATAACGGTACCTCCGCGGTTTCCATCCGCCGTCGCATCGGCATGGTATTCCAAAAACCCAACCCATTTCCCACCATGTCGATCTACGACAATGTGGCTGCTGGGCTGAAGCTCAATGGCTTTCATGATCACAAACGGCTAGATGAAATTGTCGAACGTTCGCTGAAAGTTTCGGCCCTGTGGGACGAAGTGAAAGACAATTTGCGCAAGAAGTCTGGCGCCAGTCTCTCCGGCGGACAGCAGCAGCGCCTCTGCATCGCGCGGGCCTTGGCGGTTGAGCCCCAGGTGCTTCTCATGGACGAGCCCTGCTCGGCGCTTGATCCTATTTCCACCGGCAAGATTGAAGAGTTGATCTTCCAACTCAAGGAACGCTTTACTATCGTCATCGTTACCCACAATATGCAGCAAGCTTCGCGCGTAGCTGAGTTCACCGGCTTCTTCCTTTTGGGTAAACTGATCGAGTTTGATAAGACTGAAAAGATCTTCACTACTCCCTCCGACAAACGGACGGAAGACTACATTACAGGCAGGTTCGGATAATGGCGCGCACGCGTTTTGTGCAGGGACTCGATGAACTCCGGGCACGCTTGCTTCGCATGGGCGGACTGGCGGAGCAGGCTGTGGACCGCGCCTGCCAGGCCTACCTTGACCGCGACCTCAGTCGCTGCCAGATGGTGCTGGAAGGCGAAGCTCAAATCAACCTTGCCGAGCGCGAAATCGATGAACTGGCCTTCGACCTCCTCGCCATGCAACAGCCAATGGCCGTCGACCTGCGCTTCATTCTCGCCGTCACCAAGATCAATTCCGACCTGGAGCGCGTTGGCGACCAGGCGGTCAATATCGCCGAGCGCGTCATGGACATGGTCGAGCTCCCAGCAGTCCCTCTTCCGGTAGACATTGCGCGCATGTCAGCTGCGGTTTCAGCTATGGTCCGCCGGGCGCTCGAATCGTTCATCGAAGGCAAAGCCGAGCTCGCCCAAGCCGTGCTCGAAATGGACAACGTCGTTGACCGCATGCGCGACGAGGCTTTCATCACCCTGGTCAAGACCATGAATGAACGTCCCGACGTCACCCGCCAGGCTCTGGATTCGTTGCTCGTCGCCCGCAACCTGGAGCGCGTGGCTGATCACGCCACAAACATCGCCGAGGACGTAATCTTCTGGGTGCGTGGCGCCGACGTCCGCCACAACGTCCAGCCCGAAACGCCAGCCCAACAAGAGGTCACCGAAGGCCACTGAAACAGCACTTCACTGGAAGGGCTGTCTCTTAAGGGCGATAGTTCCTTCTGTCTATATACTAAAAACTTCGTTTGACCCTGCTTGCGGAGGACCTTTGAAACCGTTCGCCCTCGCTGCCCTGGTTTTTTCGATTTCCTTCTTGCTCTTCGCTCAAGATTCCCCACCCGCTCGCCAGATTCCGCTGCCCACCAGCAAACTCCTGAGCGCACCCTCGCCCGGCCGGATCGGCTCCGTAAACAGCTTCCCCGCAACCATCGCGCTTAGCCCTGACGGTCGCTACGCCGCCCTTCTCAACAACGGTTACGGCACCCAACAGACAATGGCCCGCCAGTCGATCACGATTCTCGATTTGCAAACCAACCAACTCACTGACTTTCCCGATGACCGCCTGCCCGAAGATGCTCACCAAAGCTACTTTCTCGGACTGGCGTTCAGCGCCGATGGAAATCATCTTTATGCTTCGATGGCTTCCATCACCGATCCCATCGGCGAAAAACCCAATGACACCGGAAACGGGATCGCCGTTTACAACTTTAAGCCAGGCAAAGTCACGCCTGAGCGCTTTATTAAGATCGCGCCACAGAAGATCGTCGAAGGAAAAAAAGTAGCGTTCGGGTTACGCAAAACCCCGGCGGGAACTTCGATTCCGTATCCTGCAGGCCTTGCCGTGATCGCCGGAGAAGCAGGCGACAAGCTGCTCATCGCCAATAATCTTTCCGATAGCGCTGTGCTTGTGGATGCCGCCAGCGGCCGCATTCTGCAACAGTTCGATTTGAGCACGCACGAAATCATTCCGTCTTCATTCCCTTACACCGTGGTCGCCGCCCGCGACGGCCGCACAGCATGGTGCAGCCTGTGGAATGCCTCCAAGGTCGCCAAGCTGGACCTCGCTTCCGGCCGCGTAAGCGGCTGGACTTCGCTATTGGAACTAAAGTCCAAAATCCTTCCGGGCTCGCATCCGACCGCACTTCTTCTGAGTCCCGACGAAAAGTTACTGTACGTCGCTCTTTCCAACGCTGACGCGGTCGCTGTGGTAGAAGCAGATACAGGAAGTCTCATTCATATTGCGTCGACCAAGCCTGGCGCGCAGGAATTCGCCGGCAGCTATCCCAATGCTCTGGCCCAATCCGCTGACGGCAAGCGCCTGTTTGTGGCCGTTGCCTCGCTTAACGCGGTTGCGGTGTTCGATACCGCCGCGCTGGCCAGACCTGGCATTGAATTCCCGCTTCCAAATGAAGCCCTCGGTTTCATTCCCACTGACTGGTATCCCAGCGCTCTGGCGACCGCGGGTGATGATCTGCTGATTGCTACTGCCAAAGGCCAGGGTGCCGGCCCGAATAACCGTCTCGGCGGTACTCCTTATGAACGCCGTCGCCGTGAAACTCCGTACATCCCGACATTGCTGTCTGGGTCCATCGCCCGGCTCAACTTTCGCGGCATCGACAAAAATCTCCCTGAGCTCACGCGCAAAGTAGAGGAGAGCAATCTGCTGAACTCCGCTTCCAGCAAGATTCAGTTTCAGAGCGGCTCCAATCCTATCCGCCACGTGATTTACGTCATCAAGGAAAATCGCACGTATGACCAAGTCTTCGGCGACCTAAAGATCGGCAACGGCGATCCCACCATCACCATGTACGGATGGGACGTCACGCCCAATGAGCACAAGCTGGCATTGCAATTCGGCGTGCTGGACAATTTTTACGATAGCGGGGAGGTTTCCGGCGACGGCCACGATTGGTCAACCGCAGCCATCACCTCAGACTATAACGAGAAAACCTGGCAGATTACCTATCGTTCCAAGGAACACACGTACGATTACCAGGGAATCGTCGCCGGCGAGCTCCCCTTGGAACTCGGCGAGCCCGATGTCGATGCTCCATCGACCGGGTACATCTGGGACAACGCCGCCAGCCACGCCATCTCCTATCGCGACTATGGCGAGTACATCGGAGGCATTTGGTGCAATGCGTCGCGCAATAAAACTGCAGTGAATGAAGATTCAGACATGCCGACCGCGCCCTGTCCGAGGCCGGTTGTTAATAAAGGCGAACCCCTCCCTGCAAACGTCGGCCAGCCCCACGGCTCAGTGAGTCCCTGGCCATGGCCGGTTCCAGTGCTGAAGCGCGCCAAGCCTACCAAGGATGTGCTGCGCGACCACTTCGATCCACAATTCCCTGACTTCAACACCGAATATCCTGACCAGTTTCGCGCCGACGAATTCCTCAACGAGTTTGAAGGTTTTGTCCGCGCTCGCCAGGAAGGGAAGGGAAGCGAACTGCCAGCCCTGGTCCTGCTGTATCTCCCCAACGACCACACTCACGGCACCACCGCTGGCAAGCCTCGTCCCGCCGCTTCTGTGGCGGACAATGACCTTGCCCTTGGCCGAGTGGTCGAGGCCGTCTCCCACAGTCCGTACTGGGATGACACCGCTATTTTCGCGATCGAGGATGATGCTCAAGACGGCGCCGACCATGTCGATGCGCATCGCTCCATAGCATTTGTGATCAGCAAATATTCTCCCGGATCAGCCACCCACCCGTTCGTCGACAGCGGCTTCTACACCACCGTCAACATGATGCACACTATGGAAAGCTTACTTGGCCTGCCGCCTATGAATCAGAACGATGCTTATGCTCCCGTGATGTCACCACTGTTCTCCGGCCCGGGCACCCAGCTGCCCTTTACTGCCGACTGGAGTAATCGGGACAATGGTCTGATCTACCAAATCAATCCTCCCAAAGGCCAAGGCGCAAAAGAATCGGCCAAAATGGACTTCACTCATCCGGATGCTGTGAACCCTGCCATACTGAATGCAATTCTCTGGCGCGACCGAAGGGGAAACTCGCCCATGCCCGCGCCCAAACACGCAGTCTTTCCGCAAAAGCCATCCCGCGACGGTGATTAGAGGAGCCGTAATGACGGCCGACATCACCTCGCCGCGGCCATTCCACCCTCCACATCCGCAAAAGAAAATGCCGTCGAAACATTGGGATATTCCTTTCCGGCAACTTCTACATAGGGATACACAAAATAATTCAATGGCGCCCCATCCTGTTTAGGACTCAATTCCAAATCGCGCCCCATGGTGAATTGCACCCGGTTCGCATCGTGCGCGCCAAAGAAATAATCCCGCTTCTCCTGATGTTTCCATGCTTCAGAAATGTCCACAGGAATCCAGCCATGTTGTGGCTCGAAGAAATCAGACCAGCAATGGTATCCGGCAATCTCTCCCGAGTGCTTATCGGGCGGCAGAGGGAATCCGATTTCAAATCTCGCGGGAATCCCTTGTGACCGCGCCATGGCCATGAAAAGCGAGTGGAAATCCGTACAGTTTCCCTTCTTGGCATCGCAAGCGTAGAGCACATCACCCCGGCCCCAGCCACTGCCGGTCTTGTCGTAACGCATGGTGGTGAAAACGTAGTCGTAGATTGCGCGCGCCTTTTCCAGCGGCACAGTCTTGCCTTCTGTGACCTTCACGGCCAGTTCCGCAGGCAACCCCGTGACGGGGACGAGCTTGTCCGGCCCCAAATCCTGTTTCCTTTCCCGCTCGTTGAGCTTTACCTCTGCCAAATGTGGAGTCGACACCCCCAGCGTCAGGCGCTCGTGGCGGACGACGTCGTATAAGATCTCGAAGTGCAGCTCGGCTTGCTTTGGCCTGCCCGCTTCGGCGAAGTACATCTCATTTCCAAACGTGGACTCGTGCGTCTTCTTCAGGGTCAAATCACCGTTGGCGGAAATGACTTTCACTTCCTGAAACGCATCCGAGTGGGCCGCCGGAATCCATATCCGCACCCGCTCGCCTGCCGGCAAGTTCTTGACTGTAAAACCATAGTGAAATGTAAAGTGACGCGTGTCCTGTCCCAAAGCGGACGTAACACACATAAGCAGCAATAAAGTAGTCTTGCACCACATAAACAATTTCCTTTCGTGGCTCTAATAACTAAGTGCTGGGAACTGTGAACTGGCAGCTTGCGAACGACACACGGGCGTTTAGGAGAGTCGCCGTCAAGTGAAACCGCGTCGTCGCACTCGCATTAGAGATGACTCGATTGCGTAGGCATCAATTCTAAACCCAAATCCGCTAGAATCGTCGGATGCCAGCCGCCGTCCAATGTTGTGATCTCCGTAAGACATATGACGGCAAAGTCGAAGCTGTCCGAGGACTGAATCTTGAAATCCAGACCGGGGAGTGCTTCGGCTTACTCGGGCCCAACGGCGCCGGAAAGACCACTACTATCGAAATCCTCGAAGGACTACTCCAGCCGACCTCGGGCGAAGTCACAATTCTGGGCCACACCTGGCAGCAGAATCCTCGCGAACTGCGCGAATGGCTGGGCATCTCTTTGCAGGAAACCCGCCTGTCGGAAAAACTCACAGTCCGCGAAACCATCGAGCTGTTTTCCAGTTTCTACCGCGAACCGCGCTTATCTAGCGAGGTACTAGAACAACTACAGCTTACCGAAAAGACTGACGCATGGGTGGGTAAGCTTTCTGGCGGACAGCGCCAGCGTCTCGCGGTCGCCACCGCACTTGTTGGCAATCCTAAAGTTCTATTTCTGGATGAACCCACCACCGGCCTCGATCCCCAGAGTCGCCACCAGCTGTGGGACATCATCCGCAGCTTCCAGCGCAACGGTGGCACGGTCCTTCTCACTACCCACTATATGGACGAAGCCGAACGCCTGTGCGACCGGCTGGCCATCATCGATCACGGCCAGATCATTGCCGAAGGAACCCCGTCCGACCTGATCGACCGCCTGGGAGGCCATCACGTTGTGGAATTCTCCGTGAGCGGGAACTCCGATAGCACTAGACTCGACCTTTGGCGCGCTCTGCCCGGAGTAGAATCGGTTCGCCACGACGACGGTTTGATGAACCTGAACGTCCGTGAACCGCATCGGACCATTCCTGCGCTGCTCGATGCAGTCGAGAGCCAGGGCGCGCAACTCTTACATCTCACCACTCGTCAGGCCAGCCTGGAAGATGTCTTTGTGCGGCTCACCGGTCGTCACCTGCGGGAGGATTGAAATGGCTGGTAATAAGCTGCCTCTGTTCGGGATCGGAATCGGGACCGCAGGGGTAGTCATGGTCGTGTACGGATTGGCCGCTGAGTACATATACAATGACGCCGCCAGAACCGGTCCGGAAGAAGAGGAAGCATCGAGAGAGCATCTCTGGACGGTGATGAGGGGGATCGGCTGCATCGTGTTTGCAATTGTAGGCCTGTTCTTTGGATGGTTCTCCTGATCCTGGATAACTGTAAGCATCAAAACTTATGATGACGATCGCCCAACAAAGTCCTGCCGCCGACTTCCAAACGTTGCCCACGCCCCCACGCCGCAATGGCCGCTGGTCAGGCTTCACACATCTGCTGGTGGCGCGCTTGAAGGAACTCCAACGCGAGCCTGAAGTCATCTTCTGGGTCTTCGTATTCCCGCTCCTGCTGGCCCTGGGCCTTGGCATCGCCTTCCGCAACAAACCCACCGACCTCACCTCGGTCGTCATCGTTGCTGGACCCAGTGCGTACGACACTCTAGCCATGATCCAGCGCTCACCGAAAAGTTCCTCGATCCATGCCGCTATTCTCTCTAAGCAGGAGGCGCTGCAGGCATTCCGCCTCGGCAAATACGATCTGGTAATCGAGCCTGATGCCGCTGGAGGCGTCCGATATCACTACGACCCGGCTCGCCAGGAGAGCGTGCTCTCCCGCGCCGAGGTAGACGACGTCCTGCAATCAGCCGCCGGCCGAAAAGATCTGTTGCCCACTTCCGCTCTGACTTCTAGCGAGCCGGGGTCGCGCTACATTGATTTCCTCATTCCTGGCTTACTCGGGATGAACGTGATGAACGCCGCCATGTGGGGCATCGGCTTTGCCCTGGTGGATATGCGCCAGCGCAAACTTCTGAAACGCTTCGTGGCCACGCCCATGCGACGCAGCGATTTCCTCCTGGCGCTCGCCAGCAGCCGTCTTCTGCTGATGACCATCGAAGTCGGCCTTCTGCTCGGCTTTGGCATGCTGGTATTCCACATGCGCGTTCTCGGATCGCTTTTAACCATCCTCCTTATCGGTGCGATCGGCGCTTTATCGTTTGCGGGTCTCGGCCTGCTTACCGCCAGCCGCGCCCAGAAAATCGAAAGCGTGAGCGGCTTGATCAATCTGGTGATGATGCCCATGTGGATCTTTTCTGGGACGTTCTTTTCCTATGAACGCTTTCCCGCCGTCGTACAACCTCTGCTCAAAATCTTGCCTCTAACGGCGCTTAATGATGCTCTGCGTACCACCGTCCTTCAGGGCGCTCCGCTTGCGTCCCAGTCAGGACGGTTGCTCGTTCTCGTCCTTTGGGGAGGGATTTCTTTCGGCCTCGCCTTGCGCTGGTTCCGCTGGACCTAAATCGGCGCGATGCACTTCCGAGTCTCGCCGGTCAAATCTTCGTGTTAAAATGAACTTGGTTCTTCGAAATGTTTGCGGCGCCGACGCTTGTAATCGCCGCTTCACCAGCCGCCGTCGTCAGTTCCCCGACGGACAGTCGCACCGAGTTCGCGCCTCTGTCTGGCCTGAACTGCGAGTTCCGCGATCTGCAGTTCACTTGTAGTTTGGGGTGTTTCTTTCCGCTAGTTCGCGCCGCGTACAGTTGTGAAGGTTGTTGAGTTGCTGGAGGCAGGAGCCGGCATGAAGACAGTGGATCAGCTCGCTTACGGGCCTTTTCTGGATAGGCTTGCGTCCGCTCCGGACCGCGTCCTGCTGCTTGATTACGACGGAACGCTAGCGCCATTTCAAATTGATCGTAATCTTGCCGTTCCCTATCCGGAGATACGTCTCTTGCTTGCTCGCATCAGGGCTGCAGGAACGCAAGTCATCCTGATCAGCGGCCGTGCGCCGTATGACTTGGCTGTTCTTAGCGGCATCGATCCCCGGCCGGAGATCTGGGGAAGTCATGGCTTCGAACGGCTCAAGCCCGATGGCTGCTATGAATCGGAAGCGTTGTCCCGCCAGCAACGGGCAGGCCTTGCCATGGCGGCCAAACTGCTGCAGTCCGAAGGTATGGAGTCACGCGCCGAGGTCAAGCCGGGCGGCGTGGCCATCCATGTCCGAGGTCTCAGCCGCTCCGACGCTGAAGACATCATCGGAAGAGTTCGGCGGCTCTGGTCACCTCTGCTTGCTGAATTCGGCCTCACATTGCTCGAATTCGATGGCGGCTTGGAAATCCGCGTTCCCGGCCGTGACAAAGGGTTCGCCGTGCGCACCATTCTCGCCGAGAGCTTTCCGGATGCCGCTGTCGCCTATCTGGGAGACGACCGCACCGACGAAGACGCGTTTCGCGCGCTGAATGGGAAGGGACTCACAGTGTTGGTTCGTCCGGAATACCGTCCTACTGCAGCCGAGGTCTGGCTACAACCACCTCAGGAGCTTATTCAGTTTCTTGAGGAGTGGCTCTGTGCCTCTGGAGGGAAACTATGATCCGCAAAGAAGGACGTCTTCTTAAAGAACGGTTGATCAACGTTTCCAATCGTCTGCCGGTTGTGATCCGCAAATACGCGGGCGGGCTTCGGCTTGAACGCAGCTCCGGAGGCCTGGCCGGCACCCTCGATACCGCCCTCCGCCACCAACCTGGAGTGTGGATCGGTTGGGCAGGCACTACGCAAAGCCATGAGGTAGAGCCCCTGCTGGCGCACGCGTCCAAACGTCGTCCTTACGAGTTGCAGGCGGTTATTCTCTCTGAAGAAGAGGTCGCCAAGTTCTATTCCGGATTCGCTAACGAAATCATCTGGCCCCTGTTTCACGACATGCCTTCGCGATGCAATTTTGATTCGGAGTATTGGGATACTTATCAGCGGGTGAACCGCAAGTTTGCCGATGCTGCCGCGCTCGCGGCCCGGCGTGAAGATTTCATCTGGGTGCACGATTATCACCTCATGCTCTCCGCCGCTTATATGCGGGAGGCAGGAGTGCAGGGCCGAGTCGGATTCTTTTTACACACTCCATTTCCTGCTCCGGACGTTTTTGAAAAGCTGCCATGGCGTGAGCAGATTCTTAGGGCCTTGCTGCAGTTTGATGTCGTTGGTTTCCAAACCGACCGTGATCGTGGCAATTTCGTAGGCTGCCTGCAGCGCCTGCTTCCGGAAGTGCAGACGCAAGAAGCGCAGCCTCACTCGGTCCTCCGCTTGCAGAACCGCACAACAATAGTTGGCACGTTTCCCATCAGCATCGACTTTGAGGAATTCGCTCAACACGCAGCGCGTCACGAGGTGGCCGCGCGGGCCGACGAAATCAGGAGAGATCTGCTGGAAAATATACTCGTTCTGGGAGTGGACCGCCTCGACTATACCAAAGGCATCCCAGAGCGGCTAAAGTCATTTAGCCTTCTGCTCAAACGTTTTCCTGAACTCCGTCGCCAGATCACCCTGGTGCAGGTCGTAGTTCCCAGCCGCGAGGACATTCCCAATTACCAGGATCTTCGTCGCGAAATTGAATTATTGGTCAGCCAGATCAACGGAGAGTTTACTCAGGACGGTTGGGTACCCATCCACTACATGCACCGCAGCCTCGGCCGCGAGGAACTTCTCGCCTACTACCGCGCTGCTGACATTGCCTTGATTACCCCATTAAAAGATGGCATGAACCTGGTGGCGAAAGAATTTTGCGCCGCCCAGGCGGACGAGCGCGGAGTTCTGATTATCAGCGAGTTCGCTGGCGCTGCTTCGGAGTTACGTCACGGCGCCGTGCTGGTTAATCCCAACGATTTCGCTGGCGTGGCTCAGGCCATTCACCAGGCTTCGCAAATGACGCGGGAAGAGAAGCGAAATCGCATGCGCCTCCTTCGCGAAATTGTGCGCGATCACAACCTCTCGCGCTGGACGCGCTCCTTCGTCCAGGCGATCGCTTCGCTGGACGTCGAAAAAACAACGCCGCGTAACGGCGGCTCTTCCGCCCAGGAACCCGCTCCCCTGCAGCCTCGTGATCAGACTCCTGGCATAGCTCTGATCGCCGCCCCCTCATCCGTGCACCGCCACGGCCAGCTGAGTTTCCGAGCCTTCGGAAACGACTGATGGGTTCATTTTTTCTGCAAGTTTTCTGCGAGATTGGAAAATTGGAGCGGGAGACCGGGATCGAACCGGCGACATCCAGCTTGGGAAGCTGGCGTTCTACCGCTGAACTACTCCCGCTCACCAGTCCTCAGGAGCATACCACCGAGAAGAAATCGCTGGCAAACGCGCGATTTGGAGAAGGGGCAGGCAAGACTTATGATGGACGCATCACGTCATCCTTCGAGGTAATGCCCATGCCTGAACCGACTTATGAAGAACTCAAAGCCAAATTGGCGGAACTGGAAAAGCAGGGTCCGCGGCGTACCGGAAGCCTGGAATTCCGCGTCAGCGAAAAAGGTGGGGTGAGCGTCTACGGGCTGGGTCGTTTCCCCGTCACGCTCTATTACGAACAATGGACCCGGCTGCTCGAGGCGTCCGAAAAACTTCGCGAATTTCTTGAAGAAAACAAATCCAGGCTCAAGCTTAAGGGACAGTAATCTCGATCGTGAGCAATACTTGTATCTCACCACCCGCGGCCGCAAGACTGCTCAGCCGCGCGAGATCGAGATTTGGTTCACGCACCGCGACGGTCGTTTCTACGTGGTCGCAGAATATCCAACCTCGCACTGGGTCGAGAATGTGCGTGCCAATCCCGAGGTGCAGGTGCGAGTCGCCGGTAGCAGCTTCAAAGCTCACGCCCGTGTTCTGTCGCCCGAACTCGATATTGAATTGCAACGCACAGTCCAGGAGCTTTCGCGCAAGAAGTATGGCTGGGGTGAGGGCCTCGTTGTGGAATTGACCGAAGTTAATAAGACTTAAGGTTTCGAAACCGAGAACTTAGGAACGGTTGAGTTACCTGAAACCTGAAACCTGAAAACTGAAAGCTGAAAACAGAGAACAGAAAACAGAAAACAGAAAACAGAAAACAGAAAAGAACCATGCCTTCCGACGACATCCTGACCCTTCCCCCGGCGCCGGCGGATGCCCGCCTCGCTTACGGAACTGATCCCAACCAATTCGGAGAGTTACGTCTTCCAAAAACTAAGGGTCCGTTTCCCGTAGTTATGAACATTCATGGTGGGTTCTGGCGTGCCAAGTATGACCTGGCTCACACAGGACACCTCTGCGCTGCGCTGACCGCCAAAGGCCTCGCCACCTGGAATGTGGAATACCGCCGCGTGGGAAATAAAGGTGGAGGATGGCCGGGTACGTTCGAAGATATTCGCAACGCTTACCGCTATCTCTCTCAACTCGCACAGAAATACGGTCTGGATACCACACGGACCGTCGTTATGGGTCATTCCGCTGGAGGCCAGCTCACGCTTTGTCTCGCTGGCCACGAGCCTTCACTCAAGCGCGCCGTTTCGCTGGCTGGAGTTGTCGATCTGCGGCAAGCCTGGGAACTCCACTTGAGCGAAAACGCCGTGGTTGAGTTTCTCGGTGGAACGCCGAAAGATGTTCCGGAACACTACCGCGAAGCCGACCCCATGGAACTCAAGATCTCTCAAGCCACGCAGTGGCTGATTCACGGCGCCGCCGACAACGTCGTCCCTCCACCCTTCAGCCGCAACTACGCTGAGGACAAAAAGCCAACCGGTGAAGATGTCCACTACTTAGAGATCTCGACCTCAGGCCACTACGACCTGATCGATCCCCGCTCGACCGCCTGGCCCAAGGTCGAGAACACCATACTTCATTTGTCGGGTGGCTGATTCTTCGGGATTAACCCGTCTCCGAGTCCGTAGATTTTCTGCTGTTAAAGCTTCTCTCTCGATTTTCTGTACAATTCGATTTTCACTATGGCTGCCACGAAAGTTCCTTCGATCGGCAAATCTGCCGGAGTCATCTCCAAACCGGACAAACCCGAACTGGCGCGTGTTGTCCCCGACCTGCTCGGCTGGTTGCGCAAGCATGATTATCAGGTTGTGATGGATCCAGAGACCGCAGCTTACGCCGCTGGTTTTGAAGTTGTTGCGCGCAACGACATGGCTTCTCGTCCTCTGAACTTCGTGATCGTGCTGGGTGGCGACGGCACTCTGCTTTCCGCCGCTCGCGCCGTAGCCAAGTCCGACATTCCGGTGTTGGGTGTGAACCTGGGTTCGCTCGGCTTCCTCACCGAAGTGCCGCTGGAGAATCTGTACACCACGCTGCAGAGTATTGAAGACAGTTGTTGTAACGTCGATACGCGTTCTATGGTGCGCTGCGATGTCATGCGCCAAGACACAAGCATAGCTCAGTATGACGCCCTCAACGACGTTGTGGTCGGCAAAGGCACCATCGCGCGCTTGAACCATTGCGATGTTTACGTCGACCGTCTCTTCGTCTCCCGGTACCAGGCAGACAGTCTGATCGTGTCCACTCCCACGGGTTCGACCGCTTATTCGCTGGCCGCCGGTGGACCCATACTTATGCCTTCTGTGGAGGCATTCGTTATAACGCCGGTTTCCGCCCATTCGCTGACCCATCGTCCGCTGGTGGTCCGCGACACCGCAGAGATTGAAATCGTAGTCAAGACCGGCGAGGACGAGGCTTATCTAAGTGTCGACGGCCAGGTTGGCATGCCCATGTTTGATGGCGACCGCGTGCGCTGTCGCAAGTCCCAGTACCAGGTCAAGCTGCTGCATGTCCAAGGGACGTTTTTCGACGTTCTGCGCACCAAGCTGAAGTGGGGACAGCGATAAGGCGAGCCCCTGTACCAAAGGAACCAGAAAAAAGAAGATGAAAACCATTTTCCGCCTGACATTTTTGCTCCTGGGGATTGGCGCCTCCGCACAATCCAAACCCGCTGCTGATCTTGTCATCATCAACGCCAAAGTCTGGACCGTGGATAAAGGCCATCCGACAGCCCAGGCCGTAGCTGTCCTCGGTGAGCGCATTGTGTCGGTTGGCTCAAACGCCGATGTCGAGACCTGGCGCGGCGCCAGCACCCGAGTAATTGATGCCGCTGGAAAACTCGTGCTGCCCGGCTTCAACGATGCGCACGTGCACTTCGTCAGCGGAGGCTCACAACTTGACCGGGTGCAGTTGAACGATGCCACCAGTGGAGAAGAATTTGCGAGACGGATCGGCGAGCGAGCCAAGAAGACGCCGAAAGCAGAGTGGATCCTGGGCGGCGATTGGGACGAGACTAAGTGGAGTCCACCCCGGTTGCCGACTAAAGAATTGATCGATCCAGTCGCTGGAGTTGTACCCGTGTTCGTGTCCCGCTACGACGGCCATATGGCGCTGGCGAACTCACTCGCTCTGCGACTGGCGGGCATTACGGCTCAAACTCCGGACCCTCCAGGTGGCGCGATCGTGCGCGACGCGCAAGGAAATCCAACCGGCGCTCTCAAAGACGCGGCCATGGATTACCTCGACAAAGTGATTCCGCCGCTCTCCCACGAGCAGCGGCTGAAAGCCGTGAAACGCGCGCTGGCCCACGCAGCTTCGCTCGGGGTCACCAGTGTACAGAACATGAATCCGGACTACGAGGACATTGCCGTGTACTCGGAACTGCTGCAGCGTGGCGAGCTGACCACGCGTATTTATGCCGCACCATACATCATGAGTGTGGATGACCAAGCCAAGATCGGCATCCGGCATTCGTTCGGTGGACCTTACCTCCGCATCGGCGCTCTGAAGGCCTATGCTGACGGCTCACTCGGTTCGGCAACGGCGTATTTCTTCGAGCCTTTCATCGACCAGCCAACCAATCACGGCCTGCTGTCGGACGAAATGCATCCGGTTTCGCTTATGCGCGACCGCATGATGAAGGCCGACGCCGCAGGATTGCAAATCTGCACCCACGCCATCGGGGATCAGGGCGTCTCGATGATTCTCGACCTCTACTCGGATGTGGTCCAGGCTCATGGCGATGCCGACCGCCGCTTCCGCATCGAGCATGCCCAACACATGGCAGGCAAAGATTTCGCGCGCTTCGCGCAGTTGCAGGTCATCGCGTCGGTGCAACCCTACCACGCAATTGATGATGGACGCTGGGCCGAAGGACGCATCGGTCACGACCGCGCCACCCGCACCTATGCCTTCCGCACCTTCTTAAATCACGGCGTGCGCCTCGCCTTCGGCACTGATTGGGACGTCGCACCGCTGAACCCGATGCTTACGCTCTACGCCGCCGTCACTCGTGCCACTCTTGACGGCAAGAATCCCGACGGCTGGTTTCCTGAACAGAAACTAACGGTGCCCGAGGCCGTCGATGCCTACACCATGGGATCGGCGTTCGCTGAGTTCCAGGAAAAAGAAAAGGGCTCAATCACTCCCGGCAAACTCGCGGACATGGTTCTGCTAAGTGATGACATTTTCTCCATGAATCCGGCCAAAATTCGCGACGTCAAAATTCTGAAGACCATCGTCGGCGGAAAAATCGTTTGGGATGCTGCCGTCGCATCTGCACCCTGAATTCTCAGTGAGTGCGCCCAACTGGCCAATCTCCTGAAATCCCCTCGCCCCAAATGCCTTGACCGGCGGGCTTTTTGCACAGCCTGAGATGTACTTCTGGGCATCTTGACGCTTTCCCAATTCGGAACTACAGTCTCGACAGTTTTCGCGGTGCCCGTAGAAAGACAAAGTTAGTCAGTCCGACTTGGGCGTTCGCCACGCCTCAGGACGGTGCCGCTCGCGTCGGGTGAGCGTGACACCAGTTCTCTCCCGGTCGGTGGTCCGAACCTTGGGATGAACCTCGCGCCGCTCCTCCCAGTAAACCAACTTTACGTTGCCGCCGGAGTGTGTCTTGCTCCGTGCACGGAGGATGCAAATGAAGCGATCGAAATTGCTTACGGCATTTGTGTGTCTCGCTCTGTCCGCTGTCTTGAGCACCCGAACGGTTCAGGCTCAAAAAGACCCTGGGCCGCGTGGTGGTCCACCAGGAGCCGGTGGACCCGGGAGCTTTTACCCAACTCTCAATGCTAACGAGCAGAATTTCTTTAACCAGGCGTTTCTTCGTTTCCAGGAGGTGCAGTCGGTTTCCGGAAACATAGCCGGGGAAGATAGCGGCGGCTTGGGGCCGGCATTCAATGGAAACGCCTGCACGATGTGCCATGCTGAGCCAGCCCTGGGCGGCAGCAGCCCGGGCTTGGCCAGTCCGCAGCATGCGGTCCCGAATCCGCAGGTTGCGCTTGCTAGTCTCGACGGAGCCACCAACTCCGTGCCATCCTTTATCACCCCCAATGGTCCGGTGCGCGAGGCCCGCTTCGTCCGGAATTCTGATGGCTCACCGGATGGCGGAGTTCACGATTTGTACACCATCGCCGGCCGCTCGGACGCTCCCGGCTGCACTCTCGCGCAGCCAAACTTCGCCCAACAACTTGCTTTCAACAATGTGATTTTCCGCATCCCAACTCCGCTGTTTGGCTTGGGCCTGGTCGAGAACACGCCGGATGCCACGTTGCGGACGAACCTGGCTGCGACGCAAGCCGCCCGGTTCCAGCTTGGGATCGGCGGCACGTTCAACACCAGTGGCAATGACGGTACGATTACTCGCTTTGGATGGAAGGCGCAGAACAAGTCGCTGCTGATCTTCGCTGGAGAAGCTTATAACGTTGAGCAAGGCGTATCCAATGAATTGTTTCCCAACGAACGTGCTGCCGTACCCGGCTGTGTTTTCAATCAAGGCCCAGAGGACGCAACTGTCATCCTGAACGGCAACAGCGCCAGCCCCAACCATGGCACCGCCATCGGTACCGCATCGGAAATGTTGTCCGACACGGGGAATTTCGCCGTATTCATGCGCCTTTCCGCGCCACCGGCGCCAGGTCCTCAAAGCCCTTCTGCGCAGGCCGGTTCGAGCCTGTTCAGCCAAATCGGTTGTGCCTTGTGCCATTCGCCTTCATTAACCACCGCGGACTCGATTTTTACGGGCATGGGCAATGTAACTTATCACCCGTTTTCCGATTACGCACTCCACCACATGGGGCCTGGTCTGGCGGACGGTATTAACCAGGGTGCCGCCGGTGGGGACCAGTTCCGCACCGCACCGCTCTGGGGTGTCGGGCAGCGCCTGTTCTTCCTGCATGACGGACGGACCTCCGATCTATTGCAGGCCATCCAGTCTCACGCTAGCTGTAGAGGCGGTCAGACTCCGCACGACCAGTTCCGCGATGAGGACTTTCGGCGAAATTGCAGCTCGGAAGCCTACCATGTGATTAACAACTTCAACGCGCTCACGCCAACGCAGCAGCAGAGTATCTTGGACTTCCTGCGTTCGCTGTAGCGCAAATATGCAATAGGTCACCGGATCGTGGAGGGCTTTGCCGCTCTCCACGATCTCACCTTTTGCACGCTGGAAATCTTGAATCTCAAATGCGCGTTTCAGTGCGCAGCAGATCCTCTAGCGCCTCGCGCCGGCGGATGATCTTGACCGACTTGCCATCCACCAGCACTTCCGCTGGGCGTGGTCGCGTGTTGTAGTTGGAAGCCAGCGCCATGCCGTATGCGCCTGCATCCAGAAGCGCCAGCAAGTCGCCTTCATTGATCAGGGGTAATTCCCGGTCGCGGGCAAAGAAATCGCCCGTCTCGCAAACCGGTCCCACGACATCCACGATTTCGGTGGCTGCAGTCGCATGCCACCGCACGGGGACAATCTCGTGATAGGCCTGATAAAGCGACGGCCGTAACAGATCGTTCATGGCCGCGTCCATGACCAAGAATCTCTTCGTACCGTTTGTTTTCCGGTAAAGCACCTGTGTGATCAGTGCCCCGGCCGGTCCGACGATAAAGCGGCCGGGTTCGAGCAGTAAGTGCACCTTCAGCCCACGTAATGGTTTCAACACGGCTTCCGCGTACGCTGCGAGGTACTCTGAGAACTCAGGTAGATCAGGTTCCTCGTAAGCAATGCCGAGGCCGCCGCCCGCATCTACGTAGTCAATCTGATGTCCATCCGCCCGCAGCTCTCGCACCAGTTCCGCCACTCGCTCGATCGCCGCGGCGAAGGGCTTCACATCGGTGATTTGCGAGCCAATGTGCACACTCACTCCGGCGATCTTCAAGTACTTCGGCCCAGAACCGCGAGCGTATAACGCCCGCGCTTCACCAATGGGGATGCCGAATTTGTGCTGCTGCAGACCCGTGGAAATGTAGGGATGAGTATTGGCGGGAACGTCCGGATTCACCCGCAGAGCAACCCGCGCCTTTTGCTTCGAGCGCTCGGCGCACTCCGCCAGCGTGGACAACTCTGATTCGCTTTCCACGTTAAACAAAAGGATGCCGGCCTTAAGTGCCGCTTGCACCTCATCGGCTGTTTTACCCACTCCGGAAAAGACGACCCTCTTTGCGGCTCGCCGATCCACGCGCAGAACCCGCTCCAATTCTCCGCCGGAGACGACGTCAAATCCGCAGCCCATGCCCGCAAACAACTGCAGAATGCTCAGGTTGGAGTTTGCCTTTACCGAGTAGCAGACGGTGTGCGGAACCTTGCGGAAGGCGCGATCAAAAGCGCGCATGCGCCGGCGGATTGTAGAAGCAGAATAGACATATAGCGGAGTGCCGAAACGCTTCGCCAGGAGCTCTAGCGAAATCTGGTCACAGCAGAGGACCGATCCCGTGGATTGGCGACGCAGCAATCCTTTCCACGTCTCACGATAGGAGAAGCCAGGAGGGCGGCCCTGGCGCCGGTTGGCGACCCGACTCACTTGCTCTTTCCAGCTTCGCCCTTGACTTTGATTGCGACTACGGTTTGGTCGTCGAAGGTCTCCACCCCGGCAGCATGCTCGGCTACTGCTTTGAAGAGCGACTGAACCACGCAATCCGCCGAGACTTCAGCGCAGTGAGCCACGATCTCCTCCACCCGATGCCGTCCGAACATGTCTCCAGCCTTGTTGCGTGCGTCAAGAATCCCATCGCTGAAGAACACAAACATCTCGCCGGGCTTGGCTTTGAAGCTGAACTCGTCGTAGTCAGCGTCATCGAACAGGCCGAGTGGCAGACCAGTGGCTTCGATGACTTCAATCTTTCCATCGTGACAGTAGAGGGGACGCGGCAGTCCAGAACTGGCCACCTGCAGAGTGCGGTGGATATCATCCCAGACCGCGTAGATCAGAGAAACAAACTGGCCATCAATTCGGCGCTCTCCAAGCGAGAAGTTCACCGCCGAAAGCATCTCCGCGGGACCGGGCTCGATGGGTGCATGCGAGCGTAGAATTCCGCTGACCAGGGCCGCATAGATCGCTGCAGGAGCGCCTTTGCCGCTGACATCGCCTACCACCATGGCCAGGCGCGACAGCGAATAGGTCATGAAATCATACAGGTCGCCCCCGATCGCTCGGGCAGGAGCGAACTTCGCGGCCACATCGAGGTTCGTGCATGTGGGAAGCGACTGCGGCAACAGCCGGAATTGCAGCTCCCGGGCGAGCGCCAAATCACGTTCCAAGCGCTTTTCCTGGCGCTCAATCTGCTCATAGAGCTGTGCATTTTCGATCGCAATCGCCACCTGGGCCGCCAGCGTGCTCACCGTCCGTTTATGATCATCGGTAAAGAAGCCGCGACGGGTATGCTCCAGATCGAGCACTCCAATGATCTTGTCTTTGTATATCAATGGCGCGGCCAACTCGGAGCGGGTCTCCGGGTTCAGTCGGATATAACGCGAATCCTTGGTCACATCTGGCACCAGCACTGTCTGCTTGTGCTGGACGGCGTACCCCACAACGCCGCTGCCGATTGGGACATCGTGCTTGAGTTGAATGTTCTCCTGAAAACGCAGCGAAAAGCGGTGCTGGAGCTTTTCACCAGCGGCGTCCAGCAGCAGGATGCTGAACATCTGATAATCAATCAGTCGGCTCAGCAGTTCGGCAATGCGCTTGAGCAGTTCGTCCAAATTCAAAATAGAGGTCAGCTCGCGAGCAATCTCATTCAGGAGCATCAACGTGCGGGCCTGACGGGAGGTGCGGGTGTGCAGGCGAGCATTCTCGATACCCACAGCCATCCGTGAAGCAATCAAGGTTAGAAGTCGCTTGTGTTCCTCGTGAAAGTAATCGGCTTGTTGCGCTTCGATATCAATCACGCCGATTAGTCGATTCTTCACAATCAACGGAACAGCCAACTCCGAGCGTACATTGGGAACCGCCGCAATGTACTGTGGGTCCTTGGTGACGTCGCCGACTAGAATCGCCTCTCGCTGCTGGGCTGACAAACCGGTTACGCCGTCCCCCACTTTAATCCGCAGACGCTCGGCCACATGAGCGGGGTAGCCTATTTGAAAACGAACGTGCAATTCTTGCGTCTTTTCATTCAGGAGCAGGATGGCAAAGATCTCGTAGTCGATGACCTTGCGCACCAGTTCGGCCACCCGGCGCAGTGAGGTATCGAGATCGAGTGTGGTGCTGAGTGCATCTGCCACTTCGAGTAGAAGCGGCTCGACTTGTTCCCGCAGATCGGATTGAGTCACAGCCATTTGCAATGTTCCTTAATGATACCAGCCGCACCACAGCTTTCTCGCCACGGAAGTACACCGAGGTGTAATAACTGGAATTGGTTCGGAAAAAGTACGGCGCCCAACGGCGAATAACCAAACCGAGGTCGGCTATCGATCTGTAGTCAGCCCTCCCGCGGCACTATGCAGATATCCGGCAGATTGCGGTAACGTTCCGCATAATCCAACCCGTAACCGACTACAAATTCGTCCGGAATGCTGAATCCCACGTAGTCGGCGTTAATCGCCAGCTTTCTTCTGGAGGGCTTGTCCAGCAGAGCGGCGATGCGGAACGCCTTGGGCTGGTGCGCGAGGAAGAGCTTCTTCAAAAACGTGAGTGTGAGTCCAGTATCCAGAATATCCTCGACCAGAATCACGTTCTTGCCCTTCATAGACTGGTCTACGTCCTTGGTTACCTGAACCTCTCCGGTGGAGTCCCATCCACTCTTCAACTCTTGAGCTGGGCTGGGCCGAACTCCATAACTCGAAACGCCGATAAAATCAAAAGTCGAGTCGAGTTGAACGTGCCGTGCCAGATCGCTCAGGAAAATCGCCGCGCCTTTCAACACGCCGACAAGTATCACCGCCTGGCCGGAAAAATCGCGAGTGATGTCAGCGCCCATTGCCGCCACGCGGTCGGCGATCTGCGCCCGCGAAATCAGAACCTTCAGTTCCGTCATGGCGACTTATATTACTCTCGAGGGCGTGATTCGACCCACAGAAACTCGCTCGCGAGGGTTTATCGAGTCACGCCGTTGCGTCTGCTTGTACTCCTCACTAGAATGCTAGTTCGCCGTCTATAAGCGGGATAAGCATGAACCTCAAAGGCATCAAAATTACCTGGCTCGGTCACGCGACGTTTCGCATTGAGACCCCGGGCGGCAAAACCATTCTGATTGATCCTTGGGTCCTGGGCAATCCAATGTGTCCGGAGAAAGACAAGGACGTCAAGCAAGTCGACGTCGTGCTGTGCACTCACGGGCATGGCGACCACATCGGTGATGCGGTCGAAATCGCAAAGAAACATAATCCGAAGGTCGTCGGCATTCCTGAGCTGTGTGGCTGGTTGGAGAAAAAGGGCGTTAAGCAGACTGCGGCCATGAACAAAGGTGGCACTCAGGCCGTGGGCGACATCAAAGTTACCATGGTCCACGCCGATCACTCCTGTGGGATTCAGGATGGGGATCAGCTGGTTTACGGGGGCGAGGCCTGCGGATATGTCGTCGAATTCTCCAACGGTGTGAAGATTTATCACGCCGGCGATACTAACGTTTTTGGCGATATGCAGATCATCCGCGACCTCTACGCTCCCGAAATTGCCATGCTGCCGATCGGTGATCACTTCACCATGTCGCCGCGCGAGGCCGCCTATGCCTGCAATCTGCTCAAGCCGAAAACCGTTATCCCTATGCACTTTGGCACCTTTTCCGTGCTGACCGGAAGGCCGAGCCAGTTGCAGAAACTTGTGCCGAATATCGAAGTAGTCGAAATGAAACCAGGCGTCACGGTTTCGTAAGATCGGAGACAAATTGGCTAAGAAGAGCGACAACGCCTACTGGCGCATGGGCGGCTTCACCGTCAGCGCTGTCGAAGATTATCTCTACTCCATGCTTCCTCCCCGCGACGAGGTTCTTGCAGAGATCGAAGCTGAGGCCGCAAAGCGAAAGATTCCTATCGTTGGTCCCGCTGTCGCGCGCATCCTTCATCAATTGGCCCTAATGATCGGCGCCAAGACAATCTTTGAGATGGGCTCGGCCGTCGGTTATTCCACCATCTGGTGGGCTCGCGCGGTAGGGGAAGGCGGCCGCGTCATCTACACCGACGGCAACCCTAAGAACGCGACCGAAGCCCGAGGCTATTTTCAGCGTGCTGGCGTCAGCGATCGGATCACCATCAAAACCGGCGACGCGCTAGAGCTTCTTTCGGAGCAGAAACAGGAATTCGACATCATCTTCAACGATGTGGACAAAGATGACTATCCGCGCGTCTTCCGTCTGATCCTTCCGCGCCTGCGCAAGGGGGGGCTGTTTGTTACTGATAATGTCTTATGGAGCGGCAAAGTTGTGCAGAAGAATCCTGACAAGACAACCAAAGCGATTGTTGAATTCAACCGCCTGCTCTACGGCTCGCCCGAGTTTTTCACGACCATTTTGCCGATTCGCGATGGTGTAGCAGTGGCAGTGAAGAGGTAGTCCGGGCTAGCTCAACGCAAGTAGATTCCGGAAATACAAAGTGGCCCGGCGGACGTCTCAGAGCAGGCGTAATCCATCGTCAATGCTCGGATAAGCCAGCGCGGCCAGCAATTCACGCTTCATGCGCGAAGTATCCGCAACACAAGACGTCATGCCGGCGCGGACGATATCTCGGTTCAATGGAGCCGCCGTCCGCAAGACCAACGCTGCGGTTTCGCAGAGACCTCCAGCTACAGGAAAAATCCAGTCGGGCAATCTCAAAGGGCGACGACACTTCCAGTGATCCGCCAGCTTGTCCACAAAATCCTGCAACAGCAACGGGGCGTCATCGCATACTTGATAAATTCCGTGCGCCTGCTCATTCTCAATTGCTGCTTGCAACGCTGCTAAGAAATCTGGCAGAGCGAGCAAATGCACCCACGTCGGCGTTTTCCAAATAGCCATCAGGTGATGCTGAAGCATCCATCGCGCAGCCCTCATCAGCTTGATATTGTCCCCGTACACGATTCCAGCCCGGAACACGACCGGAATCATTGAACTGGTCTCACCGGCCATGATTACGTATCGTTCTGCCTCCAGCCGGGTACGAAAATGAATCACATTGGGAGTTGCGTCGAGTCGCCCGACTGCCGGACGTTGAGGAGTTGTTTCTCCCTCCACATGGGGGAAGCTGACGAGAATGAATTTCTTGACCCCTGCAGTGGTTGCAGCTTCGACTGTGCTTTTCACGTAACCGATGTTCGTCTTTGGCAGAAAGTTCTCAGGCTGGGACGCGAAGAGGACTCCAGCAAGATGCACAATGCAATCGATACCATCACATGCCTGGTTCAGGGTCAGCGGTTGCGCGAGATCCGCTTCCCGAACCGTGACATCGGAGTGGATAACAAGGTCGGACGGCAGCGCTGTTCTGTGCTTTAGAAGAGACAACCGATGAGAGCTCAGCAGGAGATGTCTAGCGGTGCGGGAGCCCAAATCACCCGAGGCCCCGGTGATGAGAATATTCAAGCCGTCTTCTCGGAGCGCATGAAGTTGCGAAAATAAATCATTCCGCCAAAATCAAACAGTCCGTGAGCAATCATTGGCACAAGGAGGTTCTTGGACCAGAGGAAAAACAATCCGAGGTAGAACCCCTGAAAGATGGACCACAAACTGACGACTCGGATGTCTCGCTTGCCGAAGTGTGCCAGCATGAACAGCAATGACGCTGGAATCAGACCCCAAGCCTGCTGCACGAATCCACGGAAGAATATTTCCTCACCGCAGGCCGCTGTCAAACCTCCCAGGACGATCTGCAGTGTGCCAGTCTGAGCGTATTCTTTCGCCAAGGAACCGGTTAACCGTTGAGCGTAGGCCTTGCCTTTCAAGACCGCGTAGCCGTACTGGACCAGCAGAGTCCAGATCGTCAACCAGAATGCGCCTGCAAATCCCAGAATGATCGTTCGGGCTCCAGGTAAGAGTACTAGCGGAAGTCCCTTCCATCGGATACCCCAGTAGCCCAGTCCACCGAGCAGCAAGGTCACTGCGATTTCGAGACTGAGAAACTTCTTGATATAGAAAAGCATGATCTTGATTCGAAGATTTCTGAGTTCCTCTGCAACTCCTAAATCGACTTTACCGGAATTAGCGTCAAATCCTCCACCAGCCCCACTTCCTTCTGCAGGAATGGCTCGGCGTAAGTGATGCCCCCCAACATGCCATAAAAGCGCGCCATTGACTCGATGCGCGCGCGAATTTCGGCTTGGGCAGGGAAGAGGTCCTTGCCCGCCTCCTGATCGCTGAATTGCGATTTGTACGCCATCAGCGCGTGAAAACGCGTTTCGAATTGATCGGTAATGTCTACTACAAAGCTCGGCCGGACGTCGTAGTAGATTGTGGCGTAGAGAATCTTGAACGGCCGGTGTGGGCCGGTTCCGCACTTAATCGCCTCGCTGAAAGAGGAGTGCTGAACGCTGAGCGCTTGGTTCACATCCAGCTTCGCTAATCCAGCAAGAAAGCACGCTTCATACCCCAGCGTTGACGCCTTGTAGTGATCTGGATGCCGCCCTTTCCAGTAGGGAAGAATTACCACTCGCGGCCGCTGTTCGCGAATCACGCTGGCGACCTTGAGCCGGTTGTCCCAGGTGTTCTCGACCCGGCCGTCGGGAATGTCGAGGGCGTGCCGCCAGGAAACACACAGAATCTTCGCCGCCTCTGCTGCCTCCTGCGCTCGCTCATCAGCTGTACCACGCGTCCCCATCTCACCCTGGGTCAGATCAAGTATCCCGGTGCGATGGCCGCGTTGCGCCATCTTCAGCAGCGTCCCGCCGCAGGTCTGCTCCACGTCGTCACGATGAGCAGCGATGGCGAGAATGTCGAGCGAAGAGGTGGACATAATCGGCTCCCGGCAAGGCGATTTTGTGTGGCACTGAGCTTAACCTAACTAGATGTTTTTAATGTAGTTTTACCTACATAATTTACATGTACACGATATATGTGTACCATGTAGTAGTGATTACGTCCTTTGCGGATTCAACGACTGAGGACATCTACAACGGCAGCAATACGAAAATGGCGAGAAAGGTCGATAGGCGCATCTGGCCTGTGCTGGTTCGAAAACTGGACATCCTCAATGCGGCTACAGCTCTAAACGACTTGAAGAGTCCAGGAAACCAACTTGAAAGGCTGAAGGATGACCTGGCGGGTGACTGGAGCATTCGGGTGAATGATCAATATCGAGTCATTTTCCAGTTTAGTGGCGGGAACGCAACGAATGTTCGCTGTCAAGATATTCATTGATGGATAGGACGAGGAAAAAACATGGCAATTCCCAAAGAGCGCATTGCAACGCATCCAGGAGAAGTGCTCCTGGAGGAATACATCAAGCCGCTGGGTCTGACTCAGGCGAGCTTGGCGAAGGAATTAGACATTTCGACGAATCGCCTGAACGAGTTGGTCAGAGGGAAAAGAGGGATCACTGCCAATACAGCTCTACGACTTGCCCGCCGATTCGATACGTCGCCTGAGTTTTGGATGAACCTTCAGTCGGCTTACGAGCTAACCGAAGCGCGTGCGTCAATGGCTTTCCAGGTTAGCTAAAGCTTGGTTGAGCGTGAAAGGCACGACGAACTTCAGTCCAGGTTGCCCTGCTCTAGGACAACGTTCTCTCGCACGATCAAGCGGTGTGCCGCCATCTCTTTAAGTGCGGGCAGTACGCGGTTCACGTGCTCGTCGGTATCCACGAAAGTGATGACCACAGGAAGCTTGCCGCCTGCATCCACCAAGTGTGTGGTTTCGACCTTGTGGCGTCCTAGGAATCCCGCCACGGCGTGGACCGCCGCCGCCCCGTACACGTTCTCCTTGCGCAGATAATTGAGAATCTCGATGTGCAATGGCCGATGATGCCACTGGTCGGCTTCATTCAGGTAGATAGTAACTTGGACGGCCATTGCGTCTGGCATTCTACAGCACCCGCGCCAGCGCCATGCCAGCCAGCGCCGCGCCCAGGCACAACAAATTGTTGCTCAGAATGTTGGTGAACAAGAGAAGCCATTGTCCCTGCTCGAAATAGGCCATGGTTTCGAACGCGTAGCTGGAGAACGTAGTGAACGAACCGCAAAAGCCCACCACTACCAGCAGGCGCCAACGCGGATCGGCTAGCACTCGCTCCGTAGTCCAGATGACAAAGAAGCCGACGATAAGGCTTCCCGCGATGTTGATAAGTAGCGTGCCATAAGGGAAGACGGGTCCCAGCAGGCGGGCAGCGTAGCGGCTCACAAGGTAACGGGCGTTGGCGCCGACAATCGCGCCCAGGGATATGGCGAGGATATCGTTTATCGGTAGACCAGGCACGATGGAGCTCTCCCTACATAGTTGTAGGAGTTATCAGCCTGATGGTGACTCCGTAAGCGCAGGCGGTTATGGCGAACTCCATCGCCGTGACAAGTCATTTTTACCACAAGGTACGCAGAGGAGCACATAGGGAAAGCTGAGCGAGGACGCAGAGAACTAGCCTGCACGGGCGAGACGCCCGCGTCTACATTGACTAGCTTTTTCGTTCGACCAGAAAGCGAGCCAGGGATTTGAGGTCGGCCGCACGAGAGCCGAAGCTGGTCAGCGAGGAAAGCGCCGCTTCCACCAGCGCATCTGCTTTTTTCAGCGATTCTTCCACGCCGAATAGCGCCGGATAGGTTGCCTTCTCCGCTGCGGTATCTTTGCCTGCGGTTTTACCTAACTGTTCGGAGGTTTGGGTGACGTCCAGGACGTCATCGACGATCTGAAACGCCAGTCCAATTGACTGTCCAAACGATCGCAAGTTGGCGACACCACCATCATCCGCTCCTGCAAACAATCCCCCACTGACCACGCTGGCAGTAATCAGAGCGGCGGTTTTCGCGCGGTGAATATACTCCAGCATTTTGAGATCAGGTTTGCTGTGCTCGGCTTCCAAATCGACGACCTGGCCGCCGATCATGCCGTTCACGGTGCCTGTCCCACGTGCGATTTCCCCGACGATACGTACTCGCGCTTCCGCCGGACAACGCAAGCGCGCCAGGGTTTCGTACGCTTGCGTTTGCAGCGCGTCGCCCGCGAGAATGGCGATGGCTTCGCCGAAGACTTTGTGGCAGGTGGGCCGTCCGCGTCGCAGGTCGTCGTTGTCCAGTGCTGGCAGGTCGTCGTGAATCAAGGAATAAGTGTGCAGCATTTCCAGCGCTGCGCCCAGGTCTTCGATGCCAGCGGGAAGGGAACCGGCGACCATGCGGCCGGCTTCCATGCACAGAATGGGTCGCAACCGCTTGCCTCCGGCAAACACACTGTGGCGCATCGCTTGATGAATGGAAGCTGGATGCTCCGTCGCCGCAGGCAACAGGCGCTCCAATGCCGCATCCGTGAGGACGCGGCCTTTTTCCAGAGTGTCGCTGAGCATTAAGGTCTGAGTATAACAATCTCGTAAACTGTAACTCGCGCGGCGAGCGTCTGAATCAAACGGAGAGCTTGGCTACAAAAGCAAAGGACGCCCACTTGGGCGTCCTTCCTGGTTTTAGTGCGCAATTACGCTGCTAAGGATTGTGATCGCGACGCGCTACGCATCACCGCCGTGAGAATGCCCCGGGTATCCTGCGAAGGGCAAATGTCGGCCGCGCCAGCGTTCAGCGCTGCCGTCCACATCTCTTCGTCGGCCAGTCGGTGAGTGCAGACAATGGAGACTCCGGGAAATTCGTGGGCTAGCCGTCCCACCTCGGAGATGGAGGCGATCTCCATGTCGAGAATCGCAACCTCGGCATGATGTTTCGCGATGTTTGTCCGAAATTCGTCCAGGGACCGCGTAGACCGCACCGAATGGAACGAATTGCGTAAGGAAGCGGCCAGGCATTGCACCAGCCCTGGATCGCTTTGTAAGAGAACAACACTGGAAGACTGCATACTTTCCTCTGAGTTTCACCGTCGTCAACGGCACGACTCGCTGCCGCAGTTTCCATTAGAACGGACACCGCGGCAGACATTAAATATTTACGAGCGACGACGAAGGCCCGTGCCTACCTTCGGCTCGGGGCCTTTTCAGTCAGAGACTCGAACGGTTCAGCCTGGAGCTTGCCATTTTGCTTCAGCAGAATTTCCACTTTACCTTCCGCTTCTTCCAACTCTTTGCGGCAGGCCGCGGAAAGCTGCATTCCCTCCTCGAAAAGCGTCAGAGATTTTTCCAGGGGCACTTCCCCTTTCTCCAGTTCATGCACAATCTTCTCCAGACGCTGGAGGCATTCTTCAAATTTGGGCAACTGGAAGCTCCTGCGCTTATTTTAGTCCACTTGGGACAACTGTGCGTCAAGAGAAAAAACTTTACGGTGAGATATTGCCAGTTCCTAAACGGTCGCCCGCGAAGTACCCAGAGCCTCCAGCACATCCACGGCCGAGGTGTAGCGCCCCTGGGGTGCGCTGATCTGGGCTCCCTGGACCATTTGGCGCACCGCTATCAGCATTTCCCGAGCGATGAGGATTCCCTCCTCGCGCGCCGCTTCTGGGGTCTTGGCCCGGGCCATACGTTCCAGGATCGCATCGGGCACCGACACCCGGAGCTCATTCTTCATGAACTCAGCATTCCGGACGCTCACCAGCGGCCAGATTCCAGCAACCACGGGAATCCGGCAATGCTCGATGCGCCGCAGGAAGGTTTCCAGCAGAGAAAGATCAAAGACGGGTTGAGTCACGGCGTACTCCCCTCCCGCTTCCACCTTGTATTCGAAGCGCCGAATCTCCTCATCCAAGTCGCTCAGCCCAGGATTGGCGCCTACGCCGATCACGAACGCGGTGCCGGCGCCGATCGGATTGCCGCCAATGTCGAGCCCCCGGTTCAGGTTGTGTACGATATTCACTAAGCCGATGGCATCGACGTCAAACACTGCCGTGGCGTCCGGATAGTTGCCCATTTTGGGAGGATCGCCGGTGATGCAGATCAGGTTGCGAATACCGGTCGCCGCCGCTCCCAGCAGATCCGACTGAATACACAGCACGTTACGGTCCCGGCAGGTATAGTGCAGGATCGCCTCAATTCCAACCTCCTGCTGGACCAGGAGTGACAGAGCCTGATTGCTCATGCGGGCCGAGGCCCGTGGGCTGTCAGGAATGTTGATGGCGTCTACGCCCACCGACTTTAGGAAACGAGCCCCTTCCAGCTCTTTGTGAATGTCTGTTCCCTTGGGGGGAACAATCTCGACCATGGTCACAAACTCGCCGGCTGCCAGCTTGGTACCCAAACCGGAACGCCTCTCGAGCGGCAGAGTAGGAGTGGAGGCGGGTGTGGCCTGGCCGCTTGCTTTTGCTGAGGATACCTTCGAGCGGGCTTCTCCAACCCTTAGGGCGGACTTCATTACCCGGATATGCTCGGGAGTCGTCCCGCAGCATCCGCCCACCAATCGCACGCCCGCGGCGATGAACTTGCGGGCATAGCTGGCCATGTATTCCGGTGAACAAAGATAGATGTTTCGGCCTTCGACGGACCGCGGGATACCGGCGTTGGGCTGCGCGGATAAGGGAAGGGAACTGACGGCGCGCACACGCTCGATCGCGTCCAGCATGTCTACAGGGCCCACGCTGCAATTGCAGCCAATGACATCCGCGCCCCATTCGGCCAGCCGGGGAGCAAAAGTCTCCGGAGTCGAACCGTCGAGACAGTTTCCGTCCTCATCGATGGTGACCTGCGCCACCACGGGAATCTGGGGGTTTACATCCCGGGCAGCCAGGAGCGCCTGGTGCAGCTCTTCGAGGTAACCGAACGTCTCCAGCATCACCAGGTCTATCCCACCTTCAACCAGGGCGGCGATCTGTCCGCGGAAGGCAGCGCGGGCTTCTTCGAACGAAGTCTTGCCCAGGGGTTCGATCCGTATTCCTAAGGGACCGACCGAACCGGCCACCCAAACGTCGAAACTCTTGGCCGCTTCCCGCGCCAGCCGTGCGCCGGCAAAATTGATGGCATGCACCTTGTCAGCCAGGCTGTGGCGGGCGAGTCTGACAGAGCTTCCCCCGAAAGTATTGGTTTCAATGATCTCCGCGCCCGCCTGCAAATACTCATGATGAACGCTCCGAATCAGCTCGGGCTGGGAGACATTCAGCTCGTCGTAGCAGCGATTGATGAAAATCCCCTTGGCATACAGCAGCGTGCCCATAGCGCCATCGCAAAGCACCGGGGACTTATTGAGGCGAGCCAGTAAATCAGCAGCCATAGTGTTTGAGAATACAAGATGAGGGCTGATTTTGCATCACTCTCGCGGACTTCGATGAGTGCGGAAATTGATCGCAACCGGCTCTGTTATAATCCCACCTTTTGCATCTAAATCTCCATCCTTCATCCTCTTCGGAGTCCCGGGTTTGAACAGAACCTTGATTGCAATTGCCGTGCTCATAGCGAGTGGTGTGGCGATTGTTTCCTGTGGAAGTTCCTCCAAACAAACGAGAACCAGCGGCCTGAGATTTCGTGCCTTTGTTTCGAATCCATTGCAGCCGACCGCGTTGGGTAGCGCGCCGGTTCTGAATATCGTGGACGCGACCCTGGATCAGCTTTCTACGGCGACGGTTTCGCTGACCAATGACCCCGGCCTCGTGGCACTGTTTCCCTCAAAGCGCTTCACCTTGGTTTTCAGTCCCACGGACAACTCCATCGCCGAAATTGATAATGCACAGGAAGCCGTGGCGTCGGGTACCACTGGCAGTAACTTGGGCCGCATTGTGCTCCCTGGGCCGACGGAAAGTATGCTGGTGGGCACCGACAACGGCACCGGGTACGTTGCCGTGCCCATCGCTCCGGTAACAGGACAGCCCCCAGGCGCGGTTGAAGTCTTGAACTTGTCGACCGGCGGCATTACCGCCACCCTACCCGTCCCCAATGCCCGCTATATCGTCCAAAGCCACAATGGCAGCCGACTCCTGGCGTTTGGCGACAACTCCGACATCGTTACCGTTATTAATCCGAGCTTGATTGGAAACAGCATGGATCCCCGCAAAATCGTCGGCGGTTTCGATCATCCCGTGTGGGGCGTTTTCAGTACTGACGATTCCACGGCATACATCCTGAGTTGCGGCGCCGAATGCGGAGGAACCTCGGCTTCGATAACTCTACTTGATATGACCACGAACGCTCTCGGAACTTCCATACCGGTTTCTGCCGCTACTATTGGCCTCCTTAACGGCAACAGCTTATATGTAGCCGGCACCCCGTCCGGCACGGCTTGCGGCAATTGCGGCACGCTGCAGGTAGTGGATGTTAAGGCAGCCACTGCCGCGCCTCCAATCAGGATCACTGATGGCTACCACTACCGCATGGAACTGGGTGCCAATGGCCAGCTCTTTGTTGGTGCGCGCACGTGCAGCAGTGCCTGTCTGTCGATCTTCAATACCTCTAACTCCGCCGTCGTGATTCCCTCGCAAAGCGGCGACGTGACCGGAATCCAACCGATCAGGAATCGGAACGTCGTGTACGTGTGTCAGAACGGAGGTTTGCTCATTTACGACACGACCACCGACATGTTGCAAACCACGCAGGTCACGATCCGCGGGCAGGCTGTGGACGTGAAATTGGTGGATTGAGAGAAGCAGACTCCAGACCTCAGACTCCAGACCTTATATCTGACATCCGAAGTCTGCGGTCCGATTTAGTTTCCTGGCTCCAGCAACAGTTTGTGTGTTCGAGCTCGTTCCATGGCGGGCGCCGAAAAAGGCAGCGTGAAAGTGATGCCGTCATACCACGCTTTCCATTGATCCATGTAATAGGGACTGAGGAAATTTCCCGCTTGCCCCGTCACCAAATTCAGAGTGGAGCGATCCAGGTCGGCGAGATCCACAGTCATCCGTTCCGACGGCCCGTGGCTCCGGGAGACGGCTTTCACGGTATAGCCACTGCCGGATTGCGGACGCACTCCGGGGCCAGCCCAACGCTGCAAGATTGGAATCTTGCCCAGAATCGGGTGCTGGATTTCTAACGGATTGTACGCTCCCCACTTCCAGAGGCTTAGGTCTTTGGGCGCCCCCGGATCACTTACCGCTGCCTCAACCGCCGCCGCCAGAAGTTCATCGTAGTTCGCATATGAATCGGGAAGCCAGCGCTTGGGCTGGCGCTGCAGCATATTTTCCAGCCAGACGGACTGCATCTGCCAGTGATAGCTTTTCCAGCTCACGCCGCTTCGAATCTGCTCCGGATCCTTAGGTGCCGAACCGAGCTTCGGTTCCAACATCAGCCGCACCAGTTCGGTCCGGGCGCGAGCTGCGATGACGGGAGCAGCCGATTCAGCCATCATGCGGCCATCCCATCCCCTCATGATCTCAGCGGCTTGCTTAGAGCGCGCCGGCAGATTCCGGGAGTGATCCACGGCATACACGAAGCGCTCCGCCGAGTAGCGTTCAAATTCAGAGTAAATATCTGTTTGCAGTGCCAGCATGTCGGCCACGGAAAATTTCTTGCCCGACTCCAGCACCCGATAAATTCGCGCCGAGCGCCAAGGCGCCTCCCAACCCGTGCTGATCGAATAGGGGTATCCGTCAGGTGTGATCCGCCCGTTGGCGGTGGCGATGATTCCAGAGGTGGGATTGAAGGTACTGGGCAACTTATCAAACGGAATGTAACCGATCCACTCGTGGGCGTTATCGCTGCCACTTTCCGGCAGGCTGCCGTCGCCCGAGGCCCGGATGGGAATCTTTCCCGTGGCCTGGTAACCGATATTGCCATCTACATCGGCAAAAACGACGTTCTGGCCGGGCGCGTCAAATTTGGAGAATCCGCCGCGGAATTCCTCCCAGTTCCTTGCCGAGTTCACCTCAAAGAAAGGATTGCGAGTACCGTCGTATAGCGTCCACCGCAGCGCCAGTTTGCGGCTCTCCCCTGGCACCAGTTCGGTGATAACCGGTCCGTGCCGAGTGAGTACCACATCCAGCGAGACATCAGGCTTGCCCCTTAGGCGAATGATCTCCCGGCGATGTTCTGGCTCTTTCCACCCCTCCGGCGCAAGGTATTGTCCGCTCGAGTTGAACGTCTCGACATAAACATCTTCCACCGTCGGGCCGATGTTGGTGAATCCCCAGGCGATCCGCTGATTATGTCCAACGATTACGAAGGGAACTCCCGGCAGCGTGAGACCTGCCACATCGAAATCGCCCGAACGCAGGTGGGCTTCATACCAGAGGTTGGGCATCTGGTGCCCCAGGTGCATATCGTTCGAGAGGAGCGGCTTTCCTGAGACTGTATGCGCACCTGAGACCACCCAGTTGTTGGAGCCTATGACGAGACGTGAGTCCGTTTCCGTTTCGTCAATCGGCGCAGCCATGGACGGCGCTGGGTTACGATCAGCAACCGAACTTCCTCCGCCGCTGTCCAGTTCATCTTCTTTGTCACCAGTGTCCTGGTCAAGGCTGGGGCGGGATACGGTGGGTGGTCGGTCATGCCAGGAAGTATTCACGAATAAGTCGGCAGTCAACTCCGGGCCAAGTTTCGCCAGGATTTTCTCGCGTGTCAGTGCGTCCTTATAGGGATAGTGATTGAGGTCTTTCACCATCTGTGCTCCGATCACTGCGGAGTCTTCGGGAGTCCAGGGCCGGGGTGAGTAGCGCAGAATGAGAAACTCCAGTGGCAAAGAATTGCGATGAGACTCGATATAGGCGTTTACGCCTCGCGCATAGGCCTCGAAATGTGCGCGATCCGCTTCGGGGTCAATTTCGATTGCTTTCCGTGCCGCTGCCCGCATGCCTAAGATTCTCTGCTCTCGATCATGTTTAAGCAGGTCCTCTCCCAGGATTTCGGAGAGTTCTCCCGCGGCAAAGCGCCGCATCATATCCATCTGCCACAAGCGGTCCTGCGCAGTCACATATCCCTGAGCAAAAAACAGGTCATCAAGGTTGGCGGCTTCGATTGTAGGCACACCGTGTCCGTCACGCGTCAGCGTGATGCGTGACGAGATTCCGGAAACTCGGGCAATGCCGTCGAGCTGTGGTAAGGCAGAACGCGCCATGGATTTGACCCAGTCGACTGCGGCCAGGAGCCCCACCAGAAGCACAATCGAAAGGCCGAGAATCCGTCCCCAGCGGCGAGGTTTGCGGTGAGACGAAACTGGAGTGTCGAGCGTTGCCATAAGCAGACTTTTGATTCTAGGCGGTGACCGCATCCCAAGACAAATTGAGCCGATGGTTGGCGGTATGCTCAAAAGGCCAGTATTATTCTGATGGCTGCCCATTGCCGTGACTCAGACCACGTTACAAAAACGGATTGACGATCAGCCCACCATCTCCAGTGAGATGATCCGCGAGGCTGAGGGCATTCTGCATCGTCATCTAAAACGGGTCGGACTGAAACACACGGCACAGCGCGATACCATTCTGCGCACTTTCCTGGAAACGCGTGAGCATCTATCCACCGACGAACTGCACCGGCTGGTGAAAAAACAAGACGGCAAGATTGGTTTCACAACCGTCTATCGCACCTTGAAACTGCTGGCCGAGTGTGGCCTGGCCAGTGAGGTTGCCTTTCATGACGGCATCGCCCGTTATGAGCACCAGTACAACCGGCGCAGCCACCACCACATGGTTTGTACAGAATGCGGCAGTTCGGTGGAGTTCTTCTCTCCTGAAGTAGACGCCCTCGAACAGCAGATTGGACGCAAATACCGCTACGTCACTACGCGCCATACTTTTCAAATTTACGGGGTGTGCGAGGACTGCCGCAAAAAGGACCACTCGCGGCAGGTCATTTGAGCATGCCCATCAAATGTCCCAGCTGTGGTTCGCAGATGCCGGAGAACTCAGCCTTTTGCCCGGGTTGCGGTCGCGCAATGGTCGCGCCGACGCTCACTTTGAGGGTACAGGTTAGCGGTCGCGATAACATCTTTGGCGCGCTGGCATATGTCACGATCATTCCAGCTATCGTATTTCTGCTGGTTGAGCCTTTTAAGGCGAATCGCTTTATCCGCTTCCACGCCTTTCAGTGCATCTTTCTCGCTATCGCCTCGCTAGCGGTCGGCATCGCACTCAAGCTTATGTTTACAGTTCTATTGTTCGTGCCGTTCCTGGGCCAATTGATGGCGCTTTTGATCGCAATGATTATTTCCATCGGCTGTCTCATCCTGTGGATTGTACTGGTTGTGAAAGCACTCCAGGGCGAGCGGTTCAAGGTTCCCTTCATCGGCGATCTAGCCGAGAAACAGGCGAACTTGGCGTAGACATCCCCCACCCGTGATTTGCAGCCTGTGGATTCCATTTGCCTTAAAGCCATTATTTTGGTAACTTTCCGCCGCATCTGAAATACGGACCGGTTGCTGATCGTTGTTTCCGCAGATTGTGAGATTGCGCACAGTACGGAGGGAATTATGGCTTTTTGCAGTGCGTGCGGAACCCAGATACCCGAAGGCGCGACCTCCTGTCCGGCTTGCAATCGCTCAGTGACACCAGCGATGGGCACCGTGCCGGCGGGGGGTGCACCGCAAGCAGCCGGAACAGCGCAGTCCGCTACCGGCGGGCTGGCTGATAATGTCGCCGGCATGCTGGCATACATCACCATTATTCCCGCCATCGTTTTTCTGGTGATGGAACCTTACAACCGGAACCGGTTCATTCGCTTCCATTCCTTCCAGTGCATTTTTTTCTGGGTGGCGCTGGTCGTCATCCACATCTCCCTATCCATTGTCGGCATGGTCCCATTATTGATATTTGTCACGTTCCCCCTGCACATTCTTGTCTCGCTGGGAGCGCTCGCGATCTGGATTATTCTCCTGATCAAGGCCAATCAGGGACTGATGTACAAATTGCCTTACATCGGCGACCTGGCTGAGAAGCAGGCCAACGCTTAGATTCGACGTACCTGCGGCACCGTCTCTCATGACCTCTGCTTTTTCTTCAACGTGAAATGCCATCGCACGCCACTGTGCTCTAATTTTCACCAGCGAGCGAGTCGCGGAATTACATCCCTAATTACTTTTGGTTCGTGCCAGATTTCCGGTAATCTGATGAATTCACCATGGGGGAGAGACGCGCTTGAAAGTTCGGGTCTTCTATCATGACAAATGCTTCGATGGAGCATCTTCGGCGGCGCTTTTCTCACGGTTCTATCGCGAACGCATCCGCAATGATGTGGAATTCGTGTTCTCCGGACTCTTACACCGCGCCGGATCTCTGTTCGACGAGAATAATTTCGATGGTGATGAAAACGCCATCGTGGACTTCAAGTATTCCAGCTCGCCCAAGATTACCTGGTGGTTCGATCACCATCAAAGCGCGTTTCTGACTCCAGCCGATGCCGCCCACTTCGAGCAGGACCAGAGCAACCGTAAGTTCTACGACCCTGATTTCAGGTCTTGCGCCAGCTTTATCGCCATGATCGCTGAGCAGCGTTTTGGTTTCGATCCCAGGCCGGTCGCCGATCTCATCCACTGGACGGACATCGTTGACGGCGCTATGTATCCCGACGCCAAGGCTGCCGTCGAAATGAAGGCGCCGGCGATGAAGCTGACTATGGTCATTGAATCGGCGCAAGATTACAGTTTCGTGCCGCGGCTTATTCCCCTACTGGTGAGCAAACCTCTGGGGGAGATTTTGAATGAACCCTTCGTGGTGCCGCTGCTGCCGCCCTTGCTGGAGCGTCATCAACGCTCTATTGCTATCCTGCAACAGCGTATCGAGTCGAAATCAGGCACCCTATTCTTCGATATTACTGACCAAGACCTGGAGGGCTATAACAAATTCATTCCTTATTACCTGCATCCGGAATCGATCTATAGTGTGGGCCTCAGCAAGAGCAGTTTCCGGGTCAAAGTCTCGGTCGGGTCGAATCCCTGGGCGCCCTCAGAGCCGGTGGTGAATCTGGCGAAGATTTGTGAACGCTACGGCGGAGGGGGCCACGCTCGCGTTGGCGCCATTTCATTCAATGTTACGCAACAGGATGCTGCACGCAAGGCAGCCGTGGAAATTGTAGAAGAACTTCGCGCCAGTGTGCGGGCTTAATCGCAGTGACCCTGCGACCGGACCGGCGGCTAATGGTTTGAACACGCTCGTGGGCAAGTCCTTCAATTCGGATTCCATCCTGCGTACCGAACATCTGAGCCGCGTAGTTAAAGACAAGGCCTTGGTTCAAGACGCTACCTTCGAGGTTCGAAAAGGAGAAGTGCTGGCGATTGTGGGGCCAAGTGGATCCGGCAAAACTTCTTTGCTGCGTCTGCTGAACCGCCTGGACGAGCCCACCGCAGGGACCGTCTACGTAGACGGCGTTGATTACCGAACGATCGAGCCCCGCGACCTACGTCGACAACTTGGCATGGTGACGCAACGTCCCTACCTGTTCCCAGGCACGGTCGCAGATAACTTGCGTTTTGGTCCGGCCCAGCGGAGTGAGTTGTTGTCGCAGGATTCGGTCGAGGCACTGCTAGCCAATGTCGGTCTGAAAGGGTACGCCGGCCGCAATGTCGCCAATCTTTCTGGAGGTGAGGCGCAGCGTGTGTCGGTGGCGCGGACGCTGGCCAACTCTCCTCTGGTCCTTCTGCTCGATGAGCCCACTTCCGCTTTGGACGAAGCTGCCAAGCTTGAGGTCGAATCATCGATTCAGAAGCTTATTCGCGATCAGGCGCTTACCTGCATCCTGGTTACGCACGATGTAGGCCAAGCCGGTCGCCTCGCTGACCGTGCTCTACTGCTCGACTCCGGCCGCATTGTACGGATTGGCTCGGTAAACGAGGTGCTTCATGCTTAATCTCATCTTCCACCCTCAACTCCAATTGGGGTTCGCGCAGGCCGGCGTGGCAGCATTGGCTGCCTTCGCCGTGATACTGCTGGCCCGCAAGCGCGAAATCCATCTAGAAGGCGAACTTCTGGTGGCAATGGTTCGCGGAATCGTGCAAATCATTGCCGTGGGGTCAATCCTGCTCCTTCTCCTGCGGGCTCCCCGCTGGACCAGTGCATTTCTTCTGGCTGTAATGATCGTCGCCGCAGGTGCAACCTCGGCCCGCCGGGCAAAAGGCATGCCCGATGCTCTTCGAGTCTCCACCTGGGCCATCGCTTTCGGCGCCGGAACGACGATCGCGCTAATGATGCTGCTCGGCGTGATTGACCCGGCAATCACATCGCTGGTTCCGGTTGGTAGCATGATCATCGCCAATACGATGAATACCAATGGCGTCGCGCTCAATCGCCTTCGCGCCGACGTGCTTGCCCATGTGGGAGAGATCGAGACCGCCCTTGCTCTGGGAGCGGAGGCGAAGGAAAGTGTTTCGCCTTACGTCCAGGCTTCCTTCGAAGCCAGTTTGATTCCTGCGATCGACTCTCTGCGTTCGTTGGGGATTGTATGGATTCCCGGTTTGATGGCGGGAATGTTACTTTCCGGCGCGCGGCCGGTTTATGCCGCCATCTACCAGTTCACGGTATTGGCCATGATCTTTGCGGCGTCGGGTCTGACTTCGTTGGCTAGTACATTGCTGATGCGGGGCCGTGTCTTTTCACCTGCCGCACAACTGTTGTTACAACCGAGTAGTTTGGCATGAATTCATCTGCCGCCTCCAATCTCGTGACCAGTCGGCATAAGAACGCGCTTCGCCTGGTCGCACTGCTCGAACTGATCAAGGGGCTGTTGGTCTTAGCTGTGGGATTCGGCGTCCTCTCGCTCGTCCACCGCGATGCCTGGGACGTCGCGGCCGCCCTGCTCCGGTTTCTCCACGTCAGCCAAGATCGCCGTTATGCACAAGTCTTCCTTGATCTGGCGGACCATGTTACCGACGCTAAGTTATGGGCAGTTGCCGCGGGCGCGGCGGTCTATTCCACATTTCGCTTCGTCGAGGCTTATGGGCTGTGGAAGGCTCGGCCTTGGGCGGAGTGGGTGGCGCTTTTTCTGGGCGCCTTCTACCTTCCGTTTGAGGTCTATGAATTGCTTCGCAGGATAACCACAGTACGCGTGGCGGCGCTGACGATAAATCTCGCGATCGTTTTGTATATGTTGTATTTGCGGATGGTGAAAGCCGACGTGCCAATTTAGCGGAATCCATACTTCGGCTTGAGCTCACATCGATAGACCTTCGTCTGGTCACTGTTGACTCTGGCGTTGCAATCTGCCCAGCTTAAGTAGAGATCCGGCCCCAGCGGGAAAACAATGGGAGCTCCATTGATCTCGGCTTCAATGCTCACTCCTTCGGCCGCGGCCGGCAGGGTGAAGTTCAGCGTCTGACCGAAAATTACCGGGTAGGATTGGCGCACGATGTCACTTTCCATGGGGTGAAATACTTCCGCTTCCAGCAAAAACGTTGCCGTGTCTGCCCAATCAAGAACCGAGACGTTGATGTTGCGGCCGTCGCGGGAAAAACCGTCGATTGTGATTCTGGTGAAAGGACATGGTCCTGCAATACAAGAAGCGCGGGCATTGCGAAACTCATTCCCGGGCCCGGCATCGAGGGACGCGGAACCGATTGCCGCCTTCCATTTTCCGTCGGGCGAGCACGGAGTTTGGCCCTTGCAAGGGACATTCGCGGTGTTTACCGCTTGGAAGGTTTTTACCGCGCTGCCGATGTTGGCGGCGGTTGTGGTTTTGATCGAGTAGCGCACCGTGACATTTCCCATCACGAATTCGGTATGATCGGAATCACTGCGGGTTTTACGGGAAATCGGCAGTAGACGAACGATATAGATCTTGTCTCCAATGAATTCATTTAACGTGAGTGGTTGGTAGTCCGGGTGTCGAAATTGGAGGGTGATCGGCCGGCCCCGCCTGAGTAACGGACGCAACGCCAAGCTGAAGAAACCGGAAGAATCGGACTTGGCGCCGCTCGCCAGACCATTGGCCTCGCTTATTTCAACATCCGCAACGGGTAATTCTTTCCTCGGGTCGGCGTCCTCCCGGATGATTGCGCCTTTTATGACTATCGGTTTCTGCCTGTGAATTACGATGAGCACCGCCATCAGTATTCCCAACGCCGCGGTTGCTCCAAGCAAAATAGCGATCTGCCGTCTTCCCGTCATTTCATCACCCTAGATCAATATCTTACGACGCAGGCTGACGCCTGACTTGCCATCATCGCCTTCGGACTGTGACGGGTATACGACTTCTAACTCGCTCCCCATCTTAATTCCTCCGATGTTCGTTTAGAATTGATCAGTGGCGAAGAGCACGGCCAGGGGTAAGGATCTGTCCCGCCGGGAAGTGCTCAGACGTGTGCTTGGCGTCGGGCTTTGCCTGCCCCTCGCTCGATCGCGGATTATGCCTCTCCTGATGGCCCAGGAACAGCACCTGGGTCCCGCCCCGCCGCCGGCACCGACCAGCCTTTCGCCAGAGGATGACCAATTCCTCGAAGAAGTAGAGAAAGCCAACGTTCTCTACTTTTGGGAACAATCCAATCCACAAACCGGTCTGGTGAAAGATCGATGCAACGTACGCTCGCAGGACAACGGAGTTGTGGCGAATATTGCGGCCAGCGGTTTTGGATTGACGGCGCTTTGCATCGGACACAAGCGTGGGTACATCCCATTTCCCGAGGCGCGCACGCGTGCACTTGCCGGCTTGCGTTTTCTGTGGAGAAAGCTGCCGCATCATCGCGGCTTCTTCTATCACTGGGCCGACATTAATACTGGAGAAAGGCTGTGGGATTCGGAGGTCTCTTCGGTCGACACCGCCATTTTGCTTTGCGGAATTCTTACCTGCCGGCAATACTTTCATCATCCTGAAATCACCCAGTTGGCGACCGATATTTTTAACCGCGTCGATTGGACGTGGCTTTCCGAAGACACAGCCTTACTGCCGCACGGCTGGCTGCCGGAAATGGGCTTCCTGCCCTACAAGTGGGACTACTACAGCGAGCTGATGATGATGTACCTGCTGGGGTTGGCATCTTCCGCCCATCCCCTGCGGGAAGAGACCTGGACTGCCTGGAAGCGGACCACATTCGAGTATGACGGGCTCAGGTATATCGGCTCCTTTGCTCCTTTGTTCGTGCATCAATATTCCCAAGCCTGGTATGACTTCCGTGACAAAAGCGACGGGTACGCCGACTATTTCCAGAACTCGACGGTCGCTACCGATGTTCATCGCCGGTTCTGTCTGGAACTGGGGAAGCAGTTTCCTGATTATAGTGACGACTTGTGGGGCATTACGGCTTCCGATTCCGATAGAGGATACGTAATTTGGGGTGGCCCGCCGGCCATGGGGCCGATCGATGGGACCGTAGTACCGAGCGCTCCCGGAGGGTCCTTGCCCTTCCTGCCACAGCCGGTCATGCGTGTGCTTAAGAGCATCAAGAATCGTTACGGAACGCGTACTTGGAGCCGCTACGGTTTCATCAATGCATTCAACCCGCTCAAGAATTGGTACGACACCGACGTGATTGGAATCGACACTGGTATCACGCTGGTGATGGCAGAAAATGCACGTACCCGGTTCGTCTGGGATACATTCATGAAAAATCCGGAGGCCAGGCGCGGCATGGAGCGCGCCGGCTTTAAAACTTACCGACTGCCAGGAACGTAGGAGCCACGGGCAGAGGCTTACTTCAGTTCAATCACTGCCAGGCCCTGCGCCGGCAAGGTCAGCCTAAGCTCGCTGTTCTTCAGTTCGCGCGTTTCCGGCGCCGGAAGTTGGGCTGCGGCCTGAAGTTGCTTGATTTGGCTTTGGGTGGGATAGCGCGGCGAACCCATCTTTTCGTAGATCGGATGAACGTCTCCGTGGTCGTGGTCCACTCGTGAGATGGAAGCAATCTTGGCTTTCGTATTCTGGAAACGCAGACTCAAAGTTCTTGGCGAACCCGCCTGATCGGGCGGAGCGTAATTCCATATGGCAAGCACTAGCCTTCCATCACTTCTTCGAGTGAGCAAAGCTGAATCAGAATTCACAGAAATGCGCTCATCTCCAAGCTTATGCAACAGTTCGAAGACGTCATAAGCTGGTTTCGGGATGTCATTGACTGCAATAAGGCCATAGCCGCCATAGAGTGGAGTTTTAACCACGCCCTGCTCTTCAAAGACATCGGAGAAAGTCCAGTACGACATCACATCTACCAGGCCATCACATTGACGGATGGTATCCGCCAGCCACGGACCCATGTAGATGGAGTCGGTAACTTCAGGTTCGTTCTTATAACTGGCGTTGTATTCGCTCCAAATCAGTGGCAGATCAGGTTTGCTTGAGCTCTTGATCTGGTCATGGACTTTCTTCACTGCGCGGCACACCATTTTGTCACGTGGAATATTTTCGTCCGTGGCGAAGACGTCTTGGGCACGGTCGTTGCCGTAAACGTGCGTCGAAACGAAGTCCACCGGCACGTTTTCTTGTGTGCAGTGCTGAATGAAGGTGTCAGCCCAGGCGGCTTGCGCCGTCGCCGGGCCTCCTACGCGAAGCCGAGGATTGACAGCTTTGATGGCGCGAGCTGTATGGTCATAAAGTTCCCAGTAAGTGGTCTGCTTTGGATCCCCGGCCCAGAAATCAATATTGGGCTCGTTCCAAACTTCGAAGTACCACTTGGCAACTTCATCGCTGCCGTAGCGGTCGACAAGATGTTTGGTGAACGCCGCGATCAGGTCGTCCCACTTGCCCCAATCCTTCGGCGGTGAAACATTCTGCTTGTACCAGAACGCATGTGGGATATCTTTTGCCGCCAACTTCTTCGGCATGAAGCTCACCTCGACAAACGGCTTCACACCATTGGACAGCAGGCCATCGTAAATTTGGTCGACGTAAGAGAAGTTATAGACGGGCCGCCCCTGGCTGTCTTCGTCGTAGACGCCGACTTCATCGTGAAAAATGGCATGAAATCGCGCATATTGGAAGTCTGTGATCTGCTTTACTTCACGCAAGTCGCGGCGATAGCTGTCGCGCAGGCTGAGGATGGCGCGTCCGGAACCGAATATCTTCTCCCAGAAGTGGGGAAAGGGATGCGATGGGGCTCCCCCGTCGATCAGGATCACATCCGAGTTAGTACCGACCTGGGCGTGCGCAGCGGGGCTGGCTGCTATAAACGTTGAAACAACAACCGCTAGGTAGACGAAGAAGTGAGGAACTTTCGATCCAGCGGTCGCTATTCTTGGTCCTGCTTCACGCTGCAGCTCTTCCATACCCCTCCCGTGTCGCACGGACGTAGGAGACCGGTTTCTCGTGCAAAAGCAGCTCCGTCGCCTGTACCCGCGGGTCAGCGTGAAACCAGCGTTGGACGATATTGTCCTTAAGAAAATTAGCAATAGAGAGAAGGATCATACCTTGATGATGGGCCATCCAGCATCTCGCCAGCTGTGGACGACTACGCCACATTCGACGCGGGGCAGAACCGAAGTCTGCCGACTCGTAGAATCCGTATGCCCCGTACCAACCGTCGCGACGCATTCTTCGTAAGTTCCTCAACGCCTCCAGAGCATCCACATGCAGCGCAAGGAACGAAGAGTAAGGGGAGACGACTAGCGTATTCGATTCGCTTTTTTGCAGAGCGAGGTCTGGAACACCGAATGCTTGGTAATGATAGACGCCAGCATCGTTCATTTTCGAATATGCCGATTCAGAGATGCCCCACGGTATGTTCCTTCCAGCCGTGTAGGCCCTCTGTACGCGCACTGCTGCATTTTCTGAGCGCTCCAGCAGCGTTTCAGGGAAGGTGCGCATCCACAGTGAAGGCATTAGATATTCGAACATGGTTCCGGTCCATGAAAGCAGAACCGGCCGCCCCTGTTGTAGGGTGTGGACCCGGCCCAGATGGAACCAGCTTTCTTGTGGGATATCATCTTTGGCTATCGCAACAAACAAAGCGATGCGGGCCTCCGAAGCCAGAAGATCGTAGCAGGCGGCATGAAGTTGGTCCGATTCGACATCGAACCCGATCGACAAAAGCTTACGTTGACTGCTTAGGAGAAATTCAAAATCCATTTCGCGTACCATGCGATCCGCGTCTTTGGCAATCGTCCGGAGGTCCTCGATGAGCTTGACCGCATGCGATCCTGCATCGTGCAGCAAGTCCTGCAAACGCTGATATTGCGATTTTCTGTCCTCTGCCTGCGCCGAATGAATGACAACCTGCAGGCGCGCAGAGAGCTTGTCGATGAAGTCGGGCGTCATCTCGAGGGCAACGCCGTTCCAATCAGATTTCTTGATCAGAGGCAGATCGTCTCGCAGGGAAACGAATTCAGGGAGAAGCCATGGAGCATAGTGGCTGACTGTCTGCTTTACCTTCTCAATCCGCGTGCGCGCCTGTTCCGCAAACCACTGCACATCAGGCGAGGACTTGGAAGCACGGCCAGTGCGGCGCAGGTCTTCGATTATCGAATCCGGCAGCTTCTGCAACCTCTCAAGCCATTGTGGACCGTTAATCTCCGCTTGCAGGGCGGAAATCCGGCTTTGCGATAGATCAGTCATGGTGCGAAGATGATCCACCAGGCCGTCAGCCAGTTGGGACTGCAAAACCGGTTGTCGCAGTCGATCCAGGCATCCCTCGCGCAGGGTCCAGAGTGAAGCCGCCAGATTTCCGTTATCAACCGAGGAGACGAATAGCGGCTTCAGTGGTTCCAGAGTTCTGGTGTCATACCAGTTGAACAGCTGCCCCCGGTAGCGCCGCAGGCGCGCGATCGTTGCCATCGTCCGTAGCGTCTGCTCCGCAAATTCGGGGACGGTCAGATAGCCGAACTCGCAAGCCACCTGGCGGGTATTGAGAAGAAGACCAAGGTTGGTGGTCGAGAGTCGGCCCGCAATGGAAGGTGGCTCCTCCTGCACATTGTCCGGTATGAGCCAGTTGTGTTCTTCCGTACTGAACTCAGAGAAGTAACGCCAGGTTCGCAACGCGGCGAGGCGTAGGAATTTCCGATCCTTCTCCGAGGCCTCGTCTCGCAGCGGTCGTGACGGCTGGTTGAGCCAGTTTGAGACCACCTTGCTGCTCGCCCACAGGAGGAGGATCGGCAGCGCCGCGAGAAATGCGTTGCGACGCGCGAATAACAACAACGGCAGGCCGAGCGCCAGGGCGAGCGCAGGCGTCCAATCCAGATACGTTTCTAATGGAGTCCGCTTACCCGATCCCAGCTCCGCTTCCGCCGCCGTTTCCCATTCCAGCAGACGCCGGCGAGTTACCCAGCGGCGCACCAGCACTCGTACGACGGCGTCAAGCGAAAGCAGCATCTGGTGGGCGAGGAAGGTCAAAATCAAGAACACATTGACGCACGCCGCAAAGAGTTCGCTCAATCCGTCACGGGCGATTGCCCCTTTCTTCTCCACCACCGCGCGAACCAAGTCAAACCCGAACCGGCACAGCGCCGGTACACCGAGAAGCGCAATCGTCGCTAGCGTCCAATATCGCGGATCCCCAGGCAGCACCCACCAGCCGAACACCAGCAACAGGAAGGTTGCCGGTTCCACCAAACTGCGGCGCAGATTGTCCAGGATTTTCCATTGCGCAATCATTGAGAGAGGATTGCGGACTCGATCTCCCGATTCCTCGCGCACATAAGAAGTGATCCATTCCACCACCTGCCAGTCGCCACGCAACCAGCGGTGTTTGCGACGGTTGTAAGCGCTATAGTGAGACGGATAATCTTCGATAATCTCAACGTCGCTCAGCAAACCGGCGCGGGCGTAGGCACCTTCGATCAGATCATGACTCAACAGAGCATTGCGGGGGAACCTGCGATCCAGCACTCGGTGCACAGTGTCCACTTCGTAGATTCCTTTGCCGGCAAAGCTGCCTTCTCCGTACAGGTCCTGATAAACGTCAGAGACAGCCCGAGTGTAGATATCGAATCCAGTCTGACCCGAATAGATACCGGCCAGCCGGGAACGCGCCGCGCTCTGAACGCTCACTCCCACGCGAGGTTGCAGGATTCCGTAGCCGGCGGCCACGATGTTCTTTTCCGGATCGATAATGGCTTGATTCAAAGGGTGTGCCGAAGCGCCAATCATTCGCTGGGCCGACCCGCGTGGTAGCTCAGTATCGGCGTCGAGAGTGATCACGTAGCGGATCCGTGGCAACACGGACAGGTCGCCGATTTTCACCGGGAAACTATCGTACTGTTGGCGTAAGAGTTTATTCAGATCCAGCAGTTTTCCTCGTTTTCGCTCCCAACCCATCCACACCCTTTCCCTTGGGTTGTAGATCCGATGGCGATGAAAGAGAAAAAACGATCCCATGCCTTCGCCGGAATATTTGTCGTTCAATCTCCGGATCAATTGTGAACATAAATCTACCAGCGGGTGATCCTCTCTACTCAGCTCCGGAGAATCCGGTAAGTCGCTAAGCAGTGCGAAGTGGAGATTGCGATCATGGTTTCCGAGAAAGCGAACCTCTAGATCATCGACTAGCCGATGAACCTGCTTCTCGTTCAGAAGCAAGCAAGGAACCACAACCATGCTTACGCAATCGTCCGGAATTTCCTCTGATAGATCGAGCTTGGGGAGGATGTCCGCCGGCAGAACCGCAGTAATCACATAGTTCATGAGCTGGACCGCCGCCTGTGAGCACGGCAGCAGCAATACCAGCATGGAGAACAGAACCAGCGCAGGCGGACTGTTGGGGTCAGTCAACAGCAGGAGGATCGCCGAAATAATCACAAAGGTGAGCACACCGATGCCGCCCAGGTAGGACTCGTCGGGGTGCCCCCGCAAAAACGAACGTACCCGCTGGATCAGCGAAGGCCGAAAGCCCACCTTTCGCTGGAGAATGCTGCTTCCTTCGGCCACCAGATAGTAGCCAATGTGGGACTGCCGTAGTGTCTCGCGCGGAGTCCCACGGTTTTGCTGGTGGGCCTCGCGGGCGAGAGCCAGGGCTTCGAGGGCGACTTCGGCCTCGGTGAAATCGGAAGGGTCGGCAATTTTGACCAGCTTATTTCGATAATGATCGCGGCTTTCAAAATCCATCCGCGAATATGCGCCCACTGGATCTTCACGCAGTACCTGGTCCAGAAGAATCAGTGGTTCGATCACTTCTTTCCAGGGAGTGTGGCCGGCGTCTCGAATGCTACGTATGCACACGCCGATACCGTAAGAGCCTTCGCGATTCGCCAGCAGCTGCGGACCACAAGTCACGATCCTTTCCATCAGAACCAGCTTCATCGCCGGAATCAGCGCCCACAGCTCTTTAATCTTAAGGACTGAACTTTCCTGAAAACTGCGGACGTAGCAAGTGAAAGCTTCCTGACTGAACCGATACTCAGTGGCGGCCAACATTCCTTCCGCCAGAGCCGCAACCCTTGGAACAACGGCGCCGCTCGGGAGACGGACGTGGGGAAGTTTACGCAGCGTCTTGAGGAGTTCGCCGGTGCTCCGCAGCTCGCTGTAAAGCAGATTGACGTGGTCATGCAGCCAGCGAAAGTCGTCCGAAACTTTCTGGTCGCGCAATGGCGCCTGCAGGGATGCCAATACCGGTTCCAGCGAGCGGGAAAGTGCACGCCACCGCTCCGTCAATACTCGTGAGGAAGGAGTATTGGGCAGCCAGGCCAGGTTGCGCGCCAACTCTGCCGCATTCAAACCCAGGGCCCGTGCGTCTACCGTGGCGTCCTGCGCGGCGCGACCTGGCCCCGCTTCCTGATCAAGAATCCCGGGATAAATGTTCTGCGGCATCTTGCTTCTTTGTATTTTATTCTAACGATAGCTGGCTGCCTGCATTTCGAACATCGCGGCATAGCGGCCGCCGAGCGCTACCAGTTGCTGGTGACTACCTTGTTCGGCGATCCGTCCGTTTTCAAGCACCATAATGCGATCCGCCATGCGCACAGTGGAGAAGCGGTGTGAAATGAACAGGGCCATCTTTCCCGCGGTAAGCTCCGCAAAGTGTTGAAAAACCTCGAACTCACTTCGAGCATCAAGCGAGGCTGTGGGCTCATCCAGAATCAGCAGTTGAGCGTCGCGCAGGTAAGCGCGCGCCAGGGCAACTTTTTGCCACTCCCCACCCGAGAGGTCAACTCCTCCGTCGAAACGCCTCCCCAGCATTTGTTCGTACTGTCTGGGAAGTTGCGCGATCACCTGGTCGGCCAAGCTCTTTCGCGCCGCGATTTTCAGCCCATCCAGATCGTTCAGCTCGTCAATGCGGCCAACTGCGATGTTTTCTCGGGCTGTCATTTCATACCGCATGAAGTCCTGAAAGATAACACCAATCTCGCGATACAAGTCGTCTAGACTGTATTCACGAAGATCAATGCCATCGAGCAGAACCTCGCCCTCCGTAGGATCGTAGAGCCGGGTAATCAGCTTCACGATTGTGGTTTTCCCCTGGCCATTCTCTCCGATTAGGGCCACCCGCTCTCGGGGGTCGAGACGAAAGCTCAACCGATCCAGCACCAACCGAGGGTTTCCCGGATAGCAGAACGAAACGTTGCGGAATTCGAAGCCACGAACGATCGGTCTTGGCGCCGGCAGCGCATTCGGCTTAGAGCGGATGCTGGGCTGCATTTCAAAAAATGCCAGCAGGTCTGTCAGGAAAAGAGCCTGATCAGCGATGCCCGAAAGCGTCGAAAAAATCTGCTGAAGGTTGTTGCTGGCCTGCAAAATCGCCCCCGAGAGCAAGTACCACAGCCCAATGCTGTACACGCCAGTTACCGTCCGCCAGATGACGAATGCATAAGCGGAGTAGTACCCGAGGTAGGCAATCACCGACAGGAACGCGCCGGCAATCAACTTCCGCCGTGACAATGCCACATTCTGTTCGTAGATTCCGTCGGAGAGCGCGGTAAAGCGTCGCGTGAGAAAGGCGTTGAGCCCAAATAATTTGAGCTCTTTCGCTGCTTCTTTGCTGCCCCCTACTAACCGCAGATAATCCAATTGGCGCCGAACCGGAGTCTGACGGAAGTTCTTGGCGTATCCCAGGAACGCAAAGTGGCTCTCGCCGAGGAACGCCGGCAGCACCCCCGCGATCAGCAGCAGCATCAACCACGGCGAGTAGACAATGATGGTGACGGACAGGGTGATGGTCGTAATCACCAACTGGATCAGCCGCCCAATCTGCTGAATCATGCCCAGGCGGTCAGTCGCCTGCACCCGAGCCCGTTCCAGCCGGTCATAAAACACCGGGTCTTCATATGCAATCAGGTCCAATTCCGCCGCATGCTTCATCACCTGAATGCTTACGTGGCGGGTATATTTGTCCGCCAAGAGCGAGTCAGAGTAATCGATGGCACGCGCCAATATGCCGCTTAAAACTGCGAGGGAAAATTCCGCTGCTACCAGCCACCATAGTCTGGGCGACACCGGCTGGCCTGCGACTCGGCTGTGTACGATGGCATCAACGATCAGTTTCGGAATCCACAGGAGTGCCAGCGGCAATAGCGAGGCAAAAATCCGGGCTACCAGGCCGAAAATTACCACCCCAGGCCCAGACTGCCACACGATCTTCAGAACCGGCGGGGTATTGCGGAGCGCCGAGAGACGCTCCTGCCACCCGCCTCCGACATTACCCTGTTCTGGCACGCTTGAACCCGATCCGCAGAAAGTCCTTATACCAGGCGGAACCACCGTATATGACTGATATTTATCGCCTTTAAAGATGCCAGATTACATTGTAAGGTTTCTTCGCGCAGAAGTGGATGGGATCTTGCTCCGCCATTCTACCCCATGGGCGTCGCGATAGGCCAGGAAACGAAGGTCTCGCCCTGGCTAGACCGCGCGGACAAAATCGACATAGCCCTGACGGACATCTGTCCGCGTTAGCTTCACGCGTAGCTTGTCTCCAACATCGACTCCGTGTTGTCCCTGAGTCAGCATCCCATCGACAGGCGGCTGCAAGACGCGAACAAAAGTCCCCTGCGGGGTTACTCCGGTTACGATCGCATCGAATGTCTGGCCGATCTTGTGGCTCATCGCAACCGCTGCCAATCTTTTTGACATGGCCCGCTCGACCTTCCTCGCCGCATCTCCTTTCACCGTGCAGTTGGTCGCAATCGCCTGTAGTTCGTCGTCAGAATAAGGAGCAGATTGGCCGGCCAGCATGGCCTTGATCAGCCTCTGCGTGACAATATCAGGGAAACGCCGGTTTGGAGCCGTGGAATGCGTGTAATCCTGAACCGCCAGGCCAAAGTGCCCTTGCTCCGGATCACCTGGCCGTTCCAGAACATATTCGCCGGGGCCAATCAGCTTGATCACGGCCAGCGACAGATCGGCAAAGTGGTCGGGATCAGCCGCCTTCCGTTTGAGCAGAAAGTCATTGAGGGCCTTGGAGTCGGGGGATGGCGGAAGCTTCTCGCGATGCGTAGCCGCCAACTGCACAATGCGGTCCCAACGCTCGGGAGTCTTCACAATCCGCCTCAGAGAAGAAACCTTCTCCAGCATTCGCGCCACGACTCCGTTAGCGGCGATCATGAAGTCTTCAATCAGATCAGTGGCCCGGTTCTTGTTTTGCCTCGTCACGTCCACAACCTGTTGATCCAGAAACACCGGCTGCAATTCGCTGGTGTCCAGGTTTAATGCGCCGCGCTTATAGCGTTCATTCTTGAGGGCTTGCGCAGCCTCATCTTGCAGCTTGAGCTGCGCTTGCAGATCTGCGGACGCGGCCACCCTTGACGGAGCCGGCTCCGTGCCTTCAAGCCATCCTCCGACCCCGTTATAGGCGAGTTGCGCCTTATTCCGAACGATGGCGCGGTAGACATCGCTGGACTTTACGTTGCCATCCGATCCAGCCACAAACTCGATCACAACACTGATCCGGTCCACATTTTCCAGAAGCGAGCTCGCGCCGGTAGAAAGCTCCTCCGGCAACATCGGGAAGATTCGGACGCCGGTGTAGACCGTGGTGGTTTCTTTTGCGGCGTGCTGATCGATGGGCGAATTCTTGGGCACGAAGGCATCTACATCGGCGATTCCTACCAGCACTTTGATATCTCCGTTGGGCAAGCGTTCAGACACTTCGATCTGGTCGAGATCGCGAGAAGTGTCATTGTCAATCGACGACCAGAGGAGATTCCTCAGATCACGCACGTTCGGGCCTGCGGCCGCCTTCGGCGGATGTGCTTTCAATTGGGCAAGCTGCTGCGGGACTTGTGGCGGAAATTCCGGCTCGAAGCCGTGCTCCAACATGATTTCTTTGGCTATGGCCTGAAGGTCAACCTGAGAAGGATGGGCGCTGTTCATGGAACTCCTCGCGAGACGAAGTGTGGTGAGCTGAAAGGCTAACATGGTTGATTGTCATCCCGAGCAAGCGCTAGCTGCGTCGCGAGGGATCTGGGCGGCGATTCGTGCCCGCGCACGAAAGGCACGCATCCATATTAGAAATGCCCCGCTTCAGAAGGAGGACCTCCGGCACTTCGTGATATTCTGATTCCAGTGGCTGCGTCCCCTCCGTTGAGGCATTTTTCCGCAGTTCCCTGATAAATCATGATTTCTGTAAGCAATGTGTCGATGCGCTACGGCGCCAAAGTTCTGTTTGAAGACGTATCTACCGCCTTCACGCCGGGGAAGCGCTACGGCCTTACCGGTCCCAATGGCGCCGGAAAATCGACCTTCATGAAGCTTCTGACCGGCGAGCTCGACCCGCAAAAGGGAAGCGTCGTCCGCCCTAGGAAGCTCGGTGTGCTGAGCCAGAACCAATTCGCGTTTGATGTCTATCGCGTGATCGACACTGTGGTCATGGGTAATAAGCGACTGTGGGCGGCGATGGAAGAGCGCGACCGAATCTATTCCCAGCCAGACATTACCGACGAAGACGGGATGAAGCTTGGCGAGTTGGAAGGCATCGTTGGTGAAGAGGATGGCTACACCGCCGAGACCGATGCCGCAATCCTGCTGCAGGGCCTGGACATTCCCGATGAACTCCACGAACGAAAAATGGGTGAGCTGCAAGGCGGACAAAAAGTCCGGGTACTGTTGGCGCAGGCCTTGTTCGGACATCCTCCCGCCCTTTTGCTTGACGAGCCCACCAATCACCTCGACTTGGATTCCATCCACTGGCTGCAGACTTTCCTCAATGAATATGACGGAGTGCTGATCGTCATCTCGCACGATCGTCATTTTCTCAATAGTGTGTGCACTCACATTGCCGACATCGACTACGAAACCATCATTACTTATACCGGCACCTACGACGACATGGTGGTGGCTAAGACGCAGGTTCGCTCTCAAGTTGAGAGCCAGAACGCCCAGCGCGAAAAGAAGATTGCCCAGCTCAACGAATTCATCGCGCGCTTCTCGGCTGGCACCCGTTCCAGCCAGGTGCAGTCACGGCGCAAGGAAGTGGAGCGCCTGCAGGTGACGGAGTTGGCAAGGTCCAACATCCAGCGTCCGTTTTTGAAGTTCGAGCAGAAGCGTCCGTCGGGTAAACACATCCTCGAACTGGAGCACGTCACCAAGTGTTATGACGACGCCAACATCATTCGAGGCTTCACCGCCAGCGTGTTGCGAGGCGAGAAGATCGCCTTAATAGGCCGCAACGGCGCGGGCAAAACGACTTTGCTCAACGCGCTGCTGGCAAACTCTCCCACTGTGCCCGAGGCCGAACTGCGTAAGACAAGCGGCTACGACGGGTCCTTCCTCAGCGACGGCAAAGTTATCTGGGGGCACGAGGCCGCAGTGGGTTATTTTGCACAGGACCACCGCGCCCTGATCCAGGGAGAAATGACCGCCTTCGAATGGCTGCATCAGTGGGATCTCTCCGCCTCACACGAAGAAATTCGCGGCCTGCTCGGTCAAATGTTGTTTCCTCGCGAGGACGCAATCAAACCAACGGATGTTCTCTCCGGCGGCGAAGCGGCACGATTGCTCTTCTGCAAGCTGATGCTGCAAAAACCAAACGTGCTTGTGCTCGACGAACCCACCAACCACTTGGACCTGGAATCAATCAACGCTCTCAACATTGCTCTCCAGCGATATCCAGGGACAGTGCTCTTAGTCAGCCACGATCATGACCTGATCGATGAAGTTGCCACGCGGATTTGGCACTTCGAGGCAGATCACAAAATCACTGACTTCAAGGGCGTATACGAGGAGTATCGAGCAGCCGTTCCAGTTTGAGCTGCGTCCGGCCACGTTGCCCGATTCAAGCCCAATGCAGCGCATCGATGTGCAGTTTTTAGTTTGTTCGGAATTCCGAACAAGAATTACAAAGTTGTTGCTTTCCAATTTGTCTGCTGCTACCGTCGAATTGATTAAACGGCCTGGCCGATCAAAGCGGTTGCAGAGGGCTCGGGCTCCTTCCTCCATAGACCTAGACGAAGTAAATCAATGTCTACTTTCTCGTGCGCTCTGCGCTTCTTTTCGCCAGGCTCTTTAGAAAGGACAATTTATGACTCCTCCAAAAAATCGCCTTGCACTTGCAGGCAGCGAGCGCTCTCCCATGCCAGGAGCGCGCGAAGTAGGTCCAGCCAATCCCAATGAAAAAGTTGAAGTCACCATCCGCTTGAAATCGCGGGCCGGAAAGAAACCGATTGTCAGTGCTGATGCTTACTCACAATTGCCCAACAAACGCACCGTCCTGAGCCGGGCAGACTATGAGCAGCGCCATGGCGCAGATCCCGCTGCTGTTGCGCGTGTCCAGGCTTTCGCCCGCGACCACGGACTTACGGTGGTGGAAACCAGTCCGGCGCGACGGACCGTCATCCTCTCCGGCACTGTGGCTGCCATGAGTGATGCCTTCGGTGTGGTGCTGAAGCAGTATGAGCATCCCACCGGAAAATATCGCGGCCGCACCGGCGCCGTGCAACTTCCAGCCGACCTGCACGATATCGTCGAGGGCGTATTTGGTTTGGACAACCGCCCTCAGGCTCAACCGCATTTTCGTAAGCGGGGTGGGCAGACCGGCATCCACGCCCACGATGCCGGCACTTCCTACACGCCGCCAGAACTAGCCCAGTTGTACAACTTTCCTACCGGTGTCGATGGGACTGGCCAATGCATCGCCTTGATCGAATTGGGCGGTGGTTTTGTCCCCGCGGACTTGAGCACCTACTTCAAGCAGCTTAACCTGACTCATCAGCCAACCGTATCGGCGGTTTCAATCGGCAACGGCAGCAACTCTCCTACTGGCGATCCCAACGGTCCAGATGGAGAAGTGATGCTGGACATCGAAGTCGCGGGATCGATTGCACCAGGAGCAAAGATCGTCGTCTACTTCGCGGAAAATACTGACGCTGGCTTCCTCAACGCCATCACCACCGCAGTCCATGACCAAAACAACAACCCTTCGGTTGTCTCCATCAGTTGGGGAGGACCGGAGTCCTCGTGGACGCAGCAGGCCATGACCTCGATGGATGAGGCCTTTCAATCGGCTGCTGCGCTCGGCGTCACGGTTTGCGTTGCCTGCGGAGACAACGGTTCGACCGACGGGGTAGGGGACGGTCTAAACCACGTCGATTTCCCCGCCTCCAGTCCGTTTGCGCTGGCTTGCGGCGGAACTCACTTGGTGGCTTCGAACCATACCGTCTCCAGTGAGACCGTATGGAACGAACTACCCAACGGCGGCGCAACTGGCGGCGGGATCAGCGACGTCTTTCCGCTTCCAAGCTGGCAAAATGGTGTTGGCGTGCCTCCGTCTGCCAATCCCAATAAAAATGTCGGCCGCGGTCTTCCCGATGTCGCGGGTGATGCCGATCCTTACACCGGCTACGTCACCCGCGTGGACGGACAACCCGACGTCATCGGAGGCACCAGCGCAGTCGCTCCCTTATGGGCAGGACTGATTGCGCTCATCAACCAGCAGATCGGAAAACCGGCCGGTTATATCAATCCGTTGTTGTACTCGAACGCTGGGGCGGGCGGGTTCAACGACATCACGTCCGGTAACAATGGCGCCTACTCGGCTGGTCCAGGATGGGATGCCTGCACTGGGTTGGGAACCGCCATCGGGACTGGCGTTGGAGCGGCCTTGGGCGCGTCATCAACCGCTCAGGCCAGGAAGACTGGTACCGCAGGCTAGCGTCAGTGCGATGGCGCGGCTGCGAGGTCGCGCCACCGCATTTACATTCTGTCAGTGAACGACTCATCGTTGAGGCTCGAGTCGCAGTCTTATGGCGCCAACCCCTCAATCGCGAGCGCGCGCATTCCGTCGGCCTCGAGCACTTTGCCCTTGACCACGATCCCGGGAACTCCTATGCGATCGAGGACGTTCTCGGGAAGCCGTATGCCATTCTTTTCGCTGAGCACAAGATAAACCTCTCCTCCCTGATCCCGAACAAACAGCAAAGGACTTCCGGCCGCAACGCACAGCTTCGCGCAGAAGGCATGATCGTAGGAATGCACGTGGCTGCCAAGGTAGCAATTTGCATCGGTGACTTCGCCACGCAGGTTCACGGCCCCTCCGGGCTCGGCTTGTCCGACAAGCAGATCGACGTTCCCTCGCTTGGCCAATCTCTGCGGTTTTGCCATATCCAAGACCAGGGGCTGCACTTCAGCAAATGGCATCCCGTTCAGTTCATTCCGATCTCCGAATTGGAAAGCGCACAATCCCAGAGCCACGATTCCGCTGAGCAAGGCTATTACCGACTTTCTAGTTCGATGCTCTGGTCGAATCATGGCTTGGATCGTTTCGCTCGCGCTGCTGGCTATGGGCACCCGTGTAGCGGATGCGCCAGATGGAGTTCGAACCATCATCGCTAACTAGCAACGATCCATCCTGAGCCACGGTGATACCGACGGGCCTTCCCCACACATGTCCGTTGTCGACCACGAATCCGGTCACAAAGTCCTCGTACTCCCCGCTGGCTCGGCTGGTCTGGTGCAGAGGCACGCGAATCACTTCATATCCCGCCCGCACCGATCGGTTCCATGAACCGTGCTGGGATGCAAAAATGTCTCCCCGATATTCGGCAGGGAATTGCGCACCCTCATAGAACGTCAGCTCGAGTGAAGCGTTATGGGGCTGTAGAAGCACGTCTGGAACCAGCACCTTGTCTCTTAACTCCTGATGTTTGCCCTCATGCCGCGGATCCTGATGGTTACCGATGTACCACCAAGGCCAGCCATAGAAACCCCCTTCTTCGACATGGGTGATGTAGTCGGGCACCAGGTTGTCTCCCAATCCGTCGCGTTCGTTGACCGAGCACCATAACTCGCCGCTCTTAGGATTGATTGCCAGTCCGCCTCCGGCATTGCGGATTCCGTACGCGTACACTCGCCTGTCTGAGCCGTCGGGGTTGAACTCCAGGATATCGGCTCGATTCTTTTCCTCCGGCGTGGTGTCGGGGTCGTCCACATTCGACTCCGATCCGACCGCGACTAACATCTTCTTGCCATCGGTCGAGAACTGCACGTCGCGCGTCCAGTGTCCTGCGCCATGAGGTAGAGACACAATGTGCTGGGCAGGTCCGCTTGCCGTCAAATCCCCATTTTTATACGGAAAACGGACGACCGAGTCGGTGTTTCCTACGTATACCCACTGAGGATTTTCGCCGGGAGGATAGAAAGCGATGCCATACGGCTGATTGAGTCCTGTGGCAAAAATTTCAGCCTGTTCGGGCTTGCCATCGTCTGTGATTCCGCGGAACACTCTGATCTTGCCACTGCTGCTTTCGGCCAGGAAAATGTCGCCATTGGGGGCGGTCCGGATCAACCTCGGATTGTCAAGGCCGGTTGCATACTGCTGCACGCTAAATCCGGTTGGGGCTTTCGGCCACGCGTCGCCGGGACGTGCTACCAACTGTGGTCCATTGTTCGCTGACTTAGTGGCGTACGGCGCTGGAAGATCTTGTGCGGTGATCTGGCGGACTTTTCCAGGCTGCTCAAAGCGGAAGTCTGTGTACGGCGCGGGCGGGGGCGGGGCATTTGTCTTGACGGGCCTCACGCTCGTCGGCGGAGGATTGTTTCTCTGAGCGCTCGTGGAATTCTTCAGTGATTTCAAATAAGTGACAATCTGCCATCGTTGTTGTTCAGACAGGGTCGCCCATGAAGGCATGCCGTTATTGACCGATCCCGTGGTGATGAACCAGAAAACTTCTCCGTCGGGCGCTGACTGCGTAGGCCCATGAGCTAAGGGCGGAATGCTACCGGTTCCTCGTCCTCCGATTCCATGGCAGGCGCCGCAGTTCGCGGTATACAGTCGTGAGCCTGCGGATATGGCTGCTTGCTGTCCCGCGAATGGATTCTTCAATTGAGAAGTGGATGCAGGCGCATTATGAAAGTGTGTGTCTTGCGCGATCAGCATCCAAACTGGAAAGATCAATACAATGGCACTTATTGCCGCGGTAAGAAAATGGGGGCGGGTACCAACTCTCATGACACTTCTCCAACGACGGTAGGCGATTACTTGCTGATGCAGACCGCGCTACACGCGTTGCACACGGTGTCTGCCTCCGAACAGGAGCAAGTTCCTTGCCATGGCGGGAAAGCGTATATCTCCAACGAAGTGCTCGTTTCCTGTGGTCCTCGCGCCTCATCCTCATTTCTGAGAACCCGTTACTGTCGAGTTAGGGTCAGTTTTTTCGACAGCAGTGTCCAAGTGCTGACACTCGGGAGAAAGATTGTTTTTCACCCAACCGGAAGCGCTGGGTTTCTCTCCCCCTTCAGTGTCGATGCAACGTGGCAAGCAGAATGCTTATCTGAATATTCGAAGTCGGACGAGAGCAAGTTTGGCTGAGTGCGCGCTTCACGCCGTTCGCACCTGCACAGGAGGACTTTCATGACCGTTAACGACAGTGACTCGAACCAATCTCCTTCCGATCGTCGCGACCCGTCCAGCCTGGAAAACAAAATTCTGCCCGATCAAGATTCCGGGCTGAGCAGAAGAGAGTTTCTCGGTATGACGGCGGCGTCCCTTTTGATGGCCGGAGGGCTGAATGCGGCCGCAACCCCTGATCCTAAGAGCGAAATTCCATATAGGACTCTGGGTCGCACCGGTGAAAAAGTTTCACTGATCGGGCTCGGGGGCTATCACCTGGGCAAGCAAAGCGATGCCGAAGAGAGCATTCGCATTATTCGCACGGGAATCGATGAGGGAATAAATTTTCTCGATAACTGCTGGGACTACAACGGCGGAGAGAGCGAGATTCGAATGGGCAAAGCGCTGCGCGATGGTTATCGCCAAAAAGCTTTCTTGATGACCAAAATCGATGGCCGAAACAAACCGGCTGCTGCCGTGCAGATCAACGAATCGTTGCGACGGTTGCAGACAGATCGAATTGATTTACTTCAATTCCATGAAGTGATTCGCGATTCCGATCCGGATCGCATTTTTGCCGAAGGAGCGATAGAGGTCGTCCAGCAAGCCCAAAAAGCGGGCAAGGTCCGTTTTATCGGCTTTACTGGCCACAAAAGCCCCGACATTCATCTAAAGATGCTCGCCACCGCCGCAAAGCACGGTTTCAGGTTCGACGCGGTTCAGATGCCTCTCAATGTAATGGACGCGCACTTCAACAGTTTTGAGAAAAAAGTCTTGCCGGCTCTGACCAAAGACGGCATCGGAGTCCTGGGCATGAAATCCATGGGCGACCATTTCATTCTCGGGAGCAACACCGCAACACCGGTGGAGTGTCTGCACTACGCCATGAATCTTCCCACCAGCGTCGTCATAACTGGCTGCGATTCGCTCGCGATCCTTCAGCAAGCGCTCAATGCCGCCCGCAGTTTTCAGCCGATGGATTCTTCCCAGGTTGCAGCTCTTCTCGCAAAAACAGCCAAGGCTGCGGAGGCGGGGCAGTTCGAACTTTACAAAACTAGCCACCAGTTTGACGGCACGTTCGCGAACCCGCAGTGGCTTGGCTAGGAAGGGTTAAGGATGATAAGAACGAGCCCAAAGCGCTATTGGGCCCCTACAATTGTGGAAGCGGATCCAGTTCCTGCCGCGCTGCCTGGTTCACATCCGAGTTGCTTTGGAGAGCAGGCCGGGAGATTCCTAGCTTGTGCATCTTGTGGATCAGCGTAGTGCGCTTCAAGCCAAGTTTCGCGGCTGCACCTTTCGGCCCGCCGATCACCCAACCGACGGCTTGAAGCGTGCGCAGAATTAGGTTGTGTTCGGAGTCCCTGAGCGTAGTGACCGGCGTAGCAATGGAAGCCGAAGCGATGGTCGCGGCCTGATTCCAGCCCGCCGGCAAAGGATTGGGGAGCACGCCCTCGTTGGAAAGGATTACGGCACGTTCGATCAGGTTCTGCAGTTCGCGTATATTGCCCGGCCACTGATACGAGCTAAGCGCGGACATGGTTTCGGAAGGAATGTGTTGAATTTCTCGACCCATCCGCCGGCCAAAAATCTCGACAAAATGCGTCACCAGGGCTGGAATGTCTTCGCGACGTTCGCGCAAAGGCGGCAACAGGAGCGGAAACACATTCAGACGGTAGTAGAGGTCGCTGCGGAATTCGGCCTGGCTCACCATGTCCATCAGATTACGATTCGTTGCGGCCACCAGCCGAACATCCACTTGGTGAGTCACCGCACTGCCCAAGCGCTCAAACTCCTGTTCTTGCAAAACGCGCAGCAGTTTGGGCTGCAGTCCTGGCGGAATATCACCCACCTCGTCCAGGAAGAGCGTGCCTTTGTTGGCCAGCTCGAAACGGCCAATCTTTTGTGCGATGGCCCCGGTGAATGCGCCCTTTTCGTGGCCAAAAAGTTCACTCTCCAGCAGATCCAGCGGAATCGCGGCGCAATTCAACCTGACGAATGGCCGTCCGCACCGTGAGCTGAGGTTGTGAATCGCGTGCGCGATCAGCTCCTTGCCGGTGCCCGTTTCTCCCTGAATAAGAACCGTGGAATCGGTAGGCGCAACTCGTTCGACTTGTTCGAGCGCTGCTTCCAGCGCGGGGCTGCTACCTATGACCTGCTCGAATCTGCGGTCATAGGAAACTCGATCAGAACCAACGAATCTTTCGAAATCTCCCACAGAGGACCTCCTGGCACGCGGGTGTGCGCTTGCTTACGGGGTTCAACTCTCCAGAGCTGCTCGAACACTCCCAAGCAGGGCTTCATCGTCGAATGGTTTTGCCAGGAACTCCACCGCGCCCGCTCTCAATGCCTGCATCCGCATTTTTGTGTCGCCGTGTGCTGTGATGAAGATGGTCGGAATCCTGCAATGCTCAGCGTTCAGTTTGGCCTGCAACTCCAGGCCGGACATCCCCGGCATCCGGATGTCGGCAATCAGACATGCGGTCTGTCGCAGTTGACCGGAGGTCAAGAATTCCTCCGCTGACGCGAACGCTTGTGACGGCAATCCAACCGATTTCAGCATGCCTTGCAACGCACCGCGCATCAAGTCATCGTCATCGACGATCGCCACTAGTTTCATGTTTCCTTGGTTGGCCATGCTAAAAAATTAGCAGCGTCGTGAAACTCGCGCAATCATACTTTGGTATGTGAGTCCTCATACCGACCCCCGTGTTTGACAGGCATACACATCAAGGCACGGTTGTCGACGCAAACACAGCGGGGACGACTGCAGGCGTTATTCCTGGGTACCGACTCTGCTGGGTAGGGTGAGGTGAAAACTCGCGCCACGGGGAGAGTTTTCAGCAGCCCACAAGCGGCCGCCGTGTGATTCTACGATGGTGCGGCTGATCCGAAGTCCCATGCCGGTGCCGTGAGGCTTGGTGGTAAAGAATGCATCAAAGATCTGCTCCGCCTGCTGAGGGGGAAGTCCGGGGCCGGTATCGCTGACCGACACCACAACTTGCTCGTTCTCGCCTCGCTCCGACCTGACCACCAACTCGCGCGTGCCATCCACATCCCTCATTGCGTCGATACCATTGACCATGAGGTTCATCAGCACCTGCTGCAATTGCACCCGATCTCCGACGACATGAGGAAGATCTGGGGCCAGCTGAGCCCGGAATGATATGGAGTGCCGCGTTGCCTCGCTTCGCAACAGGACAATCATCCCTTGAATGACTTCGTTTACGTCCACTGACTCACGTTGTGGGCTGCCCTTTTTGAAGAGCTGGCGGACATGGGTGATGATCTCCGCGGCACGGTTTGCGTCTTTCACCGCTCGCAATGCAGCCTCGCGCGCTTCGGCTAGGTCGGGATCAGCGCGCGTAAGCCAGCGCAAGCAAGTGTTGGCGTCGGTGATGGCGGCGGTAATCGGTTGATTGACTTCGTGCGCCAGGGAGGCGGTTAGCTCTCCTACTGTGCTCACTCGGTTGACGCGGGCGAGATCGGACTGGGTTTGACGCAGCGCTTCAGAGGCCAGCATGTGCTCCGTGAAATCGCGAGCGATCAGAAGCACGGCCTCCACTCGCCCCGCGACCGGTCGCAGAGGCGAATAGGTTATCGCCCGGTATCGACGCCGGCCGAGAGGGTTAGTGAACCAGTCCGCGTAGCTGAGGTCTTCTCCCGCGAAACATCGTTCCAAATTTGCCTTAACCTTCTCGAACATCTCCAAACCCAGGAGATCAGCCACGTGCATCCCGACCATCCTCTCAGATGGTATTTCCCAATCACGCTCGTACGCCGGATTGACTCTTTGAAGCCTGTAATCTCTTCCGAGGATGGCTATACCATCAGGTGAGGTCTCAAACACCTGCCCGATCAAGTATTCCGCCTGCTTGCGCTCGGCTATCTGAAGTCTCAGGTCCTCATTAGCCCGAGTCAATTCTGCTGTTCGCTCAGCGACTCTTATTTCAAGCTCATCTCGCGCTCGCGTTAGCGTGGTCATCAGTATCGCAAAAATCACAAACACAAGATCATAAAGAGCGCGAGACATCGCGCTGGCTTCAGACCAATGTGAGTAACGGATAATCGAAGCGAGCACTGTTGCCACAATGCCAGGCTTAGTGCCGCCGTACCAAAACGTAATCGCGATTGCGGATAGCGCGAATGCGGCAAACGGCTGAGGCAAGTGAAAGTATAGAAAAGTACGCGCCAGGCCCAGAGCTGCCGCGACCGCCGCGAAAGCCAATCCATAGCGCAGCGCAGCAGACAATGCTGGCCGTGCAATCCATTTTCCTGTAACCCTAGAAGTCATCGTCGAAAGTCTCTTTGGCGTTTCCGGATAAGCTTTCCGGGAGCGGCCGGGAATGAAGGACGCCTGGGAACCACAAGCTGAGGATGCATTTGCTCAAAGGCGGGCTGCTATTTCTTAGTGGCGGGAAGCTCTATTTTTGCCGCCATTCTGACTAATTCCGCTAGGGATTCAGCCTGCATCTTCCGCATCACGTGCCCCCGATGAATCTTCACGGTGATTTCGCTGGTTCCGAGGTCGAAAGCGATTTGCTTATTGAGCATGCCTGAAACTACCAGGCCCATAACCTCGCGCTCGCGTGCGGTCAGCAATTCGTAGCGCTTTTGCAACTCGCCAAGCTCGCTCTGCTGTTGGCGTATCACCCGGTCGCGGTCCAAAGCCTGATGGATCGCGTCGAGCAAGTCCTGGTCCCGGAATGGCTTGGTCAGGAACTCCACCGCACCGGATTTCATGGCCTTCACCGTCATCGGAATATCTCCATGACCGGTGATGAAAATAATAGGAATCCGGACGCCCGCGTCGGCTAGCTCCCGCTGAAAGTCTAGACCGTTCACTCCGGGAAGTCTCACATCCAAAACAAGGCAACTCGGGCCATCGGGTCGTCTGCCGCGCAAGAATTCTTTCGCAGTCGCGAAGGTTTCAGACCGCAAGCCGACCGACTTCAGCATGCCTTGGATGGCAACACGCACCAGGTCGTCGTCATCGACGACGAACACCGTGGGGGAAGGTACGGGCGTCATTCACGCGCCTCGACGTGGGTGGGTAGAATGATGTAAAAGCTCGCCCCACGCTGAGAGTTATCGGTAGCCCACAAGCGTCCGCCATGCGATTCGACAATCGAGCGGCTGATCCGGAGTCCCATGCCAGTCCCTTGAGGCTTCGTGGTAAAGAAGGCACTGAAGATCTGATCCGCCTGCTGCGGCGGGAGCCCGACGCCGGTATCACTGATCGAGAGCATCAGTTGGCTGTCTTCGGCTTGCTGCGAGCGGATGATTAGTTCGCGCGTCCCATCTGCATCTTTCATCGCGTCGATGCCATTGATCATGAGGTTCATCAGCACTTGCTGCAATTGGACGCGATCGGCCATGACTTGCGGAAGATCTGCCAGTTCCGTCTGAATTGATACAGAGTACCGCGTTGCCTCGCCGTGCAAAAGGACGATCATCTCCCGAATGACTTCATTTACATCAACTAACTCCCGTTGCGCAGCACCTTTCTTGAACAGCAGCCGGATCCGACTGATGATTTCACCGGCACGAGTTGCGTCTTTGACGATTCTGGACGCAGCCTGGCGTGCCTCTTCCACGTCGGGCTGATCGCGGTTCAGCCATCGCAAGCAGGTGTTGGCGTCAGTAACGGCGGCGGCAATCGGTTGATTCACTTCATGCGCCAGCGAGGCAGTCAGCTCGCCCATCGTGGTCACCCTGTTAATGTGCGCGAGGTCCGCCTGTAGCTGCCGCAATCTCTCGCGCTCTTCACCCGCCAGCTTACGTTCAATCGCGATGCCTGCGAGGTGTGTGGCCATTTCCAGGGCGCGGGTCTCAGCCGGGCTCGGACTACGCGGTTCGCGGTAATACATGGCAAATGAGCCCAGCGCCTTGCCTGAATGCGCAAGTATGGGGGTGGACCAGCAGGCGCGCAATCCATAGGGCTCAGCTACGCCCCGATACGGCTCCCAGAGCGGATCTTGGAGAATGTCGGTGACGACAACAGGCTCTCTGCGGTACATGGCCGTGCCGCATGATCCCGCCTTCGGTCCGATGGGAAGGCCATCGATGGCGTCAATGTAAGACTTGGGAAGGGTAGGAGCTGCGCCGTGCCGCACGTGTTGACCGTCCTCATCGAGAAGCAGGACAGAGCAAAGCAAGCCGGCAAATTGGGATTCCACAACCCGCACCAGTTTTTCCAGTATGTCCTCCAGCGGAGCATCGCGGGCTATCATCTCCAAAATGCGGCTCTCCCCGTCGCGTAGCGCCTCTGCCCGCACGCTTTCGGTGACATCCATCAAGGTGCCGACGATCTCAGTGACTTCGCCTGACACATCCATCACAGGGTGCGCGATCGAATGAAGATGCTTGATTCTTCCGTCCGGAAGAACAATTCTCCAATCAAACTCAGAATCCTCCCTCACTGTGGTCTCCAATTTCGCTTTCTGCATGATTGCTTGTCGATCTTCAGGGTGAACTCGTTCGAGGATGTCAGACCATGTGGGCTTCATTTTTTCGAAGTCATAGCCGAAGATACGAAAGGTCTCTTGCGACCAGAAGCGAGCGCCGGTATGCACATTCCAGGCCCAACTTCCACTCTGGGTCAGCCTTTGCCCTTGAGCCAAATACCCCTCGCTCCGCATTAGGGCCTCGTCTGCTCGCTTGCGATCCGTGATATCCGTCACCGCTCCCACGAATTCAAAGTCACCCGACTCATCGTTTTTTGAGGGATGACCCACAACTCGAACGTACTTCACTGAGCCGTCCGGCATCATCAGGCGATGTTCAAAATCAAAAGTCTTCCTATCCTCTGACGCGCGTTCGATTGTCTGTTTCACGAGCGCCGCCTCTTCCGGATGAACGCGTTGGAGAATAAGTTCTACAGTGGGCTTCGTCTCTCGGTCGTATTGGAAGATTCGAAAGGTTTCCTCTGACCAGATGATCTCGCCAGTGGAAGGTCTCCAGCCGAAGCTTCCCGTATGACTGAGCCTTTGGGCTTCCGCCAAATATGCTTCACTGCGCTGCAGGTTGTCGTTGACCGTCGTCAGTTGTCTCGTCCGCTCGACGACTCGTTGTTCGAGCATCTCTGCGATCCGCTTCTGCTCGCCGGAGCGTCGGGCCTCTTGCAATCCAATTCCCGCATGGTTGGTCGCGACACGCAGGAGAAGCCGTTCGACTTCGGTCGGGAAATCTGCTCGCCGAGAGCCAGCTACCAGCACGCCGACTTCGGGCTGAAGGCCAAGGGAGAACGACGCGATCGAGACTTCATCCTCTCCCACCGGATCTGGAACCACGCACCGCGAAGCGTTTGGGTCATTGATCAACCAGCGGTCGAGAGCTTGACCGAATTGCTGCGGCTGAAGGGAGGAATGCCGGTGATCGCCCAAGCGGAGCACCTCGATTGGCGGACCATCACCTGCGTCGCTCAGCCGCGCATACGCGAAATCGAGACGTAACATGGTGAGGAGCACGTCGAGCAGAGTGCCGAGTATCTGGGATGACTCGCTGCCACTCCAAATCGCGGGAAGCGCCAGAACACTGATGAGGTCATTGATGCAACTCTGAAGGCGCTTGATCTCGGCTGTACTTTCCATTCCCCACTTCCGGGTCAGGCCGCTGACGGTGGCGCCGTGGTGCGGGTGGTGTGCCGGTTACGCAGCTCCCGCAAGAATTCATCCGGCGGAACGAAGAAGGGGTTCTCCTGGAGGATGCCACCGATGATGATCATCGGGTGGGTCCGCATGATGTCCACGACGATCTGCCCGCCAAACTTGGCGAGATCGTAGATTCATATGACCGGGTCCTTATAGCGAGGCAAAACATAGTTCAGTCTCGTCTCATACTCAACCAGATCGTCGACGCCCGGCCGATCTTCGAGCGCCCATTCCATGTGCGCGACCAGCCGGGTGCGGGCGAACCCTTGCTGCTTGCCCCCGTCGAGGACCTCCTGGATCAGAGCGAGCATCCGGTCCTGGTCGAAGTGACCATCGCGGAGATACGCATCAGCCCAGTTGCGCAGCTCGAACTGACCTCTCGTTTCCGCTGTGTCCACATCTATGCCGGCCGACGCCAGTCTTAGGCGGTGCTCCGAGCGTAGCTTGGGATCGACGATGTGAAACGCCTTCTCGCCGCGCTCGAAACCGTCTTTGATGAATGGAAGCAGCACCCGGTATTCTTCATCGGGATTATGAAAGAAAGCGCAGACGTGGCGCTGCGCGTCAAGCACCGAGCCTGCGAACCGAATGGGTTGGCTGGCCTCACCCGGCGCTCTCTCACTGGACTTCACACGATCATGAGTGGGATCCATAGAGTCCTCCTTCGGACAGGCGGCGCACGCTGCAGCCGCTCGCGGCATGGAAGGAATCGTCGGAACCTGTTGCCTGCACCCAGCCCAACAACCCTGCCAACGCCAAATCATGCGACCCGGCTGCCGTAATTATCCAAAGGGATTTTACGCTCATCGAGCGCCTGGAAGCGGAGGATTTCGGCAGAAGGGAATTCGGCTTGTGGTACCAGGCTCGTCGGGCGGGGCGCGAGGGACTCGGACCTTTCAGATCAAGATTATGAACTGTGCACTCGGAGACTCGTGCCTATGAGACAACGGGCTCCGCAGGCAGCAGATGGTGTAACCCGCAGGTAAGTTTATCTGTGCTCATGCACTCGGCTGTTGATGAGGATGAGCTGTCAATCTGGTCACTGCATTGGAGCATTAAGGGAACGTCTGGGCGAATTTCCCTTAGGCTCTCTGTCACGTCAAAGCTGGCCTGCTCTTTCGAACGGTTATCGAGCACGACGGCAGCGACTGAATGCATGACGTATAGCAGGGCGACCCCTTCTGTTGGGCTGTTTGCGCTCACAATCTCATAGCCCATTTCGTCGAGTTCGGCTAAAGCCGAATTGCTATTGCTCTCACCGGCGGTTATGTAGAGAATCGTTTTGTGCTCCATCATTTTTCGCCTTCGTCTGTTGACATGAGTGTCGAGTTTCCTGATCCAGCTTTCGCCGCGAGGGCTCGGGTCCTCCGACCCGGGCCCTGATGAGCGAATGCCAGTCCATACACTAGTTGCCAGATCCGGTAGTCTCGGAATCGGCCGTTGGTTGTTGGTTGGCTACGATAGTCAGCTGAGTGTCCTGAGCCAGTAACTTCTCCTGTTGACCGGAATATACGAACTCATGACCGGTTTCGCGTCCCGGATAGAACCACTTCAGGAGGGCATCGGGTCCTCCGGATTCCGGCTCTGCCAATGTTACCGCGGTATCATCGGTTGTTTCCTGACGCTGCGTTGCATTGGTCAGAAAGGTTCCGTACAGGACAGACCTGTCCGCGCTGAAGATCTGCACGATAGCTCGGTCAGAACTACTGTCGGCCAACTGGAATACGTACGTTCCGGCGGGTAGGACCTGCCCCGGGACCTGGATGGGCTCACTGAAAGTAAGTATGGTGGCTTGGTCAAACTCGTCGGCGTGAGCAGCGAGTTCGAAAAAAAGAGTAAACGCAATGATCAAACCTAAGACAATGTAACCTCTGTTGATTTTCATTTCGGTATATCTCCTTCGAAAGCACCTATTGCACGCCTCGTTCCAAGTCAAAAAGAAGATTTGACGAGGATCAACAAACTTAGTAGATCCACGCACTTTCAGACTTGAATCCTGCTAACTTCACGCCTGCAGTTCGTTTTCGAAATGTGAACGGGGCATCAAGACTGTCCAAATGCCGACGCAGCTATCACTCCGCGGACACTCTGAGCCGGGAACTGGGGACTAGACGGCGCGCAAAGCCTTGTGGCACGGTCAATCCACGTTTGGAGATCTGCATGCAATCAAGAGTCGCGACGCTCGAATGGTCGGACAAGGTGAGTGAAACTAAAAAGGACGGAGTTGTGATGACAAATCTAAAGACGAAAAAGTGCGCGCACATACCATGTTTATGCGATGTGCCAATTGGAGAAGAATTCTGCGGAGAATCGTGTCGTGACGCAGGCAGCGAAGATGTGGAAATCGCCTGTCAATGCGACCATCCGGCGTGTCCACTCACGTTTCGGGGTTTTATGGGTGAGGACGCTGCCGGCTGGGCCAGCTAATAATGAAAGAGCCGGTGCGCCGCCCAGTAATGCTGTCTCGGTCGGCAAGCTGTGATGCGGCCGCGCCGCAGGAGAATTCATTGTGAACTTTCTAAAACAAACTTTGTCGCTTTTTCTTTCCGGTTGTCTTTTATTAACCACTGTGCCTGGAGCCATCGCGGATCAGGCGAATCAGCCTGCCGCGCAGCCCCCGGTTCAGGCTGCACAACAGACTCCGGAACAACTGCAACAACTGGTCGCGCCGATCGCATTGTACCCGGATGCCTTGGTGGCGCAGATCCTCGCAGCCTCCACTTATCCCGATCAAGTTGTGGAAGCAGATCGGTGGCTGCAACAACATCCCGAGCTTAAGGGAGAACAACTGGGCCAGGAAGTCGATAAACAACCCTGGGATCCTAGTGTGAAGGCCCTCGTGGAGTTTCCTTCCGTGCTCGCCAACATGGACAAGAATCTCTCCTGGACTTCCTCGCTCGGTGATGCGTACGTCAACCAGCAGCAAGACGTGATGGACGCTGTTCAGGTAATGCGCGACCGCGCGGAGAAGGCGGGCAACCTACAGAGCACATCGCAGGAAAAGGTGAGCAAGCAGGGCAAAACCATTGTGATCGAACCAGCTGACCCTGAGGTGGTTTACGTGCCCGAATATGATCCTTGGCTTGTGTATGGAACGCCCATCGGGGTCTGGCCTGGCTGGTACTCCTATCCGGGACTGTTCCTTGCAGGCCCGGGAATTGCCTTTGGCTTCGGCTTTGGAATCGGTCTCTTTGGCGGGTTCGGCTGGGGTTGGCACCACTGGGGATCCGATTGGCATCACCACGGTATTGATTTCGACCACCACGGCTACGTTTCCCACAGCAGAATTTTCGTGAATCGCAATAACTTCAACCGCGCGGGCGGATTTCATGGCGGCGCCGGATTTCACGGTGGCGCACCGGCAAGAGGATTCACCGGTGGCCAGCACGGATTCGCGGCACCACATGCTCAGGCTGGTACACATTCCGGTGCATTCAGCGGCTTTAATCATGGAGGAGTCGCGAGAGGCTTCTCCTCTCGCGGGCAGTCGAGCTTTGGCGGAGGTTTCCACGGAGGCGGCGGCTTTCACGGAGGCGGAGGCGGTCACAGTGGGGGCGGTCACAGGTAATTCGATCCATTAATGCAACGAAAGTGATGATAGGGAGAATAGAAATCATGCAAACCAACAATATGACGCTTGAAACATTTGAAACATTTGTCCAGAGACTTGCCTGCGGGTTCGCATCCGCTGTCCTTTTTCTGCTGTTGCTGATTGTCATGGGCTTCGCCACATCGAGCTTTGCCCAGGAGTCACAACCAAAGAAGTTCTCGTCTCCCGGCGAAGCCAGTAACGCTCTCTTTGAAGCTGCGGAAAAAGAAGATGAGCCGGCCCTGGAAGCGATTCTGGGAGCAGGAAAGGAAGTGACTTCGTCGAGCGACGAAGTTGAGGACAAGCTCGAACGGGAGCAGTTCTGCCAGAAATATCGAGAGATGCACCGTCTGGTCCAAGAACCCGACGGGAGCACGGTGCTGTACATCGGCGCAGAAAACTGGCCCTTTCCGATCCCGCTGGTCTCAAACAATGGTGCATGGCACTTCGATTCCGAGACCGGCCGGGATGAAATCAGGTTCCGCAGAATTGGAGAGAACGAGGCTACCGCAATCCAGGTGTGTGAGGAATTCGCAATGGCGAAGAATCAAGCCGATTTAAAGGCAGCCAGCGAAGACCCGATCACCCGATTCGCCGAGAGCCTGGCTTCCGCCGCTGCAGCGAATGCCGACAACAAAGAGTCCAATCCCTTCCACGGTTACTACTTTCGGGTGATGCCGGGGAATCCCGTATCGGACGTGAGTGGCCACGGCGCTAGAGGTTTGGCGTTAATCGCCTACCCCGTGGAGTACCAGTCATCAGGGGTTAAGACCTTCGTAGTGACACAGAAGGGGATCGTCTTCGAAAAAGACCTTGGGCCTGCAACAACGACAGTCGCGCCACAGATGAAAGCCCGCACCGGTTCGAGATGGCGCCCGGCGGTATGACGCTAAACAGACGAGCCCGCCGCGGGACGATCACACTTATGGCCTGAACCTTTTTCTCCCTGATGAGTGTTAACAATACCGGAAGGGCATTTTGTTCGAGAACATGCGAAAACGGGAAAATCATACGATACCGAAACCGACGGACACTCCGTTGTTTCCATTTTGGCTCGAGGACCGGGGACTGAGCTTCTTCCTTGGATTTCTGGTGCTCATCACTATTTTTGTTCCGATGATTCGTCTGTCACGGCCCGGGCGAATAGGATTGGACCTGATTTTCGCATTCATGCTTTTCTCGGGAGCTGTCGCGACTATTCGACAGAAAGCCCTCATGTTTCTAGTTGTCGCGCTGACTGTCCTCGAGTTCGCGGCGGACTTGATCGTCGAATTCAACTCGTCACTCGCCCACTTCGGCTGGGATACAGCGCTGAAGACATCCGGCTTGGCCATTCTGGTCGTGATGACACTGAAGCACACGCTTCGCCCGGGTCCGATTAGCGTACATCGCGTGATGGGTGGGGTAGCTGCATACTTGCTGATCGGTCTGACTTGGGCGTTCGGGTACAAGCTACTGATGGAAACGCGTCCGGACGCAATCCATTTCGAGTCATCTCTCGCAGCAGTTCCGACAGGTGAACCCAGCCGCTTGATTTACTTCAGCTTCTCCACGCTCACCAGCGTAGGCTACGGTGATGTTCACCCCGTGCATCGCATTGCGCGATCGCTGGCGACGGCGGAGGCGCTTATTGGACAGCTCTATCCCTCGATTCTGATCGCCACCCTGGTCGGGTTGTCGTTACACGCCCGAGCCAATGCCGGGACAGGAGGCTGAGCTGCTGAGAGAGTGAAGCCGATCGCATCCGGCGAGCATCTCACAAAACAGAGTAACTTGGAGAGTGAATATGAAAGAGAAAATCGAAAAAATGAGTCTGCCGGCCGCTAGCGCCGGAACAATCGCACTTGGTGGCGATCTCACCGTTAACCGTCTCGGCTTCGGAGCGATGCGTATAACGGGGGAGGGAATTTGGGGGTCGCCCAAAGATCCGGCGGCGGTGATCGCGGTTCTTCGCCGAGCCATCGAGCTGGGAGTCAACTTCATCGATACTGCTGATTCGTACGGTCCTAATGTGAGCGAAGAGCTGATCGCCGAGGCGCTGGCGCCATACCCAAAGGACCTTGTCATAGCAACCAAGGGTGGATGGAATCGTCCCGGGCCGAACCAATGGACCCACGATGCCACCCCGGCGCACTTGCGTGAGGCTTTGGAAGGCAGTCTGAAGCGACTGCGACTCGATCGAATTGACGTCTACCAGTTGCACGCGCCTGATCCCGTTGTGCCTTTCGACGCTTCAGTTGAAACCTTGGCTAACCTGCAAATGGAAGGAAAGATCCGTTTGATCGGGCTATCCAATGTCACCGTGGAACACATCGAGCGGGCGCGGAAAATCGTACACATCGCGTCAGTGCAGAACCGGTACAGTTTTGCTGATCGCGAGTGGGACCGCGTCGTGGACTATTGCGAACGCAACCGCATCGCGTTCATCCCGTGGTTTCCGCTGGGAGCAGGAACCGTCGCGGGCAGGCTGCTAGAGAGGATTGCGAAAGCTCGGGGAACGAAACCGATCCAGATCGCGCTGGCGTGGTTGCTGAAGCGATCTCCAGTAATGCTGCCCATCCCCGGAACTTCCTCGGTTGCGCATCTTGAGGAGAATGTGCAGGCCGCGTCGCTGCAGTTGACTGAGGAAGAATACTCGGAGCTCACCGGAACTGCCGCGCTGGCCTCCTAAGGCGTGTGGTGACGAGGAGCCTACTCATCGGTGTGCAAGTATTCCTTGCAGCTTTGGTCTGGGCCCAGACCGTTTCGCCGCCGGAGCCTCCGCAGGTTCGAGCGGAGAATCACGTCGTATCTCTTACGCTGCATGCAGTCAATGAAAATGGCCGGGATACTTTCGCTTTCGACGGTGAAACGGTGGCCCCAGTCATCCGCGCTTCACCAGGTGACGTTCTCAAAATCACCTACTTCAACGATCTTCCCTCCAAGCCCCCGGAGACTTGTGCGGTGAATCCCTGCATGGACATGACGAACTTGCATTTTCATGGATTCATCGTTTCGCCAAACTCCCCACAGGATGACGTCCTCGGGATGTTGGCCATGCCCGGCCAGGTATTGCGCTACTCGGTTGAGATTCCGCGCGATCATCCGCCAGGGCTGTTCTGGTACCACACTCATCCTCACGGCGAGAGTCACCGCCAAGTATTGGATGGAATGTCAGGAGCCATCGTCGTCGAGGGAATAGACCGTTATGTACCTGAAGTAGAACGGTTGCGCGAGCGGGTGATCGTTGTGCGCGGCCGCTCCATCGAGCATGATCCGAATGCCGCCACGCTCATGCGCGATGTTGAAATTCCATCAAAGGGATGCCGAGGAGAAGCGGAGGCAGTGGAGGAAATCTTCACCGTGAACGGGGTCGTTCGCCCGCGAATCGAGATCGCGCCTGAAGAGCGGCAGTTTTGGCGTATCGTGAACGCTTCGGCGGACCGCTATTTGGACCTCCAACTGGATGGACAGACATTTGAAATCGTGGCGCTTGACGGGATGCCGCTTGCATACCACGATCCCAAGCATCCAACGAGGGTCGCCGATCATTTACTGCTTGCGCCCGCGGGGCGACTCGAAGCTGTCGTTACCGGTCCTGCGCGCGGCACACATACTGCTCTGCGTACGCTTTGCGTGGATACGGGTCCGGACGGGGACCCCAATCCGGGGATGGTGCTGGCAGATCTGGTGCAACCTAGTCCAGATCAACCCAGGCCAAACTTAACGCCCGAGCAAGTGCATGCAGTCGACAATCGCCCGCCGCTGTACAAGTTGATCGATGTAGAGCCGCTGAAGAAAGCTGCACCGGACTTCATCGTGACCTTCACCGAGGACAAAAACGGCTTCTACATCAATGGCCGCAAGTTTGCGCCCGACGCAAGTCCGATGACCAGCGTTCGCGTAGGTACTTATCAGCATTGGCGGATTGTCAACCAAACTGCCGAACTACATCCTTTTCACATACACCAGGTCCACTTTTTGGCCTATGCGGAAAACGGTGTTCCGCTCGCACATCCAGCGTGGCTGGATACCGTAAATGTTCCAAACCGTGGCTCTGTGGACGTGATCCTGGACTTCACCAACCCGGTTATCAAGGGCATGTCGGTATTTCATTGCCATCTACTGAATCACGAGGACAAGGGGATGATGGCGAAGATCGTGTTCAAGTAGTAGGCGAGTGCAGGCGACAGTTTGAGTTGAAGGCAATATTGCAGGAAATACCTGAACATCTCAGGGTGCATGAAGTTGGCGAACAATACCAGAGTAATTTTATGATCAAAGTACAGCGGCTAGGTTACGTACTTTTATCGATTGCGATCGCCACCGTGTCGGCGTATTCGCAACAGATGGCCGGAGAATATGTTGCGCCGTCGCAAGCGGTTCCAAGGGGCAGCGCTCCGAGGATGCAGGTTCAATTACTAAACCGCGGAGAACCGACTAAAGAATATGCAGTCATCTTCGGTCAGGGAGACGAGGCATTTTCGGGATTGCTGGAGTTTGCGGAAAAGTATCACGTTACGAGTGCGCACTTCACCGCTATTGGAGCGGTCAGTGGCGCAACGCTGGCGTGGTTTGATCCCCAACGGAAAATGTACAAGAAGATTCCCATTGATGATCAGCACGAAGTGATTGGGATGAGCGGCGACATCGCGCTCTATCAAGGAAAGCCGGTAGTTCATACACATATGCTCGTAGGAGCTTCAGATGGAACAACGCGCGGGGGTCATGTTCTTGCTGCGTACGTATCGCCGACATTGGAAGTGATGGTCATAGTCGATCCGGTAACCATGCATAAGCGGCTTGATCCCGAAACAGATCTGACCTTGATTGATCCAGCGTTGAAGTAGTGGCACTTTGTGCGGCGAACCAACGGACGGCTTCAAGGTTCCCAGCCCGCAAAGCGGCAAATAGTTGCTTCTCCGGCCTAGCGTCCTTAATCAGCTATTAACCCCGACGTTAATTGGCGTTTCATGTATAGGGTAACGATGGTATTGTTCGCGCCTATATTTTCCGTTAAGTTTTTATCGCTTCTTTCTGAGGTGCACGTTAGCCGATGGCCAGCTACTGCTACACCTCCCAAGCTGTTTTCCGGGTGGTTTTGATTTAACGAGACGCCGCTTAGCGTTACCCAACCACCTCTTCACGGATCACACAACATCAGAAAAGAGGAAGACCATGCGCCGGACAAGTCTCGTCCTCCTGTGCGTAGTTTGCTTAGTAGTGCTTGGGGCCGTGATGATCACCCGAGGCGTTTCGGCTCAGAATGCAACCTCAGCGATTTACTTCCCCTACCCGACCGGGATCATCCCATCCGATCTGGTATCGGAAATAGCAAGAGTTAACCGTGAAGTGAGTCTGATTGAGTCGGAAGCTCTTACGCAGTGGAACTCATTGCCAAAGAATTCGGGAACCGCAATGAGGCAAGTACAACTATTGGGGAAGATCGAGCTTTTTGACAAAAATCTGTCCGTTAACAAGAATCAAGCTTGTTCTTTCTGCCATATGCCATACGCCGGCTTCAGCGGACCAATCCCCTCGGTGAATTTGGGCCCTGTCGCATATCCCGGATCGAGTCATTTCCGGTTCGGCAAGCGGAAACCTCAGAGTTACACCTACTCACCGTTTTACCCCGTGCTACAGTTCAACACGGTTCAGGCGAATTTCTACGGCGGCAACTTCTGGGATCTGCGTGCAACCGGATTCCTGCTCCAAAGCCCTGATGCGGAACAGGCGCAAGATCCCGTCAGAGATACGCAGGAAATGGGCGCGCCCGACTCCGCTTGCATCGTGCGGCGGCTTTCCCAAAGTGCGTACCGGAAGGTTTTTGAAACCGTCTGGGGCCCACAAGCATTCGTGATCAACTGGCCGTCCGACGTGGACCAGATCTGCGCCACCCCGGCTGGGGCCGCTGTGTTTGGTGGAAATCCCACGCCGGTCAATCTAAGTCCCGTCGACCGAGGCCGCTCAAACGCAACTTTTGATCAATATGCGTTGTCAATTACCGCGTATGAAGGCTCACCGGATGTAAGTGCTTTCTCGTCGAAATTTGATGCCTTCCTGGCCGGCAAGTACACCTTGACTCCGACCGAAATGGCTGGTTACAACCTGTTCCGTGGCAAGGGTAACTGCAATTCTTGCCACTTGGATGGCAGATCGACCACATTGACGCCAGGCCAAACTGACGACGGCAATGCCGCGGACGTGGCGCCCAAGTTCACCGACACCACTTCAGCGAATCTTGGCCTGCCCAAGAACCCTGCCGATCCGTTTTACTTTGAGACTACTCCAGACAGCTTCGGATTTACTCCCAACCCAGCCGGTTTCGCCTTCACCGACTTGGGAGTCGGGCTCTTTCTGCGAAATCTTTCGGGGACCACGCCGAATTCGAACTGGACACCGCTGGCACCGGGTTTCGACGGCTTCATGCAGGTAGCTACCGCTCGTAATGTGGACATGAGGCCGAAGTGTCCCAACGCGAAGACTTTCCCGAAGGCCTATATGCACAATGGATATTTAAAGAGCCTGAAGGAAGTCGTCCACTTCTATAACACGCGGGATGTGTTCCCTTTCGATGTGACATCTGGAAACTGCCCTGCAGGAACCAAGGAGAAGGTGAACTGCTGGCCTGCACCCGAGGTTCCACAGACGAAGGACATGACGGTCGGTAAGCTCGGTTTGACCGACACGGAAGAAAACCAGATCGTTGCCTTCCTGAAGACACTCACCGACGGCTTTACCACACCCTACCCGGACTCCAACACATTTACAGGGAGTTGCCCGTAATTTGAGTCTTTCTCCTCCGGTTCGTCCATGCTTGTTGAGTGGCGAACGCGACCGGAAGAACCGGAGGAGAAATGGTTTGGAGGTTTTGCCGCGCAGAGTCGAGAAACTCGCGTTGCCCTGTTATATGAGCAGACCACTTCTGTCGCTTGCGATCACGGTTTGGGTCAGCATCTTGACTTTCCCGATCCAAGGTGTTTCCCAGCAACGTGTGGCTGCCAAGACAGCTGGGCACATGCAGATCATCAAGGGACCAGAACTGGAATCGGCTACGGATAATTCCGCCATTATCCGGTGGACGACCAACACCGGCAGCAGCCGGATTGAGCACTCGGTGGTGCATTATGGTACGGAACCCAAGGATCTCAATCGCAGAGCCGAATCAATCAACCGGTGGAATCAAAATCTCCCGTACATGATCCACCGTGTGTCCGTAATGAACCTGATGCCACGAACGACGTATTACTACAAGGTTGAATCGGTGCGCGGCGATGGCACGCCCCTCGGAGGAAGCAGTCGCACTATAAGCCGGTTCACCACACCTTAGTGTCGATACGGCGACGGACTTTCTTCAACCTAAGCGGGAAAACCCCAGCGACGAGCTGATCCATCTGCAGCCACCGAACTGCTCGATCGATCACTTCACAAGTGTGAGGCCATCCCCGGTCGGGTTTGAAGCCTACCTCGTCGCGCTGCTGGTATTGCCCAGGCTGCTAAATACCATTTTTGTGAAAACATTCGCAGTTACGTAACCACTACCCCATGTGGCGTCGAAGTCTTTAGTCGGCCCTGCGGCCACGGCTTCATCCATTGTCTTTCCGGCCGCAATCAACTCCTTGATGCGCTGCCGTACCTGTGCCAGCATGTCGCGGTAGTTTTGCAGATCGCCACGAGTGGCTACTGGCCCATGGCCTGGGACAATCTTTGTCTGTTCGTCAGTGCGGGACAAAACTTGATCGACGGCATGAATCAGGCCATCGATCGATCCTCCTGACGCCAGGTCGATGATGGGATAAACTTGATTCGAGAAGATGTCTCCTACCACCGCAACATTCGCCGGCGCGATGTAAATCACGGTGTCTCCATCCGTATGCGCAGGTCCGTAGTTGTCCAACGTCAGTTGCTGAGAACCTTGATGCAACGTCATGCCGCTTGAGTAAGATACGTTTGGGAGCGCCTGGGAAGGATAATGACCATCGCGCAAGCCCACGAAAGGCACATCCTGCACAGACATGAGCCGCTTTTTTACATTTTCCTGCGCAATGATGCTCACCCCAGCAGAGCCGAAATACACGTTCCCTCCGGTGTGATCAAAGTGCCAGTGTGTATTTACCAACTGCGTGATGGGGCGCCCCGTCACTTTGAAAATCGCCTCGCTTAATTCAGTGACTCGTGAGTCGATTCCACTATCGATCAGCAACGTGCTGCCATCATCGACGATAGCCGTAACGTCTCCCCCGTCCCCGGAAAACATGAAGAGGCCTTTGCCCAGAGACGTAGTCGTCAGAGGACTACTATCGAACTGTTCCGTAGCCCTCTGGATGACGGTCTCGCCTGTTCCCACCTGAGCCATTCCTCGCGAGGCTGCTCCTGTTACCGCCAGGGCCAAAACAAGCGCCCGGATGGAGATAAATGACGATGACGTCCTGCTTGTTCGAAGAATGTGCTTCATGTGGTTGCTCCTTCAATGAATCGATCCACTGGCACCATAGCTCCTGAGCCGAGACCCGAATTGTCTCTAAGCGGTGGCCGCGGAGACGCAAGGGTTGATAATTGCTTCAGCCTCTTCGCGAGAGGAGAGGCCGAGCGCGATAATGCAGGGTGCGGCAATGATATCGTGCAGAGCTTGCTTGCTCCGATACGCAATCACGAAGCGTTCAGGATCAGCGTCGGTCCTTAGTGCTTCGATTACGGCGTACCGTGATCCCGAAAAATCAAACAATTGGTGTTTTCTTGTCTCCTGCAGTTTCATCGCTCCTCCTTTTTTCTCGAGATTCTGAAGACAACACTCACGTGCGACTTGGAGTGGAAGCCGCGTGCTCAATGCTTTGCCGAGCCTGGAGGAAAGTCCTTGAACATCTTCACCACGCCTTTGTCTAGGTTCTTTTCATTTTTCTCGGCCTTGTCCGATACCGTGTCTTCGACACTTCCGCGCCAAACCAACTGCTTGGTCTTCGCGTCGTACAAGTCGACAACCAGGGTTCCTTCTTTGTAGTCCTGCTCGGTTGTGGTCGATTCGCCCATTCCTCCGAATCCTCGCCAACGCCATCCCCCGCCGAAACCGTCATAGAATGTTTGCAGTGTTCTTTGGGTCTGGGTCGTCTTAATGGCGACAATGGCCACATCGCCGCCGCTTTGCACCTGAGTCCAGCCCTTGGCGGCCAACTGGGCGTCCACGGCATCCTTAATGCGAGCGTCCCAAAGCGAGTCAGCAGGCTTGATCTCCTGCCACGAATAAGTCTTGTACTGGGTGAAATTAGCTTTGTGATCAAAGTCGGTCTGGACGTGTTGGGCAAGTGCGGTGCCCAGTGCGACCAGCAATAGCATCATGGAAACTGTTGTATAACGTACGAGCTTCATAGAAATCTCCTTTGCTGGTGCACAGCATGCACTTGCCCCGCCAAACATCCTCCACATGGAAGAATCGGCATCGTCGCTCTAATTTCATAACTGTGCAGGTGAGGACGCCAAGAATTGGGCCGGCAGACTAGGCTCGGATGTCGACAGACTGACGGGGTGTCTACCTGTGAACGTTTGGATAGTTCATTCTCGTTGGGCTGCTGCTACCGGGAACAACCTAGCTGGGGCAAGGGAAATTGCTTCACATATCTTTGGCCGCGCGATCAGGCAGGAACATCCAATGATGTCCGCTTTGAACCGGGGAGGGTCATTGTGACGGTGCTGGTCCGAAAAGAATTCCCGATCCCACGGGACGAAATTCGCTACGGCAATGTCCGCCAGCTACCCGCTTTGACCTGCCAAAGGTGGAGTAGTGATGACAATGTGTGCGTCCATTCAATCGGTTCGCTTTGGTAGCCCGCGGAATGCAAGTCATGTCCTGCTGCTAGCGGTTCTGATTGCGATCTTGCAGGGTCTCGCCCGTGGCCAGGCGTCATCCGGTCAACCCGAAACTATGCCACCTTCTTCGACTACCGCCCACGAGAGATCTGCTGACAACCCGCCAACATCGATCCGAGGCCGCTCGGATCAAGTAGCGACCCGTCCATGCCGCTTACGAGTGCCCGATACTCCGCCATCTCCGAACGCCGAAAAAGCCGTAACGTCCAACGCACCCTTGCCCTTTACCCCCTTGTCCGCCCGCTGCAAATTCGACCTCTTTCTGAGAACCACTTATTCGCCGTATACATTCGCGTCAGCGGGTTTTCAGGCGACATTAGCCCAGGCCCAGGGGCAGTGGCCCCACTATGGCGGCGGCATGCAGGGCTGGGGAAAGCGATTTGGCGCGACTCTGGCGGATACGGAATCACGACGATTCATCCAGACTTTTGCTTTGTCAACGATCCTGCATCAGGACCCTCGCTATTTTCCTTCACATAAGAGAGCGCTTATTTCCCGAGCCTGGTATGCCATAACCCGAGTGGCGGTCACCAAGAACGACAAAGGCGATGAGGCATTCAACACGTCCGAGTTCCTGGGAGCTTTATTCACCAGTGCGCTGCAAAATGCCTACTACCCGACCGACGACCGGAGTCTTGGGGATACCATGAATCGCTTTGGTGGCGCCCTGAGCTCGGATGCGGTTGGGAATCTTCTACGCGAATTCACCCCGGACATGAAGCGTCTCTTCCGGAAACATGCCCCGGAGAAAATCAAGAAGATCGAGGAAAAGCTTCCTATCCCTCCCGAAGATAAGCCGTAGCCGGAGATCCGAGTCCTGTGCGGCCGTATTGAAATCCGAAGCCTGTCGAAATGCGGACGCTGTGTCAACCGCCGGACTACCCATGGCGGCTTCTTAAGGTCCCCTCCACCATCTCGATTCGTTCCAGGTTACTGAAAATACATGCCTAAAATCCGCGGCAGCCGAGTGGCGAGGGGCATGCATTCTGTCTGAACCGGAGGGACAGAAAGCATGCAACCGATACAGGAATACCCCGGAACCGAACAGCGCCTGGAGCTTCGCATAACTGGAAACAAAACTGACGAAATGCAGGACGTTCTCTCGCGTTGCCTGCCTTCATTCCAGCGAAAGGCCTGTCGATACCTGCGCAATGCAGCCGACGCCGAGGACGCCGTTCAGGATGCACTCCTGTCTGCTTACAACCACCTGGACCAATTCAAGGGGCAGGCACAGATGTCGACCTGGTTAACCTCTATTGTTATTAATTGTGCGCGGATGCAATTGCGCCGACGGCCACGCCAGATCCACCTGTCGCTCGACGAACCATGCTGGGAAGAGCAGGACTATTCTTTGTCAGAACGATTGCCGAACTGCGAACCAAGTCCTGAAGATGAGTGCCGCGCGTCCGAACTGCGCAGTAACCTCCTGCGATTCGTGGCGCAGCTCTCGCCTCCGTTACGCAAAGCATTCCAGCTCCGTGAATTGCAGGGGTTGAGCACGAGCGAAGCAGCGCGCGCTCTGGGAGTCGCAGACGGAACCGTGAAGGCCCAGCTCGCACGAGCACGCGCAAAGCTTAGGCGGCTTATGGCCCGAGCAGTCAACCGAAAACCTTGTTTAGCGACTGCAAATTGACGACAGCCGCTCATCGACGAACCAGAAAGAACTTCTATGTGGATTGTTCGACTCGCATTACGGCGGCCCTACACCTTTGTTGTGGTGTCGATCCTCATCTTGATCATGGGCGGTCTGGCGATCGTTCGCACCCCAACCGACATCTTTCCGACCATCGACATTCCCGTCGTGAGCATCATCTGGAACTACAACGGCCTCGTCCCGCAGGACATGAGCGACCGGATCGTCACCATTACAGAGCGGAATCTCACTACCACGGTCGACAATATAGAACACATCGAGTCGCAGTCCCTCTATGGAATCGCAGTGGTCAAAGTGTTCCTCCAGCCGTCCGCGAACCTCCAGCAGGGTATTGCACAAGTTACGGCGGTTTCTCAGACCCAACTCAGACAGTTGCCCGCCGGATCCACCCCGCCGCTCATCATTGCCTACAGCGCGTCGAGCGTGCCCGTTCTTCAGTTGGCTCTTTCGGGACAAAACCTATCAGAGCAGGAACTCAACGACTATGGCCTGAATTTTATTCGCACGCAGATCATTACGGTGCCTGGGGTTTCGGTACCCTATCCATATGGCGGCAAACAACGCCAGGTGCAGGTGGATCTGAATACGACAGCGTTGCAATCGAAGGGACTATCCCCGCTCGATGTGGTCAACGCCATCAGCGTACAAAACCTGATCCTGCCCACAGGAACTTCCAAGATTGGCTCCAGGGAATACGATGTGTCCATTCCCAACGCCGCACCGCAGACAATTGCTGACCTCAACCGCATCCCGATCAAGACCATTGGCGGCACTACGATCTACATCAAAGACGTTGCCTGGGTACGGGATGGCTTTCCGCCCCAGACTAATATCGTCCGCGTCAACGGACAGCGCTCCGTATTGTTGACTATCCAAAAGGCAGGGAATGCTTCAACCCTGAACGTCATTTCGGGCATTAAGGCCCTTCTGCCGCAAATTAAATCGACGCTTCCACCCCAGCTACAGATATCGCCACTGGCTGATCAGTCAATTTTTGTTCGTAGTGCGATCAGTGGAGTGGTCCGAGAAACTCTAATTGCCGCGTGCCTGACTGCTTTCATGATTCTCACATTCCTGGGCAGTTGGCGAAGCACATTGATCATCGCGACCTCCATCCCTTTGGCGATCCTCACCTCAATCATTGTGCTCAGCGCAATCGGACAAACCATCAATATCATGACGCTCGGTGGACTAGCTCTGGCGGTCGGCATCCTGGTCGACGACGCGACGGTCGAGGTCGAGAACATCAATCGCAACCGGGAGGCCGAACCTGAGAAGGATCTGGATGGAGTGGTTCTGGACAGTGCATCGCAAATTGCGACACCGGCGTTCGTCTCTACGCTCTCGATCTGCATTGTGTTTGCTCCGATGTTCTTACTGTCCGGCGTGGCGCGATACCTGTTTGTGCCTCTCGCTGAGGCCGTAGTCTTCGCCATGTTAGCTTCGTATTTTCTTTCCCGGACTATTGTCCCCACCATGGCGAAGTACCTGCTGCGGGGAGAAAAAGGGCATACAGGCGGCGCCGCTAGCCGTAATCCTCTGGTACGCCTTCAAAGGCGCTTTGAGGAGGCGTTCGAGAAATTTCGTCACAGCTTTCGCGGTCTGTTGGAAATTTGCCTCCATCACCGGGCGGTCTTTCTAGTTGCGTTCTTCGCGTTTTGTATCGGCTCTCTTGTAGTGTTGATTCCTTGGCTCGGCCAGGATTTCTTTCCCAGCGTTGACAGCGGCACGTTCAAGCTTCACATGCGTGCTCCTACGGGAATGCGCATTGAAGAAACGGCCAATCTTTGTGATCAGGTCGAGCAGTCGATTCGGAAGCAAATTCCAGCCAGCGAAGTTCACAATGTCATTGACAACATAGGCCTGCCCTACAGCGGCATCAATCTTTCCTACAGCAATTCGGCGCCGGTGGGCACATCGGATGCGGATATTCTCGTGACCCTGTCCGCCAACCACCATCCTACGGACAACTACATTCACCAGCTTCGTCTGACCCTTCCAAAACAGTTCCCGGGCGTTTCCTTCGCTTTCTTGCCCGCCGACATGGTCGCCCAGATACTCAATTTTGGATTGCCGGCCCCCATCGATGTTCAGGTCGTGGGAAACAATTTGGAGGGAAACCGGCGCTATGCAGATGCACTGCTGGCAAAAATGCGATATGTCTCCGGCGCAACTGATCTGCGGATTCAGCAGCCCTTCGATCAACCCTATCTGCGCCTGAGGGTCGAACGCACCAAAGCAGAGCAACTTGGTTTCACTGCGCACGACGTCGCGCAGAACCTCCTGGTATCACTGAGTGGCAGCTTCCAGACATCACCTTCGTTCTGGCTTGACCCCAAGAATCATGTCAGCTATCAAATCGCGACTCAAACGCCGCAATATCGTACGAACACGTTGCAGGATGTGGAGAACATTCCCATCACAGGAACGGACCCAAACGCTCCTCCATCGATCATGGCCAGTCTGGTCTCGACGCAGCGGGGAGCAGGAATGGCTGTGGTTTCTGACTACAACGTGGCGCCCGTGATTGACATCTTCGGATCGGTCACCGGACGCGATCTGGGCGGTGTGGCCGGCGATATCAACAAAATCATTGACGCCACGCGCCAGCAGTTGCCGCGCGGCTCTCGAGTGGTTGTCCGCGGGCAGGTTCAGACCATGCGCGCCTCCTACATCGGACTTTTGGGCGGATTGGTCTTCTCGATCGTACTCGTATACCTGCTGATCGTAGTCAACTTTCAGTCCTGGCTCGATCCTTTCATCATGATTTCCGCGCTGCCCGCGGCACTTGCTGGGATTGCCTGGTTCTTGTTCATAACCCACACGAATCTGAGCGTACCGGCCCTCATGGGAGCCATCATGTGCATGGGCGTCGCAACCTCAAACAGCATCCTGGTCGTGAGCTTTGCCACGGAGAAAATGACGGAAGGACTGGATTCCGTTGCAGCCGCACTCGAAGCGGGATTCACCCGTTTTCGCCCCGTGCTGATGACCGCTCTGGCCATGATTATCGGAATGGTGCCGATGGCTCTCGGACTCGGGGACGGCGGTGAACAGAATGCTCCCCTTGGCCGGGCGGTCATCGGTGGATTGATTTTCGCCACGGCTTCTACGCTGTTGTTTGTTCCCGCGTTTTTCAGCGTTCTGCAGGGTTCACGCCGGCATTCAGCCCAAGCGGAACCAGGGCGTTAGACGCCGAAGAGGTCAATAATTTATGTCTGCTCAAATTGAAGAGACTCAAATGGAAGATAGACAACAAATCGGCGGTCCAACACTCCCATTGAATGATGTTGGAACAGGGAAGCATTCGCGCAAATCAAGGCTTGTCCTCGCGATCGCCGTGATTGTAGTTCTTGCAGTCCTAGGGTCGGGCATCTGGTCCCGGGTCAGAGCCCGCACTACGCTGAACGCCGAAACGGCCCAAGCGGCCCTCCCCGCGGTGTCGGTTGTTCCGCCGAAACAAACCGTCCCTACCGACGAAATCATCCTGCCGGGAAACGTGCAACCATTCATCACGTCGCCGATTTACGCCCGTACCAACGGTTATCTGAAGAAGTGGTATTTCGATATCGGCGCCCACGTCAAGCAGGGACAACTTCTTGCTGTCATCGAAACGCCAGAAGTCGACCAGCAACTCCAGCAAGCTCGGAGCAATCTCTTGACCGCGCAGGCAAACCTCGAGCTAGCTTCCATCACCAAAACTCGGTATCAGGGACTTCTCAAGAGCAACGCCGTATCCCAGCAGGATGTCGACAACGCGGTTGGTACGTTTAACGCAAATAAAGCAATTGTCGAGGCCGATAAGGCAGCCGTGGAGCAGTACTCGGCACTGGTCTCTTTTGAAAAGGTCTACGCGCCATTCGATGGCGTGATCACAGCGCGCAATACCGATATCGGCGACCTTATTAATGCCGGCAGCTCCGGCGGGGTTAAGACCGATCTTTTTCACATCTCCCAACCCGGAAAATTGCGTGTCTACGTCAATGTCCCCGAGGAATACTCTCAAGGGATCAAAGTAGGCATGACGGCGGACCTCAGTCTGGCTGAGTTTCCCGGGCGCAAATTCCAGGGAACACTGGTCCGCACTGCCGAAGACATCAATGTGACGACCCGCACCCTGCTGATCGAAATCGATGTGGACAATCCTAAGGGTACGCTGCTCACCGGCTCCTATGCCGAGGTGCACCTGGCGGTCCCGACGCAGGCCTCGACCTTCCTGCTTCCAGTGAATACCCTCATATTTCGTACGGAAGGTTTACGTGTCGGCGTTGTGAAGGACGGCAAAGTCGTGCTCACTGCTGTCACCCCTGGGCACGATTTTGGCAACCAGATTGAAATCGTTGCCGGCCTCAAGGTGGAGGACCAGGTCATTATCAACCCACCCGACTCCATCGTGTCCGGACAGGAAGTCCAAATTGTTCAGGCAACATTGCCGGGAGACGCAAAGTGAAGCTACCTCGAAAGCTGATTCTCAGGAGCTCACGGAATGCGGCCGGGCGGGTTCTGATAGCAATAGCGGCCCTCCAGTTCACTGGATGCGTGGTTGGCCCCAAGTACCACCCTCCGGCCGTGCCGGCTCCGCCCGCCTATAAAGAGGTGGGGGACTGGAAGCCTGCACAGCCCAATGACCAAAATCTTGGCGGTGAATGGTGGAAAATTTTTCAAGATCCGCAGCTTGATGCGCTTGAACTCCAGGTCAATGTATCGAACCAGAACCTGAAAGCAGCAGAGGCGCAGTTCCGGCAAGCACGAGCAGCTCTACGCTACTCTCGCGCTGACTACTATCCGACTGTGACGGCCGGAGTATCGGGAACTCGCACGCGGGTGTCGGCCAACCGTCCGCCTCCGAATTCGATCTTTAACGGCATCACCGAGAACGACTTTACGCTGCCGTTCGATGTTTCGTACCAAGTTGACGTCTGGGGACGAGTGCGACGAATGGTGGAGTCCCAACGCGAACAAGCGCAAGCCAGTGCGGCTGACTTAGCTACGGTCAATCTGAGCATGCACGCCGATCTGGCCGTTGATTACTTTCAGGCCCGCAGCTTGGATGCAGAGGAACAGCTCCTGAACACTACGGTTACGCAGTATGAGCAGGCCCTGCAATTAACCGAGAGCCGTTTCCAGGGAGGGATTGCTTCAGAAGTGGAAGTTCAGCAAGCGAAGACCATACTTCAAACTACCCGGGCACAAGCGATCGATGTGGGCGTGTTACGCGCCCAATTCGAACATGCGGTTGCAATTCTGATCGGCAAGCCGCCCGCTGAGTTCAGCCTTCCTCCTCTGCCTCTCACCGTACCTCCTCCACACGTTCCTCTCGGACTTCCCTCAGACCTGTTGGAAAGGCGCCCAGACATCGCAGCCGCGGAGCGGCGCGTAGCGTCCGCCAACGCCCAGATTGGAGTCGCGAAGTCGGCCTACTACCCGTCAATCAATTTGAGTGCTTCCGGAGGATTTGAAAGCTCCGCTATCTCGACCCTGATCAATGGGCCGAGCGGCCTATGGTCTATTGGATTGTCTGCCGTGGGTACGGTCTTTGACGTCGGAAGACGCCGTGCCCTAACCGACCAGGCGCGTGCGGCTTATGACTCGCAAGTCGCTAACTATCGACAGAGCGTCCTGAATGGATTCCAACAGGTGGAAGACAATCTCGCGGCGGTGAGAATTCTGGAAAATGAAGCTAAGGTCCAGGATGAAGCCGTCGTGGCGGCACAAAACTCCCTGAACCTTTCCATCACTCGCTACAAAGGTGGAGTCACAAGTTATCTCGAGGTGATCACCGCGCAAAATGCCGCACTTACGGATGAGGTGACTGCAGTCAATATCCTGGGGCGTCGGATGGCGAACACGGTCTTGTTGATTCAGGCCCTTGGCGGCGGGTGGGACCGCTCGAGTTTGCCCGAGCGGCCCGAATGCTGTGGCAAACTGGCGAGCAACTCCAGGTGAAGGTCAAGTGTGGAGGTCACGGACATCCAGAAGCGTGCGGGTTGGCGTGAACTCGACACGCTCGCTCCACAGATTTGAGCGCCCCGTCACCGCGCAACGCTTCTGGAGGCGATGAGCTTCTAACTCAGTCCTCAGTGGTGATCGTCACGATCATGGTCACGGTCACGGTCCCAGTCGCGATCCTCGTGCCAACGCCTCTCGTGGGCATCCCACCATCCGTGGTATGCACTCCAGCAGCGCTCCCGCTCCGCGTTCAAGTCCCGTCGCCGTTCCTGGGCCTCACCGCTGCGCTCGCCGTGTCTGCGAATCGCCTGATCCAGTTTTGCTTCCGCGTGCTCAATGCGGCGCTGGCACTTTTCGTGATCGTCCGCGTACGACCGGGGCACCGCTACAAACATTGCCGCACTCAAACCCGTCGTCATAACCGCCGATACAGCAAATCTTTTAAGGCTTTGTACCTTCAAGCTGTCCTCCTGTTAGTTCGGCCGCACGGTTTGATTAAAAAGGGTGCTTCAAAGTTGCCCGCTCATCACCCGATTATGAAGCGGGCTTGCGAGAGTTGACGTGCCCAGCACACTCAGTAGAATCGAATCAAATAAGGCCCCGTAGCTCAGTTGGATAGAGCAGCGGTTTCCTAAACCGTTGGTCGGCGGTTCGACTCCGCCCGGGGCCTCCAGCCTATCGCAGTGAAAGTGCACTAATTGACGGCAGGGGATGCCGTGGCTTGCCAAGTGCCTGTTGCCACTTCGTTGCCAGATAACACTTCTGGCAGCGCTTGTTGCAGCTTTTCCATCGCGTCGGTCACTTGTGCAGGGACCGTCTTGATGTAGTACGTGCTAGTCGTGCTCACATTCGCGTGCCGCAATATTTGTTGAATCACTTTTTCAGGAACGCCCAGAGCATACAAGTTGCTACCGAGTCCCCGCCGTGCTGCGTGCCAGCCGCGCCACTTGGGAAACTTTTCATCCAACTTGAAAACATGATTCGCTTCCGCGTGCTGGTCTTCCGCCTTACCACAGTGCTCACACCGTTTCAAAGCGGGCAGAATTTGCCGCCCTAGAACGTTGTTTAGGCAAACAGGCTTGCCTCTCGCGTTGCGGAACATTGGCCCGATTTCCGGATTGCCGCAACGCGTACGATGAAATTCTAGCCGCTCTGCAACATGCTTGATTACGGGGACCGCGCCTTTGCTACGCCCCGTCTTTGGATCGTTCACGTGGCCTTCCCAGATTGCGCGGGAAACGAGAATCTGGCCGCCTTCATAGTCTTCCCAGCGCAAACCCTGTAACTCGCCCCGGCGAAGTCCAGCGAAAGCGGCAACAGCAAATATCGTTGCAGCGGGATCCGGCATCACTGAAAGCATCTGTTGGATTTCGGCCAGGTCGTAGGCATACGTCTCTTGAGGCGCTGCGGCCTTTGGGGACGTTGCAGTGTCCCGGGCAGGGTTCTCGCCTGCGTAGTAGCCTTGCTGCTTCGCCAGCTTGAAGACGGCGCTAATGAAAGTTTTGACGTGCTTTAGAGTGTTGCGGCTTAGTGTTCCGGGGCTTGCGATGGAATCAAGCCACCGCTGGACGTGGAACGTACGCACGTCTTTAAGCCAATCGCCAGCGCACCGAGCTTCTAGGTGATTTCCCCAGATATCCCGGTAGCCTTTCAGTGTTGACGGGCGCTTGAACTTTTCGGTGTGCGGGAAGTAAACGCGCTGAACAAACTCCCCGATGGTTAGAACGCGTTCCGGGTTTGCATTGGTCACTGTGGCAGCGGCGACGATCTCCCGCGCCTCGTCTTCGATCTTTCGGGGTGGACGCTTGCCACGAGTAGTGACAGGGCCAATTTGCCTGGCGATTCGGTCATGCCGCAACTGGCCGTCTACAACTCGATCCTCGAAGTAGCGAACATACCAGTTACCGCGTGCTTTGAAGATGGAACCATTTTGTTGCCTCTTTCGTCTCACGCTAGTTCTCCTTTCTTTTTAGTTTCCGCTGACGCTCACGAGCTTGGACCGCGAGCCTTGCGATTCGACTGCGCTCAGCAGCACTGAGTTTCGCATTGCGTGCGGCTACCGCTTTCTTCGCAATCGCTGAGCGCTCGGCTGGGGCTAAACTGCCCGCCCGTGCCTTTCCGCCCAACTTGCCCAGGGCCACAGCGTTTGGGTTCTTCTTTCCTGCCATGTGTTGATTATCTCGCTTAGCGGTAAGCGGGTCAAGGATTAAGAGGGCTATTGTCTGCGGTGATCCCACCATTCGCCCAATTTGGGGCTGCCCCATTCAAAGCGGATGTAACGGCCCAGTCGTACACAGGGCAGCGGATCGGCGGCGCGGTTTCTTGTTTGCTCCCGAATCCAACTCACGGGAACACGCCACCGCTGGGCCAATTCGATTGCATCAACTACTTCGTAACACTGCTTATCTGGCAACATTGTGGCAACGCTCCAATTTCAGCCCTTTCGTTCAATCACTTGCGAGTGAATAGCGGTTGCACTAACCGCTGGTTCGTTCCATTCATCACGAGGGAAAGACCACCTAGGATCAAAAAGTGATCTACCCCAATCTGAGGCCTTAATCTCGCCACGCCGCCCCGAACGTCAACTCTTCTGTTTCTCACCCTCCTTGGGGCATTGTGAAGCTTCACAAGAGGATGCGGGGCAGAGATTCAATGCTCTGTTCCCATGCCTCTTCCCGCAGTGTGGGCACTCAAGCTGCCGTGCCCAAGTACTGAAACGCCTGCTCTCCTGGGCCCGACGGTTCCGCACCCGCTGGCGCTTGTCGGCCCGCAGGCACTCTCTGTGAAAGTGCCCGCGGAAACCCTCTGGCAAAGCAGTTCCGCATCCACGGCAGAAGTAGACGGGCCCATTGGTGCTCCTGTCAGGCGGGGCTAAAGCGACTGATGTCGCCCCAGCCTCACCTCCGGGGTAGGTGCGCTGATGGTCGATCTGCTCACTACCCAAGTTCGCAGAAATCTCGAGAGTAGCTTTCATCGGCGGACACCCAGTTCCGAACAAACAAAAGCCGCCGCCCCTCGCGAGATCTGCTCTGTCAGGGGTGTGTTCTCAGTGTTGCTGTGTTGGTCGGTTGAATGTGTTGTCTGGGTTCTCTGTGTTGATGAGTTAAAGGACGAAGGGTTGGAGTGTTGAGCGGTTGCGGCGCGGCCCGCAACGTGAATTTCGCGAACGGTGCTGTAGCAATGCTCAGGTCGGCGTTCTTTTCCATGACGGTCCTTCGTGACGGTCTCAACAACGATCTCGTAGGCGATCCCCACGAAGATTCGTATCGTTACCTCGGAGCCAGCCGGTTGGGATCCGTTGACCTCGACGTATAGTTTGCGAAAATCACTGTGATGTCCGGCAAATGGTTTGTCCGGGTCTCGGCCGAGAGAAAGGAACTTGCAGAGTTTCCCTTGGTATGGGCGCCCGGGGTAGTCCTGTGGTTCCAGGACTAATCGGGCCATCCACTTCTTCCACTGCCTTGCCCAGGCAAACGTCGCTTCAGTGCAGAGGGCGAGGTATTCGCCGGGGTCCAGTAGTGGGTACGGTTCACTGAGAGTCACCACGTGCTTACTGGACATCTGCACCGTCCCTCTCGCGGTCAAGATCACCAGCCTTCTCAAGGCAACTGGCGATCCTAGAGATTGGGAGAGCTACGTCTCGCACGCCCGATGCAAGGCGTCGCGAACGGTCGGCGTTGTGCCTGTCTATGAGGGACCGACTCGAGGCGTCTAACTGTTTGCTGGCTCGATGGAGCAATGTTACGGCTTTCGTGAGGCGGCGGCTTGCGGTGCGGTGGGAAGTTGACTGATAATGATGTTGATTCAAGTTTGTTCTCCTCTGATGGCGTCCCGGCAACCCCTTGGAAAGGACCAGGACGCCATCGGCGTCTAAACCGGCAATTTTTCTTGCTGGCAGTTTTCGGTTGAGTTCTCGGCTTTGGCGAATGACTCGATGACAGACCGGGTGATCAATACGCGCCTGCCGATTCGGCGGGTAGGTATTTCCCGGCGTGAGATTAGGTGTTCAAGGCTGCGGACGCTGAGGCCCAGCATCCGTGCGGCTTCGAGTTTAGAGAGTAACAACGTGTCCATGCGTGCATAGTCTGACAAGAGCACGCATCGCGATGGGGACAACTTCGGGGAAATTTTGAGGGGTCACATGTACCAGTTGATCTTCGAGATTTCCGCCATTTCCCGCGACGCCATAAGCTTGCCGCGCGGATAGCGCTGCCGCATCTTTTTCAGCATCGCGTCAGTAAAGGTCTTTTCAAGACTCAACGCGTCGTGTGCACCATTCAAGAGGCGAGCTAGAATCGTGTCGCGGTTTTTCTTGGTGGTTTGAAGAATGTGTTTCATAAGGGCGATGATTCCTTTGGTTCGTTCTGTTTTTCGGAAGGCCACCCTCAGGTGCCTAAACGCTTTCGCATTGGCCCTCGACCAAGCCTCACACTTCTCAATGTCTTCAACGGCAGCCACTGTCAACCGCGGCGTCACGAAGGTGACTTCGTCTTGCAGGCTCAAGGCCCGCACCCAATAATCTATAGAGTTCTCGTGGTCTGAAAGCAAGTCGTTTGCGCGAAGGACTAGCGGATACAACTGGTCCGAAAAGTCTCTCAGGGCACGTTCCCGCTCTCGGAGAACCTCGTAGATTCGAAGCCTTTTCCTGTTGAATGCTATGGACGCGAGCAGTGCCAGGACTCGCTCTCGGTCTGCTCCTAGGCTGCTCAACTTTTTCAAATCTGCCTGGACACGCGGTTGCCTCAAGATCCTTATCCTGATGTCGCCGTAAATGGCGTGTATTTTTGGGAGTTCCGGGATTCTCGCACTTGTCGTGTCGCCCAACGCTGGGACCATGTGTCACCCTTCCGTGACCTTCCCGTTTCTTGAATCAACTGGAAGGCGGGATCCGCCACCTTGTCGCCGTGGATGATCAGTCAGCAGTTATCCAGTTTGACTTGGGCCACATACTAGCCCGAAATTCGCTTGTGTAGTCTGAGTGTCGCTGTGGAAAAGGAGAGCTTCAACACTGACCGAGCGACCTTTGGTGGGGTAGAGGGCAACCAGGGACCAACAAAAAGCAAGAAGTACTAACTTGACTCAGACCGGCCTTCTCATGGAAGGTGCTTACACTCACAATCCGGGTCAATGCATTATGAAAGAGCGCCCCGCTTCAGAGGGTCGAAGCCGGATGTGGTGCCGCCTCCGCTCGGCTGCGCTGTGCAGGGCTTCGCTCCGCTACGGCGGCTAGAGACTAACTGCAGTGGTATGTGCGTGGGAAAGAAGTGCAGGAGTACATAGGCAAATCGGCTGGAGAATGGCACTTTCCCTTGGGGGAAAGATAAGCGTTGGCACGAATGACCTTTCCCCCAAGGAGGCAACTGCTATGAGTCGCGACATCAAGTATATCGGCATGGACGTACACCAGGAAGCGATTGTGATCGCCGTCCTAAATGGCAGTGGGAAGCTGGTCATGGAAACCATCGTCGAAACCAAAGCCAGCAGCATTCTGCAGTTCATCCACGGTCTACGGGGCGAGCTGCATGTGACCTGGGAAGAAGGAACCTGGGCGGCTTGGCTGTACGATCTGCTGCAGCCGCAGGTGCAGCAAGTTCTGGTCTGCAATCCACGGCGTAATGCCTTCTTGAAGGAGGGGAGCAAGAGCGACAAGGTGGATGCGCGCAAGCTGGCGGAGTTGCTGCGCACGGGAATGCTGCGACCGGTCTACCACGGAGAAAATGGACTACGGACGCTGCGCGAGTTGGCACGGAGTTATCAGACCATCAGCACAGATTTGACACGAGTGATGAATCGGCTTAAGGCCCTGTATCGAGGCTGGGGCATTCCCTGTGCCGGCGCCCAGGTCTATGCCGCGCGTTATCGGGGGGAATGGTTGAACAAGATTGCGCAAGCCGGCGTGCGCCGCCGCGCAGAGCTGCTCTATCAACAACTGGATGGATTGCAGGCCTTGCGGAGAAACGTGCGAAGCGAGTTTTTGGCCGAGAGCCGGAAACATAAAGCTTCGAAACTGCTGCGCCAGATACCCTGCATCGGTCCGATCCGAGCAGCCCGATTGATCGCGCTGATCCAAACCCCGCACCGGTTCCGAAGCAAGCGGCAACTGTGGACCTACAGTGGCCTGGGGATTGAGACGCACGACAGTGCGCAATTCCGCTTTGTACGGGGACAATTGCAACTCTCCAAGAAACCCCAGCAGCTCCGTGGTCTCAATCAGAACCACAACCATGAGATGAAAGAGATCTTCAAGAGTACGGCCACCAGGGCCAGCTGCGGTAGGGGACCGTTCCACGATTTTTACGCGGCTTTGCTGGCCAAGGGGATGAAGCCGGAGATGGCTCGTCTGACGCTGGCGCGCAAGATCGCGGCCATTACTTTGACACTTTGGAAGAGAGGAGAAGGTTTCGACGCAGAACAACTGAAACCGCAAGCTGCTTGAGCGTCTAAGGAATCCAGGTGATCTCCCAGGTTTTCATGCCTCGGTGGTGGCCTATCGGTTCTTGATGCTCGGGTTCGGGGGAGAGTATCGATTCACTCATTAGGCGTTCTGTGTGCTGCAGTTCAGCACCGAGTCTCCGGGTCAATCCTATGCCCTCTCGGATAACCACAAAAAGCTGTAGGCCTCGAGTCTCACATAGGATCATGGTTGGCACTTTAGCCAACGCTTCGCTTGCGTAGCTTCGGAACCGAATGGCGCCGAGCCACTGCTTCATGAAATCGTCGAGTTGGGACAAGCAACTGGGATTGGCTTTGCCGCTAGAACGTGCGGCGAACCAAAGCAGCCAAATCAATAACCCCTCTAAGGATAATGAAGTGGGGCTCGATGTAAGTCACCACATCCGCCTCTTCCCGAGGGGCCGGGAGAAGTTTTTTTCTTGACATCCTCTTTCATAGGATGAGTGAAATGGCGATGTTACAACAGCAATCGGAGGCGCACTCCCGAACAAACCAGCTTCCGGGCAGACGAATGTGAGGAGAACTCTTTCTGCTCGCATCCGGCATGGACGAATGTCGATTTAGGAGAACTATGACCAACCGCTACTGAGTACGAATTTGGTGTCAGCGACGTCTACGCCAACCCAACCACATACCGAGACCAAGTCCCGTTAGCAGAGCACCGGCCAGCTTCCTTCGGTCGGTAATCGGAACGAAACGGGTCGGCTGATTGCTCACTTCTATCACGCCCACGGGAACTGCTCGCACTCCCCCGCCACCACCGCCGCCTTCGCCTCGGGCACTGGTATCGCCCACGCCGCCGGTGCCCGCACCGGCACCGTAGCCATACATTACTTTTGCAACTGGAATGATCGTCTTTCCGTGTGCCGGGATTGGTTCGCCATAGATGGTCTTCACGCTCGCTTGGCCGAGAATACCTTCTTTCAGATTTTGCAGAAGAGCCACACTGCCCATAAGAGAACTCCTTGAAGGGAAACATTATCCCACTTGGAGAATTTACGTTCAGAATTAGTTACTTGTCAGTAGGCGATTTTTCACCAGTTATCTAAGGAATTGGCGGTGATCGAACTGACGGGCGAATCCGCAGAGTGAGGTTTGCCCATCTGATCCAGCGTGCGGTGGTCAGTGGACCTGCTTCCTCAAGAGGGGGTTCAGAAATTCTCGAACTATTACCGTAAGTGGACGAGTCCAGCTCAGGGTAGCTTGTCGAAAAAGAGATAAAGGGCGGAAATCCGGCCGTCTCGCGCGATGATGAAATCAGTCCCGGCGTAAGCTGGCGGCTCACCAGGGCGGCCCGATACCCATTTGACCCGCCCGCCATTGCCCAATTCCTCGGGCTCTCTCTTAGGTCTCCTTGCTCCTGTATGTAACAACTCTCGAGGGTGAGTTAGTATACTTAGCTCCGCATCCGAACCGGCGCGCCGTTTCAGGGGCGGTTGTGTTCACATCAAGGAGCTGTCAATGCCGGAGACTAAAGCAAACATCCTCGTTGTGTTTTACTCTCGTGACGGCGCTGTAGAAGCACTTGCGAAGGCCGTCGGTGAAGGAGCCCGTCATGCCGGAGCAGAAGTCCGGCTCCGCCGGGTGCCCGATCTCGTTTCTCCGGCGGTGATGGCCAAGGTTCCCGGGTGGGAGGAGCGGAGCAAGAGAATGGACGCCGAGTACGGAGCCCCAACCCTAGCCGATGTGGAGTGGGCTGACGGAATCATATTTGGCACCCCGACGCGTTTTGGTAATACGTCAGCGGAGTTGAAAGCATTCATCGACAGTCTTGGTGGCCTGTGGTTTCAAGGTAAACTAAATGGAAAGGCGGCTAGTGCCTTTACTTCCAGTGCGGGACCGCACGGCGGAAACGAGACGACGGTGGTCACGCTGTACATCCCGATGGCGCACTTGGGGTTCATCATTGTGCCGACCGGCTACACTCACGAAAAGCTTGTTCAGGGCCATGGAACACCGTACGGCGCGTCATCGATTTCCGGACAGAACACCGCCCCGCCGACACCTGACGATCTTGAGGTCGCAAGGCATCAGGGTGCGCGCGTCACGCAGGTGGCCGCAGCTTTGAAGGCCTTTGCGAATCGAAACTAGCGAATTGCTGTTGAAAAATCCGACTACACTCGTAAGGCGTTTACATATGCAAGCCGCTCAACTCGATACCGAGAGGAGGCAAGCCATGTCCTACAGCATATCGACCTTACTGACTCGCAATCTTCAGGACGTCTTCGCTGAAAACGACCCCGCGCGTCGGCGCGCGGCCATCGACGAGATGTGGCACGAAGATGGTGTGTTCTACGATCCCAACAAAGGTATCTACCGTGGCCGCGACGAGATCGATCGCATCGCGGGCGCGATCAGGGTTACACACCCTGACTTTAAATATCAGCCAATTGCCGAGCCCGCGGTGGTCGATGTCAATTGACGAAATCAGGCGATTTCGCTCATTGACCTGTCGATGAGTGTAACCGCGATTTATCAACAGTGATCGGTGCGGAGGTTGGTCGCGACCGACCCGCGACGAGAGGTGGCTAATTCTTGTTAACTAAGCCTCTTGTTCATTTGACAACTGATCTTTGAGGTCTAACCTCTCAATGATCTTTCCCACAGTCAGCGTGGGTGTCG